>Ga0098035_1000557_pt1 | contig 18614 bp, 5 predicted proteins | sample 3_EtaG_FD_75046 | JGI IMG/M metagenome (GOLD analysis project Ga0098035, IMG submission 75046) | Marine viral communities from the Subarctic Pacific Ocean - 3_ETSP_OMZ_AT15126 metaG | ecosystem: Environmental > Aquatic > Marine > Oceanic | place: Pacific Ocean | collected 2015-01-07
ATATTGCGTTTCGATAAACTGAAGCTCTTTGGGCCCGTCAGTGTAAGTTACGCATCTTCTCTGTGTTAGAAAATAATAGAAGGGTATCATATATAGGTTATTTTAAAAGAATTGATCTTCTCCGTAACCTAATGTGTTCAATATATGATACTTTTCTATTTAATTATTAATTTTTAAAGCGTTTTAATATGATTACAATTAATGTCATTGACGACAAAATCTGTGGATCTTATGGAGATAAGCCATTCACAGTTGATTACAGTAAAGAACTGTATGATCAAATGACGATACTAGCTAATCAAGCAGCTGATGTATCAACAATGGACGAGTATAATGCTATATTAAGTAGTTTTGCACCACTTACTGTAGTAGATTATACTAAGACTATTGAAACACAATGTGAATACATTCATGTAAATAAAGGGACAGGAGAATTCTTTCTTAAGCATAATGGCGTAGTATCTAGTATACCTATGCCACAAGCGCTTGTAGATAGAATATTTGATTCTATTGATAAAGAATTAGATTTCTTACCTTTAGTTAAAATGTGGACACGTTGGTTAAGAAATCCTATTCTTAGAAGAAAAATGAAACAAGGATGGGGACAAAATTTCTGTGAGAGATTCTTTAATTTTGTGAACATGCAATATGTTCATCCTAAACATAAAGAAGATCTTATGGAAAATCATGGATTAAGCGAAGAAGCAGCTGAGAAGCGAGCAATAATGTACCAAATGAAAATCACCCATGAGGGATTACTAAATGGTTACAAAGTATCGCGAGAAATACTGCATAAGTTTAATTCAGAAACTGGTGAACAAGAGAACCGCTATAAACGCACGTTCAATGTTGACACCGGAGAGATAGAAGGTGAGGGATTACCAGAACATGTAGAAGATAGACTCTTTGAACCATCAATGATGGGCTCAAGTGGAGATGCATTCTATTGTGAAGGGCCTAACGGCTATGCTAATCCTGGACATTTTATCAAAGTGGGGTGTACCCATAGACTAGACGACTGGAGCAAGGTTAACGTAAATGATACTATATCATGCGTTAAAGGGCTTCACGTTGGTGGTCTAATATACATTAATTGCTATAGTGGAGAAATTCACAATATCTTTGTAGATCCTATGCATATAGGAGCGGTACCAGATGATACTGATGGGGCTATAAGATGTAAGCAATATTTTGTTCATTCCTCCTTAGTTGGAGTGAATGGGTCAATTTACCATAGTTCTAGTTATGCAGCAATGACAGATGCAGAATGGGATGATATGAGAGCTAAAGCTGTTGAAGAGAAATCGGATACTAAAGCTTTATGTGACAAGGAAGTTGCAGAGCTTAATGCGCTGTAGCTAGTGTTTAATTGGTAAGATATAATAGGAGGGCCTCAAACTAAGCAGTACTGGATAACTGAGCCCTAGAGGACGATTAAGTTCATTCCTAAAGGACGAAACAATGTACTCAGTTCACAGAGCCCTCCTTTATATCTATTACCTTAAAACTTAAAAATATGGAAAAAGTAGCACTGATAGATGGGGATAGTCTACTATATTATGAAATGGGAAAACCTACTTTAGAAGAAGCAATAGAAGGTCTAGATATGAGGATTAGACAAATATTGAATTTTGCTGAAGTTGGCAGTTATGCAGGTTTTCTTACATTAAGCAAATGCTTTAGATATAATATAGCTAAAACTAGACCTTATAAGTACAACAGGAAAGGTGGAGCTCCTAAACCTCCTATATTCTATGCATTAAAAGAATATATACAGCAAGAGTGGGGATTTTATGGTATTAAAGAATTGGAAGCAGATGACCTAGTAGCGATCTTCCAAGCTGAAAATACTGTTATATGTAGTCCAGATAAAGATGTTTTAAAACAATTAATTGGAACACATTTTAATTATGGTAAACAAGAATATGTTACCACAACAGAAGCACAGTCTCATAAATTTTTATTAACGCAAATATTAATGGGTGATTCTACGGATGGAATCCCGGGCATCCCCAAGGTAGGTGAAAAAACTGCAGGAAAATGGGTAGAAGAAAATCCAAAGTTATCTATGGTTTTAGAAAAATACCAAGAAAAGTTTGGTATTCAAGAAGGAATTCATAAATTTGCAGAAACATTTAACCTTGTATATCTACTTAGAACTTCAGAGGAGGCTCAATTATATGTAGATGAATCAGACTTGATTTTAAATATGAATAATTGGGTTGAAGAAATAGAAGAAGATGACAGCGATTGGTAATAACATATCATTCAAACCTATTAATTCCACCACGGTAAGAATTTTAGGAGACACTGAAGAAATAATTCCTCATTATTATGATGAGGAGTTATTATCTTTAGAATTGCCAGATAAGAAAATTATTTCACTTGGAGAAATCTTTAAAATAAAAAGAATTCCCTATAAAGTAAATATAATAAGAGAGATTATAATAGATGATGAATTATTTTATGATTTAATTGTAGCAGATAAAACTAAAACTAGTATGTTTTTGTTACCAATGCTAGGTGGTACAAGAAAATTATTATTTTATGACACTTTATTTATAAATGCTTTTATAGATAGATATAATAATAAAGATTGTATTACATTATTATATAGAAATTCTAATAAAAAAGTATTTCGAGAATTTATTGAGCTTTTACATAAAATTAAATCATTTATAGGAATAGAAGAACCTAGTTCTAATCATTTGCTAATTATATTTAAGATTCCTATAGGATATAAAAAAGATTTCAAGGCATTTAAATATGGTAAATATTCAGAGATGAGAGATACTTATAAACTACAAATATTAGATTTTCATAGATATGATATAGATGGAACAATGGGACAAATTTTATTTAAATCTATAGAAAGACGAAAAAAGTTAGAGAGAGACCTTGATGCTAAACTACCTGAAAATTCAGAATTATACAGTATTATGATTGAGAAAGAAGAAAAATTAAATTTAAATTATTATTTTTAAAATGACAAAGAAAAAATGTAAAAAAGGAGGATGTAAAGTACAAATGTCCGTTCCAAAAGGAATGCAATTTGGAGTTAGTTATACTATGGACCATACATTACATAGTAAATATTATTATGAGAATGACAGAAATAAGAGTAATACTGATGGTCAGTCTTATAATTCTTTTGAAGAAGTACTAGATCGTACATGTAAAGATATAACAAATTTATTAAAAGAAAAAAATAAAGCATACGGAGATAGTGCATTAAATCCTGCTAATATATTTAGTAAGACTAATGCTACAGAATCTTTATGCGCACGTATTGATGATAAGATAATGAGAATTAAAAATAAAGGAATTAATGATCAAACTGAAGATACAATAGATGATTTGATAGGATATTTATTATTACTTAAAATATCAATAAATGAAAAATAAAGAACCATATAAACCATTACCTGATTATTTAACAATAGGCCCTTCAGATATACATGGTGCGGGTATTATTGCTAAGGACGATATTCCAAAAGGTATTGAAGTTGGTATTAGTCATATATATGATCCTAATTTTCAACATAACTATATAAGAACGCCTTTAGGAGGTTTTATTAATCATTCAAAAGAACCTAATTGTGAACTTATAGATGATGATGAAAATACAGATTATAAAAAAGTAAGAACAATAAAAAGAATTGAACAAGGAAATGAGTTAACATTAAAATATAGTTTGTATGATATTTGCGATTATTTAGATTGTGAATAAAAAGAAAGGGGCGTTTGCCCCTTTTTTTTATCTTTCAGTTAATCCGTATCTTTCCATCTCATATCCTACGGATAAGAATGGAATATTTCTTCTTTGTCCTTCTAAACTCCATCCTGCTTCTATTATACTATTACCATGTGTAATAACTGCAAATGGATTCTTAAGTGTTCTTAATAGCTCAGGTCCATGTAATGCTTGAAGAGCATCCATTGTAAGATAATCGAATCTATGTAATAATGCCTCTTCTAATTCATCATCATCTCTCAAACCTCCTACAGCAAGTACCATAAGTGCATAAGCCATAAATTTAGATACTATACCATATAAATCATATTTATCTCTTTCACTTAAATTACTCCACTTATAATTAGTATATTGCCCTCCAAATAATGTTCCACTTGCTAATTTTAATAGTACTTTAACTCTACCTTCATGCTGCCAAGTAATCCAATCCAGAGTATCCATTGTAACCATCTGTTTCTTACCATCAATTTCCATTTCAACTTCTTCTGTGCCAATTTTCTTATTTCCTTTCTCATCAGTAAATGCTGTATATTTACCCATATATACATCATCTTTTCTTGATTCCCATTCTTGAATTAACAATGCTGGTAAATATTTTTTAAATTGTAATGCCCATACCCCTACAGCAGTACTTTCTAAAACTGTTCTTTCATGTGTTCTATATGCCCCATGTATATCAGTAGACATTTTAAGCATTTTGTTAATCTCATCTTCTGTTAATTCATCTATAACTCTTTTAACTCCACTAGGCTCAGTAATTACTCCTCTAATATTTCTTTTACCATTTTTAACTTTCTTAAATGTACCATCATTATCATAACTATCCCATATAGATGACCCATCTGGCATTTTAATAGCTTTCATTTGAGCTGCTAATAAAAGAGCATGTCCCCACTCTTCATGTATAGCGTGAAAGAAAAATAATTTATTATAGGATAATGCAGGATTTTTAACATTCATCATATCAGAGTGATCTACAGCATAATCATAATTATCTGGTAAATATTTAAATCTTTTTAATAAATTATGAAGTTTATTTTCAGACGGTTTATTTGTAACTGCTCTTAATATTTGATCTCCAAAATATTTTGCCACTTCAATTGCTGCCCATCCTAAAGTACTTGTTGTAACATCAATAACTCCTGGATCATAACCAAGTCTTTTAGCTGTAGATCCCTGTATAGCTTTCATAACTGTATACATTAGTATAATAGCCCCATTAAATGTACCTCCTATAACTTTAAACCATAAAGCTTTACCTGTTGTAAGATGTTTAAGAGACATCATTAATTTAAATACACTAAATTGATAGCTTGGTTTATTTACAGTAGTAGTTGGTTTATTTGGATTATAAAATGGATTAGGTATATTATATTTTTTAGCAGACCAATGAGCTCCTCTTCCAGCAGCTTTTTCTTGCATAACAGAATTAATTACAAAATTTTCCATAAATTTTTCATAATTACTCCATCCTTTATCATCAGCACCTTTTAAGTTTTTCATAGTATTATAGAAACTCTTTAAACCATCTCCTAAAGCTACAACAAAATCCATTTCTTGTTTACGTATCAAATTAGAAGTAAAATCATAGTGCATTCGCTCTAAATTAAAAGAATGTAATTCATCTCCTATAATACTTGCAGATCCCATAAAACGTACAGGTATATGTGCATTAATAGTTTCAGTTTGACCATAATAATTCTCTTCAATAAACATAGAAAATGTTTTTCTTGCAAAATTTCTAAGAACAGCACCAGTACCTTTTACTTGTCTATTAATAAGCCCTTCTCCTTTGAATTTTTCATAAGCTTCTGAATTTTCCATAGGAAGTCTAGGCATAAAGTTTTCATGTAATTTACCTTCTACAACAGCATTATCTAAATTAAACATACCTAATGTTTTAGAATAAGGATTACCACTTTCCATTTTCTTATCCATTAGTTCTGACCATTGAGTATTCCATGTTTCTTTTATATGTTTTAATAGATTGTATTGCGCATCAGTTAAAGTACCTGCTTCATGTTTCTTTTTAGCATCTTCTAAACTAATCATATACATTCCAGGAGTTTGAACACTATCTAATCTATATTCAAAAGCAAAATCATACATTCCTTTATAATCAAATCCAGATCTCACCCCTAACGTAGCCATCCCTACAAGTTGAGTATCAGGATTTTTAGCTAGATATTCTTTTCTAACATCAGAAAATAATTTTTCTGCTACTTGTTGCTCATCTGTAATTCTATCTTGAGATTTTTGAGAAGCTTTTCTAAATATTTTATTAAATGCTTGTATTCTAGGACTATTAATATTATAAATAGAACTAGCCCACGCTTTAAAGTCACCAAGCTGTCCTTCAGAATCTAGTGACTCTTTAGAGGTTTTAGTTAATTTTAAATATTCATTACTTAAAACTTCTAATAAAGCTTTATCAGAGGCTAAATCCTTAGATAAGCCTGGTGTAGCAATTTTAGTTCTTAATATTTCTATATCCTGTTCCAATCCTTTAATCTGTTCTTTTAAAGGTTGATGAGAATATTTGTCTAAAGCAGCACTATTTCTAACATCTGATGTAGTATAATTTGAAGATTCTAATAATCCTTTTTCTTTTAAAGCTTTATATACTTCAGGCTTCTCTGCTTGTAGATAATTTGATATAATTAATAAATAATCCCTAAGATGTACTTGAAATGGTTGTTTAAATGGATTATTTCTTTCTAAATGATGTACTAAAATTTGTCTAAATATAGCATTAGGTTGATGCTCTTTAACCATTATAGCCCTTAAAGCTAATTCTAACATAGCTTTATTTAATTTGCTATCTGCAACATCATTAATTGTTCCTGTAGAATAGCGCATCATTTGTGCAGTAGATCTGTCATTTAAAAAATATCCTCCAGATTTCCAATCCACCATAGTTAATGTTCCGTCCTCATGTTGAATTAAACCATCAATTTGAGTAGCAACATCTAAGATAGGACTATGAAGCATTAACTCAGCTTTCATTTTATCAGTATCTTTAAATCCAATTTTTCTTAAGACTCCTTCTCCTACTTGTTCAACCCATTTTAATGATGCATCAGTTATTTCATCTTGATCAGGTTTTTCTTTTTGTATTTCTCTAAGATCTCTTAATGTTCTTTTGTCTTTTGTAACCAGCCATTCCATTAATTTATGTACAGCTTTACCTCTAGCTGTTGAATTATTTGATTTCTTTTGATTTTTATCAACTAATTCTTTATAAGTATATTCTTTGTTTTCTATAGTAACAGTATCATTTTCTATATCTCTTTTATTTCTTTCAAAAGTTCTTTTTGCATTATACTCAGAATCAACAGTATCCCTAGTTTGTCCTAAAATACCTGTTTTAATAAAATGAGTTAATCTTTTATATACACCACTAATACCTTCATAGTTACTTTCATCAGATGATAATTTTATTTTCTCAACATCTCTAGCAGTTTCTAATCCTTTAATTGTATCCTCTTCTACTATTTTTTCAAAACCTTTTTCATCTGTAGGTTCATTTTCTACAATTTGATATTTTGCATTAGTTTCAAAATTTTCAATAGGAGCATTAAAATCAAAAACAACATCTCTTCCAACTTGCCTTATTAGGCCGGGATAATCTTTCTCATATTGTTGTACTATAGCTTCATTTTTAGCATATAAATCAGGTAGTATTTCTGTAGTTCCTGGGACTATATCCATAATAGCATAGTATCCATTAACTTGTCCTGGACTTATAACTCCTTCACCTTGTAATCTATTTAAAAAGTTTTCTTTAGTTACAATTTGCTGTAGATTTTGGAACTCTACAATATGAGTCTCAAGTCTAGCATCTCCTTCTGCCATTAATAAAGCTAACTTTCTTAAGTTCATACCACTTAATTCTTCAGGTGTGATTATAGCTTTAGAATCCCATAATTTTTGAATAAGTTTTCCTATTCTTTGAATTAACTCAAATAGAAGTTCTCCTAATCCCTTACCTTTTTCATCTATCATACCAGCTGCATATTCTCCTATAGCTGTTACAATAGCTTCTTTAAAGAATTCATCACCTTTTAATTCAGGATACCTATTTTGTACTTTAGCTATTATAGCTTGTCCCTCTGGAGATCTAATTAACTCTCGTTTTAAACTTTCAAACAAACCTTTATTTTTTACAAATATAGCTTCAACCCATGGGTGTGCAAATTCATGAAAGGCTGTATCCGCTCTCATATTAGCTATATTGATTACAGGAGTATCTGCTACGAACTTGCCCGCCCATTTAGCCTCTGGCTTATTAACTACTTTAGCTGAGAATCCAAATCTTCGTTCTAATTTAGCAACAATAGTTTGCATTGCATCTTCACTAATAGTTTGTGCATCAGATATTTTTTGATAAGCTGGTTTATCTTTAGTTTCATCTTGAGCTATTTCAGAAGGTTCTTCAGGTACAGGAGCTGTATATAATTCAGTCCTTTCTTTTTCTAAAGTTACAGTATAATTTGTACTTTTGATTCCAGTAACTTTATCAGTTACAGTTACTGGTTTTACACTAGATACAATTGTTTCAACTGCATATTCACGTAATACATCATCATGAGTTCTTAATATAAGTTTATCACCTTTCTCTAAACCTTTAACTTCTTTATATAATTCTATAGTATCAACATTTACATCTTCAACTTTTCTTACTAAAGAACCTTTAGGAAAATGTTTATCTATATCATAAGATGCAACTAGATCTAGCTCGCTAGTAGTATAAAAACTAGCTGAGTTAGAACCTTTAGCTATAACTTGATAATAACTATATCCTTTTGCCTCTTCACCAGCAACATCTTCATGAACTTTTATATATACTTGATTATAATTTGGATTAGACATTAATAAAGGCGCTTCTCCTATTAAATCATTGTCTATTTTCAGATCATAGAATACCATCTCTCCTGTAGTAAGTTGTGTACGCCTTGTTCCAAATACAGAATCATTTTCTTTAACTAATGCTGAGTTTATTTTCTTATTTCCTATAGAAGCTAGTAATCCTGGATTGCCTAAAGCATATTGTAGTAAAAATCTTGATTTAGTTGTTTCTAAATTATTAGGGTCTTGTAGTAATTTTTCTAATAGGTCAGCTCTTTTTTGATCATATCCCGCAAATAATTTAGGATCTATTAACATAGTTATATTACTTGCTGCAAATAACATGCCCTCTTTAGCAATACTATATTGTAAAAATTGTTCCTGTAATTCAGGATCTAATCTATGAAAATCTGCATATATTTCAACTAATTCTTCTTGAGTTATACCTGCTGCATTAGATACTATATATCTTACACCTCTCTTATCTCTTTTAGGAGATATTCTATTTAAGAAAGCGTTACTTTGTTTAGCACCAACAGTTAAGTTTAACATTAACTCTGTTAATTGATGAGATAAAGCTTGTGTACCACTAACTATAGTAGTCATGTTTCCAATAGTAATCTCTATAGGTTTGATATCTCTAGTATTTGTTGTCATACCTGCTATAAATCTCACATATTGTTCTCGTAAAATTTTATTTCTCTTATAAGTATTTAATCTATCCTCAGAAGTACTAGTTTTACCTAATTTTTTATTTACTTCATCTACAAATGCTTTTAATACATTATTATTAACTTGTAAAATCTCAGAGGTAATAGTATGTAACATCTCTGCAGTGTCTTTAGCCTGTTGTAGATGTGGTAAAGCCTGCAACATGTTAGAGACCTCAAAACCAAATGAACTCACATCCTCAAATATAGAGTTCATATTTTCAACTAATTCTGATATAGCTTCATGATCAGATGGTAACTGTTGAAGTACCTTTAAAGTTGAAGCCATTTTAGTTAAATCATTACCAAATTTATTAAGACCTCTTCTATTACCTCCTGGACTTAGTAAATCTAATATTTGAAGTTGGAATACGGCATCTTCTATTCCTCCTATTTGTTTTTCAAAAGATCTTTTATACTTAGGACTAGTACGTTGTACTCCGTCACTTAAACGGTTAGATGTTATATTAGTAGCATCTACTATCTTTTTTAATTTTTCTTCTGTTAATGATTTTTTGGATCCTAAAAATTTAGCTATATCTTTTCTAACAGATTCAGCACCTGCTGCAAAATCTTTTGGATTTCTTCTAGCTGCTTCTTTAACAGCTGGTTGTAATAATATTCTAACTGCAGTAGTTAATGGGACTCCCGTTCCTACCATAACATAGAACATAGAAGCTGTTGATTGATTAAGATTAAGTATATTAAGTATCTGTTCCTTGGCATTATCTATAGCAGCATTAATAATAGAGTCCATAGTTTGCCATACCGTATGTTTACTTTTTTTATCTCCTCTTAATTTCTCATGTCTGCTTAAACTATTATATGTAATACCATCGATAGTAAATTCAAAAGGTACAATATCACCATCTTCTGTACGTTTATTAACTAATACAGCAGGCTGTCCTTCTCCTGAACCTTCCATCATATATACTAAAGCTTTCATAGCATTAGCGCCAGCACCAGTTAAAGCAGACCCTGATTGATTACTTTGATGCATATATAACTCATCTAAAGGATCAGTTAAATCTCTATTTTCATAAAGTTGATCATGATTATCTTGAAGAGGTAACTGTAAATCTTGTGAAATTTGACCAAATACAGAATTATCTAAATCTTTACCATCTTTGACTCTACCTTTTAAATTAGACATTGTAATAGGAGATAATATTGACTCTCTATTTTTTTCATGTATAATTACTTTTAAATAAGTATCAAGCATTCTATTTTTAATAGCAGCTCCTTTAACTCTCTGTAAAACTTCCATAGTTTCTTTATTGAACTTTTTTTGTTCTACAAGACTTTGTTTAGTTTTTTCATCTGCTGCTAATTTTATAAGTTGATTTGCATTTCTAATTTCTTTTCTGAACCAATTAATATCATCATTTACTGTTATTATAAAATTAGAAGTTGAAGGAACTGTTTCGTTTGTATCTAAAAGTATTGTTCCTTTTCTAGAGCGTAATCCAACGTCTTGATTTGTATATAAACTCTTCCCTGATTTGGATTTATCACTCGCATGTGCTTTTCTTATTACAAATAAAGAATCAACATCAAAATCAGACCCGTGAATAGAAACTAATTCTTTAGGCGCTATAATTATATTACTATCATGTGCATCATAAAAACCTACAACTTTTAAAGCTACAGAAGAATGTAATTCTGTAGAAGGAATACGGAAACCCATCATATATTCATCATAAATTTCATCTCCTATTTGAAATTTCTCTGAATGTGCTCTAGGCATTAATACTTCAGCATAAGGCCTATCTGCTGTTACATGTTTTAAAGGTCTTTGTGTTCCTGTTACTGGATCAGTTATAGTAGCGCCATAAGCACTTTGTAATACTAATTTAGAACCTGGAAATTTAATTTTAACTGTAGCTTTAGTTAAAGAAGATGCTAAATGCTGAAATATTTTATTAACTATTGCTGGAAAATTAATAGTTACAGCAGGTTTACCTTTATCATCTTTAGCAGATAGTACCTCAGCTTCTTTATGTGCTGATTCTGTAATATCTGCAGCTGCTATTATTTTATTTCTTATTTTCTTTTCAATAGCATTTCTCCGTGATTTATTTAAATTTAAAAAACTTTTTATAGCTCCAGTACTATTCATCAAACCCAAATCATATAAGAATTCTTTAGTTCCCATATTGATTAATTCTGCCATTGATGTATAATATTCTAAAGCAGCCTCTGCATTTAATCCATTAGTATTAATCATATACGCCAACTGAGTAGGATTGGAGACTAGTGCATTTGGATCTGCAGTAGGATCTAATTGTAATCTAAGACTTTCGTTATTTAAAGTTAAAATAGATTCAGGATGTATTACAGGTTTAGTTTTAAAATTAACTCCTGGTTTTATTTTTGGATATCCATGATCAGATAATGTCTCTGGAGATCCTACTTTAACACCTGATTTAAATACTAATTCATCTACTTCATTTAGTTCCATTTGTGCTCGTAATGCAGCTAATCCTGGATGTGCACCTATTAAACTATCTGTTAATACTGTTGTAGAATACTTTAAAGCTGTAGGTTTACCATTAGAGTCTGTTCCATAATAAACAGGCTTCATAACAGTCCCAGGATTAAATCCTCCTCCAAAACCTCTGCGTAAATCTTTTAATCTACTAGGTAATACAAAACCTTGACCATCCGCTAAATCTATAGGACTATCAAGCCCCAAATCTTTTAAATCTTTTACTAATGCACGTCTTTCTCTAGCAGATAAGAAATCAAAAGCTGTTGCTTGAGGATCTGACATTACGGCTACTCTAAAAGTTTTTTTCATGCCTAATAAAGGATTAACAAATCCCTTATATCCTGGTGCAAATGCAATAGACATTCTTTTAACTACATCATAAGAATCTTTAAAGTGAGCAGTATCGCCTAATACTAATTGATTTAAAAAGAAAGAATTAATAGCATAATTTTTTATAAAAATATCAACTAAATTACTTAAGTCTCCATCTACTTTAGAGGCTATATATTTATTTTCTTTTAATTGAGTTAAAGTTTTAGATGTATCTATTCCTTTTAAAACCTCTTCTGTTTCCAATTTCTTTTGAAATTCTTTAGATCTAGTATTTAGAACTTTCATAATTCTATCTACTTTTTGGCCTTTTGTTAAAGAAGTACTTTCAAGTATATTGGAAAATATTAAAGATTTTTTAAGTGTCTTACCATGATACTGATCTACTAAATCTCTTATAGATTCTTTTATTTGCTGATCATTTAATAATTTAACTTGAGCTGCTTTAGGAGAAGACTTATCAGATACAGTAGTTAATTGTTGTGTATAATATAAATTACCTTTAGATTCTTTTAATCCGTGTAAAAACCAATAATTAAAGTTTCTATCTAACCATTGTTTTTCTCCTTCATTAGAATATGTTGTAGGCTTCCATTTACGCTTTCTATCTATAACTCCATCCCAATCATGAATATCTCTAATATCACTCTTACCATTTGAAAAAATATTATGTTTATATATACCTTCTTTTAAGTAACTAGGAATTCTATTCTTTACAAAATCATATATTACGTCAACTCCAAAAGAACTATTATGATAAGCATAGATAGTTTTATTCTCTACGCTTTTAATACTATGTGCCTTAGTAGCTTCATGCTCTAATTTAAGCATATTACCAAGTGCTTCTATTAAAGAGCCTTCATCATCAACTAGCTTTTGAATTGTAAATACATCATAAACCATTTTACCAGTTTTATCACTTTCTACTTTAGGAGCTTGTTTATCCATTTTACCTACATCAGGCAATCTCTTTAAAAAACCTTCTAATCTCATTATAGCTTGATCCATAGATTCTTCATCTATAATAACTTTATGTTCCGGATATCCAATAAGAGACATAAACTTATGTAATATATTTACTTTCTCTTTATTAGTAGATGCGTCCTTTATACTCATTAATAAAGATTTTGAACTAGCTCTAAGTGCTGATAAATGCTCTGGAATAAGGGCAACTATATCACTTCGGATAACAGCACTAGTCCCAAATTCTTTATGTTTATAAAATCTTATTCTTTTCTCAGACGATTTAGTTTCATCATTCCATTTATAATCAAAATCACCTAACATAAAATTTTCTTGCCTTAAACTGGCTGTGTTAACTACTAAATTTTTAAAATCTCGTATTGTTTTATTTTTTCTATTTAATGCTATTAATGCTTCAGTAGGAATATTTAAACCATTTTCATCTAATGTAGTATATATACGATAATAAAAAGATTCAGAGGACTCATTCTTTTTTCTAACTACTGTATTTATAGCTTCTTGTCCTGATAAATCATGTAATAAATCAGAAGCATCAACTGTAGGATCTAAAGAGAATATAAATTTATCAGAATTAACAAAGTGTAAATTAGGTGGTATAACAAAATCATAAACATCTAAACTATCTAACTTTTTCCTAATACTATCTCTTTTAGCAGTAGCCTTTTTAGTTCTACCAGAAATCTCTTTTAATTGTTTATATAAAGAAGCTCTTTTATTTCTATCTTTACCTACTTCTATTTGCTGTAGATTATCTTCATTTAAACTATTGAAAGATGTATCTATTAAATTTATTATAGCATCTTCTACCGCTTTACCTGCAGTACCTACTCTATGCCCTAAATTTTTAGATCTAGCTTTAATATTAGCACGCATTTTAGTTATTGATGGGTCATAAGTACCAGTCAATAATTGTAACATTTTAAAATAAGCGTGTTTAATATTTAATCTACGTGTTTTACCATTAAATGCGGTATATGAAATACTTGTTAATACTTCTATAACAGATTGTGTTAAATTTTTACTATGATCTTTTAAATTAGCATCATTAATAACATCACTTAAATTTACCTCATCTAAATGTAGACTTTCTTCCAACTCATATCCTTCATCAGTTTTATCTCTTTGATAAACATCTTTAAACATAGATTTAGCTTTTCTTTTATCAGATAATGCTAAATATGCTTTATATACTATAGTTTGATCATGGTCTAAATTCTTTAGGCCTGTGTTTTCTAACTCTTCAATTTCTATAGGGAAATTATTCTCAATTAGATAATTTAAAGATTCATCTCTAGACATAGGAGCCCCAATAACTTCGCCGTGCTCATAGTCTATAAAAGAAACTATATCTTGAACTCCATCATCAAACTCGGATAATAAAGAATCCATACCTTGGATAAACCTAGATCTGGCCTCTCTATATATTTCAACAGATCCCCACTCATCTATTAAAGAAGAGTAATCCATATTAGTATTAATAGGATCTCCAACCATACTACTTCCCGCAAAGTATCCTGAATCTATATTTGTAAATAATTTTTCAATATTGTCTGCATTCTTATCTATAAATCCTAAGAATTTTAATATCTTTTTAAATATTTTTCTAATATAACCTGAAACTGAAGTTTCATCTACTCTAAACTTCATGAATTCTCTAGCTAAACGTTCTTCTACTTGAGCATTACTCATACTCTTTGGTAAATTATACTTAGCTCTTGCAGTTGATAGTAATAACTTACGCTCACTATCCGTTAAATAATAAGCCATAATTTTATGAAATACCTCATGTCGTACTACATTATCATAAATACCATCTCTTTGCTCTAATAAGAATATTCTTTGATCTATAAATTTACCTAATACTTTTTTACCTTCAGCTAACTCTAACATTCTTAAAGCATCTAAGTATACTATATTACCTGGTATTAAATCTCCTTCTTTATTAAATAGATCGGGAAGTAATTTCTTAAGTAGCTTATTAGCATCTTTCTTACTTATAAGTTTACCTTTTAAATCTTTTTCATCTCCTTCAGGAGCATAATCCTTACCTGTTAAACGCTTTGTGCCAAGTCTCCCGCCTTTTAAACGTTTCTTTCTAACAGGTTTAACTCCTTTTGTTCGCTTAGCTTGTCTCTTTTTATCTTCTTTATTTTGTTTATTATCTCTAGCTAGTATTATTTTAGTGCCCTGAATCTCTTTTAATTGGCTTGTTACAACTTTAGCAGCAGCTGTATGATTGTCTTTAGCTGTTCTAATTACAGATGATGTTCCAGCCGTATCTAAATCATTAAACATATCAATATCTAAAGGTAAATGTAATACATGATTATAACCTTTATCATCACTTGTATTAAATATTGTTTCTAATAATTGAGTAGTAATAGGAGCTTTACCTTGTCCTTTTACAGGGAATGATAATAAACTCTTAGATGAAACTATTCTTATTTTTTTACCGTTTCTTTTAATTCTTTTTTCTACTCTAAATAAAGAATTACTTTGAGCTAATTTATTCATAGCGCGCTGTGCAGGGCCTGCTCCTTGAGTATCGTTATCAATACTACCGTCTGGATTAGTAGAAACTTCAGTCCATTTTTGCTCTCTTATAATATTTCGCTGAGCTATTAACTCATCCATTATTTTAATATTACCTATATTTAAAGCAATATCTTTAGCTAAACTATCAGCCCCTTTAATAAATTGTACAAAACCTTTAGTACCTAACTTAAGTTGAGTTTTTGATAAAGATTCTATCTTTGCAGCTGCTTTAGCAAAAGTATCTATAGGTTTAAAATAATTTTTAACATCATCTCTTATATTTCTAGATAAACGTCTAGGAGTTAATGCTATATATTGTGTTTTAGTTTCATTAGCTACGCCTTGAATTACTAAATAAGGTCTACCAGATCTAATAGTAAACCCTTCAGGTATATTTAAATCTGCTATATCTTTTTTCTTAAATATTTTAACTCTTGAATTTCTAATAGCTTTGATCTGTGCCTCAGTTATTGGCTGGCTTTCAGTATAAAACTGATCAATAAACATTTGTAAAATATTATTAATAAGTTTCTTATTACTTCGCAAAAAATTAGAAGCAGCTGGCTGATTTGCTGTAAACGCAGCACCTTCACGAGACCCATATATATAACTTAAACGTCTAGCTCCTCCAGTAGGTATTGTAATTCCAGTTAATAAATTAGATCTTCCAACTGCATTGTTTGTATCAGACACTAAACTCTTATCTCCTGGTATTCCTAATTCACCTAAAGGAATAGAAACTCCTTTATCTAATGCATTCTTTAAAGATTGTTTCTCTTTCTTCTTTAGGAAATTCATTTTATCTATTTCAGCGTGATCTCCTATTACTGCTATTCTTCTATAAACTCTTTTATTATTATATTCAAAATTTGTAGTTCCTTCTCTAAGCTCTTCTCTAGCTTCTTGTAATACTACAATACCAGATATAATCTTTCCGTCTCTAGCTACAGCTCTGCCTTTTACAAAAACTATAGGGCTATTACTTTGTATAGGCAATACATATTGTTTTTTTATAGTAGTACCACTTAAAGCATCATATTCAGGATAATATAATACATGTTTATCAGAAACATCTATATCTTCATAAAATGATTTTGTATTATTCTCTGTATAAGATGCTTTGTCTTCTTTTGAATCATATCCTTCTTCTGATATTTCATCTTTGTTTAATTCTTCACCTTCTGTAATTTCAGGATATACTTTATCTTCAGGTTCTGCAGTACGTTCTTGAAGCTCTGCATCTTCTTCCGTGGGAACATCCTCTATAAATTCATCTTCTCCTACTTCTTCTTCTACCACTTCTTCTTCTTTTCCACTTGAATGTATAGCGTCTCGTTCATCTAACTCCTCGAAAGATTCTAATAGTTTAGAATTCTGTTCTACTTCATTTGTAAATTCTGTACGTCTAGCAGCAAATTCTTTACTTAATCCTTCTTGAACAGCGTCTAATTGTGGATCAATTGTATTTTTTAAACTAAGATTAGCAGCTACTATTAAACTTTGAGCTCTTGAAGTTGCTGCATATATAGCTATATTAAAGTTTTCAGGACTCATATCCTGTTGTGCTATATCCATGTATACCTCATCGATAGTTTCTCCCTGAGCATCAATAAAGGACATAACTTCTACATTCTGCAACTTATTTGCTTTTACAAAATCTTTATATTCATCTTTTCTTTCTGGATTAGTTATAATAACACGACGTCCTTCTTCTGGAAGAGGAGATTGTAACTTAAGTAATATCTTATCTTTAAAGTTCCCTGATACACCATATACACCTGAAGCATTAGGCATCCACGGATTTGCTTTATTTAGTTTTACTGTTAAAGTAGTGCCAGATAAATCTTCTTTTCTTCGTCTGAAAATATCTTGAAAATTTGCTATAGCTGGGTTATCACTTCTATATATACTAGTTACAGGAGTAATTAATGTATGCATTTCAGAAAAAGTACCATAACTGCCTAGTACATCATCTTTTGATAATTGCGCTTCATCTCCTAGCATTAATACTTTTAAAGCAGGTTGCTTATTTTGATGTTTAAGAGCATTTATTTGTCTAACTTTCTTTTCTAATGCTGTATATTGATTATCATCTAATGCAGGCGCTTCATCAATAATTATAACTTCTAACTCTTCAGCTATAGCTTCATCTAGTTCTATAAAATCATTAAGATTATTAGGCGCTGTATCTTTTTTAACGAGGTTTAAAGCATTATTTATTGTAGCAGATGATGTTATACTATGCCCAAATGCAAATATATTTCTATTAGGTATTCCTGATGTTTGTATTGCCCATGGTAATACTACTTTACTCTTTCCAGTACCGGCAGATCCTTGTAAGAATGCTGTAGATCCTCCTAAAGTTAAATCTTCTTTATTATTTATATCAGATCTTAAGAATACAGACAGTTCTCTAATCGATTGTAATTGTTGTTTAGTAGGTATAAATTCTGCTGTATTATTCTTTACTATATATCTTTCATTTTCTAATTGATCAGTAACATTAATATCAGAATCAAGTATATTTAATTGTTTCTCTGCTCTTAAATGATTTATATGATGCTCTAATATTTCACCTAATACTTGAGAAGACACCTCATGCTTTGTTCTATCTTCTACTAATATATCCTCTAATACTTTATGAGGACTTAAATGATCTACGTATTTCCATAATGCTGAGTCCCTATTATTAAAATCTAAGCCATTATTTATTGTGGAAATTTGATGTAAAATATTCTTAAGTCCTACTTTAGGATTATCTGTATAATAACTAGTACTTACTTTATCTTTTCCTATATTATCGTTAATATTATCAACAACTGCTTTACTCTGCGCTTCAGATATTTTCTTTAAACTTTTCCTTAATTTAGTCTTTACTTTAGATTGCTCAGATAATGCATTCTTTAATAATCCTTGAAGAACTAAAGTTGTTGCAACTGTATCTGTATTAAGCTCTAAAGAA
>Ga0098035_1000558_pt1 | contig 18589 bp, 26 predicted proteins | sample 3_EtaG_FD_75046 | JGI IMG/M metagenome (GOLD analysis project Ga0098035, IMG submission 75046) | Marine viral communities from the Subarctic Pacific Ocean - 3_ETSP_OMZ_AT15126 metaG | ecosystem: Environmental > Aquatic > Marine > Oceanic | place: Pacific Ocean | collected 2015-01-07
CAAGTAGCTACTGGTATCAGAGAAGGTGGCAGAGAAGTTTTAAATGTGTCTAAAGCAACTAAGCCATTAACACTACCTACAATTCCTGTTGGGATAGGTGGAGAAGTTTTAGAATTATGCGTACCGGGGACACGTAAAATCCGGGCACCATCAGCAGTGACTACGCCATCAGCTTGGAAACCAAAATCAAGACATGCTTGTTTGAGTTGGTTCGCTACAGGTAACCATTCAGCTAGGGAGAGTGATTGGGAAAGCCCCCAATACACATGCAACCCCATACCTGAACTTACCACGCAAGTCCACTTGGGTAGTCCATAATGTTTACGAAAGCTTTTTAGTGCTTCAATGGCTTCTGTTTTTGAGGGGTAAGGTTTACCTTCTCCGCAATCTAAATCCAAGAAGAAAGACTTTAGGTACTTAAGGTTATCAGTTTTACGTGAATCCTCATTGTTAAAAGTACCCAAAGCGAAGAACACATCATAGCCATCTAAATCAAAATTAGTGGCACTCTCTACAACTGAGTCTAATGTGCTATAAAATTTCTGGATTGTCTTGCGATCTTTTCTCCCTACTACACAGTAAAAACCTTCGTCACTAAGAACTTTGCTAAGAAAGTCTTGTGTTCGCATTGGCTCTTAGTCATCAAACTCGTCAAGTAACGCACCCAAATCAGTCTCTGGTTTTGGTTTAGTTTCCTTCTTTGTAGATTTCTTAACCTTTGGCTCATCAAACACGTCAAGGTTAACCACCGCTTTAGGAGCCACCTCTGGAGTGGGGTCTTCCACGGGGAATAATTCGGCTCCGGTTGGTGCCCCATCTGCCTCCCCACTGAACCCGTTGGCTACTTCTACAAACGGGGAATGGGCTGTGTACGGGATATATTTTATCACCTGTACTGCACGCAAACGTAATGACACGCCGAATCTTCCCTCAACTTTATAGGGGATAAATTCAACAGCCATATTTACTGTACTGCCTGTGGTTAATAAAAAATCTTCAGGCAGCGGGGTGTTCTTTGAATCAAACTGGCCCGGTGGTTTCGTAGCTTTATTTTTATACTGCCCTTTTAAAGTGGCCTTATAGATAAAAACACCTTCCTCTTCTACATCCTTTTGGAAAGGAATGGTTAATTCATCGGGCCAACTATCATCACGTTTCTTAAAATTAATAAACGCTTCATTCATCACTGCATAAAGAGCTTTAGCTGTTGGGCCGGACATTTTAAATTTCATTTCATACACAGCATTGGGATCAAAAGGATCACATGGAACGCTTCGTCCTTTTTCTCCGGCACTCGGATCAAACCTGTATGTCTGGTTAATTCTGGGAAATAGCGCATCTACGTTTTCAATTACGTAAGAGTTAGTTACATCGGTCATTATTAGTCTCTCCTGTCGAGATTATTAAATACAAAACCTTCCTCTGTAGAGAAAGGAGATTGGGGGATCAGAGCAGATGATAAAACGTTATCTGTCTCTGGACTTTGTTGTGCTGCCACAGCCAAAGCAAATTCGTCTTCTGTCACTGCGCGTAATGGACGAAACAATAATTTGAAGAACGTGTTATTTTTCTCAAAATATAGTTCCGTAATTACCGCTGCAAGCGGAGTCTTATGGATATTAAGATGCCTAGCATAAGCTTGCATAGACATATGTTGGGGATTATCGCCAAACACACTTGTTGCTGGGAGCTGGATTTGAAAAAGGGTTGGGTCAACTACGTTCCCTTCATCATTACTCAACATAACAGCAATCCTCTGGTTAAACCTGCACCCACGACTATCCCCTTTACCTGATCCTTTTATGTTCCACTTGCAATCAAAACATGTAGCGGATTGCCTCCCTTCCTCAGAAACAACTTCAGAGGGGTGGCCTGTACGTGTATCGTCCGACCAACAGGTAGGGCTAGTAGGATTCTCTTCGTCGTATTCCCCTGCGTAATAAGTACGGGAGATGGGTGCAGCTTTTATGATGATAGTTTTGAGAGGGGCATCAGGATACTCGCGCACTTCTACCCCATCAGTTATTACTCTAAATACACCATCACGCAGGCTTATTTTTTTACCCGTAAACCCACTTGTTGTTTCCTTTTTCCGAGGGGACTTGGTAATACGGGATAATAGGTTTTGAGAACGGGAACTAACTGTCACCTTTATCATCCTGCCATTCAAAACTGTCTTTTTCCCAATTATCTGTATCGTCAAAGACACCCTCACTATCACCCACAATGGTAATTTCTACATCGCCATCATCAGTAACTTTTATCTCACCTACATCAGTGTCGGGAGGGTCATTGACTTTCAGCGCATCTACAACAGAAGGGATATCAAACCGGTACGTCTGTCCCACTTTTAAATAGCTACTGATAGGGATGTGCCCCTGCTTTACCCACTGTCGTATCGTACTTACTTTGACCGACAAATGGTTAGCTAAATCCTCAATTGGTAAATACTTTTCAGTCATTGGCCTTGCTTCTCCTTACAGTAATTGTATAAGTACTATCCACATTCAAACCCGGTGGAAGTTTGTCGGGGTTATCGTCAAGGAATTGCCGCATGTTGCCTTGGTGTAATCTCTTTTCCAAAAGATCAACCGCATCATTTTCCTTAATGAAGCCGCTCATGGATTCCCAATCGGAAGTCCAGTATTTAGTGCGGATGGTACGAAAGAAGGTGCCAAATTTGGTGCGTACAGATTCACTGTTATTATCTTTGCAATGTTGCAAAAGAGCACCCTTAATCACATCCAGCTTCTCGTTTAGTTCGGCTTCCTGCTCCTTTAATTCAGCAGTAATAGCCGCTTTTTTATCACGTATCTTGATGTAGACAGAGACAAGTCTATCCACACTAACCACGTCAGTGTTGGTCATGGCAGTTATTCTCCCAAATTATTGCGTAAAGTTAAATAATTCTACGTTTTATGTATTATAGTGACTTATTTTTAATTTTCAAGCATTTCTTTGTATAAGTCTATCATTTTAGTATGTACGCTTATCCGGCTATCCAACAATTTATACACCGCTTTTTCTACTGCCGACCCCTGAAGCTGGATGACGGTGCATGGGTGTGTCTGACCAGAACGGTGCACACGGGCGTTTGCTTGTGCATACGTTTCCAAAGAAGCGGTTGGCCCCCACCACACAATCGTATTAGCAGCCGTCAGGGTGACCCCATGTGCGGCAGCTTGAGGCTGTATGATCAATACTTCTGGGTCATCAGTAGTTTGGAATTGGTCAAATATTCTTGTCCTGTTATGAGCACTTACATCGCCCCGGATAACAGCATTAGTAATACCATCTTTAAGGAGTTTTTCAGAAAGTATATCAATCACATGTTTAAACGGGACGAAAATCAAAACCTTCTGGCTTGATTCATCAATGACTTCCCGTAGGACTTTGTAACGATTTTTAATATCAAATTCTATTGTCTCTCCTGAATCAGTGTACACAGCACCACAGGCTATTTGTAAGAGCTTATTCATGCTAACTGCTGCATTTACAGCAGTAATTTGTTCTCCATCGGCAACGGCAACCATGTGGTCTTTAAGGATTTTATAATACTTTTTCTGCTGGGGAGTAAGTTCAATCTCCCGGTGAGTGTAAGTCATTGCAGGCAGATCAAGGCATTGGTCTTTGGTGAAACGGATAGCAGGTTGTAGTGCGTTAAATACAACGTCAGTGGCACTAGGTTTGGGTACCCACTTAAATTGTGTCACCTTATACATTACCATTTCTCTGAATGCCCCAAAAAATATAGGTACCGATTTAGGATTAACAAGTTTGGCTAGTCCGTATCCATCCAAGGGGGATTGAGCAGCGGGCGTACCAGTCATCATCCATAACCACATGTGCCCCTTGAGAAGAGAATTAAGTACCTTCCATCTTTTTGATTGGGCATTTTTATAATGGGTTGCTTCATCTGCAATGATTAAATCAAAGCCGCCATTGGCTATTTCTTCTTTGACGATTTCCACCCCATCATAATTAATGATGACATATTCGGCATCTCCGTTAATGATTTCGCCACGTTTGGCTCTAGAGCCATGAGCAATAGCTACTGTACGGTGCATGGCAAACTTGAACAAATCTGTCCGCCATGCTGAATCCATAATAGAAAGAGGGCATATAACAAGCACACGTTTAACTAACCCTTGATCCATTAAAAAATCGGAGGCCCAAATTGCAGATGCTGTTTTCCCTGTCCCCTGTTCGTTAAAACAAAAGGCACGGCGGTGCATAGTAAGGAATGCAGACGTGACCTTCTGGTGAGCGAAAGGAGCATACTTCCCTGTCCATTTATATTTCCCCATTATCGGGGAGGGGACATTTTTAATGTTAAGGTTTTTGAGGACACGTGATTCATCTATGCCCCATTTAACCAGCACATTATTACGACCTAAGTGCCTGCTGTTAGGTATCGCCGTCGTTATTTTACCGGGATTGCGTACTCTAAGGAGCAGCCCCCGGTTATCCACTATTTGCATTTAACGACTACGCCGTGTTGTCTTACGTACCGGTTTTTTAACCGTGTTGCGGGTAACTGGCCCACCGGCCTTGGCTGTCTTCTTGTAATTGCGTGAACGATTTTTATTTCGGCTTTCTATGCGTATACCATCCTTGTTCTTACCACCTTTGCTTAACGCTTTAACGTGACTAACATCTTTGCCTTCACGTCTGTCGGCTTTACCATTTTTGTTGGCATCCGTTCCGGTACGGTCAACTGCACGTCGGGCACGTTGTCGTTCCATGCGTGCCTTAAAAGGTTTACTCCCTACAGGCTTGTTAACTTGTTTAGGTCTATCTTGAGGATTTTTATACGCCATCGTTATCTTCTCCCATTGTGTGGACATTCCAGAACAACGCAGTGTGCACGACACAGGCCGCTAGGCCGTGGGTTCCACACCCCCACTTCATAAGCTTCTTCCATCTTTCCGTATTCATTTAACCATTTTTGCCACATCTCAGGCTCTTGTGTAATAGTGTATGTATCTTTTATGAACGCATTACACACCACAAAGAGCAGCCCTCCCTTAACTACCTTTATGTCAGGGAAGTGTTTGAATGTAGCTAACGCCATCAACTCTAACTGCCCCTTATCTGCATACTTAGCAGACTTTCCGGTTTTATAATCTATAACTTTAGCTACGCCTTTATCACGATCAAGTATCGTCAAGTCGGATACTCCACGCCACCACACATCCTTTGCAAAAAACTCACAGGGATCAAGGTTAGCTGTTAACCCCATCCTATACTCACATAACTTCTCACCTTTCATCCCTTTAAGTTTATCCAATACTGACTGGGCAAAACTAAAGCGGGGATCGAGGGCTACATCTTTCCCAATGTATTCTTCAGCAGCACTATGAAACTCATTGCCATAAAGGATAGGCTCCGTGGCAGTATCCTCTGTATAATCTTTAACAACTTTAAGGTGGTAATATTTTTTGGGGCATTGATCGAATGTCTTTATGCTACTAAATGACCACGCTGGTTTGGCTGCCATGTTATACATTCCCCATAATTTTTTCCTACTTCTACGTCACCACGAACAGGAAGACCTTCTGCCCATTCCGGTACCCAACCCATACATTCACTGATGAAAGCCGCAGCTTCATCTACTTCGTTATCTTCCACGCAGCATATCACAGAATCATGGACAGTTAATGAAACACAATAACTCTTTGAAATCTTTACCATTTGATCACCCATCACACAACGGGCCAATGCTTGGCAAACATTTTCAATAACCTTTCCCCCGTAGATGTTTACCGGGCCTTTCCTAGTTTCATAGGAGAATTGAATCCCCCTCTCATTTTCTGTAGCTTTTAACCCGTTGTAGAACATGAACAACCCGGAAGGTAAGCGGATACCATTCACATCAGGGTCTATTTCCAACACCCCTTCCCTCCCTAATTCTGTTTTATCCCCTTGGTGCATGTACGTCAGCACAGTTTGAGCGTTCCCCCACAACCCCGTAATGGCACCACTTGCTGCTCTATACGCTCTTATGATTCGGTCTGCTTCTTCTTTACTTGTCTCTATCCCAAATACTTTAAGTTGTGACCGGAATTTAACCGCTCCCATCCCATACCCTGCACCCAGTACAGTTTGTTTCCCAATGAACCTCTCTTCAGGAGAAATCTCAGCAACTGCTTTGCCGTAAATAGCAGAGGCCATATTCTTATAAACATCTTCCTCTCGCCTAAAAGATTCCAGTAAGTCTGTTTGTTCAGCGAGCCATGCAAGTATACGAGCTTCTATCTGGGCCGAATCAGCTTCTATCAAGGTATGCCCTGATGGGGCTTCAATACAGGACTTCAACACCTTGGCATTTTTACCCCTGCTGGGAAGGTTTTGCAGATTAACTTTATCATAGCCACCCCACCTTCCCGTATGGGCTGCATAATATTTAATGGGTACAGGCAATGGGCCACGTGAACTAATATCCAAAAATCTTTCTGTACGTGTTTCCTCCAGTGTACTTTTTAATCCTATTCTTGCGGCTACCATAACTTGTACTCTAGGGTCTTCATGCTCTGCCAGTGCTTTAAATCCTTCATCACTTTTTGCAAATGCAAATGTTTCTTTACCAGTTCGTACACTTATTTTAGTAGGAGGGGGCACATCTAATTTTTTAAGGACTTCGGCAAACTTTATGTTGGACATTAATTGTTCTTTATCCAACCCACATTTCTCCAGCAATTCCTGTTTTTGGCTACGTAATATTTCCAGATGGGACGTGAGCTTATGACTGTTAAGTTTAAGAACAGGTTCAATAAACATTCGGAGTGTTAAATTAATTATCTTTAGCTCTTGAAGAGTGAAACCTTTAGTCTGCATAAAAATGTTAAATAATTTATGTGTAAGCTCAACATCATTAACACAATAATCTCCGTACTTGGATAGATCAGCCGGTGTAAAATCATCCCGGTGTTTCCCCAGTGCATTAATCACTTCATCACCTTTTTCTCCAACACCATAACTTTTCGATAACGCTTTGAGAGAAGCCGATACTTCTGTCCCATTAATAGCACGGCCCATACACATAGTATCAAGATATAACTTAGGGTGAACATTAAAAATCCAACTGAGAATAGCACCATCAAACATAGTGTTATGAGCAAGTACAGCACTTTTTTCCCAATCGAAGTTCTTATGTAAGTAACTGTGGAGTGCATTCTTCTCTCCTGATAGCCATATTGTTTCATCGTCATTAACTTTAACTGCTACCCCTATAACCTCAAATTCTTTACTGCGGATATATTCCTCAGTCGTAAGGTTAGACAGAGAAAATTCTTTGTCATAATACGTTTCAAAATCTATTGTTATAATATCCATTAGTTACTCTTCTTCCTCTTCCAATTTAAACTCTGGGTTTTCTTCCAATATTTGTTCAAGACTTCGCAGTTTGTCTTAAAGCTTCGTCAAGACCATATTTTTTAACTCGTTCTTGCCACGCTTTGTATTCCAATCGTGTATCCCTGTTCCTTTCAACATAGGGTTGCTCAACATAGGTAGGTAGTTCAGGGGGGGAGAGCGTTACACCCTCTGCTGTTGCTGCTGCTCTTTGTTTTCTTACTGCTTCACTAAACTCTTCCCCCTCAAGGGCTAACCGTAGATGTTTAGTTCTGTCAGGGTGACGTAATTTACGGAGTGCCTTCGCTTCTATTTGTCTTATGCGTTCTGCCCGTACACCGAATTTAATCCCTGTTTCTTTAAGCGTACACGCCTCTTCATCGCCCAAACCATAACGCACCTCTAAAACTTTTTTCTCTCGTAAAGTTAATTGACCCAGTGTTTTTTCTATTGCTTCTTTTTGTTCAGTGATTTCCACTAATAGATCAGGATTTTGTGCGCTTTCTAATAAATTGCTAGACATCAACTCTCCAATGTTTGCTTGGATAGCACCTTGATTAACCGTGAGGGGGTCAAATATATGTTGGGCTGGAAAAAGGTCTTCGGGATTGCAACTAAAAAAATCACATAAACACTGTATTGAGCTACGTACAGTCCCTTTGTTTGTGTAGGGGGTTACCTTAAGATTTAAAATCTCCCCTATAACAGTTGGGGCTAAGCCTACCACCCGTGCTAATTCGGCTGCGGTGGAAATACCCTGCTCTTGCATCTTCTCATAGAGGTAATTATTTTTTATTTTTATTTCAAGGCGGTAATCTTTCATTTACAGTGCCCCCATCTGTCGGAGCTTCACTCTGTTCTTTTCATGGAGCTTTCGGATGGTTGCGCGGTTCTCCCCGTGGTAGGGGACGGCGAGGAATAACTTGAGGAGCAGGTCGTTAATAGTCCCACGCTTACCCTTAAGTTTTATAGTGGTTAAGTATCTACCAAATTTTCCGCGTTCCCGCGTTATGATCTGGTACGTTTCGCCCACCTTGAGGTGTTCTTCAACGCAAGCCTTTGCCAGTAACCCATGTGCCTTCTCCGCTCGATCTCGCGTTCTGACTTCAGGCGTGTCCAATCCATGTAAGCGAATATCAACCCCGCGCCCATCGTTACCAAGCAAGTGACACCCAAAACCCAAATCAACGTCCATACGTATTGAATCGCCATCCGTAATTTTAATCACTTTTGCCAGATAAGTGTACATTATTCAATCCCCCTGTAAAAAACATGTTTGTGTATTTTAATAGTAATGGTGCCACTGTAAGCCCATTCAGGATACACCGTTGTGGTGTGGTAATGGGTTGCTCCCCCCGTGGTGTCTGCTTGTTGCCCACTTAACCACGCTATATATAAGGCATTATAAAGCAATTGGGTGTTCTGAGGGTTATCACTTTTCCCATCACACCAAAAACTGAATTGACATTTATCCCTGATAGGATATTGCTTCCAGTAATAGCCCTGTTTAACCACCTCACACGCATCATTGGGGTATTCAGGACTCTCTATGCGGTTACGCACTACCTGAGCAACGGCAACTTGACCATCACTTGGTTCCCCACGTGCTTCAAAGTACACTGCAATAGCAATGCACATCAATGATTCAGTTATCATCTCCCCCTCCTGGTTTTTCATGTTTAGTGCAATGCTTTTTTTGCATCATCCATTAATTCTGCTGCTAACCACACAAGGTCAAGAGTAGCTAACACACGCTTCTCCACTTCTTCTTTCGGGTATTTCATTTGGTGCATTAGCTGAAAGGCAGAACTTAAGTAGGCAACACAGAGCGCCAATACCTCGTCCTCTTTGGTGGAGTCTACACTTAACAATAAAGGTTCTAAGTGTTCCGCCATTATTGTTTCTACTTTGCCACTAAACCCTTGCAATTCATTAGGCCAATCTATTTTTTTGCTCATTGTATTCTCTCTCCTTTCCGCGCTCATATTCCTCATCTTCATCTGGTTCCCGACGATGTGGTGTAGGGTTGTAGTCTTCATCGCCAACCCGGTTAGGATCATCTGGTAAATCTCTCCAGTCAATGTATTGTCTACCCATTTTATACCCCCAATAATCAATATTATCATGTGTTTATATGTGTAGCTAAGTAGTAGCTACTGGTATCAGATCAGAGTGCGTACCCCTCAAGGTGGGGGTACGACTAACCTTAGCGTGGCTTCCTCGGTGTATACACGAGTATGGAGGACAGCAAGGAGTAATACACTCCTGTCGTTGAACCCGTCATACACTGTGGGTGTTAATTAATGTCCACCGCCCACTGGGACAAACCACTAAGTATAATCCCGTCTGAAACCCTCATCGTAATCGAGATGAAGGTGGGGATTTAAAGCCTCTACTACTAACCCTAAATTAACTTCATTCAGTACCATCGTTATCCCCCCACTTTTCTTTATCTTCTCCAGTTCAATTTTCTGTAATGCAGTGGTGGTGTTCTTGCCTGCCTTGCATTCAATACCAAAAAACTTTCCTTTGTAGCACCCGACTATATCGGGCACGCCACTGCGCCCGTAACCTCCTGTAGTGGGGAAGAAGTAGTACGCACCAATCCCTTTCAGTATCTTAACTACCGTCTGTTTAACTTTCTTTTCCGGTGTCATTGCCATCTTACCCTCCTCATAGAATTGAAATTTGGGGCATCTCTTCAAACCTATACCCCAGTTGTTTAGCTATCCTGCGTGTATCAGGAGTAAGTGTTTTAGCACCTGCTAACTGAGCCAGCAAATGGGCTACCCTGTTAACTGGATACGCACGTACAGTATTATAATTGTGCTTAATTTCTACTATAGCCAGCTTGCTATTGTCTGGTGTGGCCTGTTGCATTTTCATTTCCTCCATCATTAAGTGATTCGTTTCTTTGTGTGGGTGTCTCACACTATTGACTCGTTAAATGACTGTGGTTGTCTTCCTTGTAATGACTCGTTAACTTTTGTTGGTTGTCTTTCAGGCTGTGACTCGCTTCTATCGAATGGTTGTCTTTCGATACATGACTCGTTTTTATTTACTGGTTGTCTAGCTCTAAATGACTCGTTCTTATTTACTGGTTGTCTAGCTTTAAATGACTCGTTAACTTTTGGTGGTTGTCTAGCTCTACATGACTCGTTAACTTTTGTGCACCTGACTCGCTCTGAGCTATTGGTTGTGCTCTGGTTAGTGGCATTCGTTTTTCATTAATGGTTGCCTACAGTTCTCTGACTCGTTGTTAGTAAATGGTTGTCTAGCTTTCGATGACTCGTTTTGTTGTAATGGTTGGCTAATGAGGCCTGACTCGTTTGGAGTTGGTGGTTGTCTGATAGTTTTTGACTCGTTCACACCCTCTGGTTGTCTCGGAAAAGGTGACTCGTTGTATCCGTTGGGTTGTCTCCACTTGTATGACTCGTTTGCTGGCAATGGTTGTCTAGATTCAGGTGACTCGTTGTTTTTTTCTGGTTGTCTTTTCCCTTTTGACTCGTTAATGTTAATTGGTTGTCTTTCAGTTTGTGACTCGTTCTGTATCGATGGGTGTCTGTGGCAAAACGACTCGGTTCATTTTCTTGGTTGTCTCGAAGAGAGTGACTCGTTTACACCTTCTGGTTGTCTTGGGAAGGGTGACCCGTTGTTTCTCTCTGGTTGTCTTAAGGTCTTTGACTCGTTTGCTCGCGATGGTTGCCTAGTTTTACCTGACTCGTTCTATTTACTGGTTGTCTTATCAGGAATGACTCGTTTGTGAGAGCTGATTGTTTTGAGCTACTTGACTCGTTCACACTCTCTGGTTGTCTCGAAGAGAGTGACTCGTTCACCATTGATGGTTGTCTTACAACAAATGACTCGTTTTCGGTACTTGGTTGTCTCTAACACCACGACTCAATTACTTAGGCGGCTTTGCCGTGAACCTTTCCTAACTTTGCTTCTGTGTAAGTAGGTGCAACAGGAAGCCCCTCAAGGGGTCGCCACTCGTTATACAGATCAATAAGAAACATCTTAATCATATAGCGTATTGCCATATTGTGTCTATGTCCTTTAGACTTTTCCTTGTGGGCATCCATGTGCTCAAGCCGGTGCTTGTAATCATCATAGACTTGACGGTACTTGCATTTGTCCGGCGACTGTTTAAGAAAACTTGCGCCCAGTACACCTGTCAACTTAGTCTTAAGGAAAGGATTAAAGGTAATACCTTTCTTGGTCTGCACCTTCCCTTCCTTGTCTTTGTACTCGCTGTCTTCAAGATGTTCCTTCCTTCGGCTACGTCCTTGTCCGTCACTGGCAACATCTAGTCCTGCATACTTATGCAGACTGGAAGGATATTCAGCCTTGGTAATGTCTACCTCACTGATGATTACTCCTGCCATAGCAGGGCCAATACCCCTAACACCGTCGAGAAACTCTGTGTAAATCGGGTAGTCCTTAAGGATGTGTCCTAGCCGCTTGAAGTGGTTTTTCTCCTGCGCTTCTAGCTCCAAGTAGTTGTCCACCAAACACAACTCAGTGTAGTCACTGATCACTTCATCCCCTTTGAATGTGGCTTGCCTCGGAAAACTTGCCACCCCTTCCGTAAGAAGTTTGTGCGCCCGCCGCAAGTTAAGCAGCACTTGTTGTCCCTCTTTATCTATCGTGTCCTCCTTCTCATTTGGTGCTTGACCCAGTTTAGCTTTGAAGTTACCTACCAGTCTGTTGCCAGTCTGAATACGATTCTTCTGGATGTCGTAAGCACCCCGTACGATTGTCTTTAAATTACTCATGTGGTTTCCCCTTTATTTCATTAGCCAATTTATTTATTGCCAGTACATCTTCCTCTATAGAAGTTTTGTTCTCCTCCTCCTCTACATACCAGTCTAAGCAGTTGTTATGCATTAAGTCGTGTAAGTAATTCTCCACCTCTGCTTGACTTGGCATTTCTTCAAACTCCAATTCAATAAATACTTTCATCTTTTACCCCCTTTAGGTACAGATAAAATAAGGAAACGTGAGGGGATTACAGCAAGCCCGTTGCAAGCATCGCCCTATCTTTATATCTTCACTCATCTTCTTCGTCCTCCTCAATTGGTTTAACTACCCAGTAAATACTTGGTGAAATTCTCCTGCCTATCCCTTCTATAAAATAATTATTCTGTTCAGGCGGTAACCTCTCCAACACAGCTAATCGTTTCTCCAGCCATCGTGGTATGTCAGCCAGCATGATGAACTTTGCACTGTTCCCTGTGAATATCCCGTCTACCTTCACCAGCTTCCCCTCTATCTCCACACTGAAGGTACGTAAATCTTCATCATCCAGTACGTCTTTGCCTGTTATCATCTACCCCTCCGTTGCTACATGCACTACTTTACCTACCGGTGGTCGTGCCTTCTTGTTATCGATGATGCACCACAACACCGGACAGTCCCATGTACCCCAGTTACTCTTACTCACATAGCCATCCGTTATCACTATGGCTGCTTGAGGTGTCAGTCCTTTGTCCCTGATGTAATCAGCTACACACGATGGGTCAGTACCACCCCCACCTGTTGGCTTGGTGGACTTGATCATGTCAGCTATGGGCTTGCCTCCCTGCCCGTAGACCTCATCCCCACACACTGATGTGTCCCAATACAGCAACCGCAATGTATCCGGTAACACCTCCCCTATCCCTTTGATTTCGGTCAGCACCACTGGCAGTATCTTGTCCATCGAATACGACATGTCCCCTGCTACAACTAATTCCCCCACGCTCTCACTAAAGGGTGTTGGCCGGAGAATCCCAGCCACCAATGCCCTGCGCTCAGGTATACGCCATGACGCATCATCATCACCCCTGCATGTCTTGGTAACAAACTCACGCAACACATCCAGCCACCTGATCTTGGGCTTCAACAGTTCCTTGATAGTCTGTGGTACTGCGGCCTTCAACTTCTCTGCTTCCACCAGCCCTGTTGCAATGGCTTGTTCAACCTCCTGCACATGTTCACTTAACTCACTATCGGACATCTGTTGTGCGTCATCCCATCCATGCTCATCCATCACTGCCTGATTATCCTGTGCAGCTTTCTCAGGGTCTTCCTTCTTCTCTTTCATTAGTATCGTGAAGATTTCTGGGATTGCCTTGCCTCGGAACCGCTCATCATACAGACACATGCGCTTACCATTCTCATCACGTGGCATCACTGCAAAGCCATCACGGTTCTCATCCTCAAGCTCTAGGTTAATGAAGTAATCACATGCCCAGTTAGCTACCTCTGCATCCACCAGCCACAACCAGACGTAGGTAATCAAGTGTCTGTACATCTTGTGCTTAGTCTCATGCAGTAATGTCCATCTAAACCCTGCATCGTTGACCAAGTCTACCCACTGACGTCCGTACCGCTCATTCCTCCCGTCCGTAAACGCTGTAGGATGGTCTTCAACAATTGTTTTTGCCCCGATCATAAACACAGGATTCTGGGCGATGTATCGCTTTTCCTCCATGATCTGGATGGAACACTTTTGCAAGCGTTGTTCTGGTGTTAACTCTTGTTGCATAAACATAGTGACCTCCCTATACCTTATCGGGCGCACGCAAGTGTCTGTTCTTATCACACCAGTTCATGTACAAACTGTTCTGATGGATGGCTGCTTTGCGTTCGCTGTCATAGTCTTTATCATTTACCTGATTCATAAACAGGGACTGTAGTTCCACGGGCAGCCGGTCAAGATACTGCATCCATTGCGTAGCCCAGCTTCGCTCGATTGTTGCCAGCGTACGGTACACAATCATGCACAACACACCCGCACTATCGGGTACCCTTACTGTGAGTGGGTTCTCCCGTATTTCCTGAGTGGTGGGCATATCATTGTGTAACTGCACGTAAGCCAATAGCCCACTCGCTACCTCACGCCCCACCCTGCCAGTCAATGCCGCACGTAATGTGGCATCATCAAGCTGATCACGTACCTTTATCCAGTTACTGCATTTAACAAGACCACGAGGAGTAACGAACCCGTCTTGGTCTGCGTCTGGATGGTAGATACCGCTAGGGCATTCTTCCTTGGAAGGGTAGTCGGTGAAGCTGTGCATCAATTCAGGGTGGTCACGCACATAAGAAAGGACACTGCCATCAACATCATTCTGGCGTCCCCATTCTATCCACTCAATATTGTTGGCCTTACGTAGTCTTAATATTGTCACACTGTCCCGATGGTGGGCTGGTAACAAATCGCCTACGTTCTCCCGTCCAAGGTTGGTAGTAGCGAAAACAATTGTCTGAGGGTGAAGTTTCTTCCCTGCACCCCTGCGTTCGAGCATCAGTCTGCGTGCTGACAACTGATAACTACGTGAACACTTCCCTATCTCGTCAAACATAATGACACAGGGTGTGCCATCCAGATGAAGACCTAACTCTTCATGTGGTACGTGATGAAACGTCTTGCCATCATCACTGTACTTGATCATAAACGAATCACCGGAATCGAGCTTGGTGGTACAGTCTATGTATACAAGTTTATAAGGTGTCTCTGGTTTGAGCACTCGCAATCGTTCACCTATCATTGCCAGTAACGTGCTCTTGCCGCTGCCCATGTCACCTTCGACAAGAACAGTTTCTACATGACCCAATGCTATAATCGCATCAACAGTCTGGTCATGGGAGAGACTGCGTATCGTATCAGCTAAATCTAAACTCATAAGTGTGTCCTCCATAAGGACGTTTGGTTGATTTAAGTTGAGTATTGTTGAGTATGCTTTATTTTACTGCATACTTCAATACCTAGAATCCGAAATTAGGTAGCGATTTAATTATGCTATCTACTTCCGCTTTGGTCTTGCGCCGTTGTGTATCACTAACTTTCAACATCTCTGGCGTTACACCTGTCAGCGCATTACGTAAGTCCCGCTGTACCCTGTCCATCTGTGGGTCATTGGCGAGGTTACAGATTTTCATCAAGTCCACAATCTGTATCACATTATCCACAATGGTAGTCTGGAAGTGTCCATTGCGTGGCTTGCCTTCATCATCATAGTCCAGCTTCGCCGACATGTTCTTAAGTGGCTTGAGCAACCGCTTCCATATATCCTCCATTGATTCCTGTAGACGCCTCTGATTTAGTTGTTGATACTTCTTTTTCATCAGCTCCTGTGCTTGGCGTGGGAGGTCTATTCTAAAGTCACCGGCCTTTGGAAGTGGTTCATAATCTAGGTATATTTGTATCTTTCCCTCCAACTCATGCACAGAAGGATACAAGCGAGGATCATACCCCTCACCTAATGACAACTGTGAACGCGCACACGCTGCGGGATAGGCTCTAAGAAATGCCGGTTTGTAATCAACATAGAATTCCTGCACCATCTCCTGAACTTGTGTGTCAAAGTCAGTGTATGCTTCATTGGGTAGAAGCTGTTGCCCTAACTCACCCCATCGCATCGTCCTGTCCCTTACGAATCTATAGACAGTATTACTCTGCTTAAGCAGTGCATCATGTTCGTCACACACTATCAGCTTCTTGTTTGAGGTATACCTCCCTCGCTTCGCGCCCATAGACTCGGCTGCCCTACGTGCTGCCGTCTTATCATCACGCTTGAAAGATGGTACATGGCGGGACAGCGAGACAATTGTTGCACTACTGGTTAACGTAGGTACCTCAATGTCCTCTATCACTGATGCAGACACTGGTGTGTCTACCTCATACTCGTTTACCAAGTCTTGAATATTAGTCATATCATTCTCCTCATTTGTATGAATTTATTAACTTTGAATTCTTCCTCGCGGTCTTTCTCATTCCATTTATTCATTACCTTTTACCTCCAAGTTCTACCTTCGTGAATTGTTTCGTTTCCATCCCACTCAGTGATGTACCAATCCACACCATCTGGAATTTCCACGACCTTGAGTTGGGCATACTCCGCGCTTGCTTTCTCCCCCAATGTTTCAACTGTCGAAACAAGTACAGGGTGCACTCTAAAATCACCGATGAGATCGGCCATAACAGCGCCCCCCTCAATCTTAATCCCTGCGTCAGCAAGCAGCTGTTCAGCCTCCGCTGATAAACCAAACCCTCCGAAACAAGTGTTGATTACTACTTTCATTGTGACATCCCCTCGTAGCTATCGCTGTCTACGATTTTGTATGCTTTCATATCATTCTCCTCTAGAACCATTCCTCCGGTTCATCCGCTTCAATTGGTTCGTCCGACCAGTAATTACTGTCTGTTAGCACGTCGGGCCTGAATTGACTTTTAACCTCGGCCTCACATTTGTTGCAAACAATACCTAATGGAATGCCCCGCGCATCATATATAGTGTACGTATAATCTTCACGGTGACGACCTATTTTGCATTCTTTACCCATGTGATACTCCCTCGTAGCTATCCAGAAAATCATCCTCAACGTGATGATCCAGAAAATACTCAGTGTTCTGGTCTGGGTCTGGTTCAAAGATGGGTATGCGTTCAATACGCCCCTGTTTGGTTATTATCTGGACTACCGCGTCCAGCGTTGTGTCATCTATCAGATGTATCTTCATGTGTCCTCCGTATACTCTTCTGATTGATTGCGTAAATATGTTTCAAATATGTCCTCTATCTCACACAGGATGTATTCTTCATGGAGGGTTTCAGCTGCGTTAAGACAATCCCACAACACATCCTCAATGGCCTCTTCGTTGTGGTATGGTTCACCCATGTCACGCGCAAACTGTGCAATTACTTGCTTAATCAACTTATGCCTTTGTGCTGTATGCTCAGCGCCATATTGCGTAATCTTTTCAATTTCGGCTTTCTTCATGTGTCCTCCGTAGTTCGTAGTTTTGTTAGTGCCCGTTTTGATGCTTTCCAAAACATCCCTTGTTGCATTTCGTAGTTGGTTATGTAGGACAGTACATCAATAGCCACAGCTGCCGACCGAAGGGTCTGCTGCAAACTTTGTGTGGGCATATCATCCTCTGCCCATCCCTGTAGTGAACAGCGCATTGCAACATCAAGTTCCGGTCTGCTGTTGCCTAACGCTGCGTTAAGAGTATTGGCTAACTCCTTACTGAACCTGCCTTCAATGTTGTTCTTCCCTAACTCATTTTGGGTGATTGCTGCAAAGCTATCAGAAGGCCAACTTCTCCAGTGGATAATGAACACTCGTTTACCTTGCGACGCTGCTACTGCAATCAGTGTTGCTAGTGGATTACCTGTAAGCTGTTTTGTATGCCTATCCATCTACGCACCTCCTATTACCAGCCATTGACCAGTTCGAGTGTCACGTCGATACCAAACCATGTTCCCGCTTGGGAAAACTACAAGTCTGCATGATGGGTGAAAATTAGAATCATTTGCACTCATGTGTATTACTCCTCATCTGCCGTTTGATTTGAGAGTTGGCGTTAAAACGCCATGTTCAAATTCCCGAATTAGAAATTGAGTTTCCCCCAAAAGTTATAACCATTATCGCAAATAAGTGTGTATAAGTCAATAGCTTAGACAAATAAGTGTGCATTATTTAAATTGGCTCCGGCGCTAAAATGATGGGGGTAATGTAACCATTGTTCCAACAGTGTAACTTTTGGGGTTTGGGGGAGAGGCAGCTATACCAACGAGTGTGACAATGTAACCAATGTTACCTTTGTTTTTCTACTTTCAGCTTAGAGCAGTCTTAACCGCTCTTAAGCAGTTATATATAGAGTTACTTTATTAAAACCCCTTGGTATATATTTAAAGGTTACATTAGTTACAATGGTTACATTATAAAAGTTACATACATAATACTCAAACTCACACATACAAAACAGCACAATACTGAAGGTTACTTTGTAACTTTTTGGGATGTCACAAAAGTTACAATGGTTACACTGTCCTAGAATCAAGGGTTGGCGTTAAAACGCCATGTTCAGATTGAGGCGGCATGCGAACCGGTTCGTGTAAAACGGATTGAGTTTGCTGGGGCAGCAAGCAAGATGGGTACTGGTATCAAAGGGTTCTCTTGACCCATCCGGCGAGGTGATGTGTTACCAGCAGGTAATTATGTTTTGGCGTTAAAACGCCATGTTCAGATTGAGGTGGCACACAAACCGGGATGAGCAGGTCAGTCCGTGCGGCCAAAATGGCGTTAAAACGCCATGTTCAGATTGAGGTGGCACACAAACTGGTTTATGTAAACCGGGATTGGATTTTGCTGGGGCAGCAAGCAAGATGGGTACTGGTATCAAAGGATTATCCTAAGATAATCCTTTGAGTAAATCACAGACAAAAAAGCCCCGTGATCAATTAAG
>Ga0098035_1000559_pt1 | contig 18575 bp, 16 predicted proteins | sample 3_EtaG_FD_75046 | JGI IMG/M metagenome (GOLD analysis project Ga0098035, IMG submission 75046) | Marine viral communities from the Subarctic Pacific Ocean - 3_ETSP_OMZ_AT15126 metaG | ecosystem: Environmental > Aquatic > Marine > Oceanic | place: Pacific Ocean | collected 2015-01-07
AACATCCTATATATAAGGATACCAGGCCTAAGGCATAACATCCTATATATAAGGATACCAGGCCTAAGGCATAACCCTTAACTACCATTTGCTTTTTTTAGTCTATATTGGTATATATTAATCTATATTTATTAAATCAATTAAAATCAATAGGCCATAGCTTATTGATTACCATTGAATCAATTAAAATCAATAGGCCATACATTAAAGCAAATAATATTAAAATGTATTCAATTTATATACACTCCGCCATTGCCTTAAGCCATAGCACAAATGCTATATACCAGGCAATCAATTACGATAATAAAATATCTTCAGCTATATAATTCAACCGCAATTTTGTTATATGTAAAGGGTTACAGCGTATATGTTTAAAATAAAAAAGACGAAAATTGAAAAATTAAGAGGCCAGCCCCCAAAAAAAAATCTCAGCAACAAAATATCGATATACCCTTTACACATAATTCTGGGTTTTGATGTGAATGTATATAAGTGTTTGCTCTATATATAGTTAGGTAAATGAAAATACAGGATAATGGATTAAAAGTATGTAGTAAATGTAAGAAAGAGAAGTATCCTACGCAGTTTTATAAGGATAAGAAAACTAGTGATGGTTTGGCTGAATGTTGCAAGGTTTGTAATTCTTATAGGCGGCAGGTTCGGAGCAAGAACTATAAGAGGTCTATGAGTGATCATATAGCCGATAAGACCGAAGATGGTGTTTTAATGGCTGATTACAACATAGGTATACTTAAAGCCGTTAAAAGGGTTAAGGATAAGAAGGATTTGGATGTAAGTGACCTGACTGCTTTAAAGGGTACTATCTGCGTTTACAAGGGAATACCCATTACTGCCAAGGATGTGCAGGATGCCAATAGGTTTCTGATGGAGAATTGGAAGGGGAGGCCTGGCCAGAGGGTTGTTGAACCTGATAAGGATGAGAGGTCTTTCAGCGAGAAGTTCAAGGCTATGGAGTTTAACCTGAAGGAAATGGGTTACGGTATATATAAACTCGATAAAAAATCCGGGGAAGAGGAGATACTGGAGGATGGCCAGAAGCATGATAAATACGATTAAATGCCTTTTTGGTTACCACGCCTACCGTTATATATGGCGAAAGGGTGGGAGCAGGGTGTGTAATAACTGTTTCAAGATAATATAAAAATAATAGGGGGGTAGATGTGTTACCATTTGGATTGTTTTTTCTACTACTATTACTCTGATTAATACATGGTATAAAAAGGGCGGGCCGTGTAGGGTAGGGCTACACCCCTGTTGCGTGGTTGCGTAACTCGCCTCTTTTTATCTGCAATTATATATATATATGATAGAGGCGATTGACAATGCTTTAGGGCTTAGTGATGCTCTTATCGCAGAGAAGAAACAGAGTAAGTTGGCTGATTATATACCGTATGGGCTGTTGCCTGAACATCTTAACACCCCGCATGGAGACTGGCAGCTTGTCTTTCATAATACGAAGAAACAGATGCGTATGTTGTCTACGGGAAACCAGGAGGGTAAGACCTTTTCCGGTGGACATGAGGATGCCTACCATTTAACGGGATTATATCCTGATTGGTGGGAAGGGACAAGATTTAACAAGCCTACTTATGGGTGGGTATGCGGTGTTGATAATGAGAAGGTAAGGGATTCATTACAGGAATTACTACTGGGCGATCCCGATGATGATAACGCCTTCGGGACAGGACTCATACCAAGGAATTGCCTGGATAGAAATAGATGCGTTAACAAGCCACAAGTACCGGGTGCTTTCCAGAGGGTGTATGTAAAGCATATTACGGGCAGGTGGTCTAAACTTGACTTCAAGGCATATAAGCAGGGCAGGGAAGCCTTTATGTCTAAGGCAGTTGACTTTACGCATTGTGACGAAGAACCGCCAGAGGACATATTGTCGTCTATTACGGTGCGTGGGGTCACGATAGAGAACAGTATTGTGTATATAACCTGTACGCCTGAAGATGGACTTACGAAGGTCCAGATGCAGTTCAGGAACGAACTGAGACCGCACCAGGCATTTTTAACGAGTACATGGGATGACTGTCCTCATTTAACTCCTGAGAAGAGAGATCAGATTTTATCTAATATACCTGCTCACGAAAGGGAAATGAGGTCTAAAGGCATCCCTATTATTGGTACGGGGGTCGTATTTCCCATACCCAGTGAGATGATTACGGTGGATGCTTTCAGTATACCCGATCATTGGTTTCATGCCTGCGGTATAGATTTTGGCGGGTGGAATCACCCTACGGCTATGGTGTGGATTGCGTGGGACAGGGATACGGATATGGTCTATGTATATGATTGTTACAAGGCTGTTCAAAAAGAGTTGGCAATACACGCTGCCGTGCTTAATACAAAAGGCAAGAAGGATATTACTGTATTCTATCCTCATGACGGCCAAAAGTCTGGCGATAGGAATACTGGTGTCGGTATTGCTCAGTCTTACCGTGATTTGGGATGTAATATGTTTCATACATGGTTTACCAACCCGCCTCAAGATGGTATTGAAGAAGGCAGGGGAGGTAATGCGGTGGATGTGGGACTGATAAGTATGTATAACAGGATGGCAGAAGGCAGGTTCAAGGTTTTCTCCCACCTGCGTGAATGGTTTAAAGAGAAGGATACCTACCACACGAAAGAGGGTAAGGTGGTAAGGCAGAACGAGGATTTAATGAGTGCCACACGGTATGCAGAGGGTATGTTGAGGCACTCCACACCGAAGGTCCGCACCTTTATGAGGCCCGTGGCGGTGGATAATTCCTATGATCCAATGATGACCCTGTTAAATTAAGGATATATATATTATGGGAAGCGTTACAAGGGCAATAGCCGATTATGATGAAAAGACTGGAGTAGGCAAGGGAATGGGCAGGGCAGGTGCGCAGCCCAGTATCCTTGAAATGGTAACAGGAAAAGGCAAGGCAAGTCCCGACAAAAAAGAGAGGGCTTTAAGCCGTGCAGATAGCAAAGAGAGGTATAAATTACTGTTTAGCAGCTATGATGAAGAGGGAGAGGGCGATAGTTTATTATAGAAATGTGTAATAAAAGAGGAAAGGTTGAATTATGGGCGGAATAGCAAGTGCTATAACAGGCGGGCCTTCACCTGCCGAGAAAAGGGCGAAAAAAGAAGCTGCTGCTGCAAAGGCCGCTGCCGAAGCAAAGGCCGCTGCTGATAAGGCTGCCGCTGAGAAAAGGGCTGCGGAAAACGAAAAACTCGCCAAAGAGCAGAAGGTTGCCGAGGAATTAAAGGCGAAGGAAATAGTGGCCGAAAGAAAGAGGAGGCGCACCATAGGTGTTAAATCGTCTGTTCTGACATCCCCCCTTGGCGTGATAGACGAAGATAGTTTGGTGGATAAACTGGGATAAGACGGGTAAATTATTACCCGTATATACAGCGTTATGGCAAAAAAGTTAAGCATGGAAGATACCATCACGGATATTGTAGAGATGGTAAAGTCGGCTGGTGAGACCAGGGCTGAACATAAACAAATATCAGATGAGGTAAAACAGCTTATTCTTACCAAAAAAGAGGTATTAGAAGATATAAAGAAGGCACGGAAGAAAAAGGATAAGGCCCTTGTCAAGATGAGAGAGGAAGAGGAATGGGCGAAAAAGGAAATTACAGGGGCAAGGAAAAGCGTTGGCCATGAAAGAAGGCTTGCTGAAGATAAGAAGAAGCTGGTTTTTGATGAGATGACTGCTGATATTAAAGAGGAAAGGGAGAGGAACATCTGTCTCGTAAGGGAGAACAGGGAACTCGATGAGGTTATAAAGGGTAAGAGAGAGAAACTCCAGAAATTAAAGGAAGGGATTGACTGCTAATGCCATCAGCAAAACAGGTAATGGCCAGATTTGACAGACTCGATAATGAGACTGAACGCAATAATTTTAAGACTATCTGGCAGGATGCAACCGATTATGTTCATATAAGGCGCAATGAAATTATAAGCAGGAAACAGAAGGGATCGCAGCGTACCGAAAAGGTATATGATTCCACGGCAATAAGGTCTAATGATTTACTTGCTTCAAGTCTACAGGGTTCTCTTACGAGTAATTCCGCATTGTGGGCGAAGATTAAGATAGCCGGGGATGATTTTAATAGTGATGATGCTGTCAGGGGGTGGCTTGACGGGACTTCAACGGCCATGTTCAGGGCTTTTAATGATTCCAATTATACCCTTGAAATGGCAGAGTTCTTTCTCGACCTGACAAGCGTTCATACTGCGTGTGTGCTTATAGAAGAGGATACGATAGAGAAGAGAGGGTTTAACGGTCTTAACTTCAGGGCATATCCTATTATGGATTATGTTTTTGAGGAAAATCATAAGGGTATTGTTGATACCGTTATAAGGAAATGCACCTTTACGGGCAGGCAGGCGAAACAGAAATTCGGTGATAAGGCGGGGAAAAAAGTATTACAGGCGGCAAAGAAGGGCGATGAGCAGTCTTTTAACTACCTCCACCTTGTTATGCCGATTAAAGAATACGGGGGCGGCAGGTTTGGTAATCCGGGCTGGAAATTTACCGATGTGTATATATCGTGTGAAGATGAGGTCATCACCCGTAAAGGGGGTTACTTTGAATTTCCCTATGTCGTTGCGAGATGGGCAAAGGCATCAGGCGAGAAATATGGCAGAGGCCCGACTAATAACGCACTACCCGATATAAAGACACTTAATGCCGCAATTTCATATATGCTTCAGGCATGGGCAAAGGATATTAACCCTTCGAGGTTAGTGCCTGACAGTTTGGGCTTTACGATTAAAGATGTACCTGGGACTAATATACCTGTTCCAGAGAGGTTTATAGAGGCTATACAGAAGGGTGCGCTTACATCCCAGGCAAGGTGGGAAGTATCACAGCACATGGTATCTGATTTAAGGCAGGCTATTAAAGAGGCATACTTTACGGACCAGTTGCAGATACAGAAGAAGGCGCAGATGACGGCAACGGAATCCGCCATCACATTTGATTTAATGCAGAGGTTACTTGGCCCTGTTTTCGGGAAGATAGAAAAATCCGTTTTCACCCCTATGGTTGAAAGGGTATTCGGCATAATGCTCCGTGCAGAGGCGTTTGATGAAGCACCCCCTCAACTTGAAGGACAGGGACTTGAGATAGAATATGTCGGCCCTCTTGCAAGATCGCAGAGGATGGGGGAAGTTGCGGCAATACGGAAATGGCTTGAGGCACTAGGGCTTATAGGGCAGTTTCAGCCTTCCGTGTTTGATGTCCCTGATTTTGACGAGATAGCGGTAGATATGGGAAGGCTTGTCGGTGTCAAGGAAAAGTATATTAATAGTGAGGATACTATAATACAGGTTAGGGATGCCAGACAGGCGCAGATACAGCAGGACAAACAACAGGAAAGACTTATGGAAAGTGCGGATGCGATGGGAAAATTATCCGCATACCAACCGGAGGGTGGCGGTGAAACAGAAGCCTAATAAGGCCTTAAAGTGTTATCTTGATACCTTTGGCAGGGGAAGTGGTCATGTGGTGCTTAAAGACCTTATGAATACCTTTGACTGTCCTTCTTTATCGGATAATTCAACTGCGCAACTTATAGCACTTGGGAATAGAATGGTGATAGACTTTATAAAGGACAGGCTGAAAGGTGCTTGCGGTGGGAACAGGAAGCCGTATGTAGACATTATGTGCGAAGTGGAAATAATTAATTTATCGGAAGAATAATCGCTGCGCTCTACCGAACTAAAGCTCGGTGGATTCGCTAGAATCTTTGCAATGGGAGGAATTAGACATGGCAGAAGTAGAATTAATAACACCTGATAGTGGAACAGAGACAACGGCTGATAATCAGGATACGGATATAACGCCAGAACCGAGTCCTATACCTGAGAACTGGAAAGAGTGGATACCTGAAGATATAAGGAATACACCCGTAATACAGGAAACAAAAGATATAACGGGCATGGCTAAAAGGCTTGTGGATTCACAGGCCATGATAGGAAAGTCCATGCGGATGCCGGAAGATGGTGATACCGCAGGGTGGGATGAGGTCTACGGTAAACTTGGGAGACCCCAGGCGGCAATAGATTATAAGATAGACCCCTCGATTACTCCGGAAGGTGCGGTTAATGAAAAACTGCAAACTTCATTCCTTGAGGCGGCACACAAGATAGGGCTTAATAATACACAGGCAAATGCCCTTGTCTCATGGAACAACGAGCAACTTCAGTCTATATATTCAATCAAGGATGAACAGGCGAAAGATGCGGTTTCCCAGTTAAAACATGATTGGGGAAATGCGTTTAAGGAGAGGCTTGCTGTAACAGAAAGAGTCCTCACTCAGTTTGGTGAGGGTGAAGTGTCGGCAGCGGCAGTCAGGGATAACCCCGCCCTTATCAAACTTGTCTATAATATGGGTAAGGATTTAATTGAAGGACAGGTTAGTGGTGATAGCGGGCTTGGTTCTATGACAATGTCCCCGAAAGAGGCGTTGAACAAAATTAATAAGTTGCACAGGGATAGTGAGTTTATGAAAGCCTATCAGGGGCAAAAGAACCCTGGGCATCAGGGGGCTGTTGAAGAGATGACGGATTTACATAAAATGGCTTATCCTGAAGAAGAATAATAATAATAATAGTAGTAGTAGATTTTTTTCCCAGACACCTGCATATAATGCAGACTGGGTGCATGGCCATACAGTTGGTCAGACTGGTGACTTAATCACAAGGAAGTCTTGCATAATTAAGATACCTTCCGATATAAAAAAAAGAAGAGAGAAGGAATTAGTAGAAATCTTTATTTATTGGGAGGTATTCTTATGAGTACTGAAATTACGGCAGCATTTGTCCAGCAATACCGAAACAACCTTATACACCTGTCACAACAGGATGATTCAAGGTTGATTAATGCGGTTAAACTGAAAGAGAATGTGACCGGCAAGCAAGTGTTTTTTGACAGACTTGGGTTGCAGACTATGACCCAGCTTACATCACGCCATGCTGACACCACACAGGTTGACACGCCACATTCAAGGCGCATGGCATCATTAGCACCTTACACGGTTGCTGATTTAATTGATGACCCCGACCAGGTTAGAACACTTATCGACCCAACCAACGGTTACGCAAAGGCGCAGGCGAGTGCTATAGGCAGAACACAGGATGATATAATCATCGCTGCTATGCTTGGTACTGCCGCTACTGGCGAAACTGGTTCGGGTTCACAAGCACTACCATCCGCACAGAAGGTTACAATTCAAATCGGTGGTGGAGGTTCAGATGATTATCTTAATCTGGAAAAGGTATTACAGGCAAAAAGGATTCTGGATGCCGCAGAAGTAAACAAGGAAGGTCGTTGTCTTGTTTACGATGCAATTCAGATGGAAAATTTCCTGCAACTTGAGAAGGCAACATCAACTGATTATGCTTCGATTCGTGCATTGGTAATGGGCGAAATCAATACTTATCTTGGTTTTACATGGATACATTCTGAAAGACTGACGACTGATTCAAATAGTGATACACAGGTCATAGCTTTCCAGGGTGATGGTGTTGGTCTTGGCATAGGAAGGTTGAGAGAGACAAGAATTACAGAGGAATCTACCAAGAATTACGCTACTCAGGTTTGGAGTTATCTTGACATGGGTGCTGTAAGAGTTGAAGATTCAACTGTTGTTGAGATTGCGTGTAAGCCATCTTAACGGTTTTTGTTCTTATTTAAGTAGAAAACATTAACTTTTTTTTAATAATAAGGAGTATTGATTATGGCTACTTTATACAGTACGCAAATCACAAATGATGATGCTTCCCCACCGGTAAGGGGGGAGTTTAATCGCAACGGTTCTGCTCTGAGGTGTAAGATTGGAACATACAGTGCCTCCGGTTCGGAAAGTGCAGCCGATGTTATTCAGATGGTAAAAGTTCCAAAGGGTGCGATAGTTAATTCGCATCTCTCATATCTTATATGGGAGGACTTTGGGACTACCGTAACCGCAGATATCGGAGATGGTGGCGATGATGACAGATATTGTTCTGCGCTTGCTTTAGGTACTGCAAGTACATCTTCTGTCACCACATTTCAGGAAGCTGCGGGTGCTGGTGTGTATGCGGCAGAGTATGAGTATACTGCTGCTGATACCATTGATATAACACTTGATGCGGTCAGTTCACCGACAGCGGGTCAGACTTTGAAGATGTTTGTGTTTTACACACAAAACGGGTAAGGGTTTTTAAGGGGATAAGGTCCTTGCCTAACCATTGCCTCTTTATACTCTAAAGAGTGGGTTAATCCTTATCCCCGTTTTTTTTATATAAGGAAAATATGAACAGTTCAACTGCAATAGCTAATGCCAGCTTACTGTTGATAGGTGCGAAGGAATTAACTGATCTGGACACCGATACCACTACTACTGGCAGAATAGCACAGAGATGGTACGCCCATACAAGGGACTCTATCCTGAGAGGTTACACATGGAATTTTGCTTTAAGGAGACAGGCTTTATCCAAGGATGCCACAGGTCCTGATTTTGAATTTACAAATTCGTTCACCCTTCCGACAGACCCGTATTGTTTAAGGGCTTTGGTGATGTTTGACAGCGATTCTGAATGGAAGGTGGAAGGCCGTAAACTTCTTACGGATGACGGAACGGCAAACCTTAAATATATAGCCCGTATTGCGGATACGGTTGAGTTTGATGATTTATACACGGATGCCCTTATCTATAGGTTTGCAGCCAATATGGCTTTTCCGGTAATGAGGGACAAGGTTCTTCAGGATAGACTTACCATACAGTATCTCGAAAGGGTCAGGGAAGCCAGGAGTGCCGATGCTATAGAAGGCACATTCAATAAGATAAGGTCTGAAGTATTTATTGATTCACGGAGAACCGGCAGTACAATTCCACCCGCTACGCCACCGAGTTCTGCTGGATCGGCAAGATGAAGTGTTCACTAAGTGAAAGTGTTCACTAGGTGAAAGTGTTCACTAAAGATGAACATCCTGAAATGTGAACAAAGATGTGAAAAAAAGCGATTATGGCCAGAACACAGAAAATATTTACATCATTTACAACGGGTGAGATAAGCCCGAAACTCAGTTCAAGGGTTGACTTTTCTAAATATGTAAATGGTTGCGAAACGCTGGAGAACTATACGATATTACCGCAGGGCGGTGTGACACGCAGGCCGGGTACTCGTTTCGTCAAAGAAGTAAAGGACAGCACGAAGAAAGTAAGGCTTGTACCCTTTCTTTTTAATGTTACAGATGCCTTTATTCTTGAATTTGGCGAGAATTATATAAGGTTTTACAAGAACCAGGCTAATATTACTAATCTTGGGAGTCCCGTAGAAATCACGACAACATACGCAGAGGCAGATTTATTCGACCTTCATTTTGCCCAATCTGCGGACATACTGTATATTTCACACAAGGATTATGCTCCGAGAAAACTAAGTCGTGCATCCGATATCTCATGGGCTTTTGCCGTTATATCATTTGATCCTCCCCCTACATTTGAAGCTGATACCGATTTAACCGCTGCTTTAAAACCATGCGATGAAACGGTTGGCACGGCAAGGACTTTTATCGGTGCGAGTGGTTCGGAAAAGATAACAAACGGAGAGTTTACTTCTGGTATTACGGGATGGACAGATAGAAGTGTAGGAACAGGTGCTATCTCGTTTGACACCAACCACATGGAGATCACGGAAGGTGGTGGCGGTGGCGGTTCTGGAGTTGACGAGGGTATAGCGGAACAAAACATTACGCTGACAGCAGTTTCCCATACCATATCATTTAAGGTTACGGTAGGTGCTTTACGGTTAAGAATAGGGACTACATCAGGGGCGCAGGATGTGCTTACCGATGCAAGTTATAGTGCGGGAATACATACGGTGGCCTTTACGGGCAATGCGGGAGATAATTTTGTCCAATTCCATAACCTTACAAATGCCCTGCATGAACTTGATAATGCAAGTGTTGTTATCAATTCTGATATATTTCTTGCTGCTGATGTGGGAAGGGCGATAAAATCAGGTGCGGGCAGGGGCTTTATTGCTTCGATTGTAAATGCACATAAGATTACAGTAGATATAACTTCGGCCTTTTCAAGTACAACACTAGTAGCAAGCGGTTCATGGTTTCTTGAAAACTCACCCAATGACACCCTGACCCCAAGTGCCGTAGGGCCGATTGGGTCGTCAATAGAACTGACCCTGGCAAGTGCGGGATGGCGGTCTACAGATGTGGATAAATATGTGAAGGTAAATAACGGGATGGGCAAGGTGACATTCTTTACATCTTCTACGGTTGTTAAGATTGAAGTTCTGCGTTCCCTTGATGATACCTCTGCTGCCCCCGGTGGAACATGGACTCTTGAAGATGATTCATGGACAAGTACAAGGGGATACCCTGCTGCCGTAGGGTTTTTTGAACAGAGGCTTTTTTATGCAAGAACAGACACGCAACCCCAGACATTATGGGGAAGCGTTATAGATGATTTTGAAAGTTTCGCTACGGGTACAAATGCTGCCGACAGCCTTGACTTTACATTAACAGGCATGAATCCAATAAGGTGGCTTTCGCCAAAATCACAATTATCAGTAGGGACATACGGTGGTGAACTTGTTATCAGTTCAACAAGCGATGCCGCTTTATCCCCGACAAATGTAAAGATCAATGAGCAGACTACTCATGGAAGTTCATCCCTTCAACCCATAAGGGTGGGGGAAGTAACGCTGTTTGTTCAGCGTTCAAGAAGAAAATTGCGTGAGTTTGTCTTTGTGTTTGAGGATGATAATTTTCAAGCACCCGATTTAACCCTGCTTTCTGATAATATAACAGAAGGCGGTATAGATGATATATCCTACCAGCAGGAACTTGAATCCATTGTGTGGTGTGTCAGGAATGACGGGCAACTGCTTGGTATGACATACCAGAGGAAACAGGATGTTATAGGGTGGCACAGGCATACCACGGGGGCATCGGGATTATTTGAAAGTGTCGCCACTATCCCAATATCAAATAAAGACCAGACATGGGTTATTGTAAATAGAACTATAAATGGCGGGGTTAAAAGGTGTGTGGAATATTTTGATGAAGATGCGTGGAGTAGTGCAACAGCCGAGTTTAACCAATGGAATATGCTTAATACTGATAGTGCGGTTATATACGACTCTACGGCTACTACCACAATCACAGGGCTTAATCATCTAGAGGGCGAGGAAGTCACGGTGGTAGCTGATGGGGCTGCCCATCCGAACAAGACCGTTTCAAGCGGAAGTATTACCCTGGAACGATCTTCTACGGAAGCGGAAGTAGGACTGGCATATACATCAACACTTAAAACCGTGAAACCGGAAGCCGCATTATCAACGGGTTCTTCGCAGGGTAGATTCAAGGGATGGTCCGAAATAGTGGTGAGACTGCTCAATACATTGGGCGGTACTATTAACGATGATGTTATTGAGACAAGGACACCGGAGGATAGTATGGATGCTGAACCGCCCCTGTATACAGATGATTATATCGTGCAGAATTTAGGTTATGACAGGGCGGGGCAGATTACGGTGCAACAGACACAGCCGTTCCCGCATACCATTCTCAGTATTACAGGCACTATAGATATAGGAGAAAACTGATTCCCAGGGTTATTCCGTTTGAAGCAAGGCATTTGGACATGATTAGGATGCGCAGGTTTGATATAGGCAGTATTGAGGGAATGGATAACTGGCGTGATGTAATCAGAAAACAGACTGAAAACGGTTCATCTGCCACAGGAATAGATGATAATGGTATGGTTGGCGTGATAGGTGGTGTGTGCGTTGTCCGTGATGGCGTTGGTGTTGCATGGGCGATTACATCCGACCTGATAGTAAAATATAAGATATATGCCCACAGGGTTATAAGGGATGTGGTTAATGATAGTTTCGAGAGGTTTAACCTGCACCGTGTTGAGGCATCAATAATAGTAGACCATACGGTAAGTCACAGGTGGGTGGAAAGATTAGGATTTAAAAAAGAGGGACTGATGCGAAAATTTGACCACAAACAGAGAGATTACTATTTATATGCGAGGGTAAAATAATGGAAGTAGCAATAGGGGCGGCAATAGGAGCAGGAGTTGGATATATTGCCACAGGTGAAGCAGAAGGTGCGCTTATAGGCGCAGGCGTTGGTGCGATTGGCGGTTATGCGGTAGGGCAAATGGGTGCAGCACCTATAGGAGGATTACCAGGAGGAGGTACAGGAGCAGGTGCGGGTGCAGGTGCGGGTGCAGGAGCAATAGCAGGACCAGGAGGAGCAGGAGCAACAGGAGCAGGAGGATTTGGAATTGGTCTTGGTACTCCCACGACTTCCTCACAAATGGTAGCAGCAGGTGGTATCCCCATAAAAACAGCGGGTTTCTTTGGTAAGATGGGTACTACATTGGCCAAGGTAAGTAAAGTCGCAACGCCTTTAATGCTTGCGGGTTCACTTCTTACTGCGGGGTCTGGTGTGGCGGGTGCTTATGGTGCAGCAGGTCAAGCTGATGTGGAAGCAATGTATTCCGATAGACAGGCGGTACAACAAGAACTTGCCCGCTTGGATGAAAAGGATAGAAGGGTAAGGCGGTATTTAAAGGACAAGAGTGATGTTGAAAATTATTATGCAGGCGTGGGTCTCCGTTCTGATGTGGGTTCGCCCCTGGTAGTAACAAGTGATTATTTCTATACCCTACAGAAAGATTTACGGGCCATAGATATGGTTGGTTACGGAAAAATTGAGGGTTACCAGAAAGAAGCACAAACATTCAGGACTTATGCTGATAGAACCAGAAAGGCCGCACCATACGAGGCTGCTGGACAGGTTTTATCTACTGCCGGGAGGGCGTTAATATAAAGAGATGGGAATAAAATTACCTATAGATACAAGGGAAAAGGCAGTACCTGGCGGATCAGTTCTTCCCAGTCCTAGTTGGCAGAATGTTACTCACCAAAAAATTGTTCCCGATGCGTTAGGGGTATTGGGAAAGGCAATTGAAGAGGTGGGGTATACTGTCCAGCAGGTAAATGATAGGACAGAACTGGAAAAACAATCACTTAAAACCGAATCAAAAATATCTGGAATAATCCTGCAAAATTCCACTAATATTCAAGACCCCCAAAAATTTCGTGATAAGACCGCAAAGGAAGTAAGCAAGGTAATAGATGATGCACGAAATAATATTAACTTCAGGAATAGACAGGAATTTGATATTATCTCTACAAAACTGGGACTTGATGCCGAAGCAAAGATAGCGACTGGCGGTATAAAAAAGACAGTTGATCTTTCTGCTGCCCAATTCACTATAAGTAAAAATGATTTAATGGAAAAGTATCTTGCGGAATCAGTAAATCCAGACACAGGATTGCCCTATACAGAAGAGGATGTTGTTGGTGCGGTAAATACTCTGATACAGGATAGGTTTGATACCGGTGTGTTTGATGCGGAAAAATCGATAAAGGAAGAGGCGGATTACCAGGCTGATTTAGCCAGATTAGATTTCCTTAAAAATTACGAAGATGACCCAAAGGCTGCTGTTGAAAAATTAGAAAAAAATAAATGGTTGTCATCGGAACAAAAAATAAATCTTCATTTTAAAATGTCGGGCCGAATTACGAAAGTTGAAAAAAAACAGGAAAAGGAAAGGAAGGCAAAAATACAGGCGGATGCGGATGAATTGTATCGGTTGCTGGTATCACCAGAAGATGGCAGGGAAGTAAAGCAGGAGGATATTGATAAAATCAGGGGAGATGGGTTGGGTGGTAGTGAGTTAAGGGTACTACAAAACAAGTTTAATGAGATTGAAGATAAGGGTGGGGTTGGCGATACTGACCTGAGAAATGCACATAGCATCTCTATACTAAATGCGGATACAATAGAAGATTTAAATAACATAGGTAAAATAATAAAGAAAGAGGCGGGTAAAGGACAGCTTAACACGCCACAGACAAAGGAATTGATTGCCTCTATTGAAAGCCGAAAAGCCAAGATACTTAAAGGAGAAAGGCCATTGGGTTATACAGAGTATAGGGGCATGGTAAAAACGCTTTTTGGTGCGGAAAGTTTAGACACATTTTGGGATGCCGATAGGGCGATTAAGGTGAATGTAGCTTTAGGCCGTTATATAAAACTTATTGATGAGGGAAAATTACCTTCAGAAGCTTATCTCCAGGTAAAAAAGGAAATTCCCCTGCCAATGGGAAGTTCCACCAAAACAATAGATCAGTTAGATAAGCAATTGGCAAATAGTTTGTTTTTGTTCAAGCAGGGTAAAATCACAGAAAAGGCTTATAAAAGAAGGGTGGAGAGTAATAAGAAAGCACGAGAGTTCAGTAAATATATGGATGAGCATGGGTTATAAATAATGCAAAGTGATGATAAAAAACAGGTAGTTAATAGGGATTCAGGTGATGAAAATGCTGCGGTAGAACAGGGTATCACGGCTGCTCCACCGGATGATGATTTAACCGATGGTTATATTAACAGGGTGGAAAAAAGGGATAAGAATGACCTGGAAGATTATGTAAGAGAAAGTCTGGGTGATAAATACGATGAAATAGTAGTCGGGGAGAAAGACGAGGCTATAGCCAATGAAGCACGGAATCTTGGGGTCGGGGATATTGACGATTACTTGGAGCATTTACGGGAAGGCGGAAGTCCTTGGGCGGATGATTCCCTTCCGGGCCAAATAACAGCAGGTACTGGTGATGCTCTCAGAAACAGTATAAATGCGATTGGGGATATTGGGGATGCCCTTGGAGACATCTTTGGAATGGAAGCCCTTGAAGACAAAGGTGAGGGTATTGGAGATTCCATAGTGCCCAAAGTGCCCCTATCTGACTCAAAAACAAATACAATAGCCAGGAGTGCCACACAGTTTTTAGTTGGATTTATTCCCTTATTTAAGGCTGCTAAAGTGACTGCGGGTGCTATAAAACTACCGGGAACAGTATCAAAAATTATCGGGAAAAAGGGAGTAAAGAAACTTGGCAAAAGGGTTGTCTTGCCTGAAGTTGCGGGTGCGGGTGCATCATTTATGGTTTTTGATCCTAAAGATGAGAGGTTGAGCAACCTTATAAATAAATTAGTGCCTGCGCTTAGAAATCCCGTTACTGAATATTTAGCAACAAGCCCTGATGATAGTGCGGCAGAGGGAAGGTTTAAAAGTGCGCTTGAAGGTCTTGGGTTGGGGGCTTTAATGGAAGGTGTGTTCCAGGCGTTTAGGGGGATAAGGGCATCATACGGGGTAAGTAAGGTTCAAGTGGAAGGGCAGGTAGCGGATACCAAAGCCTTTAAAAAGAAGGATAGACTGCCTGGCAGTAAACCATCCTTTACTAAGAAGGATAAAGAGACTGGCGAAGTAATTTTAAATGTGGATGCGATTCGCACACCAGATGATTTAAGTAAAGGCATTGCTACCCTTGCCAATCTGGAAAAGAAAAGGTTTGAGGCCAAGCGTGGTGTAAGAGGCCATGAAGTAACATTACAGGCATCCAGAATACTGGGAATGAAAATTGATGATATATTGAAGTTTTCAAAGGGGACTGTAAAAAACGCTGAAGAATTAATTACTATTGCGAGGATTGTTGATGAACAGCATGGTAAAATTATGGAATTATCAAAGAGGGTTCTGGCGGGTGAGGATGTTGGGAAGCAATTACTTAAAGAGGCGGATATATTAGGGCTTGTCGATCCTAAATTCTTTGGCGTGAGTGGGGAATTGGGCCGTGCATTAGAGGCGCATAAATTAATACAGGATACTGCCGGCAGACTATTAATACTATCCGAATCCCTTGTTATGGCAGATGGAAATATGACCATTAAACAATTTGCCACGATGCTGCTTACACAGAAAACACCAAAGCAAATGTCAAGATTTATGCAAATAATTAAGAAGTTGCCCAATATGATAACCGAAGTATGGTTGGCGGGACTTCTTTCTAGTATAAGGACACATGAGATAAATATACTTGGTAATACAAGCACAATGCTTATAGCTGTACCGGAAAGACTGGTTGCCTCTGCATTTGGCAGGGGGGTTCAGAAACAGGAAGCGATGGATTTGTTATTTGGGATGATTCATTCGTTTAAGGATGGATTAAGGTTGATGGGTAAAACCCTGAAAACAGGTGTGCCTAAATCAGAATTAACCAAATTAGAGGGAAGGGCTTTTAAAAAAGCCATATCGGCAGAAGAATTGGGATTGTCTGGTACTGCGGGTCGGGCTGCTGATATGCTTGGAGAATTTGTAAGATTGCCGTTTAGAGGTTTAATGGCAATGGATGATTTTTTTAAGTTTCTTAATTATAATGCGGAACTTCACGCACTTGCAAGGAGGACCGCAAGGGAAAGGGGTCTTACTGGTGATAAGGCCGCAAAACTGATGTTTGATATTATACATGATCCACCCCCGCAAATTGCAAGGATGGCGGAAAATTTTTCCGCATACCAGACCTTTACTAATGAATTGGGGGATATTGGCAAGTCGGTGCAGGGTATTGCAAATGCCCATCCCAGTATGAGATTTGCTTTGCCATTTATAAGGACTCCTGTAAATATATTTAAATATTCATTGGAACGCACCCCCTTTGCATGGATACTCAAGCAGGTTCGCAGGGATATTAAGGCGGGTGGGGCAAAGGGAAGCCTGGCTTACTCTAGGATGTGTTTGGGCAGTATGTCGTTATTTACATTTGGTATGCTTGCCAATGCGGGATACTTTACAGGTTCTGGCCCACAAAACAGAACCCTTAGAAACCAGAAGATGCAGACTGGATGGCGGCCATATTCCATGCTGGTAGGTGATAAATATGTATCATATAACAGGCTTGACCCTATTGGTATGTTAATAGGGATTGCTGCTGATTTAAGTGAGGCCAGGGCTTTTTTAAGTTTTGAGGAAGCGGATGAACTCGCCCTCGCAGTTATACTTGCTATTTCAAGGAATATGACAAGTAAGACATATTTAACGGGACTTAGAAATGCACTTGAAATAATTAGTCTTGGTAGTGATAAAAATATAGGATTTGGAACTTCTGCTTTAAAGAAATTTGTTGGTTCATTTCTGCCTACCCAATTTAGGGATTGGGAGAAAGGGCTTGATCCGTCAATAAGGGAAATGGATACCTGGTGGAAAGCGTTCAAGGCAAATACGCCTTATTTTTCACAGGATGTACCTCTTATGCGCAATCTTTTTGGCGAACCTATTGATCTTCAAGGGGGGTTAATTGGTTCAATTGCCAGCCCCGTATATATATCCAATAAAGTGGATGACCCTGTAATGGATGAGATAATTAATCAAGAGGTTGTGGTTGGAAGGTTGCCAAGTTTTTTATTCGGCAAGAGGCCTTCCAAGTTCGGAAAGCCAGACCCCGATGACGGTGTTAAACTTACAGAAGAACAGCATGATAGATACAAGGTGCTTGCGGGTGAGAACCTCAGAGAAGATTTAGAAGAATTAATGAATAGTTCCGATTATATATCAGGTTCTGATGGGCCTCTTGGCCAGAAGCATATGCAAATAAGCAGTAAAATTACAGATCACAGGGAAATGGCAAAGAATAAACTACTGGAAGAATTTCCAGAATTAATAATAGCAATAGAAGAGAGGAAGATAAGGTTAAATTTAGAGTTGCAGGGGTGGGGCGGTATAGAAACCCTTGAAGGAGGAGGAGAATAAAACAATGACTTATGTAGATACCACGCAAAGGAGAGAGTATACGGCAACATCAAGCCAAACGGTGTTTGCATATACTTTCAGGATATTGGCGAATACAGATATAAAGGTTTATGATGACGGGGTACTCAAGACACTTACCACTCATTATACTGTATCGGGGGTAGGTGATGCAGGGGGAGGAAATGTAACATTCGGAACGGGAGTGACAGAGGGCAATCTTGTTGTTATTACCAGAAGCACCCCTGATACGCAGAATACTGATTATACCGCATCAGGCCCTTTTGCGGCTAATGACCATGAGACTGCCCTCGACAAACTTGCAATGAAATCGCAGGATTTAGATGAAAAGATAGGAAGGTCATTTAAATTTGCGACTACTTCAACGCTTAATGATATTGATATTCCAGAGGGGACAAGTGCGGCAAATAGGGCCACAAAGGCGATAGTATGGAATACCGCTGGTGATAATATTACTTTAGGCACTTCCATTGGAGAGAATCAAGGCAACTGGGCCACTTCTACCGCATATCTTGAAAGGGATTTAGTCAAGGATACATCTAATAATAATATTTATTATTGCAATACTGCACATACATCAAGCGGTTCTCAACCTATCAGTTCCAATGCTGATAGTGCCAAGTGGGATTTGATTGTTGATGCAGCAAGTGCAGCTTCGTCTGCGACAGCGGCAGCTTCTTCTGCAACATCGGCAGCTTCTTCCGCTTCAACAGCAACAACACAGGCAAGTAACGCATCAACTTCAGCATCTAGTGCCTCATCTTCGGCATCTTCGGCATCAACGGCACAAACCAATGCAGAGACTGCCGAGACTAATGCCGAGACAGAAGAATCAAATGCAAAGGCATCAGCAGGTGCTTTAGCCTGG
>Ga0098035_1000562_pt1 | contig 18536 bp, 14 predicted proteins | sample 3_EtaG_FD_75046 | JGI IMG/M metagenome (GOLD analysis project Ga0098035, IMG submission 75046) | Marine viral communities from the Subarctic Pacific Ocean - 3_ETSP_OMZ_AT15126 metaG | ecosystem: Environmental > Aquatic > Marine > Oceanic | place: Pacific Ocean | collected 2015-01-07
CACTGGATTTAACAGCAAAATAACCTAAATCATTTTTGATTATTTTTTTCCAGCCGTCAGCGTCGGTGGGGCTTAAGTCGGCGTTCCGTCGTTGGCCACTCATATCATCCAAGCCCGTAGGAAATTCCTCAATACAACTAAAAGATTCTAGATGGTCGAGGCGTTGTCCTCTTTCTTTTTCATGAATGCTTGTATATTCTGGTATTTTATCCCAATCAACTTCTATTTTTTTAGAAGGATTATCTAGATTATATAAATCTAAATAATGTTTTAGAGAAACTTTGTCGTGAAGGTGACAAAGACCAAAAAAGTAATTATAGCCATATTGACTAAGTGCTTTTTCTGGCGTATTTGTATGAATATTGAATTTCTTTAAATAATCGTACATTCTAAATTCTGTGGAACATGGCACGACACCCAAAACACTATCATTCACATAATAATACATTTTTTCATCTTTTAAAAACATAGCTACCGTTCCATAGCAAAATGTATCCCTACATATGGAGTAGTTATACATACCATCTTTTTTGTCATCAATTGTTTTGCTAATATTTTTTCTGAGTTGTGAGGGATTAACGATCCAGCAATCTTGAAATAAATGAAGAGTGTAATTTCCACAAGCATATTTTTTCAAATAGGTGTCCCATATTAAATTCATTGTTAATGCTCCGCGATCACCAACAAGAGGATTACTATTATACTCCATAATAGCGCCACGAGATATTAATTCTTGACGGCGAGCCAAATCAGATGGAGAAAGATTATCATCGGCATTTGGGCTTGTTCTAAAAATAAACACCCTAGATTCTGGGAATGCGTTCAAAGCTAACATAGCACATGTATAAATGATTTCGTAAGTTCCATGAGCACAAATTATAATATCGACTTTATTCATATTCTTTCACTATTCCTTCTATTTCTTGAAGCCAGGAATCACTATCAACACAGTATTCACTAAAAACACCAGTCATCTGATCATACACCTTCTGTTGTTCATACTTCTCACACACATGTTTCTGTAACTGAGTGGCTCGCTTTTTATATGTACCATAGTTGTTATAGAGTTTTCTCAAACTATACTTGAAACTAAACTCTTTTGGAAAACACCAAGCTGAACCTTCTTCAATAACGCCTTGCCATACTGATTCGGGACCAACCTTAGCTACATCATATTCTACTTTAAGACCCATAAACTTATCTTTAGTTTTACCATTCTTGGTTACTGGCATGGTCATAAAGTCCTTATATGCAGACCATTCTGCTGCAATAACGGGCATGCCCTCGATTGCGGCATCATACATGGGGAGCCCCCACCCTTCGCCGTGTGTAGTAGTGCAGAATGCTTTGATACGTTCATCTCTAAACATGGCTTTAACTTGTGGTTCGGTAAGGTATCCGTGAACTATATAAATTTTACATTTTTTGTCTGGATAATTAGTTTTAATAAAATTAGTAACTTTTTCCAGAACCATTGTTCGATCTATAATTGAATTATTTTTCTCACTTGTCTTAATAACTAAGCCAACGCTTTCATCATCATGAAACTCATCGATAAACCACTTGATAAGAGCATCCACATTCTTTCGTGGTCCCCATTGTGCCATGGTTAAAAAATTAAAATCTGTTTTGAGGTCAAGCTTGAAATCCTGATCAGATTCAATAACTTTTACCGGATATGGGACTACTTCAACTGGAGTTGTGTTTTTCCAATCATCCATAGTTTGTCCAGTTTCGTTGTTTTTAACTTGATAAGATGTTTTATCAAACCCATCCTTAGAAAAAGTTGATGGAACAATAATTTTATCCATCAATTGAGATTTTTCAATCCAAACAGGAGAAATTCGATCCACTTCAATACCAGCAGTTACTCCAATGTTGACAGGAGCCAGTTTTTCCCATTCATTCGGAATCGTAACTTGAATTGATATGTCAAACTGTGGCTGTCCTGAACTGATATATGCTTGAGTTTTCTTCAACAAATCATCAATCCACTGACGTTCTTCATTATCTTCCCAAAGCCAACTAGTTTGCCCCCAATTGATATTGACAATATACACATCAAATTTATCAGGTTGTGAGCGCAACGAACGCAAAACAAACCTAGCATGTTCCCCATATCCAGATTGCGAAAGGACTGGTGCTCTTAAAATTACTTTATTCATACTTCAATTAACTCCCAGGATTTATAATTTTTTCTAGTGTCCCAAGAGCCGTGTTCCTCATAAATCATTGTGAGAAGTTCGTCCCACTTTTGCATATTTTTTTCTAAGTTATAATTCCTTAGAGTATGTTCACGACCACGTTGACCCATTTCTTCTCGCTCTTTGGGATCCATCTCATACATTTCAGTAATTGCATCGATGAAGGCCTCTTTACTGACTCTATCTTCATAGATATATGGTACTTGCTGAGAACCGATAACTGACTTTGATGCCGGAATCAATCCGAAGCCATACATGTTTTCATCTTCGTCCATCACTTGCTCTTGTAGCCCACCAGTCATGGTGGCAAGAATAGGGGTTCCGCAAGATAGAGATTCAAGAGTGGCTAATCCAAAACCTTCAGCATCTGAAATGTTAATTGTACAGTCAACTGAATTGTATAGCAAAGCCATTTGTTCTGGAGGATATTTTCCAGGGGATAGCAAAACTCTACCATCTGGTACTTTGGCATCTTTAATTACTTTTTCTAAATCAGTTCCATATACGTCTTTAGGATCTGTGTGCATAATCAAACGAATATCTTTATCGGCTGGCTGAGTTTTGAGAAATTCATTAAACCACCACACCAACGTTCCCGACTGTTTACGTCGAGCATTTCGATTGTTCCAAAAAAACAAAAAAGCATCTTCGCTACCAAAGTGCTCTTTCTTAAATCTCTTAACATCCATTGAAGAGTGTTTTCTATATATATCTGGATCGACAGCATGAGGGATATATGTTTCATATACTCCTGGGGAAACTGTTTGAACAATATCGCTAGTAACTTTTGAAATAGTAGCGATAACGTCGTTTGAATCATAGAATTTTTTATTAAACATCGGATAAGGATAGTTATCCCACACATGATAATAAACAATTGGGATCAGTGGTCTAATTTCATCTTCCATAGACCAGAGCCATTCCCAAAAACGTGGATCAGTCATAATCCACATCATATCTGGCTTTTCACTTCTAATCATGCCACGAATTAATTCAGGATTACCATATTCGTCCACAGGAATGATTTTCCAATCTTCTCCATACTCTTCGGTAATAATGGTATCCATGCTAGCATGTTTGGTTGCACCAGCAAGAGAAATAAATTCATATTTTCCAGTCTTTAGCATACCTTCAATAAAATATCTAGTTTGTATACCGACCCCAGACATGACCAGGGGGTGATCACCCAAAGTTACTATCTTGATTTTTTTCATATGACGAGATTTTCCTTATGTGCAGTGTTTAGTTTTATAAAATTTGCACCTGTTACATGATAAGCGATTTTTAATGAATCTACTTTTGTTGATATTATACAAGGCTCTTGTCAATAAGTTAAGCGCGTTTGATATTTTTTTTGGACCACTTGTAATTCTGACAAATTCTACTTTGTCTTTTTTTGCAGTTCTCTTGAGCAAAACAAAATGAGTTTCGATATCTTTGGGATCAATTTTGTGTTTCTTCGCAAAATAGTGCTTATACAAGGTCAACTGGTATGTTACCAGCGGGTCTCTTTTTTTCTGACTATCCCAACCCCATGAACAGGTCTTCCAATCGATTATATGATATTTACCATCTGGTGTTTTGATCACCAAATCAATAAACCCCTTAAACATGTATTTGTGATCTTCAAACTCATCAACAGGAACATATATCTTTTCTTCTGCTGAGATTAAATCGAAATCGCCAAACTGTCCTTTGAGTGAGGGAAGGATAAGTGGGGCAAGTTCTTTACCTTGCTCTCTCATATCAACTAAGTCTTTTACCTTCATCTCATTACGGACTTCTTTTGGAAGACCTTCTAATGTAACCAAAAAAGAAATATCAAAATGTTGCTTTTCATCTAATTGATGGTTTTCAACTTTTTCTTTACATGTATCATGTAAAGCGTTTCCAAAAGCGGTAAAAATATTTCCCTGGAATCCTTCAACCTTCTCAATTTGAACTAATTTATAATAATGAGCGCAGGTGGCCCAATCTTTAAGTCCTGAATAGGATATATGTACTGGTTGCACTACTCTTCCGTTTCTGGATCAGCCAAATACTTTACTTTATCATACAACACAGGACTAATCTTCTGCAAGTATGTTGGATCATGTAACAGATAGTGTTCAAAACCTTCACTGAAATATTCAGACAATGAAGTAGCTGAATATGGTGTTACAAATAATCCCCTGGTAAAGCTCCTTAAATTGTCAAACCCTAAATCAAAATATAAGAACTCATCAAATTCCTGTACATAATCAGGAACGCGATCTAAGTCATACCCTATAGTATACCCTCGTGAGCGCAAAATGTCAAGTAGTCTTTGTCTTTTACCCAAATATTCTAATTCTAGTTTATCGTCTCCGTACAGTTCTAATCCATATGGTTTTTCTAGTGAATGTGCAATTTCATGAACAATATCATCATATAAGTCATCTTCTGACTTCTGTTCGTTAGTTGCATATATAGCTCCATCTGTATATACAGATTTTACATCTCTTTGAATTAATTCAGAAAATTGTCCTATAATGATAGTATCAATCTCATAAAATAAATGTTCTGGGATGTTTTTTTCTAACCTATTAATTACATTTTGAAATTGAATATTATTCGTCAAGGGATCCGTGATTAGGACAGGCACTTTATTAAATAACATAAATTCATTTTTGTTTGAATTAGAATAAGAAATATATTTTACTGCTCCGGGCTCTAAATCCATTTTATTCCCTACTGTGTCTAGGAAATCGTTCAGAGTCAATATCTGCCAAAGCTTGCTTATATCCTCTAATAAAATTTTCTTCTGCTAAAGCTAGCAGCAATTCTGGGAATTCTTCAGCTAAAACTTCAACTGCCATCTCAACAGTGATATTATCTGTATCGGGATTAAGTTTATTTCCAATATAGTTAACAACCATGTCCTTAAATCCTGAATCTTCTGGTTTAACTACTTTTTCTAATTCTGGGCTTTTATCTTTTGTCATATCTATAAGTTTTTAGCTGCAATGCTTGCTAGCTTAGACCTTTCTCCTTTTTTGAGTGTTATGTGGCCGGTAATGTCATATTTTTTAAGTTTTTCTACAGCATATGTGAGTCCATTTGATGTTTCATCAATATACACATTATCAATCTGTTCTACATCACCAGTTAAAATAATTTTAGTTCCTTCGCCAACTCTGGTTACAATTGTTTTTAATTCATGTCTGGTTAAGTTCTGGGCTTCATCGATGATTATAAATGCATTAGAAATTGAACGACCACGAATGTAAGTTAAAGCTTCTAGTTCAATTGTTCCATTGTTCATATACTCTGATAAAGTAACTTTATCGTTGCCCATCAAAGCTCTTAAGTTATCCTGAATGGGGGCTAACCACGGGCTCATTTTCTCTTCCATTGATCCAGGCAAATATCCAAGATCTTTGCCCATAGGCTGAATAGGTCTAGAAACAATGAGGCGAGTATATATAGGATCTTGTTTATCCATAACTTGCGCTAAACCAGCAGCGATTGCACACAAGGTTTTTCCTGAACCAGCTTTGCCTACCAACGAAACAAGGTGGATAGAAGGATCAAGTAAAAGATCTATTGCAAAACTCTGCTCTTTGTTTCTGGCTGAAACACCCCATACATTTTTATGTTCAGTTACTTGTCTTAGAGCAAAATTGGATTCTATAAATCTAGCCAGTGCTGTCTTTTTATCATTTGCATTTGAAACTAGTAAAATAAATTGATTTGGATAAAATTTCTTACTTTCATTTTCATCTAAGAAGATATTTTTTCCTTCATAAAACTGTTCTATCACCTGATCATCAACAAGGTGTTCTATAAACCCTGCATATACTTGTTCAGCAGATTCAACTACTTGATTTAATGTATAGTCCTCAGTATCAAGGCCCACAGCATCACACTTAACACGCATATTAATATCACGAGACACAACTACACACTTTCTATTTGGAAAATTAGCAGAAACTGTTAATGCAGTAGCAATAATTTGATTATCAGGTACACTTAAATCCCAATCAGATGGAATGTGCTCTTTATCGTATCGTAAAGCAGATATTATACCTTTTCCGCGACCAAGACGAACTCCAATATTTAAACTTCCTTTAGTTCTTAGTTCATCAAATACTTTAATGATTTGTCTTGAGTTATATCCTACGGTATCTTGTCTTTTTTTGTGTTTATCTATTTCTTCTAATACTTTTAAGGGAACGACAATATCATTATTCTTAAAAGCATAGATAGAATGAAAATCAGTAAGGTAGACGCTAGTATCAAGTATGTAAGTCTTTTTAGCCATTTATATTATAATAGTATACCTATCTCTCCTTAAATAGTTAATTCTACAATTTATTTTTTATAGTCATAGTTACTAGTAAAGTATCATTAGTGAGGTAATCTGTAATGAAGCTATTAAATACTATCTTAGTAACTATACTCTTTAATACTATACTTCTTAGTTGTTCTAATGTCAAGAACATTCCTCCAAAACTTATTTCTGAAACTTTTACTTATTTAACTGCACATGCAATTGTAGAAGTTTGTGGTCCCACAAAAAGCCATGGAATACGGTGTCTTAAAATGGATCCCAAGAGATTTTCTGCATCTGGTTCTGTAGTTAAACACATAAAAGAATATTCATACATCTTGACAGCGGCTCACTTTTGTAATATAAATAGGACACAGGTAATTGAAGCAGCGCTTAATCCCGCTCTTATTGAAGCTCACTTTACAGATATAAAGGGTGTGAACGTACATGTACTTATTGAAATTTTAGATGGTAATGGCATAACAAGAATAGGAAAAGTTGTAGAGTCTAATGCTTTATTAGATGTTTGTATTTTAAAAACCGATAGAATAGATACACAAATCCTGCAACTTGCATCTGCTCCTCCATCTTATGGCGATACTTTGTGGAATCTGTCTTCTCCACTAGGCATTGTTATGCCTCGAACTGCTCCTGTACTTAAAGGTGTATATTCTGGAAAAGCTAAATTAAGTGGCGGAAGAGATGTATATGTAATCACTGATTTACCTGCTGTATTTGGTTGTTCTGGATCTCCAATGATAAATCATAATGGTAAATTAGTTGGAATGATTTATTCTACTAATCAACATTTTAGAGAAATTTCTTATGCTGTAGCTCTAGAAGATATTAGGAATTTTATGGATAAAGTTTTTATAAATAAAAAACGAAAGCCACCCATTACTGGAAATACTACTTTGGAAGTTGAAATAGAACCTATCCATAATATGCTTTCGCAGCCGCCTCCTCGATGAGCAGATGGTGGAGATGGCGGGACTCGAACCCGCGTCCACAATAATTCTAATTAATAGTCATTCACAAGTTTAGACAGTATATCTTCACATATTGTCAAGTGAAGGTAGTTTGTCCCTCTGCATTACTACCATTACAGTCCACCTACTAAAGTAGGGTAGCCATTTTTTTATACAACTTTCTGTTTCGAGGTAGTTGCCACCCAGCACTTACTTATGCAGCAAGAGCAAATTCAATATTATCATTGACATTTATAAATTTGTATTGTTAAGGCCATTACATACCTACTTGCACTCTTAATCTTCCCTACTATGTCGATACCATTCACCCCCATAGCAGTAAGTATACACTAATTTAGAAGAATGTCAACCTTTTTTTCGTGTTCTAGGTGTTCTTGTAGCGCGGCTGCGTTTTGTAGTGGTGGTTAGATCTTCATCTACTTTTTTCACAGGGGCTACGACAGGTGGAGCTGGCATAGATTTTTTCTCTTCTACTTTACTTGCTCTCTCCCTTTTTACTCTTTCTACCTCTGCTGCTCTCGCTCGTTTTTTTCGTAAACTCATGGCTTATATCTCCGGTTGTAATTGTTGTCCCTTTTCTTGTTCATATTCAGGGGTTGTTGGTTCTTGAAGATTAGAGTGGAGTTCATCTTCAAATTTATCAAAATATAATTTTAAGTTTGTTATCAAATAGTCAAAAAACAAAGTTCTATCCGCTGCGTTATCAAGCAAACTATATGAATCTACAATTTGATTTTGAATCTTTTGAAAAGTTGCAAATGCAAAGTTTCTGCCCGTTACTTCTTCACCATCAAGACCAAAATCATCTTTTGGATCTGCTTCTGGAATTTCTGCTGAACTTGAATCGATATCAATAAATGCATCGTCGTCTTCAGGCTTGCCACCGATATCAATATCAACATCTTCTTTCATAAGATTTTTCATTGCCCAATGAGCATCTTTATAAGACTTTTTCTGTTGAATTTGTTCAGGAGAAAGTTGTGATCTTCTATCGGGTTCTTCTCTAGGGATTTCTCTGCGTTCCGGTTCATCATATTTTATGTCTGTCCCTTCATCACGCCAATTTCTATACAAATTTCTATCTAAATATTTTATTGCGTCTTCTTTGGACATATCTTTGCCCACGACATCACCCTTTGTTACCATTCTGGCAATATTGTAACTATTTTCGCCTTTTTTAATTATAAAATATGCTAATCGAGGTTCGGCTGTACTTCTTAATGTACTTTTTGCCCAAACTTTATTAAAGTGAGAAACCATATCATCTAGATCTTTTGGAGCTTCAACTCCAGACCCTTCTGCGAGAGCCCCTTGGTCAGCCTTAGCCATTGCTGTTTCTGGAGCTAGTGCATTTTGGACAGCATTAACAATATGGGCTCGAAATGATTCTCTTTGTCCTGGTTCTGTGGTTAGCTGCTTAAAGTCTTGTTCAAGGACTGGGATAATTTTCTTTAGGAGATCTTCCAAGACATTGATACCAGTTGAGGCATGCGGAGAGGCTTCGGGCTTGTCACTTTCAACCAACATTCGAATAATAGTTCGAAGCTCTTGTTCTTCGATAAGCACGTTCTGTTTTCTTTTTCCAACAGATATTTTGATTGCTTCTCTAATATGCTCTCGAAGCTCTTGTTCATTTAAGAAATCTTTTCGTTTCATCTTTGTATTCTCCAAAAGTCCCATATTCTCTTTCGCAGTTGTAATTAGTCCCTTAATATAATCATCTTCCAAATCATTTGGCATAGCATCTCTCCAAACCCTAAACTCTTCTTCTTCTGAAGACTCTGGATCTTTTAATACGTTTCTCATGTTTGTGGCTCTTGGACCATCAAAGTTAAAATCAGGGTCATCTTTGCCGACCGCTTGTTGTCTCGATAATACTTTTAATTTTTCAAAATGCCCTGCTTTCTCATTGTTGATCTCAATCTTTTTAAAATTTTCCAACTGATCCTTGCCAACGATCACGGTGATGTTTTGGAAGTGACCCATATCTTTTAGTTTCCCAAGAAACTTAAAAATACTAGGAATACCTTTAGGGGCAACTATAATATTCTTTTCACGACCTGGAAAAACTTTATGGTAAATATCTAATTTGACTTCCACTGGTAATGGATTCTTTTTATCGAAACTTCTTGATAGCAAGACAACAGGTTCAGCATCAATCTTATCAGCGTATTTGAATGCTGCTCGTGCAAGTGCCATATGACCTTTGTGTCCCATGCCTCTGCCCCAACTAATTACAATTTTATCTGTTTGTGGTGCTTCGTTAATGGCTGCGAATTTTTGATTTACGGCACCCTTTCTAAAAGCTGGATTAATAAGTTTTCCAAAGCCGCCTCCCTTTCTGTTCACCACCAAACCTTCTCCACCCGGTTCACCACCAATAGAAGCCGAAATACCTAGTTCGTTCTGCATGATTTGTCCATGACCAGAGAATATCCTATTTAGGACTGATTCCTTGGCCTCGACCACCTGACTAAATACTCCCCAAAACGTTTCAAAAGCATCAGAGTTTTCAGTGACGAAACTTCTAGTAATATTCTTTTGATTTTGGGACAATTTCGATTTTTCAAGCCAATCCATAAATGAATTGCCCGACTTAGCCCTATTAACAGCATAAGTATATAGGATTCCCTTGAAATTGGAAAATTTAGGAGCTTTAAAGTTGCTAATTAGGTCTATCTCTTTGGAATTTGCACCTATGCTATTTCTAACTTCATTTAGTTCGCTAGTATCGAGTGGTTTGATCTTTGGTTTCTGAGTTGGCAACACGATTAGCCCTGGTGTCTTATTAAACGCCATTACAGCGGTTTGTTTGATTGGCTTAAGGTTACCTGTCACTTCGGACCCAAACGGCGTAGAGACCAAACCATGGACAACGACGAAAGACTCTGCTGTTGGCATTTTTCCAAAAAGACCCTCTGGTGAAACAGTATAAGTTACTTTACTGGGCGTGAAAACATAATTACCATTCTCATTTTGTGATTGCCTAGAATCAAACATAATATCGCCATTTAAAAAACCTTTAAACTTTCTTGGAGTAGCAGCTTCAAAGATATCCCACAATTTTCTGTATTTATCGGCAAGTTGTTTTCGTCCTGCCTTAAAACTTTCTGGTGACTCGCCTTTTCTTTGTCTTCCTGTATTTTCAATTTCAGAAGCAAGACCTTCTCTGTCTAGTGCGAGATTTTTGCTCCATTGGTTTTTGGGTGCAAATATAAATGTTCCATTTGCGTCTCTACCCCAAAATACAGAAGATCCGCCGTCCCACTTAAAATCAGCTACTTGTGGTTTAGCACTAATTTGCTCTAATAGTTCTATAGCCTCAATACCACCCTGTGTTCCATCAATAATAAGCAAGTCTTCTAAATGTTGATATTCTCTACCAACCTTAGCTTCGTTAAGTGACTCTTGTAGTCCTTGAATGTCGTCCCTTATTTTATCTTTTAATTTTTCGTCACTCATAATCATATTATATTTTTCTGGAGAATATTTCCTCAAAGCTCTTAATATGTTTTTGACTGAGCCTAAATCTTTAGCAGTTGCTTGAGGACCAATAATAATTTTTGCAATTTCATCTTTGTTGGACGTAACGAGCTGAGAAGGGTTTCGAGTCATGAGACCCACATAAGGACTTAATTTATAATATGATTTTTCACCATCAGCTACAACTTCTCCTGGTGGTGGTGGAGTAGCTCTTGTTATGTCTCCAATGATACCGTGGATTACGCCACCTCGCATGTTGGGGCTTTCAGAATAGTCATGTTGGTGTAATGGAGCTACCTCAGCAGCGTTTGGAACAACCATTAAATCTACTTGTGCCACGCTATCACCTTCACCAGTTGGGATACCAGCATGTACACTAATACCAGACTTCATTGTAACCAAGCCAGCTTGCTGAAAGAGCTTTTCAAGCTCAATACGAACATTCTTTCCTAATAGTTTTGCCTGTTTCTTGTTTTCTGGTTCTGGGACACCTAAAGCAGCCCTGATTTGTTCGAGATCAATGATAACATCCATGTCACCACTAACTTCTTTTTTACCAGCAGAACCGATGGGCTGAAACTCGACTCCATCAGGAATTATAGCTTTTAGGTTTTTAATGATTGTGTCAAAATTAGATTTTGTGACTTCTACTGCACCCTCAATAGCGTTACCGCCTTCTTGGACAACAGAACGACGCTTTTTTTTTCGCACTGGTCCACCTTCAACTGCTCCTCCAGCCATTGAAGACATTTCAGTGAAGAACTTGCTTGTCTCACGTCTTATAATGTCTTGAAATGTGAAGTTTTTTAGTTTCATTTATCTTCTTCTTGAATCGCTGTTACCCCTTCTGGGGAAGAAGCAACACTAACCCTATCAGCATACTTGTTAGCAGCACTCAAGAATCGTGTATATACACTCTTTCTTCTATCAGCAGGAATTCGATCAAATTCTTTTGTCAAAAGACTCAAAAGATGTTCTTCATCTGAAGGAACTTCCTCTTCAATTTCAAGACCAACATTATCAATAACTTCATCCATATGTGTCTGGATTTCTTCCATAATAATTTGTTTTATGTGTGATTTAGTAAATTTCATTTTTATCCTCAGTTTCAATAGCTTCTAGACCTATACGAAGGCTTCTCTCTTTCTTCTTTCTCCTTTCTCCTCTCACCCGCTTCTCGCTCCCACCGCTCCCACTCTTGTTGTTTTTCTTTTTTCTCTCTTTCGTACGCACTGCGGTCACGCTCTTTCCGCCGTCTATTGGCATCTTCTATCTCGTCGGCTTGCCTCTGCGCGATGTCTCGCTTTTCTTTGCGATCCCGATCCGCTCTTTTCGTTGTGTCCCATAATCTTATAATCTCCATGTTTTCCTCTGCAAAAGAATTCAACATTTCAGCGGCTAAATCCTTATAATAATAATGTGGCTCTTCTTTTCTTCCGGCGAGATTGGCAAACATTCTCAAAACTCGTGGATCTTTTTTAATCATTGTTTCTAGAGGAGATTGTTTCGATGACCAGCCAAATTTATCAAGAAATTCTCTAGGCAAAAAAGGATACCCCAACAAGGATTTGGGAGTTTGCCGGGACCAATAAAACATCTCCTTATACCACTCCTTCGTAGGATTTACTTCACCAGAAACAATTGGTATTTTAGGTTGTTCTTGTGCAGGGTCTTCTAACCTTCGCAAATATTTTCTAAACTCAGGAAGAATCTTTTTTAACTTTTTAAGATGCCATGCTTTTTTAATTTTATCCATTACACCTTCTCGCAGAAGCTCTCCTTTGATAGTTTGTTTGATATGTGATTTAGCAAATTTCATTTTTGACTCCTCAAAATTAGGATTTAATTTCTTCTTTGATAGTTTGTTTGATATGTGATTTAGCAAATTTCATATTAATATTTTCCCTAAACAGCAGTATCGTCTCCACCAAACTTATCAAAATCAATTGCTCGTGTTTCTATTCCTCTTGTGCTGCTTTTCGCACCACCGAGAGCTGATCTCCCTCGACCACCTTTCACAAGAGCCTTGAGACTTGGGGAACCCTGAAAAACTGCCATGGCTTTTTCATCAAGCATAGCGGTTAGTCTCTTGGATTCTCCTTTCAATGCCGCTCTAGTTGCCTGCATTTCAGGGCTTCTAACGCCTTTGTATCGTGTTACAAGTTCAAGAAGATCCGCATGATAATCAATCATTCGCATTAATTCTTGATCTGATTTAAGTTCTTTAAAAATACGACGATGCTCTTCCCACTCCAAATTATCTAAAGCATGTCTAGCATTAGCTTTTGCTTGTTTATCTAAATTTCGAAAAATAATTTTGGCAGCGTCCCAAGTCCACTTTGCACCAACTAGTCCCAAGATACCTAACATAGTTCCGGCTGCCACACCAAGAATACCAAGTTCTTCAGTCATAATTTCTTCTTTCTTTGTTTTGTTGTTATCACTAGCATCAAGTTCTTCTCTGATTAGTTTTTCTAATCTTTTTTTAGTAATTTTCATATTTTTTCTCCACACTCTGGCTTACATTCACCAAAATTTTGTTTAAAAGTGATAATATTTTCGTCCCACCATCTCTGATCTGGCGTTGCGGATCTTCTAAGAGAATGAATGACAACCCTAGCTTTACAAAAATTGACCGAAGTCTTATATTTGTGTTTTATCGCACTAAGTACAACCCTTTCCCACTCTTGTTCTAAATATAAATCTCTTGGAAAAGGATGAATCTGGGATCTAAGAGATGCTGGGAGGATTTTCATCTTCACATATTCTTTTAGAATTAATTTTCGAAGTTCATCAATATTTATTTTATCGTCTGTTTCATATACTCCACTCACTTCTAAATACCAATGTGTCTGGTCATGATGAATGGGTGGTGGAACATAACTAAACCAATGATTTAGAGGCTTTATATAAAATTTACCAGAAGCAAGATCTGTCCATTCGCACTTATTTGTGGTCTCTGCTGCTTCCATATCTGTTGCTAACTCAGACCAATTGGGACCAGATGGCATCAAAGCGGCGGCACCTATACCAAATAACAGCAATAACCCAGCAATAATTTTTTTCATACTTCTCCTCCAGACTTAGTTAGCTCAAGCCAAACAGCTTCTTCCCACTCTTGCCACTCATCGTCTAATACGCCTGATGCTAATAAATATTTTCCAACAACTGATTGATAATTATCAACGTTTAAAGTAGAAATGTCAATATCATCTTTCATATATCCGGCAATATCTTCTGGTGTCTCACCAGAGATAGTGAACATAGCATATTGAGCTTCATTAAGCTTCTTTGTTCGTACTTTTTCTTCTTCGAGCATTGATACTTGTTCTTCAAGCACCGAGACTCGCTCTTCTAACCTTCGAGCATGTTTTCGTACCTCTCTCATATGTTGCTGTGCTAGCTCAATCCTTCTTTGATCGGACTTAGAAGATAATTTAATATTAGATAAGGCTTCGCTCACAGATTGAATATAGCTCTTTAAGCTAGGTTCTTTTCCCTCATCTAAATTTTTAGTTTTTAACTCTCGTGTAATCTTTTGATAATCAATCATTTTATTGCTCCAGTATAATTAGTCCTCAATCTTCAGAAGTATCTATTTCACCCTTAGAAACAGCATAAGGTTTTGAACTACTTCGAATATTTTGACCACCTTTTTCTTTTAGGCCAAAAGGTACTTGATCGACTGTTTTGGTTTGTTGTGCCTGTACATCATATGAATCACAGATAATGTGACCAGCTTTCTCTCCCTCTGGGCAAGCCAAGTCAGTACAATCTAATACCCTAATAGTAATCGTAGCATCAGAAGACTTTCTAGTACCAGATGTTGCTGCATAATTAAAAGAAACATTTCCAGTTGTGGAACTTAAGAACGTAAAATCTCCAGTTGAAGTGGTGAAATTAAGTCCAGTTAATGCAGATGCAGAGAATGTTGTAGAACCAACAGCATGATTATAAACTAAATCAGAAACTGTTCCTGTTAGACCAACGCTGGCGCATATTAGAAATGTTTTGTTTTGCACTGTTGGTGCTATAGAACTCCCACTTATAGAAGCAGAATAAGTTGCACCAGACCATCCACTATTTGGATCTCCATTTTCTCCATCATCAGAGACTGAGGTAAGTCTATATTTTACACTATAATCTTCAATTCCATATTTAGAAAATTTATCTGGATCTGGTAATTTTCTATCGTACCACGTATAAGAAGATATTCCAGTATATTTAACAATTCCTTGCTTTAAATAACTTGAACCTCCTTTTAAGTTTCTATAGACTTTATAATATTGAACATCTCGTGAACCGGCTGAAGCAGATGGCCAAGTTAGCTTAACCAGTGGATGATCCGAATCAGTGTAGTTTGAGGCTGATAATGTTACAACAGGGTTGCTTCCTGTGGTCCTCGCTGGAACCGTAACATAACAATCATCAGTTTCAATAACGGAATATCTATTTTTTGTAACTGCTTCATCAGATTTACCTTGAAAACCCCATGCTTTAACCTTGTATTTATAATTTACAGAAGAAGTAGCAGGAACAACCTTATCATAGTGGGTAACATGTCTTTCTGTTACTGGTAACTTACCGGAAATCGTCGCAGTTGGTGTTGCAGAATAAGAAGAACCAGAGAGTGTTCTAAATATTTGATATTTAAGAATATTTCCTCTAACATCTTCTCTATCCCATTGTAATAAAATAGGCAAAGAAGCATTGTTTTTAGTCATTGGCTTTAATACTTTACAGGTTATCGGAAACTTAGGAGGTGTAAACTGTAGATAAACAGTTGCCCCTGCTTTACAGCCCGCCTCATTGTTCACTTCATAGGAGATAGAAGTATTTCCAAGGAAATCTCTATCTGGTTTAAATGTAAAGTTGCCGTCATTATTCTTTAAAGCGTCTAAAGAACCATTTCCATACTTTAAAATTTTAAATGTTAGTATTTCAACATCATCTGTGTCAACACTTGCAGTTCCAAAAGGTGGTGCCGCATTATTTTCTGTCACATCCATAGTAAAGGAAATCGGAGTATTAATCGAAGATGTTAAAACTATATTTCTTGCTGTAGGAACTTGGTTACAACATGAAAGCTGTACTGTGTTTGAATTACCAGTCGCCTCGCCGCCTTCGTTAAAAGCAATAATAATATAATCTACTTTTGGGTTATCTAAGTCTTCACAACAATTTTCATTATATGGCGGTTCTTTATCAATATACGTGACTACGCTACCAGTATTAATAGTTTTAATTTTCTTGTATGGTTTAGCAGTTTTACTATAAAGAGCATCTCGATCTCCAGTAAATAAAAATAACTTACTTCTATCAGACTTATTGGAATTATCAGAAGAACCTCTCCTCCATATCTCATAACCAGAAGGAATTCCACCAGAACCAGTTGCCCACGTCAAAGTTATTGCCGAGCCAGAAGAACATGGATCAGCAGTAGCAGTTATTGTTGGCTCCCCAGGAGCAGTAACCAGACTATCACTACAGTTTTGTGGCATAGTTTTTAAACTAAGATTTGTTGATGCAGGTCCGTTTGCCGCCATCAAGTGGTTAAACACTGTAAGTACATCAACAATATCAAGATTGCTTCCTGAGCCTTCCGCATCAAATTTAACAGTCTCTGCTGCAATTGTTGAATTACTGCTGCCTGTATTATAAAAACCAAACTGGGCGTATTTAATAACTGATGTCAGATCATCAAAACCAACAGTGCCCCCACTAGTATCACCAGTCCAACTTGATGTCGGCGCTATTGCTCTATCGTTAGTAACCATTTTAAAAGAAGAAATTGTTGGAGCACCCTTAAAAGATCGTGGATCAACTCGAAGTTTTGTTAAGATGCCTGTCTCACCAGCAGGAGTCGGTGGGATATACCAAGACCCAGAATTACGATAATAATCTTTAGGAATTTTTTTCGACTTTCCAACTAATCCTTGAGCAAAGCCAAAAGCGATTTGTTTCATAGACTTAACTCTTCTTGGATCTTTGTTGTATATTTCTAATTCGTTGGGACCGTACCCAACATATTGTGACCATCTACGCTTAAAACATTCAGAATTTTTATCTAACTTATCTGGTCCAAGAATACCGACTTGTTTTGCTTTTAATCCTGCTGAACCGGAATAAGTATTCCCAAGTTGTAACCAATAACCATCTATCTTTTTAGTAGAGCTATATCCAATTTCTAAAAGACCCGTTCTGCTGTCATACCTATTAACAAACAACTCTGTGTCCGCAGCAACACTAGAGGTTACATTTATTTCTTTTGGAAGCTCTCTTAGACCATCATAATCTGGGTTAGTATAAGTACTGCTTCCTGAAGTAACTGTTATATTGACTAATCCTGCATATTTTGAAAACAATCTAGAACTAGCCCTATCGCTGTTGGAACCACTACCAGGAAAATAATCTTCTGACTTATTAATGGCGGCTTTTGTGGCAGTATTGTTTGTAGTAGTATTGGAAGCATCTGGGTTTGAGCTATAATATTTATGAGAATCCGGTAACTTAGTATTTAGACCCCATTTATGAGCGGCATAACCTTCAAAAATTGTTATAATCTCGCTTGTCAGGACATCATTAAAGAAAATTATTTCTCCTACATTTCCATAAAAGAAGTTTGTGTGAGTTGCACCAACACCCCCTAAGCTAAATTCTACTTTTTGTGCTCCACTTGAACTAAGGGCAGAATAGCTAGATGTTATAGAAGAGCCATTGAGTCTTATATTGGTTGCAGTAGCTGTTGCATCAGAGCCGTCACTTGTAATAACAATCACATGACCATCTTGTCCAACATAGTTTGTAGACGAGAAATTCATATCAAGTGTTTTCGAGCCGCCTGTGCTTCCTGAAGTAGTGAGTGTTAAAGATCCTTCGGACGGGACAGTTGTTTTTCCTTTTAAGGAAACAGTTACAGTATTGACGCTAGATGACGCTTTAAAAACTGTCTTGGTCCAATCTCCTTCAAAAGAAAGCGGGTCGATGACAGCAATCATTGTAAATTTTTCTAAATCAAATGCATCTAAATCAGAATTTGTAATACTACTTGATAAAATTTGTAAAGAACCTGTAGTATTAAAGGAAACATAATTAACGCCTGATTTAAAAGAACTGTTTGCGTTTGTTAAAACCGGCATCGAAGAAGTGCTAGATTGTGATAAATTAGCAATACCGTATGGATTAGCTAGTGTCTTAACAAGAGTGGTCGATCCACTAGTTGTTGTTTGGTGCCAATAAGAGCTACTCGCATCAACATGAAAAACAAGATTAGAAATCTGGGGGAATACCGAAGTTTTGACCACATTTGGAATTATTAAATCCCCTGTAGTACCCTTCGGCGGCGTCATAATTTCTTTTCCAGTTTGTAGTATTTCATATGGAAATAATTGGCGACTTAGTTTTAGCCTAAGCAGTTCCCCAGAACCGCTAATAGCGTTTCCTGGTGGCGCGTAGAGCGTCACTGTGGTCTTCCCATCATTATCTAAGGTACTTGATACAGAAGCAGTATAGTTTGCTTGAGAGGGTAAATACAGGCTGGTATCGATTGTTGTCTCAATACCATTAATA
>Ga0098035_1000566_pt1 | contig 18484 bp, 5 predicted proteins | sample 3_EtaG_FD_75046 | JGI IMG/M metagenome (GOLD analysis project Ga0098035, IMG submission 75046) | Marine viral communities from the Subarctic Pacific Ocean - 3_ETSP_OMZ_AT15126 metaG | ecosystem: Environmental > Aquatic > Marine > Oceanic | place: Pacific Ocean | collected 2015-01-07
GCCCTCGGGATTGGTATATGATCACGGATGCGATACCAGTATGTATTGATGCGTTAAGTAAAGATGATCCTCTGAGGCGTTCGATGCGGCAGATAGGCCGCTACTGGCAATGCGTGCATAGCAAGTTGCTATGTATGGAGTGGGAGTATACCGATGAGAATGGCTACCATCCTGCGGTAAAGGATGGTAAGCCCGTTCACTATGGTGCCACGGATGGCAAACTCCTGATCCTAAACCCCAAGGGTATACAAGAACTGATCGCTCTTGCGGTTGCGCTTAACTTACCCAAGTGGGCCTTCGTTGCTTTCCTTCTAGTTCATGAAGGGCTGCACGCAATTCTGAATCATGGGTTTCGTTTATCCAGATTCCTTGATCCGGACGCAGCTAACGAAGCCGCCGACTACATAGTCAACGGGATGATGCATAAGCGGAACTTGGAGTTGGGGAGGGTGGTATTCCCCATACCCAAGTGGGCTTTGCTTAACCCTAAGTTATCAGGTAACTACAGTACCGAACAACTATACCAGTTCTTCCGTAAGAAGAACATCGAGGAAGAAGAACAACCCCAAGAGGAACCAACACAAGACCCAGATGGAGAGGAACAACAAGAACAACAGGAACCGCAAGGGGGGCCGGGGGATAAACCGGGCCCACCGGACCAACCAGACGAACAGCAAGATGGACAAGGGGACCCCGGAGACGGGGGGTCAGGGGACGAGCAATCGGAATCTGAATCCGGTGAACCCGGAGGATCAGGTGACGAGCAATCGGAATCTGAATCCGGAGAACCCGGAGCCCAGACCCCTGACCCGGGGGACAAGAAGCTACCGGGTGCAGGAGGAAGGGACACCTTTAAGCCAGTTGCTGCGAGCCCTGAAGAAGAAAGAGAACTGGAGCGAGAACTAGAAGAACTGAACGAACGACTCATGGTTGTCGATGCACTGGACACACACTCTCATGGTGTGGATAGCGCAGCTACCCGACGCATTGCCGAAGAGCGTAACCAAAACAAACCACAAGACTGGGCCGCAATAGCTGAACAGTTTGTAGAGGTGAGGTGCGCTTCAGGTTGGCGATCCAACTACAACCATGCGGTGTATGTTACCACGGGGCTAGCTGCCCCGGGGCGACAGGGCAAGAAGATCGGGGACATCATATGTGTCTCCGATAGTTCCGGGTCCATCGGTAAGGAAGCATGGCAGAAGTTCTTTGAACTGAACCAGTACATCCTAGATGACATCCAGCCAGACCGGATGCTCTTGATATCGTGTGCGGAAGAAGTCAAAGACCACACCATTCTGGAAGCAGGGGACACTGTCCCCACGAAGATGACTGGTGGGGGAGGCACCTCGTTCAAGGCGGCGTTCGACTGGATAAAAGAAGATCCGGAAGACCTATGCATTGAACCGCTGCTTCTCATCTACTTCACCGATGGGTTATGCGAAGACCACAAGAGGATGCAAGAACCTGAGTACCCAGTGTTATGGTTGAGTTACCACAAAGAAAAATCAGGATTCCCATGGGGGGAGTTCGCTAAGATCAGTGTCAAATGATAGACGAGTTAAGAATAGGAAGTCAGGACGACTGCGTTGAAGGTTCGGAAGAACTGCCAGTAGTCCACGCCTGTAAGTTCCCATGTTATATGGGTAAGATAAAACCAACAAAGCGTTACCCCAAACACGACAAGAGGTACCTGTCAGTTTCAGATGAGAACAATCTGTATCTCAATCTGGTTGACTCCCGGGGCCCTCGGTTCCAGCTTGATAGCTTCCTTGAGTTCATCAAGTTCAGCAGGGGCAAGCGCAAGATACTTATCCATTGTAACAAGGGTCAATCCCGATCCGTGTCTCTGGCTATCCTGCTGTATTCTATGGATGGGGAAGAGACATACCTCTCCTTCAGGGAAGCAAAAGATTCCTTCGAGCGCGAGTTCCCCCGGGTACCGAAGACCCCTTCGAGGGGCATCCAGTTCTTCTTGTCCAAGAACTGGGGTAAACTACACGAGCCTTCCGAAATAGTTTGGCAATCTACCGGAACGGAGGTATCTGTATGACCCTACTTGGGATCTTGTTATTCCTGTATATGATACACCCGATTCTTGTGCTGTTCCCCTTCCCGGAACGTAAACGAAACCCAGACAAAGATGAAAGCAGATGAAAACCCCCGATGACTACCACGAACCACTAGATCCAGAACTACACAAGAGATCCATACTAGAGAAGCAACTCCTTGATTCCCGCAAGACGGGGACAAGTTCAGGGGTGCTGCTTAGTATAACCTCCCGTCCCCACAAGGACGGCAACCCGAAGCACCTCTTCTATGAAGCATGGTTCAACTGGGAGGGGGGGACCTTGAGATCCTCCACTGTTATTCATGATGACTCTACCCGCTCGGCAGTTTCAGAATTCCTTCGGAACCTGACCGGGTTGGATCACTACGACACCCTGATAGAAGTACTGAACAAATACTATTGGCATAAAGAAGATGCCTGACTACGAAGATAAGAAAATGATAATTCATGTGCACCCTGAGAATGACATCAGGAAGCACAGGTTAACCAAGACAATGAAGTGCTGGTGTTCACCCACCATCACTGAGTATGAAACTGGCTATCGTGTAAGCCACAACTCTGCGGACGAACGGGAGTTTGTTGAAAACAATCTCAACGAACTTCTAGACGAAAACAAATCGTGGGAGGTCACTGAAATTTAGTGGTCTTCTACTACTTCTACCCCACCCGGTTCACGCCGGGTGGGGTTTTTTTGTGCCCTATTTCTTCTTCCTCAGGTCCATCCCGCCTTCCGGGTATTGCATCATGGCCTCCAGAACTTCGTTCACCCGGGCTTCCCCGCCCTCCCCGCGTTGCCCCGCGTTGAATATGTTCTCGAACCCGTCCCGGTTCCTTACGAATCGATCAAGAGTCTTCTCCAACATGACCCCGTAGGTCCGGGACTTGCTGTGCCCCGCCTCGACCATATAGCCCATGTATTTCTCGATGTCTTTCGGGTCCCCCGTATGCTCGGCCCATGCTTCCGCAGTTTGCAGGTGCTCGCCCCATAGTTTTTTATACGCCTCGACATACTTGTGCACCTGTTCCTCGGCTTCCCCGGGGGCTAGGTATTTGCCCGAGTTCAAGACCCCCAAGATAGACTTGATGGAATCGAGGTCCCGCTTAACTGAACGTGCGGATTTCCTCATCATCTCATCGGTAACGTAATCCTGAGGACGAGCCCCCAGAAGCTCCCCTAGTATAATGGTCCGGGCATCAAACCTACGGTCGCCTTCCAAAGCCTTATCTTTCAAGTGCAGAGCCTGCATAATCTGCTTCGTCTTGGAATGGAACCCCGGCATTAAGGCCCCTTGGTAGTAGTAGGCTAGAAACTTGGCTAACCGATCATGCGGTTCGTCCGTGGGTAAGAATATATCCCGACCATAATCATCCGAGTTTGTCAGCAACTCGCGCATGACCCCGGGAGCAATTCCTTCCCCGATAAAATCAGTTCCTATTGTTTCTACTAACCGCCAACTTGCCTCCGCAAACCCGTCAGTTTTTAATGTGTCCAGAAATACTGTCCCCGGGTCCCCTATGATGGAGTGCGGGAAGAAGTAAGTCATATCTAATATGGTGCTCGAACCGTTCGCGTTGTCCCGCAACCACACCGTGTGGTTCCTCATCCACTTGGGCAACCCACGCTTTACTGCTTTGCCCCACTCGCCTTGAACTTTCTGGAAGTCGTTCGTCCTATCCTCATCGTCGTCTCCTCCCAGAAGATTGAATATTGAAGAAAACGCCCACACTATTAGGGAGCCCCCGACAGATTGAGTGCCGCCGAACCCAACGAGCCGCAATGCTGCTCGTTGTTTCAGGATTCTACTCCCTATGCGGTTCGCTTCGGCCCACTCTTCTGTAATGAGGCGGAAGGTTCCGAGATATGTCCTGACTGTTTCTGATTTGAACCTAGCAAACGGGGCGAGCATCATCCCCATTGTGGTGTTGGTAAATCTCCTTACGGGGTCGTATACTTGGGAATGCCCGGGCAACGTGGCGTGTACTTTAGCGGCTGCCTTCTTGGATATTTCTTCGTCGGATTCGGTGCTCCCGATTTCGTCCCTTATTTTTAATAACCAGTCTTTCTCGAATTCATACAAACCGACCTTGGCTTTTGAATCAATAAGCTCGTTGATGCTTGTCAGGAATTTGGGGGTGGCTCTCCAACCCAACTTTGAGAACACCACATTAGTCCCCAAGTTGGAGAACTTAACCTTCCAAACTTTTTTAATCCAAGGGGCGGGGGGCCTCCCCTTAGACCAATCCTCAAGGTCCCTTCGTATCTGAACGTCGGGGTCCGCTGAATCGAATATGTCCCCCAGCAACCCTGCGGTCACCCCGTCTTTGATCATGCCCCGGCGTACTAGTTCGGAAACGTACTCACGATCCCCTTCCTTGATCCGGGCAAGGCCAAGACCTTGGCGTGCTAAATGCGCGTGCTTAAACCCGCTCCACTTTGTGCCCGGAAGTACTTGAAGAAGAGAAGTAAAGTCCCCATTGAGGGGCCGGAAGATAAACGACATGGACCCTTCGTTACGGGTGAAGTGACCCAGAGAAAATACTGTCTTGGCCATGAGGGATGCCCCCGCTATTTTCTTGGTCCATTCCGAAATTGCGTTAGCAGTGTCCATTCCTTGGTCCCCCTTCAAGGGGAGAAATTGCTCCATAGCCTCCTCAATTATTTCCGCATCCTCCGGGGTGGCATACAGACCTTCAAGTTCTGAGTATTCCTCATCCCCGGTATAGTTTGACCACAATTTATGGGACACCCCGGCCCTATAATCTGGTTTTTCTTGGACCCATTTACTTGAGATAAGTAATTTGCGTAGGTCTTTGGCCGCCTCATTCTTAGCTAGGTAGACCCCCAACTTCGTGTGGGTAAGCGTTGCATTGTCAATGTTCCCCCGTACCCCAAGAAGCTCCTGTATTTCTTTGGGGATGTCCTGCCTGTCTTTGAAAAGGTCCTGTGACTTAGACAAGACATTGATGGGTTTCAAGGAATCCGGGGGTTGTTCTATAAGGGACCTCAACCAACCATTCAACGCCAAAGAAGCCTTGCCCCGGTCAAAAGATTTCCCCCTAGCATTGGCGTGCGCCACCATAGCGTTTAGTGCGTTGTCCCACAATCCTTCGATGTCTATCCCGGCTAATTCCGGGGTGTTTTTGCCCGCTATAATAGCGGCTCTGAAAACTGAAGAATGGAAGAACTCATAACTACGGATGAGGTGGGTTTCCGCACGACTATCAAACAGAAGTTTAGTCGCCCCACCCTTGGACCCCCCGACATCTCTAGAGTTACGGGCCATCGTCTTCCTTACCGCCTTGATAGCCGCGCCTAGTTCAGGGTCCGCCCGGTCAACGGCAAGCTGGGCTTGCTCCATCTGGCGAGTCCGTAACTTTTGCGATTCTCTTTCGGCTCCTACTATCCGCTTCGTGTGGGCTTCTTCGATCTCCGTTTCCTGCTCTGTTGTAAGGCCCCCGTCAGTCCCCGCACGAGCCGCATCAACATCCGCCTGCCTCGCATCCCGGAGAACCGTCTGCTGTTCTTCGGTCAGCATGGGGTCTATAGAACCCAGAGCCATGTTCACTGTATCCGGGGTCACCAATCCTTTTTTGCGGGCGCGGTTTGCCTTACGAACGAGGTCCCGGTTCTCTGCATCCAGTGATGTCCCCGCGTGCTTTATACCCTTTTCAATCAGATTAAGCTCCCGCTTCATCGCGAACTTACCTTTCTTTTTGATTTGCTCCAGATTTTCTATGTGAGAATCATCCGAAGACCACACGGGTACCGAAAAGAATACCCGGTCAGTACCCCCATCCGCCATTTCGTGTAACGCTTCCCAGTAGTCATGGATATTATCACTGACAACTGGTTGAAGGGGTACGCCGCCGCGCTTAATGCGGTCAACTCGTTCTTTAATACGCTGAATGAAAACCGCAGTCTTCAAGGAAGGTCTCTTCCTATTGCTGTAGCGGTTCACCAACTTGTTCAACACCCGCTCGACGTGACGAAGTACTTGAGCCCTGAGTCCTGTGCCGTAATTGAGAACACTGGACACGAACCTGTCCCCATCAATGCCATACACAGATTCCTCCCCCTTCATGCGGAGGTATTCTTCAGCTATCTCGATGTTACCCGCACCTTCAGGCACCCGGAGTTCTACTTCGATCATGTCCGCTGGACTAATGTCCGCGATGATAGAAGCCCGGTCGGCATTAGTAAGCTCGGCGGCACTAGCCAAGTGCGCTAGCTCATGATCAACCAAGGTCTGTAACACCAACTCTTTAGCTCGGGCGGGTAGCCCGTTCGTCATTTTCATAACCATTTCCGGGTTAACGAAAATGATATTGGGCGCACCAGAAAAGGTGAATGCCGGGTTATTATACAGGGGGGTGTAAATAATGCTATGCCCCGGGGGAGCCATGCTCTCAAGAATCTCCAAAGCGTCTCCCGCAGCACCCGGGACTCTCATTTCTTCAGCCGGGACCATGGCGATCTCGTTCGTAAACAAGGAACCCCTCTCCGGGATGGCATACTTACGCACCCGTCTCTTGGCTATGCTGCCCTTGAGACCAAGAACCTTGGCGAGTACGTCAACGATCCGGTCCACAAAGCTGGGGTCACGGCGAGCCATCAGGTCGCTGGCTTCTGGGTTCAGCATGGCAAAGGTAAACGCCTGCCTGTCGGCTGCCTGTTGCTCGACCCTTACTCTAGCTGATGCTTCTCCGATAGATTCGGGGCCCGTTTCAAATCCCGCGCCTTCTTTTATTTTCTCAACCCGCTCCTGTATCTCCTCTTCCCCTACTAGCGGGCCCCGTTGGGGCTCTATGTCCGTCGAGAGGAAAATCGCCTGTAGAACGGGGGCCCCTCCTTCGACACTTTGAGTAAGGGCTTTTCGTATAGCGGCCCCTTCTTTCATTATAGCTTTATGAGCGTCGGTACCCTCAGGAACGGTGTTGACCGCATGAACAATCAACCCCCGGAGCAAGGACCCCACTTTGTGGGAGTCCCGTTGCGTCAGGTTAAAGTAAATCGTTTGTGATTTATTCCCGTAGGCCCCTTTCCATGAGGCATACGAAGCCTTTGGATTAGTGACAAAAGCTATAGAAGGGAAAGCCCCGTGGGATTCCAAGGCTTTCAAAGTGTTGGCGAGAAGTTGTTTCTCTTTAGGAGGAAGAGAGGTGTCCTCTTCAACCAGATATTTCAATAGCCCCTTGGTCATGGCTGGGGAAAGCCCCTCGCTCACAAGATCCCGGTTCGTAGAACGCCTGTTACTTTCCGAACGAATATATTCGAGGTCTTCTTCGGACAGTCTGGAAAAAGGTATGGTGACCTCCTTGCCATCTTCTTTACGAACCCGGACAGAATTATCCGTGGAAGATACAAACGTAGCAGTAATCCGTTTGCCTGTTTTCGCCTCGGTAAACTTTCTGAGGGGGGACACCCGTCCGTTTTTGGCCAACGCCCGGGCGATAAGGGAAGTCCATTCGGTTCGACCACTATCGATCACATCGAAAAGTTCGTTCCCCATTTCCAACCCAACGGTCCTAGCCCCGGACTGGTATACCTTCGCCACGATCCTCGCGAGGTGGGGGGCGTTTTCTTTCAACTGTTTAAAGACCTGTGGGTCTTTCATAATTGCTTTGTGGGTCAGCATCCACATCTCCCTCACTTCAAGTAGGTCCACAGAACGACCCGCAAAGGTAGAACTCAATGGATCAGAGAGATAAGAACCACTGAGGAATTCTCTTGTTACTCCTCTTAACGCTTCAACCGCTTGCGGGGAACGCCCCATAACATCAATAATACTGGTATGGAACTCTGCGTCTTGTAGTTCCGCGATCCCCTCGGCATCAACAATGTTCTCTTCGGTAGCGTCCGCGTGCATGAAGTTGCGCGTCAGGGCGGCTTCGATTTCGTTGTAAAGATTGCTGATATCCGGGCTCCCTTCGTTCCCTTCACTTCTTTCTGCTTCCCCCTCAATAGATTTGATCTCCATACGGGCCCTATCCCTAACATTATTTTGGTACCTCTTAGAGAGTTCACTAATGATGTCCTTAAATAACGCGGGGGTTGAGGTGGTGCCCTTGCTTCGGGACCACCGGGTACGCTTCCATGGGCTTATGCCCCCATTAGTGGGGTCCAAGTCATACAGGAGCCTGTCCACATAGTTTCGGATAATGGCCCCCTCCATTGCTTTGCCCCCGGCCCCGTATTTTGATCCAAGGTGTTCCTGTAGAAAAGTTAGGGCACTCCTAAGCTCTACATCATTGGAGAACAAAGAAGACAACGCTGTCTTCAGGCTCTTCAAGCTATACAGTTTGCCGTCAGGATTCTTCTTCTCAAGGGCTGCCAGAATCCTCTGCTTTTGCTTGCCCTTGGCTATGTCCCGGGTGGCTTGCGTTACTTCAGATCTATTCTTTAAAAATTGTTTCCGTATCCCCACCTCTAAAAGTTTTTCGAGGGACCCCCGTGTACCGTGGTGGAGCCCCTCTACTTTGGAGGCTTTTTCCGCGAGATTAAGAAGCCTCGTCATATCCGCCCCAGTAATCTCGGTAGTCTTGCCCAGCCTGCCCGCTAGCTCCGCATCAACCTTCGTCTCCGCTGCTCTTTTGAGGGCGTTCACTTGGGCGGTGGTCAGAGATATTTTACTCTTTTGTTTATCCAAGGGAAGGTCACTGGCGAATTGCTCCAGTGCCCCTTCGATTTCCTCCATTCCTATTTCCGGGGTTTGTCTTACGGAATACCGGGAGCGTAAATATTTAAGGAAGTCCTCCTTTGCTTCCCGGTCTAAGCTGTGCCGTCGTCCCCCTCTTCCAGTTCGGGGGTTAAGATTTTTCTGCTTTTCATCCAGATCAAGTTGCTCCCGGAGCCATGTGTAAGGATCTGCTTGTTCCGAGAGTTGCACGGCCAAACCAAATTCCCGTACACTCTGCTTGTATAAAAGAAGGGCAGTTTCCCGGGCATCGTCTTCCATACCCCCCGCCTTCTCGATGAACTCCTTGAGGTCCTCTACATCTTTCCTCTTAATCGCACCTTTTTTGATCCTCTTCTCGACGTTCGTAAAGTACTCGCCTTCTTCTGCCGTAACTTCGCCCATGAATTTCCCGGTCTCCTCTTCAAGTTGCGTCATGAGGGTAGCCCGGGCATCTTCAAGATTTACGGGGCCCTCGATCTCGCCTAGCTGTTCTCGGATAGTATCAACCGTACCCTTGATAAGGGTGAGCCTGCTAAGATCTGACCGGGCTTGGTTTTCTTTATCCCGATAGAAGGAATGATCCTCTCGAAGTGAAGTAACTTCATCGAGGTTTCCCCTAGCCTTCTCTAATGCTTCGTCCGCCCTTTTTATACTCTCCGGGGGAGTAATATCGGACTCAGGCAAACTTACCCGGGCGAGCAACTTGGCTCTGTATTCTTCCTGTGCTTCCAGAGTAGAAGGCATATCCAAGTCTTTGTGATTACTAATTTTTTCATCTCTGATATGTTCTAACCTACGGATTCTTTTCTCTTCTTCTAAAACCGAACCTTGGAATTCCCCTTCGTCTCCCTCGGCCTGCCGATAGGCCGGGGTTGTTTCTATATCAGAGAGCCTGTCCTTCTCCGTGGATATGGCTTCAGTTATTTCGGCTATCTCTCCCCGGAGTTTATCCTTTTTCCTTTTCCGGATGTCTTCTGCTTCAGTAACCTTATCCGCGAGTTCTTTTCTTTTTGCTTCGGCGGACTGGGCACTTTCTTCCGCCGCTTTAATGAGCGAATCCAACCGGGCTAGGCTAACCCGGTTTTCTCTTTCTTTCAGAGTATCTAAGGAAAGACCCGCGCTTTCACCTTGCCTCTGAAGAATATCTTCGTCTATTTCCGGGTGAGCGAGGAATGCTTCGTCCTCTAAAATTTTATCAAGGTTGTTTATTTGGGTTTTCAACCTCCCGGCGGTCTTTTTGTATTCCTTCCGAGCCAGTCGTTCGACCCGGTTCACGTTGGACCTAGCGTGGGCCCTCTCGGTCCCGCTACCGCGACCGTCAAAATAATCTTCAGCCGCAGCAAACCACCCAGCGTCCGGGGAACCTTCCCGGGTTCTTTGTAACGCCGTGTGCTCGGGGATCTGTGCCATTGCCCGTTTATTAGCTTCGTCACTCGGGAGGTCTTCGCCCGTTTTTTCTTTATAGTCCGCTTTAATTTCCGCCGCACTTCGGATTTCCGGATCATCGCTGTTCTCTGCGATCTCCAGTCTTTCTTTGGGAGTAAGAAGGTCTCCTCCCGTAGTTTCAGTTTGATACATCGAGGGAACCACATCTGCTTCTTGACCAAATACAGTCGATCCCAGATGTATTGTGTGCGAGTACGGAACCGGAGGAAGGGACCTAATGTAATCGGCACGCTTGTTTCCCTTTTTGATTTCCGATGGGATGAACGCTTCATCCCCAGAGTATGTAAGCAAACCCCCCGGACCATTAACCATCTTCTGGGTAATCGGATCGAATGTTCCCGTAACATACCCCCGGCTATCTACGCTGATCGCAGGGTTGCGGTCTCTTTCCCCCTTCTCTCCAAGGTACTCCTTGGGAACTTTTATACGATAACCAAGGTGAACCTGCGTGGCCGTGATCGCCGGGTCATTGGTAAAGAAGGCTTCTTCGGATTCCCGAACAACCCCGTCCCGGCCTTTCTTTTTCCGCACCACCACAGGAACGGTTCCATTGTGAGTCACCCCATGCCTGCTTATCTTCCGCTTCTTCGCCATAGCGCGGACCCCACGGTGGTGCCCCTTGTAAAAGTCTTGGGCCAACCGTTTCTGCTTACTCGAAGAAATCCTCTCGGGGTCGAACTCTAATTTCTTGAGGCCCCCTTTCTGTCTCCCAACCTCTGACCACTTCTCCAAGTAAACCCGGTCAGATTCACTCAGGGAACCAAGCCGGATCTTAAAGGTCTTGCCCCCCTCCACGGCGAGGGTCACCGTATCCCCCTTGCGGTTAACGAAACGCGCCTGAACCTCTTCTCCCTTTGTGGTAGTGAAGGGGCGGAAACCTGCTTCAAAAGTGCGGGAAATAGTGACCTCGCTTTTAGCGGGGCGGTTTACTATGGCTTCCTGAACCATATCAAGTTCCTTCACCGCCTTAGCATACTTATATACCCCGGAACTAACCTCCTCCGAGGTTTTCTGCCAATGATCCCTCGCCCTAAATGCGCGATCTTCTGCTTCCAACAACCCCGGGGCCTCCCCGGGTCGGGTCATTCCCGCGAGTTCTTCGTTAACGTGATCGGCTCGTTCCCGCAAAGAATCCAGACGATCCACAATTGAGTCGGCTTTGACCTCGAACTCTGCTTGGGAGTGTGTTTCCAAGGGGGACATCTTTTCGATATCCGAAACCTCAACACGGAAAGGAACAAAGTCGGGGTCCCATACGATGGCTGAGGTACCCCCGCCCCCTTCCTCCGCGCTCAGATGCTCTGGCTTTTCCCCGAACACGGTTACCCCGAGGTGCTGAGCGGGCAAAGGTGGGAGGTCCCGATAGAGGATGTCTAGAACTTCTTCTCGGACTTCCAAATCGTCGGCTATGGCCATATCAACCGCCGTAGCTATGTGTTCTTCTGTGTCCTTCTTACCTAGTTTTCGTTTTCTAGCTTCTTCCCCAGCTTTCTTTACCGCTTCTTTTTCCGCTATTTTTGTGAGGCGGTCTTCAACCCGCCTGTAAATAAAATCGTACTCTTTGTCAACGTAACCTCTTTCTGTCGCAAGTATGTCCGCCTCTGGGTGTAGTTTCTTTAACACCTCTGAAAACTCCGGGCCCTTCTTTGGGGGAATCAAAATACGGGGGCCCACCCCCTCGGGTCCGGGAACCGCCGCCTCAAGGCGACCCGTGGCTACCCCGTCTTCAGTAGAAACCACCAAGAAAAGCTGCGCCTTGGGGTCGGTTATACCGTACGTGGCAGGGTCGAGGGGGTACCTACCTATCGGAGTGTTATCCAACCAGTCTTGAAGTTCTTCTTCTTTACCGTCCCGGGTATCTGAAAAAATGCCCGGGTTGCCGTCTTCGTCTGTAGGTAATTGAAGGATAATCGGATCACCCGCTTCGTCCCGGGGGACAGTTGCATTTGTTTCCTGTAACTCCCGTAGTTCTTTAATCCCTTCCTGTTCTAACCTACGACTGCTCTCCGCAATTTCAGAAAGAGTATAGAACCGCTCGGTCTCCGCAGAGCCGTAGCCCACCCCCAGATCTGCTTCCTCTAGTTTATCTTCCGCAAGAATGACTTCCTCCCAAGCAGCGTCCATGGCTTCTTGCTCTGCTTGCTCGTCTGTTCCTGCCCGGTATGTAAAGGCGGCTACTTTTCTTTCCAGTTCTCTTTCCCGATTAACTAAATCGTCGTGTGTGTACACCGCGCTACTGGAACCACGACGGTTAATGACCACGTATTCAAGTTTAACCCTTTCCTCCTGAAGCTGGGGGTCCGGGTCTGTCTTTGATATTGCTTCGTCCGGGGGAGGTATGGGTTTCCATCGTTTGTTGACCTCAGCCCGCAAGGTCCCGAGGAAGGCATTCCGGTATGTGGTGTGCCCGGAAAACAGGCGGCGACCCATGGCCGAACCCTTCAGTAAACTGCGCGGCTCGGGCGGGGCCCCGGACTCAAGTAATTCTTCAAACAACACACGATCCGATTCAGCAGGGAACTGGATATTTCCTTCTTTATCATAGAGAAGACCGTCGTTTAATTTTTCAATTATCGGTTGGGTTTTAAGAGGCTTGCCCGTCTTTCTGCTTGTCGCTACCAGATTGCCGTCTTCGTCAGTATCTATGGTGTGGTTTTTCTTGTTAAATGTCGTTCTGTTTTTTTGTTTTGTTTGAACCGCAAGAAAACCACCGCGATGGACAACCGTAAACTCGGCCCCGGGGTGGGCTTCCTCAACTTTCCAGAAGGTATCCAGAAGACGACCAACCACCGGAGTGGTTTCCTCTTTAGCTTCTTCGATCTTCTCCTCGACAACAGCTACCGGGTCCCGGTTGCTGTGGATCGCCTCTAACTGGGCAGCAACTACTTCCTTCTGGGCTTGTTCTGCTATCTCATTGGCCGGGGTGACAGAATCCGACCGGGGAGCGTCTCTACCCCGCATAGTAATGGGCCCCGTAGGAACCTCATCCCCCCGCATCAACTGGGCGGGGGCAACCCCCGTCGCAGATTCTGGTGCCGTTGCTTGGGCTCTTCTTTTCTTTTCCGCCCTAATAGCCTGTAGGTCGGCTTCTGCGGTGGTATGAGCACCTTCCCCAAACTGACCTTTAACGCTTTCCCTAAGTTTGGCTTTACGCTCTTCAAGGGCATCCAGTTGCTCATCCGTTAAGGTGTTAACTTCCTGCTTCTGTTTAGCCCCCTTAATTCCTGCCGCACTTCGTAAACCATACCGAGGATTCTCGACATGGGGGGACCATGGTCTTTCTGCCCAACCCAATACTTGCTCGCCAGTTTTCCCACTAATAATAATTTCTTCCCCGTCCTTCGTTACGTATTTTTTTGTCCCCGCTTTAGAGACCCCTCTTAATTTTGCAGTCACCTTGCTCCCGTCGAGATGATGCAACTCCACTTCGTCCCCGATCTCCACCGTATCTCTTTGGAGGGAAGGGGGAGGAACGTCAGGGATGTCCTCAATAGCGGGCGCAGGGGCGTCTCTACCCCGCATAGTAATGGGCCCCGTGGGAACCTCATCCCCCAGCATCAACTGAGAGCGAGCCGCTTCTTGGTCGCTTTGTACTGCCGGGGGAGAAATTTCTTCGGCCTCCAGACTACCCTCAGAAATAGCCGCCGCTTCTTCAGACTCGGCGTCGGTTTCGACAAGAGTATCGGAAAAAGACATCCCTTCTACCTCCCCTAAAGATACCACTATTGCGTCGGCTGCGGCTTCGGCTTGTTCAAACGAATCAAAAGAAGGATTTTCCTTCGCAATGAAATCTTCCCCACCTCTAGTTGGTCTTTGGTTAAGAATAATCAACACAAACGGACCTTGTTCTCCCCTATCTATCGCCCCGTTCTCTACCAAGAGCGGCCCCAAACGGTCGTCCAAAGCACCAAAGGGATTACGCACGGGTTCCCCCGCAGTAGTGTTACTTCTTACAGATAGTATCTGGGGGGCCCCCTCGGTATCTTTGTTCTCAAAATTCCGGGATCGTTCTTTCGGTTCCGGGACTTTAGTATTTTCAGAAGCCCTCTTGGATTGCTCTCCGGTAAGAGACGCCGGGACCATTCTCGTAGCGTCTTCTTCCTGTTTAATTAATAAGGCAAGGCGGGCCGCATCAAGCGCAGCAAGTTTTTTTGTAAGCTCCGGGTCAGAGGACGCATCCATGGATCTCAAATCCATGAGAGCAACCAATCGGTTGATCCGCTGGAAGTCTTCTCTAAAAAGCTCCAATGGGCTACTTTCAGTATAGCTGTCCATTTCTGCCTTACTGACCTTCTGACCTTTCTGTATTTTCCGCTCGGTCGCGGCATCCCGGACTTCCTTTTTATGATGGGCTTTTTGAAGGATCGCCCATGCTTGCTTCGGGTCCACCCTAGGATCAAACACCTCCCCGGTGTCCGGGTTGAAAACCATACCCTTCTCTTCACCTTCGGTTGCCGGGTTGAGTAAACGAATGATTTTCTCTATCGGATATTCCGTGGACGTTACCGGAGTACCGGGCCCCATCTTGGTAGCCCCCTCTGCAATAACCTTGCGGAGCATCCTCCTCTTGGCCCGCAGGGTATGGGTCCTAGCCCGGTGTTTTGGATCAAACGCTAGGGCCGAATCCTGATCTTCCCGTTTACTAAGAGCCACCAAGGATCGTTCCACCTGTTCAAGTTGTTGTGGCAAATCGAACTTGGGGCTTTTTGGAGGGGTACGACTTATTGGTTCAGGCGAAAACTTGGAACGAAGTGCGTCCCGTTGTTCAGAAAGGTGCTGTAATCTTTGCGCCTGATACGGGGACACTTGGGCACCGTATGTTTCCAACCGGGAGATCTCACTGTTGAGACTTTCCAGAATAGGTTTAACTTCCTCCTCGGTCTTCGCGTCATACTTCTCGTCAAGGATCGTGGCCGCAGTGCCGCGATCAACAAGGGGGGACATCGGGTCCCCGGTTTCCGGGTGCGTCAGGGGGGTCTCACTGGGGTCTACTTCCCCCCTAGAAAGGGGCCCGATAAGGTCACTACTGGCCTCAAGGGTAAGTTGTTCTTCATGCAGGGCCGCGAGACGTTCTCGGTAGTGCTTCGCCCCGGCGATCTCGTGCATCGTCTCGAAGGAACGCTCCCCGGGATCTCCCCCGGCTTCCTCAAGTTGCTGGATGTATTCTTCTATCTTTGTGAATTTCCGCTGCAACTCCCCGGGGGTTCTCGGAATTCGTTCCAGAGGTTTTACATTTACTTCGTCTATAGCCGCCATCTGCTCCGTGGCGGCGGCCCCCATTTCTGCAAGCTCAGAACTTACCCGGGTATCCCGGGCATCCGCCACCCCCACAAGACCCCGGAGCACTTGAGCGGACTGCCGATCCCCCGCTTCCGCCATCCTATCTGCAACCCGGCTGTAGAAATCCATCTCCACCGTGCGTTGCTGGCGTTCGGTTACCCGGCCCCCGGCACGCATCCAACCAACTTCCGTTACCCCTCCTCCCAAACCAAACACCGCCCCGGCACCAGCGGCAGTCATGGCATCGTGAAAAATAGTAAAAACATCCACATCGTCACCCCCTTGGCGAGCGATTTCAAATGCATCCCGGAACCCATTAACCGTTTGATCCAATCCCTCTTCAAGGGCCTCTGAATACCCGTGCCGAACGTACGACATCACCGAACTGCGGACAGAGGATTTGTACATACTGGCAGTGAAATCCTCAAAGGAATCCAGCTTTATATAACTCCGCATCTGCGGGGGTATCTTGGCTGGGTTACGAGCGAACTGCTTGTAGGCGTTGTTTAATTGCCGAACGGTCAACCCGGTTCCACTCCCCGCAGCCCAAGACTCAACCCCCGCCCCGAACCACTTAGGGGCTACTGCGGACAACACACCAAACGTATTGATAATACCTACGGTCCATAGTCCGCTTTGAACCGCATGGCCGTAAGCAGCCTCACGAATTTGCGAGGAGTCCCAGTCCGGGTGAAGCTCCGCAAGGGTGTCTGACATGGAGACATACGTTGCCCCTGCCGATCTATTGAATGCGGCGGGGCTAGCATACGCAGTCCCTTTCATGCCCCTGTATACCTTGGACATATACTTGGACAGGTCCTGCCCCGTTTTATTGATCGCAGAGGACACTGATACTCCCCCGGCAGCCAAGGCTTTTTTAGTAGCCGCTTTTGTCCCCTTGGAAAGAGAGTTTCGGAACGTAGCTTTAATCCCGGCCTTGATACTCCAACGAAGCCCCGCCGATAGGGCTCCCGCAGTGCCCCCGGTTGGTATGGAAATCGCGATGTCCGTAGCTATCGCAGGAGCGGTTCGCATGAGGGTGTACGCAAACCCGGAAATCCCGGAACCCCGGCCAGTAAGTTTAACCCCGAAAAGATTGGCGTATTCATTCCTCGCCATTTCGTGTTTCATCAAACTCCCCATCATGCCTGCGGCTTCTTCGTTGCCCAACAATGCCGCAGGGTATGCGAAGGCCCCGCCCCCGGCTTCCAGCGTTGCAAAGAACCCGGACTGTGCCCATTGCCTTGCCTTGCTGTAATTCTCGTCATCCGAAAACCACTCTTCTATAATCTCATGGTCTTTCTTGCCCTGCCCTTTTCGTTCTTCGTAAAGGTCAACATACCGGGAACCCCCAAATGAAACGGCCAACTTATGGAAGTTGGTAGTGTGCATTTTGAGATACTCCGCTCTGGTTTTCTTGGTCAGTTTTTTCTGCCCTTCCGTAACATCAAGAGCGTCTACAGCGGCATCAAATACGTCCTTGTTTACCATCGAAGACGGGGGCATCGCTATCTCCCCGGTCGAAAGAATCTCGGGGGTGTCGTTACCAGAAACAAACTTAGCCCAATCCATGAACCCGTTTACAATCGTCTCTTCTGAATAATTCTTGTTAAAGATACCGTGGTGCGCGGCATCCCGGGCTACTTGTTCTGCGGCGGCATAGTCCTTATCTTTTATTTCCCGTAAGATCGCTTTCCTATACTCCTCGGCCCCTTCGATTTCTGCGGTCCCCGCGACCGCCCGGAATTCGTGTCTTTGTCTGGCCGTACTGCGGGTCACAGTGAACCCCTCAGGTTTTTCACGGGCCGCTCGCAACGCCGGAAGATAACGACTGTTAATCGCAGGGTCCGCTTTGGCGTACTCCGAGATCTGTTCGTCGGTCATTTCCACACCCTCCAGAGAGGGGTCCCATCCAACATCCAAAGTCCCGTCTTCGTTTTCAAACGCATAAACAGGAGAATCCCCCCGTGAAACTGCGGACTTCTTTGCTCCCCGAATCTTTTCAGGGCTAATAAAAGGAGCTACCCGTTCCCGGCTCGTCTCCAGTACATCTGGCCTCGTGTCGGGGCTATTTAGATGGAGAAGATGGACCCTTACATTCTGGGAATCCGGGGAATGACCATCCATTAACTCCATGTGCTCCAAAACGCGCCCGACATCCCCGGGGGTAGTCTCGGTCGGGGTGTCCATGAACTGGCTAACCGCCAAATCGGAGTCCTCTTGATCAACTAAACCACGACTCGCGGCCACCCCGAGCAGGTGCTGGTCCACCTGAGTAGCCTCCTCTTGGTTGTAGTTACCTGAAGCGAAGGAATTTAAACGGTAATGCTCACCGTAACCCTTCAATTTTTCGAGTTCCCCAAGGCCCATAGCCTCTTCGGACTCGACCCACTGGTCGTAAGGTAATACTTCGGACATAGCCAAGAAGATTGTAGCAGAAATACTACTACAAAATCAGGCTTATGTCAATTAACGATGGGGGGGCAGATTGAGGTGCCCGAGGTCCCCGGGGCGGCTACCGCTGGTCCCAAACTTCTGCGCGTCGAGGGAGGCACGTTCTTTTTCATGTACGTCCCCCGCCTGCTTCAGTAACTTCGCGTGCTTAGTTGCTACGGATTCGCCTTTGGGGAGATGCTTCTTGTACTTCTCCACAAAACGTGTGGCCGCGTCCCTCTTTGCGGGGTCGAGAAACTCATCCGTAGCCTTTTTTTCCATCGTCCCTTCCAATCTTGGTTTCGCTCCTTGGAAATCCTCGTAGTCGGCATCAAGATTCTCCCGGGCTGCTTCGATTGGTTCTCTCCGGGTTTCTTCCGCCCTCTTCTCGACACTCGCTTTCTCCCCCCTTCGCGCCCGTAGTTCAGCGTCGGTTACCGGGCTGGGGACATTAAGGGTGCTGATCCCCGTGGCATACATATCACGAAGAGCCCCGCTCTTTGTGAACATAACCGAGTTGTTCATACGGATGGCCGCGAGGGCGTTTCTTTTCTGGAGGTCCGTTAACCCCGGGGCC
>Ga0098035_1000567_pt1 | contig 18464 bp, 14 predicted proteins | sample 3_EtaG_FD_75046 | JGI IMG/M metagenome (GOLD analysis project Ga0098035, IMG submission 75046) | Marine viral communities from the Subarctic Pacific Ocean - 3_ETSP_OMZ_AT15126 metaG | ecosystem: Environmental > Aquatic > Marine > Oceanic | place: Pacific Ocean | collected 2015-01-07
CTAGAAGAAGATAACGTAGATCCAACATATTTGGAGGAAGAATTTGTGTTAGATGAACAAGAATTAGAAGAAACTCTCGAAGAGACGGGAGCAGAAAGAACAGGAGCTTCTCAGGATGATGAGTCTAAAACTCATCGGGGCGAAGAAGACTATACCTGGAAAAAAGGTGAAGATTCTAAAACAGACGAAGGCACCCATGACGATGGCTCGCGTAAAGGTGATGAGGGTGGCGACAATACCAAAGATTTTCTCGAAAAGAACGAGCCCGATCTCGTCCAGATGATTAAGGATATTCTCTTAGAGGAAAGCGACGAAATATTTGAAGAAGCTGATGAGACCTTAGAAGAAGAGGCTGATAAAAATACTGGTGTGTCGGGCCTCAAGGGAGATGACGACGATGATACGTCCTACGGCCACTTCAAAGAGGGCACCCTGAAAGAGGACGACACGCCAGACGCTATGTATGAGGCATATGAGGCACACGAGAGTGCCCAGCTTCAACAGGAGAGCCGCTCTTTAAAATCAAAGAATAAAACTCTCATTACAGAACAGAAAACACTCAACAAGAAGGTCCGTTTGTTAGAGGAAAAATTACAAAAATACGGCACAGTCATTAATAAGCTTAAAGATAAGCTTAATGAAACCAACTTAACAAATGCTAAGTTGTTATATCAGAACCGTGTTCTAAATAGCGCCTCGTTGAATGAGCGACAAAAAGATAGAATTGTCGAGACTATTATGAATGCAAAAACAGTTGAAGAAGCAAAAATTATATATGAAACTCTTCAAAGTGCAGTGGGAGCTAATACGCTAAGCCGTAAGCCAAAATCACTGAACGAAGTTGTGACTAAACGCTCTTCAGCCTTTATGCCTCGTAAAGAGGAAAAAAGGGTAGATCCCTTTACGGTGAGAATGAAAACTCTTGCCGGAATTAAAGAATAGATTTTAATTTCATTACATATAAAGGAGGAGAAAAAACAATGTCTATACTTCAAAAATTAACAGAAGGTATCGTTAAGCGCGATATGAAAAAGGAAGGAGATGCTTTACTTAACAAGTGGGGTAAAACCGGACTTCTAGAAGGTCTTGGCTCGGTGACGGCGAAACAGAATATGTCTCGTCTTCTTGAGAACCAAGCAAAGGAGCTTCTTCGTGAGGTTTCCACGATGGCCGGCGGCGACGTTGAGGGCTTTGCAGCCGTTGCGTTCCCAATTGTTCGTCGTGTTTTCGGCGGATTAATCGCCAATGAACTCGTTAGTGTTCAACCTATGAGTCTCCCATCGGGACTCATTTTCTTTATGGATTTCACGTTTGCGCCGCAATCTGGCCTAGGCATTAACAACCGTTTGGCCCAGAATGCCGATACTTCACTCTATGGTGGAGGCCGTGTTGGTCAGGCTATCACTGGTGGTGTTGATCTTACTGGTGCGAATTCTTCGTTGAGTTTTTATAACTTGAACAACGGATACTCGTCTCCAACCGGATCCGCCATTATTTATGCCGTAGGTGTAGCTTCGGGTACATGGGGAGACGGAACCGCAGTCTTGGGAGTTGGGGACACCTCAACTATGACAGTAGCTGAGATCAACCGAACGCTTCAATGGGATCCTGCACTGGTTTCCGGCGCTGCAGGTACCGGTACTAGTTTTGCTATTGCAGATCTGACTATTGGTACCACTGGTGATGAAGGTCAGTTTAACTGGTCCGATTTGGTCGCTCTTACGGTTTCGGGCAGCGGAGGTGGCGCTGGTATGTTCGACGCTGACGCACGACAGGTTCGTCGTTTGACTGAGCTTTCGGGAACGGTAGCTGACAGAACGGTGCGTGTTGTCGCTTTTGAGGATGGTGGTACTCCCGCCTCCGTGAGTGGCGCCATCGCACTCGCGGCCAACCGAAACTGGTCTTGGCCAATTACGGACGATTTCGCAGGTACACCCGCTGCCGGCGGCACTAATGCAATTGGTGCTGTGGTAGGCAGGGAGACCTGGGGATTGGAAAACGATGTCGGTATTCCTGAGATTGATTTGAAGGTCGATTCCGTGTCCGTCACGGCGATCACCAAAAAGCTCAAGGCAAAGTGGAGCCCCGAACTTGGTCAAGATCTTAATGCTTATCATAATCTTGATGCGGAGGTCGAGCTTACGTCGATTCTTTCTGAGCAAATTGCTCTAGAGATTGACCGTGAGATCCTTGAAGACCTCATTAAGGAGGCCAAAGCTGGTACTTATTACTGGTCTCGTTCCCCCGGTCTTTTTGTGAATAGAACAACTGGTGCAGAAGTGGGTGCCAATACGGCAGCTCCCGACTTTACAGGTACTGTTTCTGAGTGGTATGAGACACTCCTAGAAACAGTTAATGATGTGTCGGCGCAAATCCACAGAAAAACTCTGCGCGGCGGGGCTAATTTCTTGGTCACGTCACCGGAAGTTGCTTCTATCCTTGAATTCACTGCTGGTTTCCGCGCAAGCGTTACCGTTGATGATTCTAAGGGAACCGCTGGGGCACTTAAGGTTGGCCAAATTAGTAAGAAATACGATGTTTACATCGATCCTTACTTCCCGCGTAACCTTGTTCTTGTTGGTCGTAAGGGTAATAGCTTCCTTGAGAGTGGCTATGTATATGCTCCTTATGTGCCGTTGCAAGTCACGCCTACCATCTTTGGTACGGAAGACTTCGTGCCACGTAAGGGTGTCATGACCCGCTACGCCAAGAAGATGGTTCGTCCTGATATGTATGGCCTTGTGGTTATACGTGGATTACTTGGTGAGGGTGGCGCTTAAGCCAAACTAACTTAGGTTAATTATAAACCCCGGCTTCTTTTTAGGAAGCCGGGGTTTTTTATATAAAACAAGCTGTTTTAAAAAACTGAGTTGGTCAAAAATTTGACGCCTCCAATTTTTTGAGATTTTGGGTTTTAGTGACTATTTATATATGACTATTTATATAAAGGAGATTTCCCCATGGGTAGAAAAAAGAAAAGATTACGCCTTGTCCAGGCGCGAAAAAAGAATACAGTTGTGGTGGTGCCCAAGGCAGCATCAAAGCCGAAAGTTAATGTGACGCGCCAAAAACCCAAAAAGGTAGTTGAAGCGACACCGGTCTCTCCCCGTAAAGAGAAGAAGCGCGCCCGTGCGCCTAAAGTGACTAAGTTACAATTTGATTTAACACCAGTAGAAAGTAAAAAACCAACAAACAACTAACATTTAGTTTTTTTGCCTTCGTCTTAACTATTTACTGGAAGGAGACTAAATGAATGGCTTTGCCTACTTTAAACCCCGTTTCGCAAATGAGTGCTGTTGTTTTAACGACAAGCAGCCTAGCAGCCGATGTTAAAGATAATGCTAATTTGCCTTTTGGACTATATTCCAATACAACATCTGCGCTATTTTCTCAATATTTTTGTACTGGCGCCGCAGAGCAAGTATCCTATACGTATAAAAAGCTAGGTGGGGACGTATTAGATATTGAATTAACTGATAATAATATCTATGCTTCTTATGAAGAATCTGTTTTGGAATATTCTTATATTCTTAACATCCATCAAGCTAAAAATGCACTTTCGGACCTTTTAGGCGCAACCACTGGGACATTTGACCACGATGGGCAACTCCAGACTGGAAATTCCCTTCTGGGCAAAAATATTAATTTGAAATTTCCACGGTTTGAGTTTGCTTATTCTCGACGCGTCGGCTATGGAGTTTCTACGGAAGTTGGCTTTGGGGGTGAAGTGGCTATTTATTCTGCGTCCTTTAACGCAGTGTCGGGACAACAAGATTATGATTTGCAACAGATAGTATCTTCTTCTGCAGCCGGTACTGCGTCACTTCCTTTCTTTGGCCAAGTGGGCGATAAGCGAATTAATATAACAAGAGTTTTTTATAAAACACCGCAGGCCATGTGGAGATTTTATGGGTATTATGGGGGCCTAAACACAGTTGGCAATTTGGCCAGCTATGGACAGTGGGCTGATGATTCAACATTTGAAATCATACCAACATGGCAGAATAAAGCGCAATCTATGGCTTTTGAGGATGCGATTTATACAAGAAATTCACAGTATTCCTACGAAATCAAGAATAATAGACTTCGTATTTTTCCGGATGCCTATCAAGCGGGCCCTTCTAAATATTGGATAGAATTTTTTGTTGACTCTGATCCTTGGGAAGAAAGCGACACTTCGGGACGCGGCGGAAAATCAGGGATTGAGGGTATTAATAACATGAATACCCTTCCCTATGAAAATCTGCCTTATGAACATATTAATGCAATAGGCAAACAATGGATTAGAAGGTTTGCTTTGTCTCTTTCGAAAGAAACTTTAGGAAATATTAGAAGTAAATTTACAACCATACCAATTCCGGGCGAAAGTGTGACCCTCGACGGCCCCGCGCTTTTAACTCAGGCACAGGCAGAACAAGAAAAACTAAGAGAAGAATTAAGAACAACTCTGGATGAGTTAACCTACACTAAACTGATGGCAGAAGATGCCACCCTTATGGAAGCCGTAAACACAATTAATAAATTAATACCTTTAAAGGTTTTTGTGGGGTAAATAAGTGGCAAACCCAACAGACAAAACTAAATGGTCACAACCAGCTTCTCCTCCTCCTCCTTTATTTTTAGGAGAGAAGGAAAGAAATTTAGTTAAGCAAGTTAATGATGAATTAATTGAGCGCGTCATTGGACAAGAAATAATTTATTACCCTATTAGTGTGGAACATACTAACTTTCACCCTTTATACGGAGAGGCTATACAAAAGAGCTTTTTATCTCCAATTAGAGTTCATGTTTTGGTTACTTGGGAGGGTTATACAACTACGGTTAATAATTTAGGTATTGATAAACGACTTTCCCTTACAGTAAAATTTCATAGAAGAAGATTAACAGAAGATCAGGATCTATATATTCGTGAAGGTGATTTTATATTATATGGTGAAGACTTATTTGAAATTGCCACTATAAACTATCCTCGACAAATTTTTGGCCAAGCGTGGGAGGGTCGAGAGCGCATTTTCGAAGCCGAGGCTAAGTGCATAAAAGCAAGGGAGGGGACTTTCGATGGCAACTGATAGTGATTCTAAAGTTCTAGAAAAGCAAAACAACCTTCTAGATAAAGCTTTTTTGAACCCTTCCGACTTTGAAACAATTGATTACGCATTTTATGATTTTGTTAAGGATAAGTTACAAATCAGAGCCAATACCAACAAGGGGTGGACAAAAGTTAATATAATTTGGGCATCCCCCGAGCGGTCTTATTTTTCGAAAGAAAATAAAGACAGATTTAGTTTAGATGGTACGTTAATTTACCCTGTTATAAGCCTTCAAAGAACATCTATGACAAGAGACCTCGTTAAAAAAGGTAAATTTTTTGGCGCACCAACACAATTTACTGATCCCACGAGAGGAGGCCGAATTGTAGTATCTAAAAGGATAGTTAATGATAAAACAAACAATTTTGCAATTGCACAAAATAAGAAAAAATTTAATAATGTGCATCGAACTCCGGGCCGTCAATCTTATTATCCTCTTACGGAGAAGAGAAATAAAAAAGTGGTAATAGAAACACTTTCGGTACCACAACCTGTATATGTGAATATTGGGTATCAAGTAACGTTACAAGCGAACTATCAACAGCACATGAATCAGATGTTACAACCCTTTGTTACATTGGGTGGTCATATAAACTCTTTTTTGATAGAGCGCGATGGCCACACATATGAAACTTTTTTACAATCTGACCTATCACAAAACAATAATATCTCTTCTTTCGATCAAGAAGAGAGAATTTTTCAAACAGTTGTTAATTTTGAAGTGTTGGGATATGTTATTGGAGAGGGCAAAAATCAAGAGCGCCCTCGAATTATTAAAACGGAAAATGCAGTTGAGGTTAAAATACCTAGAGAGCGCGTTATTTTGGACGATAAACAAGACTTTGATCCAAAAAGTGGATTTTATAGAGATTGAGATTAAAAAAGGTTTTTGCTTTATTGTACTACTATTTATTAAAGAAATAGCACCCCCTGTTTAAAGGAGAGAACAGCATATGTCTTACAAGAAATTTAAGTTTATATCACCGGGAATTTTTATTAATGAAATTGATAATTCTCAGTTACCCGCCTTACCAGCTGCCATTGGGCCCGCTGTTATTGGAAGGTTGGAGCGAGGGCCTGCTTTAAAGCCCGTACAAGTTAGTTCATTTTCAGAATTTGTAGAAGTTTTTGGTAACCCGATTCCCGGAGGTGCCGGCGGTGACGTTTTCCGATACGGAAATTATACCTCCCCAACATATGCAGCATATGCAGCCCAGGCCTGGTTACGCAACAACTCTCCTATAACTGTGGTTAGACTACTGGGACAAACAAATGCAGCCGCATCAACGACCGCCGCATATGCCGGCTGGGCGACTGGCGACAATGTGGGCCCAAGTGCCACGTCCACGTCCAATAATGGCGCATATGGACTCTTTGTTTGTGAGGGGCCAAGTGCGGCGACCTCTATGACAGGAGCGGCCCCGGGCGCCGCCGGAGCGGATTTCCCCGCCTTCGGGGACGCGGATCTGATGACAGGCACCCTAGCCGCTATTTGGTACTTGACAAATGGAAGTATTCAGCTTAGTGGAAATCTGGGTACGTTGAGCGACGCGGTACTGAAGCCGTCGTCTTCTGCTTTTACGTTTTATAGGGCAGTCGACACTGGCGCGACATTTAAGGCTACAATTAGAGATTCGAGTGATAATATTGTTGTTGAGTCTGCTTTTAATTTTAATCCGGACTCCCCTCGATTTATTCGAAAGGTATTTAATACAAACCCAATTAAAACAAATTCAGATGTTGTCGGCGCTGATAATGATATAAATTATTGGCTTGGAGAATCGTTTGAGGGTAATTTAAGAACCTTCCCTAACCGCGATTCGTCCACGGGAATATCGGGCTCTGTGGCTGCCAACACTTGGGGCGCCCTCATGAGATTGGGTACTCCAGATGAAAGCGAGGACCATGGTAATTTTAAAATGACACCGACCAAAAGTCCGAAACAACAATTTGCTAAGACAGGGTGGTTTATTTCTCAAGATTTATCCACCACCGGCGGAGGAAGCGTCGTCGGGGGCTCCCTCGTGCCAGGCACATATAACCCAGAAAAGATGCAAAAACTTTTTAGATTGTGTAGTCGCGAACTAGGTGAAGAAACACAGCGCAAGGTCAAAGTGAGCATTAAAGATCTTAGAGCAGCAGACCCTCTTGACAGCAATCAATATGGAAGTTTTACTGTTGTAGTTCGAGCTATTAACGATATCGACGCTGCTCCAGTTATTTTAGAGCAATACAATAATTGCAATTTTGACCCGGCTTCTAGCAATTACGTAGCTAGAAAAATTGGTGATAAATTTGTTCAATGGGATGACACGGATAGAAGATATAGAACTTTCGGAGATTTTGAAAACGTTTCTAACTATGTCTATGTAGAGGCACACAGCGATGTACAGCGCGCCACGGTTAATGAAAAAGGCCTTCCCTACGGTGTTTATGGCCCCGTTCGTTATGTTGGGTGGGGAACCGCCGCCTCGGGCGCCCTTAGAGGTTATTCCGAAACAGGTTCGGCTACTCTCTCCGGCGACGATGGCGCTTTTGTGAGTGTTAACGTTGCCGATCCGTTTCTCGGAACGCCGGCCCTTTCTGCTACATTACCAGCAACGGCAGGCGCCATAGGTGGCAAGTTCAGTTCCAGCTCTGGCTCCAGCCCCAAAGTTGGATTTAGATTCCCACAATTAAGATTGCGACAGAGTTCTTCGGAAGGCGCCTCTCTATCAGACCCTAAAGATGCTTATTTTGGGGTAGATACTACATATAACAGCTCTCGCTTTGATGATAGTGTTATTGATGTACTCCGAACGAGATGTGAAGACATTAATAGTTGGGATGCAACTACCGGCGTCACTGAGGCCTCGTGGGTTTTTACACTAGATGATGTTAGAAATTCGGCCATTACGGTCGCGACGTCGACCGCGAGCTATGCTGCAAATGCCGTATATGAATCTGGTTCACGTGTGAATGGAACTTCCTATACTGCACATACCGGCTCCAAAGATGCAACCGTCGCTGGGCCACCGTCAGCCAGTTATCTAAATGTTATTGATGATAATTACGGAGGCGACACAGCCGGCTGGCAACAATTCACGACTTGTTTGCATGGTGGAGCTGATGGGTTAAACATTAGAGAAAGTGATCCCTTTAGGAATTCTCAGTGGGATTCTACTTCTACAGAAGCAACAGACGCTCCTTATAACTCTGTTACGGTCGCGATGGATTCCCTGAGTGACCCCGAAGTTGTAGAATATAATGTGGCATCGATGCCTGGTCTCACTTATAACACCCTTAATAATAAATTAGTAGATATGTGTGAAAACAGAGGTGACGCCCTCGCCGTCATTGATCTTAAAGGCGGCTACCAGCCTCCTTCCGAGTCGGATGGCACGCGAGTGGAACGTCGAGGGAAAGTAAAGACTGTTGTTAGTGAAAAGAGAAACAATCTTCAGGTTAATAGTAGTTACGGATGTGCTTATTATCCATGGGTCCAGATTAGGGATACCATTAATGGTGTTACACTTTGGGCGCCTCCGTCAGTCGTTGCCATCGGCGCAATGTCCTACGGTGAGGCCAATTCTCAACTTTGGTTTGCTCCGGCAGGTTTCACTCGCGGAGGCTTAAGTGCCAATCGAGCCGGCGGAGTTCCCGTCGTCGGTGTGGAGGAGAAACTTACTTCGAAACAAAGAGATCGGCTTTATGAGAATCAAATTAACCCGATTGCTTCTTTCCCAGCGGAAGGGATTGTAATCTTCGGTCAGAAAACTTTGCAAGTAGGGGCCTCGGCACTTGACAGAATCAATGTGAGAAGGCTTCTTATTTACTTGAAGAAGCAAGTTTCTAGATTCGCTGCAACTATTTTGTTCGATCAGAATGTGGAGGTGACTTGGACACGGTTTAAATCTAAAGTGGAGCCGTTTTTGGCAGATGTGAAAGCCGGCCTAGGCTTAACAGATTATAAGGTTATTCTCGATGAGACAACCACCACTCCAGATCTTATAGATAGAAACATTATGTATGCAAAAATCTATATTAAACCTGCACGTTCAATTGAATATATTGCCATTGATTTCATTATTACAAATACGGGAGCATCTTTTGAGGATTAAAAATTTAATTTAGTTCTATTTATAATAGAAGAGGAGATTTTAACTAATGACAATCAAAAATGAACAATTCTGGAATTCTACTTCGGTGGATCCGAAAAGAAGCTATAGGTGGATTCTGGTCTTGAATCAAATTCCCACTTATGTTATTAAAACATCAGGAAAGCCAAATTTTACAATTGAGTCCGTACAGCATCAATTTGTGGCACACACTTTTCATTTCCCTGGAAGAATCCAGTGGCAAGAGATTCAAGTGAGCCTAGTTGATCCTGTCTTCCCAGATGCGTCGGCTATTATAGTTAAAACTCTCCAAGCTTCTGGTTATGCTATTCCTGGCACTCAAGAAGATGCAAAAAAATCTTTTAGTAAAAGAGATGCCGTCCAAGCGCTGGGAGTTCCGAGCCTGCAACAAATTGACGCGAGAGGGAATGCCATTGAAAAATGGACACTCTTCAATGCGTGGGTTGCCAGCGTGAACTTTGGAGAATTGTCTTACGAAAATGACACGATGGTCAATATCCAGATGACTCTTAGATATGATTGGGCCCAATATGAAGGAGCGCCAGCTTCTCCGGACCAACCAATTCCAGAGCAAATCATGGTTAACGGCATGAATCAGGCAGCCACAATTGCACAATACCAAAGCGAACTCGGTTTCACTGAATAAGTAAGGTGGTGCCATTTTATGGGCATTTTTGATAACACAAAACCTGTAGCATTTAATCCAAAGGCTTTTCAATTTTGGTCTAGCACTGAAGCTAGGCCAAAAAGAATATATGAGGCTATTTTGATTTTTCCTGATCTTATTTTTGGGGGAGATGGTTTACAAAATATAGAGCCATATTTGATTCGATCTTTTGATCGCCCGGGCTATTCTAGGATTGAAACCACAACTGCAGAATACCAGTTAGAGACTGGAGACTTTCAAAGAATTGAATATCCCACGCAGGGCTATAACACAAAACCTTTAAAGGTAACATTAATAGACGTTGTAAATCATAATAAAGGCGCTAATACGGCAGCAGCCATTCAAGCTTCTTTAACACTTCAGGGAAAAACTGCCCAATATTATAAAAAGATGTCGTCCATAAAACAGGATGGATTTGCGAAGCCTGAAAAAATACAAATGGCCATGAAAGATAATCCTTCAAGATTTAATATTATTGAATTTGATAATAAAGGACAGAGTGTGGGCCAATGGATAATAGAAAGACCAGTTTTAACTTCTGTGAATTTTTCATCGATTAATTATCAAGGATCTGGCTTTGGTACCATTGATTTAGGTTTTAATTATCAGGACTTTTCATATGAAAGCACGTGGGGCGACAAACTTTTAGAAAGTCGTCTAGAAAGAGTGGGCCTAAGTGACAAAGCCAAAAAACCTATTTCCACGATTCTTGGCAACGCAGCAAAAGGGTTTGCCGAAAAGATGAAAATTGGCGTCGCCAATTTCCAAAAGAGTCTTAGCCCTGAAAAAAAATAAATTTAAATTATTAACACCGGTGTGTTATATTTAAGAGATAAGAGAGGTTTAATATGAGCAGTAGAAATGAAGGCCGTCTTGGCCCGCATGCGGTGCCGGATGTGTCATCACGTTCACCTGAAAGTATGTCAACTCCACCACCCCAAGTTTTAAATTTTATTACGCCAACTGAATTTGTTGAGCTACCAAGCGGTGGTAGATATTATCCACCCAATCACCCCCTTCATAACGAAAGCGTTATTGAAATGAAGCATATGACAACGAAAGAAGAAGATATTCTTACTTCCCAGGCGTTGTTAAAAAAAGGATTGGCCCTTGAAAGACTACTTGAGAGCCTTATCATAAATAAACATGTGAGAGTCGATGATCTGTTGTTGGGGGATAAAAATGCGCTTATTATTTCTGCACGAGCGCATGGATATGGCACCACATATGAAACTAATGCCACATGCCCTTCTTGTGAAGAAAAACAACAATATGAATTTGACTTGGGCGCCCTACAATCTCACTCAGCGACTGAAGAATATTTGGAGAGTAAAAATATTATTTTAACTGATAACAATACTTTTTTAATTCCTCTCCCAACAACTGATTTTGTAATTGAGGCTAGATTATTAACGGGTCATGATGAAAAGGCCATTAATAAAATATCAGAACACAAGAAAAAGCGTAACTTTCCAGAAACCCCTATGACTGATTTTTTAAGAGCTTTTATTATTTCTGTGAATGGGGTAGCAGACGCAAATTCTTTAAATGGTTTTATAAATTCTTTGCCGGCCCTTCAAGCGAGATATATAAGAAAAACTTATGATAAGTTGGTGCCTAACTTAGATCTGAAACATGATTTTACATGTTCTCATTGCGGTCATTCGGACCTTTTGGAGGTTCCGCTTAATGCGGACTTTTTTTGGTCTAACTAACCAGTATATCCAAAATGTGTATGAGCAATTTTTCTATATGAAATATTATAGTAATTGGTCTCTTGTAGAATTGTATAATTTGCCTGTTGGTCTTCGCAAGTGGTATTTCGATAAATTATTAGAGCAAAAAGAAAAAGAGGTTGAAGCTGAAAAAGAAGCTCATCGCCGTTAAAATCAAATATTAATGGATTTTCCTTTATTTAACTATTTATAGGTGTATATTATTTTGAGGTATTTGCAACATGGCGGAGACACCAGCCAATTTAAAACAGCTACTTGAACAGCTAGAAAAAGCGGATTTAGCTAAACTTGCCGAGACTTTAAAAAGTGTTGCGGGTAGTGCTGATAACGCGAATAGGGCTGCAGCCGCTTTTCTTAAAAACTTGCAAGCTGGTATTGGGGAACAAAAAGCACTAGCGACCGCTTTGAAAGCGTCTTATGGGGGCTTGGTTGATGATGAAAATCGCGTTTCTGAGGCTGCCTCGACGCGTCTGAAGGCGCTGACCCTTATAAAAAATTCCATGGATCAGCAGAAGAAGGTTAATGCCGAGCTTGTTAAAGGAGTGCAAGCTCTGCAAAAACAACAGGAAGCTCTTTTAAAAACCAATAAACAAAATACTGAAGAAAGCAAAAAAAGACTAAAGCTTGACAATAAAGGAATGGACACGGCTAAAAAACTTCAAGGCACCACGAAGAATCTCGCAGGATCCACCAGCTCTGCGGCCAGCAGCCTCGGGGTTCTCGCCGCCCTGGTAGCCCCTGTTAAAAAAGGCGTTGCCGATATTGCAAAAAGCGATGTTGCAGCCACAGTCACTTCAGTCGCTGGTGCATTTGCCGCAACTAAAATTCCTGGTGTGAAGCAATTTTTCGGTACTATAATCGGGAAGGCAAAGGCGCTGTATCTTGAATTAAGCACTGTCACCACTGGCTTCGCTAAATTTACTGGTCAAGTGATACGGGGCGACAATGCAACTAAAAATCTTAGTGGGCGCCTTATTAACCTGCAAAAGCGCAGCAGAATGCTTGGCGCCACTATCAAAAATTTGTCTGAATCGATGACAACGATGGCCAAGTCTTCACGAACTTATGGGATGTTGATGGGTACCAATCGCAAGCAGAATACAAGACTTGTTGATGGGCTCACAGAAATGAGCTTTAGATTTAGTAAGGTTGGTTTGGGGGCCGAAAATTTTGGTAAAGCCCTTGATGTCATAGGAAATACATATCGACGCTCAGATATAATTAAACAAGGTAAATTGCTTGGCGCAGAATTGGTTAATATTGGGCGTGCTACTGGACAGAGTGCCGATAGTATTGCAAATGATTTTAGCGCCGCAATGGACCATTTAGCTGCTTATTCTCTTCCCAAGGCTAGAGAAGAATTCAAGAAACTTTCTGCAATTTCTGCGGTCACCAGCATCGAAATGGGCAAAGTCATGTCTATTGCAGGTCAGTTTGATGATATAGAAGCCACCGCCAGCGCTGTGGGTGACTTAAACGCAATGATGGGCGGCCCTTATCTCAACACTCTTGATATGGTAAATGCCACTGACTCCGAGCGTATTGAAATTCTAAAAGACATGATGGCTCAAAGCGGCGAAACATTCGACTCGATTGGGGGCTCCGCCGCGAGTAACAGGTTTTATAAAAAGGCAATTGCCAAGGCCCTCAAAACAGATGTACAGACAGCTGCTAGAATGTTTTCTGCCAAGCAGACAGATATTGATTCGACAATAAAATCAATTGATACTCAGGGTGCGTCTTATTCTCAGCTCAGCAAGGCAGCTAAAAATGCATCTACTTCTATAACTGAACAATTAGGGTCTTCCGTACAGAGCACTCTTTTAATGAACAAAGCTTTCAAGGCAACAGATAGTCTCATGAGAAATGTGCATGTACAGATAGCTAAGGTGGGGGATCTGATTAAAGAGACGTTCGGCGGCGTTGTTGTTGGGACTTTAAATGCAGCTAACACGAAAGTTAATCAGCTAAAGAGGTCATTCGCGACTTTTGATGGCACTCTGCAGAGTTCATTTGGAATTCTTAAAAAGGTTGGTAAAGAGCTTCTTGCATTAGGCTTTTTAGGAAAAGAAGGGTTCTTAATGCAAATGATTCTCGAAGAAGGGTACAAACAAGAGGTACAGGGGAAGGGGGAGTCATCTGTGGTGGGGAAGCCGACTTCTGAGGCAGGCGCAGTAGAGGTTGAGGGGGGCCCCAAACCTCAATCGGGTGGTGCGCCACCCGCGTCAGTGGTGGATCAACAGCAAGCTCTGGTTCAAATGCGGCGCCAAGCTGTACAGCAGGCTAGCCGAGATAGCGCAGCATTGGCCAAAGCTACAACTCACTTCACAGCGGCTCTACAAACTATTAATGATAAACCCATTAATATTAATTTAAACATGGATGGGCAAAGAATAGCACAAGTGGTTTCGGGCCTCGGCGCTCAAGCATAAAATAGAGGGATTTAATTAATGGATAAACCAGAATATTCTAGAAATAATAGAAAGAAAGCCTATAAGGCGCTTTGGATTATACCTTTGCATATTAAGCATCCAGGCGTCGCTGTCCCGGTGGAAAATTTGCAGGTAAGCCAACAGTTTTCCCCTTCTTATAAGAAAGAAGATGTATATGGGCGAATGGATCCGATTGCCACATATAAGCATACGTCTCGTACAATGAGAATAAATTTTTCATGTCAGGCTCACCATTATTTTGATGGTATGGACGGCGTAATTGACAATATTCAAACTATTAATGAGATAACACAAATGTTATATCCGGCATATCAAAAGGAGGGAGAACAGGGCATTATGGGAGGTCAAGCACTTTTAAAAGCACCTCCCTTTTTTAGAATTAAATACGGACAATATTTTGGTAGTTATTCTTATACTGGGGAAGATACAGGCGAGGGCTTGACCGGCTTTATTACTGGATTTTCTCACGGCCTTGGAAAAGTAGCTAGAAATATGGCCTATGGAGGACAGGGGCCAGAAGACACAATTCGAGCGCTCCCCCGCGAAATAAAAGTTGGCTTTTCTTTTGAAGTAATACACGATAAGTTTGTCGGTTGGACGTCCGTTGGCGCCAAAAGTGTTTTTAGTGAGGACGGATATGGACCGAATTTTCCATATAATACCGGAGTTGTGAGTAAAGGATCAACCGGTTTTAAGGATCCTGGCGCGACCCGGGTCGCTGGTGGAAAGCCAGAACCAGAAGGAACTGGCAACGCGGCCGGCGACGATCCTCCAGAGGTACGCGCCAAACCAACTATTGTGACAGCGAAAGCTGCCGACGCCAAGGCTCGCGTCAAAAGCACTAACGCAAAATCGGCCTTAGAGCGCTTGAATTTGGGATCACGGTCTGCTTAAGGCGCCCCGCCAACAAGGAGAATAATTAATGGGATATAAATTTTCAAGATATCAAAACCGGGAAATTTTCCGTAACTCAAATCCGAGGTACGTGCGTCAATTTTCTTCTAGGGATGTTAATTATATAGATCAATATGCTACCGCAAAGTTTACGTGGACTGCTGATCTGGATTATGATGAAGAATACTGGGGAGTCGGTTCTCGTTTTTATAAGCTAGCAGCTAAATACTATGGCGATTCTACTTTGTGGTGGATTATCCCATGGTTTAATCAAAGGCCTTTAGAGTCTGATTTCGATTCGGGAGACTTGGTAATGATACCACGTCCAATTGAGCGAATAATAAATATTTTTAAAGAAGAATAAAGGAGAAGTGAATGGCGACTACCGCTAAAGATTGTAAGCCACCAAAAGGCAAATCGGCTAATCGAATTTATAAGCAGAATACGCTTAAGCCATGGTGGAAACAAGGCTATTTAATGGTCGGCGCAGATCAACTGATTGGACCACTTCGCGCAAAACACTCTCAAAGCGGCTATATTAAAAAATTAGCAATGCCCAAAGCTGTGGGCACTTCTTTAATTAATTTGCTTACCACAAACAAGAGTCTGCACTCTTTTTTTAACGGCACTTCTCTAGATTACAGCCAGCTCGTTCCCCATATTAAATTATTTAAAGTGTATATACACAACGATGCGTCGACGAAAAAAGATCTTGAAGAACATGCTTTTCCTTTCGGTGCTTTCTCCAACTTTCATGATTTTCACGAGGCCGCTATAGCATCCGGAAAACTTTTTAGGGGCAGAGAAGCCGGAATTCAACAAGTTGATATTAAGATGGAAGGCCGCGGCAGAAACCCAGTCTCCGCAAATATTTTGGATATAACAGTTAAATATTTTTTTAATGATGTTCAAACATTATTTGAGCCATTGGGCAAACGGCAGGATGGCAAACAAATGCAATTTGCAGATTTAATTAGGTTTCCGAAGTCTTTGAGAAAAACCAAAAGATCGTTTAGAATAAGACTTGTTTTAGGCTGGGCAATGAATCCGGAGAACCCGCTAAAGGGAGATATGCCGGATGGTTTTGTGGAGGCAGTACGAAAGAGCAGAGTTTCAATTGCTGCCGATCTTTATACTCATAATATGGAATTCCATGAAGATGGCTCATTGGTTCTTACGGCTAAATATAAAGGTGCCCTTGAGGCGACTTTTTCTGGTGCCGATATTTTAATGGCCGCTGTTGCTGCAGACGAGAAAGATAAAACTCTGGATGGGCTTAAAAAGAAAATTCATGAGCTGGAAGATGGTTTTGCGGGATCCGGCTTTACAAGTAAAGGCGATAAAGGTAGTTTTAAAAATATATTAGAAATTCAAAAAGCGATTGAAGAACTTAAAAAAGCTCGACTTTCTATTGGGGCACGACAGAACGCAACGGGCACCTATCCAAAGGTTAAAGAGGCTTTAAAAAAGCTAACCGCCGCTTATAAAAAATATAATACGGCGCCCGGTCGCCAAGGGAAGTCGCAGTTTGAAGCTCTAAAGGAGGCCACTCGAACTAAGGGATCTATTTTGGAAAGGAGCGAAATAGAACGAGAAAATGCAAGAAAAGTGGCCATGGCTAGAAAAGCCCTGGAAAAAAGAGCCAGTAAGAAATTGCTTAAGAAACTCAGGAAGGAGATTAGAAAAGTAAGAAAGCAAATAAAAGAGTATGAAAACAGCATAAAAGGCAAACATATATTTTCGTATGTGGAGAAACTGAGGGATGACTGCAAATTGGCTTGGATTTCTACGGGCCGGGGCTCTAATTTTGGAAATTATGCAAACCTTCTTGATACAGTTAAAAAATTTGGAGGTTCACACGATGCCAAAGATCAGAAAAAGCTCCAGAGGGCCCAAAAGAAAGTAAAAGTTCCCGTAGCCAGCGTAGCCAGCGTAGCCGCAGAAGATGCGGCCCATCGCGACCCCATGGCACCCACGTCCCACGCCGCGGCGCTTTTGTCAACTCTATATTCTCGTCTTGCGCCGTTCCTTGAGCCTCTTACACCAAAAGAGAAAGCCAAAGATATGCTTCTCCCCGGGGCAAATAAAGGGGGATGCTCTGCAAAAGGGAGCAAACAGAGACAACGAACAGAACACGGCGATGCAACTTTGTGGGAAACAGTGGGTACACCAGCCTATAAAAAAGGTGAAAAAATGTATTTTTTCCGACTTGGTGATTTGCTGACTGTTATTCTGGAAAGCGGCAATTTTGGAAAAAGATTGGCGGAAGACGCGCCAAATTTTAAAGTATTGCTGGGGGAATATGATATTCCCCGCGAGGATGAAACTGTCACTCGAATGAGCTTATATGATCTTCCAATCTCTCTAGAAATATTTCATATTTTTGTTGCGCAAAAGATTGTTGGTACCGGAAGGGCTGTTTATCCCCTTTTGCGATTTACTTTTGATCTCATCAAATTTATAATGGACAAAACTCAAGGAGTATTTGGCAAGGCTGCTGAATTCACTCAGGCGTCATTACTTCCTGTGAGTTTTAAAATGGATATAACGTCTGTGGATCTTCCATCTGAGCCCTTAAAAAAAGCAGGAGACACTATCAAGCTTCGCGCATTTAATGATAAATCTGTGGATAAAACATCATTAAACACATTACAGACGACATCTATTGCAAACACCTCCAACACATTTGTTTTACATGCACAAAGAAAAATTGCAGCACAGGGGGGATCAGTATATAATGGAAATATGGCCCAAGATCTTGAAAGGGGAATATTTCATTTTTTTGTGGGTGGCCCGCGTCGAGGAGTCCTCAAAACGATTAATTTTACTCAAGCAGGAAACACTTTATTTTCAACCGCCTTGATGAGAAATGGGCAAGCAGGAGGAGCCGAAAGTTCACGCGAGGGCGTTATTCAACCTTCTAAGTTTGTTTGTGAATTGAAGCTCGTTGGTAATCCTTTTTTCTTTATTGGCCAGATGTTTTACGTCAACACTGATTTAATAAGTGGGGGACATTTTTGGCAACAAAGGATTTTAAATGGGGGCTATTATATTGTTACGGCCGTTGATAATAATTTTAGAGCAGATTCCTGGGAAACAAAAATAAGAGGCATATTACAGATTCCCGATCACGTGCTCAAGAAGAACAAAACTAAAACCGGGGCAGTTGATAAACTCAAAGATAAATCACTAGCTGAACAGGAGCGCCTGAAAAAACAGGCCCAGAAGTCTAAGCCAGATGTTCACTCCCAAGTGAGCGCGCATACGCGCCGCCTCGCAGGTATTACGAGTAAATACTTCTTAGAGGGCGAGAAATGTTATAAATATGATAAGACAAAATTGAAGAATGTCCGAGTGTCGACCGGCCGGTGCAAGGATTAATAAGAAATGAGTCGTTTTGAAGCCAAAAATAATTTATCAAACCCTCAAATGTTTGAGGAGAGGCTGGACTATAAGCAAAAGGCTTTTACAATTTATGACCCCGTTCCCCTCGACATGATTTACGA
>Ga0098035_1000570_pt1 | contig 18436 bp, 22 predicted proteins | sample 3_EtaG_FD_75046 | JGI IMG/M metagenome (GOLD analysis project Ga0098035, IMG submission 75046) | Marine viral communities from the Subarctic Pacific Ocean - 3_ETSP_OMZ_AT15126 metaG | ecosystem: Environmental > Aquatic > Marine > Oceanic | place: Pacific Ocean | collected 2015-01-07
GGCCGGGCTGGCCGCGTGGTAAAACTCCGCCGGGCCGGAAAAATAACGGCCGCATAAAAAATGAAAAATAAACCACTAGTCCAAGTTCTGAAAGGGCATTTTCACTGTGAGAAGCTGCCCTTTGATTTATTCCTGCACGGAATTAACGGCGGCCAAATCTATACGGCCGGGGAAAAGCTGCACGGGACAATTATTAGCAAAATGGCTAATAACTTTGACCGCTTGGCCGTGGCCCATGACGGGACGCCGGAAAGCTACAAAACCGAAGCCAATTTTTGGCGCATATTGGCCAAGGAATTAGTTTTCGATTATTGAACACAGAATAAAACAGCATGACAAAAAAACAACGGAAAGAAACAACGGACTTTGTAAAGTTTATCTTTAAAAAAAGTCAATACGACACGTTCACCCAAACGCTAGTCAACGGGGAAGGAGGAGTTGAAAACTGGGCCACGGCTTATCTCATCGCAAAACTAAAAACCGACAGAAACACCGCCAACGCAATTGCAAACCGTATAATTGACAAAACAAACCAAGAAACAAAAACAGCATGATAATACCAAAACCAAAAGCCGAAACAATATATCCACTGGGCAACGGAAAATTTGAAGCCTGCGGGTGGATAACCTACCCCAAAGGCTCTGTACTTGAGGGGCAGTCGCAGGAATGTATTGTTGAAATATTCCAAAACTTAAAAAACGCCACCGCTAAATTTCCCGGCGTCGAAGTTTCGGAATACGGACGCTGTCGGGAACACCGGCCCACGGTAGCCATAAACGCCCCGGCCAGTTTCGACCACTGCGACGCCGGGGAATATTGGGGAGAAAACGACTATTAATCCCGCCCGGTTTTCTCTCCCGGTGCACGACGCCGGGGCGAGAAAGTCGGCCGGGGCAAATCGTATTTGCTCTATTTTAAAACCAAATAAAATACATATTATGAGAGGTTTAATGCTACACAAGGGCGCGGAATTAGTTTCGCGCGAAAATCTAAATCAATTGCCTATCCCGGCTCCCACCACAACGCACCACCCAATCGGGCACGGTGACTTTGTTTCGATGGTGGAAAAAGGGATACAAATTGAAAACATGGAAATTGAGGATTCAAGTTTTGGAGTCACGCCGGACGGGGCACGGTTTTTTGGATTGCTTCAAATGGCCGGGCCAAATTCTGAATTCGCAAACGTAATCGGATTGCGTAATTCCCACGACAAAAAATTCCCGGCCGGGCTTTGTATCGGTTCGAGTGTTTTTGTTTGTGACAACTTGGCATTCAGTGGCCAAATAAACGTCACGCGCCGTCACACCCCGAAAATCATCCGCCATTTGCCAATGATGGTTTTAGAGGCCACGGCCAAAATGGGTTTGGCATTTTCCAATAACGAAAAACGGATCAACTCTTATAAGGGGATTGATTTGACCAAAGAGGCCGCCCACGACTTGCTTGTGGAGTGTTGCGAAAATGATTCAGTCGTTTGGAGTGACGCCCGCAAGGTTTTGAAGGAATACCGCGAACCGCGCCACGAGTGTTTCAAGCCGGAAAATCTTTTTTCGTTTTGGAATGCCGTGACGGAAGTCAGCAAGGGGCAACCGTTGGAAACTCTCTGCCGCCGGACGCAATCCCTCCACGCTACGCTTGACAACCGGGCCGGAGTGAAATTCGAAACAATCGACATCGAAACACTGTAGACCAAAAACAAAAACCAAGGCCAAGGCCGGGGCGTTAATTCGCTCCGGTCTTGCCGGTTTTAACTACAACAAACGCCAAGGAAAAAATGAAAATTAAACCAAATTATTTTGTCCACCTAACTCCAAAATCCCGCAACACAAAAACCGGCCCGATTCCGGTTTCCACAACCGGGGCGGAAACTTGCCCACGCACTTGCCCACTCCGGGGCGGGGGTTGCTATGCCAACACAGGGCCACTTGCCCTCCATTGGGGGAAAGTATCCGCCGGGGAGCGGAAAATGCTGTGGCGGGCCTTTTGTGACGCCGTGGCGGCATTTCCCGCCGGGACACTGTGGCGGCATAACCAAGCCGGGGATTTGCCGGGGCAGTGGGACTATATCGACGCCAACGCTCTTTTTGATTTACTGGCCGCGAACCGTGGCCGCCGGGGATTCACTTATACCCACAAACCGCCGACACCGCGCAACGCCGAAAAAATAAAGGCGGCCAACGCGGCCGGGTTCACTGTAAACCTATCGGCCAATAATCCCCGCCATGCAGACAAGCTATCGGCCTTGAAAATTGCGCCGGTTGTTTGCCTAGTCCCAAACGCCACCACCACAGAAACACCGGGCGGGTTGCCTATCGAAATTTGCCCCGCGCAAACCGACGCCACCGGCCAAGTCAATTGTTTGACTTGCCAAAAATGCCAAAACAAAAACCGGCGGGAGATAATTGGATTCATCCCCCACGGAACACAAAAAACGGCGGCACAATTAGTGGCGCGGAAAGGGCAAAAATGAACTGGGACTATGATTCAATTTTTGACGGGTTTGTCATTATCACAATCGGGTTTTTTCTGTGGCTGACAATTGACTTTTGCGGCCTTTGGAACTGGCTTTGCAATTGGTGAACCATGAAACGTAAAAACAAAATAAAACGGACAAATTGCCGGTGTGAAAAATGCCGCGCGGGTTGTGAAATCCTTTCCGGCTATTTGTTGCCGGACGATTTGCAAAAGTACCGGGCCGCCACGGCGGCGGACGGGCAAACCGTTTGGCAATGGGCCGGAAAAAATCTTTTGGCCAGTCAAGGGGCAACCGTGGCCCAGCACGGGCCGCGCGGGTTTGAAACTTTCCGCATTCCGTCACTAGTCCCAGCCACCCGCAAAAACGGCCACTGTGTCCACTACCGGGACGGCCTGTGCGCCGTGCATACCGGAAGCCCCACGGGGTGCGCTATGTTTTCCGCTTGCGCCCTTGGTGCAAAGGCCGCCAAACAAGACGCCCTTGCCAACGCGCTACAGAGCGGCCTTGCGGCCTTTTGGGCAGACGACAGCCCCACACCGGCCGGGGGACTATATAAAGCCCTGTGGCGGCATTTGTGGAACACTGGCCACCGCCGGGAAAACGTGGCGGAATTAGTAGAGGAATACGCGGCCGGGGTGGTTTAATTCCCCCGGCATTTTTTGACAATTAACACCCGAAAAAATGCACCTGATAAATCGAAAACAAGTCAAACAATTCGCCCTTGCAATTGCGCCACAAATACGCGCGCACAATTTCCACCGATGTGGGTCTGATTTTCTCGACCAAATAGAGGCGGATATGCGCGCGCTAATAAAGGCGCGCATCCGGCAGCAACCGTCCAAGGGGAAAACTTTGCGCGCAATCTAAAGCGCGCGCGGAAACCAAGAAACAAAACATAATGAAACTAGAGATAATCGGTGGGTCTAAAAAACTACGCGACTCACTACGCAAAAAACTAGCGGAAGAACTCGACCCAAAAGGCGCGTTCACTAAACCAAACAAAAAGAAGCAAACCAAGAACAACATCAGAAAATGAAAAAAGAATACCCAAAATATTGTTACGCAAAAGTAAACGACATCCCCCAACCCAACAGGGAGGGCAGATTCAACCCGAAACTCAACCCTGACTTGAGTGAACTCTCAAGCGAGGACGCTGAACGGTTAAGGACGGCCGCGCCTTGGTTACTGGGCGCGTGTTGCCGACTAATCGGGTTGCTTCAACACGCAACACACGACCACCACTTCATTGACACCAACAACCCAAGAATACCTTGGACAAAAGGAGAGTGGCAACTGCTCGATTCACCCCACGCGCACGAAATTGGCGAAGTCGTCTGTGACGCGCTTGATCGCGCTACAAATGTCGAGTACGTCGAGGACTGCACCGACGACGATTCCCTTGCCCCAAGCAAGTTCTCCCAGTTTGGGGAGGATGAGATTGCCCAAAGCAAGTGGTGGGACACCAAGGAAGCGGAACGAGGAGATTGGTGGGTGAAACTGGAAAACCGGAAGAACTAAACGAAAAATGCAAAACGAAAAAACAAAACTTCACAAGAAACTAGACGCATACCACGTTAAAACGGAAACGAAAAAACTCACCAAATACATTGACAACATTCTCAACACCGTGAAATTCCACTACGATGTCCCAGTGTCGATGTTCAAGGAACTCCGAAAACGAAAATGGGCCGTCGAGGCAGCAGCGAGGCAGATGAAAGAGCAGTGTGTCACAAATAACGATTACACCGAAAACACCACTGATGCCGCCGTGTACGCAAAGCTGCAAAGACGAAAGAACCGGCGGTAAACACAGAAGTACCAATGGCAACACCATACAGCCCGGCTTCGGCCGGGTTTTTTTGTGCCCCCCGCCAAAATCCATGCCCGCCGGGAAATTCCACGGGGCTTGCCCCAGTGACCCAAGTGACCCAAGTGACCCAAGCTGTGACCTTAAGGCAAAAAAAGATAAATAGAGATAGAGGTCGGGGCTTGGGTCACTTGGGTCACTTGCGTCACTGTTTTACCACCCAAAAGGCGCGGCCATCTGACTTCCGGCGGAAAATTCTGTCCGGCCGGGCCTTTTTAAGCCTCCGCAGATACGTCTGGAGTGCGTTGTTGAATGACAGCAGTTTGTCGATTTGCCGCCCGAAAATGGTGTCACCACGAAGGCGCGCCTCCAATTCTGACAGTGTGCCTTCGAAATCGCCGCCGATTAGCACCGTGGCCTCCAGTAATTCCAGCAGGCGTTTCTCTGGCGACATATCCTCCACAACCTTGACCAATTCGGGGTGGTGGTAGGCGGTGATGCCGAACCTTGAGTCGGTCAACCCCGCTGGAATGTTCCAGTTTTGCAGGAAATAAACAAACCCCGGCAATTCTTTTACAATCTCCTCCCAAAACGCCGTGCGCTCCGCTGGACTGTTGCTTGGCATTGGCATTTTGGCTTGCTGGACTTTGAACAGCATGATTTTATCCTGCAACGAGGCATCTAGTGGCGGCAACATCAGCAGGTTTTCGTCTTCATCATTGAGGCTTACTGTCATCCTCCAGCACGGCATTAGGTGAAGCGCATTTACATACTTCCCGTGGCAAGTCTGGATGGTGTTGACTGCGATGTCTTTTATTTTTGAGCCAAAGACCCGCCGACTGGCGAGGTCTTGGAATGGAACTTCGTCAGCTATCATCAGGTGTTCGGCCTCGAACAGGTCGGCGTTGAAGTCGGTGCGGCCGATGATCCACCGATAAGGGCGCGCGACTCGGCCGCCCAGAATGGCCGTGATGATGTCTTGGAGGAAATTTTTCCCGGCATTTCGTGGCCCGGCAAGCACAATCACCTGACCCGGCATGGGGGTGGACTGGCGCACTGCTTTTTCGGCCAGTTTAAGCCACCCGTAAAAATGGTCGCGTTGGTCGAGTCCCCCCAGACAAAACATCTCCTCCAAAACCTGACTAATCATGGGGTGCGCTCCCTGTTTTGCGGGGATGCGGCGCGGTGGGCGGGTGACAAGCGCGCGGTGGCCGTTGCACGTTGTGATTCCGGCGTCGTATCCGGCCAGTGGCCCGGAGTAATCAACGTCGCGAACGGTTTGGATGTCCAGCATCACGTCGTCGGCGGGGGCGATGTTTTCGTCTGGAGCCGCGCGTGTGGCGAACCCCCACCGACGCAGATGTTTTCGAAACATGTCGGACGAGATGTGGATGTACTGGTCGCGACTGTTTTTCATTAGGAAGGCGCGCGCGAAAGTGGAATACCATGTTGGGGTTGGGGTGCGTTGGGTTCTGGCTTGTTCTTCTGGGGTCATAATTTAGTACATATTGGCGCACACGCGACTGATCTCTCTGGCGTTTCGGAGGTAGGTCATGTCCTTGAACTGGTAATACTTGCGTTGGATTGCCTCAATTAGGTGTTGGTTGCCTAAAACTCTGTAGGTTTCCAGATATTTGGTGCGCGCCCCGCGAACCCCGCAATGTGTTTGCCAGAAGTCTGGATTGGGTTTTTCGTGTATTCCTCGTTGGCTGGGGCGTTTCATAGTAGCTTATCGGTAAGGTAGATGGTTTTCTGGGTTGCCCCGTTGTCGCGTGTGCCGTTTGGCATTCGGACGAACTGAGATTTTGTCCAAGTGGCGGGGTCGGCTCCGATTGTGGTGGCGCGCGTGAAGAAGTTTTTCAGCGTTTCTTCCGGCCAACCCTCGACCCTGAACCACCCATGCAGTGACTTGTTCCCTGACATGGTGGCGCAGATAAGTGGCGTGGTTCCACTGTTTAGATGCCACAACAGGCTGGCGTGGTCGTCGTGGCTGCCGTCGTCGAACTCGACAACCAGATACACGCGCGGGCCGGTGTTTTCCATTGTGTGCATTGATTCCTTACCGGCTTGGGTTTTCCCGTATTTGGACGACATTGGGGACGGCACAATCAACTGTAGTTTATCCAGTTTACCGCGCCAGTTTTCCCGGTGTCGGGTGGCGAAAGTCCGGCTACTAACGCCGCAGCATAGCAGGGGATTGCCGGGGAATAAATAATCAATTATTTCCTCGGAATCATAGTCGCCCACTGGCATTGGGGAGAGTTCGAACAGGGAGGCCACTGATGTGGGGCGGGCTGTGATTTCCGCGATGACGGACGGGGCGGCCTTGGGCCAGCGTGGTCGTTGTGGTGTGCCGGTTTGCAATTGGCCTCGTCGCGAGATAATGGCGTTCTCCACCTCGTTGGGTTGCAGGGCGCGCGTACAGTGTTCCTCGCAGAAGGCGATGATGTCGGCGTCGGTTTTTTCGGCGTCGAGCATTCGGCACACGGCGTGGTAAATCCAGCGGTGAACTCCGTCCCCGGCCACTGGGCACAGTTTAATTGCGTTTATAAAATCCAAAGGTGAGTTGGGCATTTTTTTTTCTGGTTACCTTCAGGTCATACAGTTCGTCGGCTGCCGACTGGTTGCGTTGAAACATCCCGTCGAAGCGTGGGTGGTCGATTTCAAACAGCCGCGAGTAGTATGCGGAGTAGGCGTTTGGAATCTTGAGGGTTTCGTGGGCTGTCTCGATGCTGGTTTCCCAGCGGATACGTTCCAGAATGGCGCGCGAGCCGAATTTACTTCGACTCCGCGCAACGCCCGTGGCGAACTTGACGAACAGTTCGTATATTTTCGGGTTGTCCCGGTGGAATGCCAAAAAATCCAGCGTTAATTTGGACGGGATTACTTTATTTCTTGTATATATGCGTTGCATAAGCCTCGGCGGCTATGGGGCAATCCCCCAGCCAGTAGGGAGCCGTGGACATGATGTGTTCGATGTCCTTGATTGTGGTGTTGTCTGATTCGTCCACTTCGGCAACTAGTTCGTCGTGGACAGTCCAGACCACTTCGTGGCCCGCCTTTAAAATTCGGTGGTAGCAGTCGGCAAAAACGTCGCGGGCGGTTGCCTGCACGATGTTCTCGCAGATTTTCCCCCCGTACCAGTATCGTGGGGGGTCGCCCATTGTGGTGGTGGCCGTTATCTGGCGATGATTTTCGCGTACGTCGAAGTATTGGATTATGCGCCCGCTTGGTAGGGTTACGTCGAAGTCCTTCCCGATGTCCTGCCGCATATCGCGCGCGCATTCCTCCCAGAAATTGCTGATTTTGCGGTTTGTGTAGCGGTATTCGTTGACTGCGTGGTTTGCCTCCAGTTTGGTCATGTGATAGCCCCAACTGGCGGCCAGATCGCGGAACCTGTCTGCCCCACATCCGTAGCCCAGACCCAGCACCCTGATTTTGGCGCGTTGCCGCATATCTTTGGTGACTTGTTTATCTGTTGAGTGGCGCAGCATGGAGGTCATGGCGTGGGCGGTGTAGATGTCTTCCCCGGCTCGCACTAGGTCGAGCAGGGTGTTGTCGCCTACGAGCCATGCGAGGCAGCGGGGTTCGATTTGGGCGAGGTCGCAGATGATGAATTTCTTGCCCGGCCGGGGGACAAACAGGCTGCGGGTATTCACCCCAAACACGTCGTTGCGTGGAAGATTCTGCATATTCAACCCGGCGTCCCCGCTCCAGCGGCCTGTGGCGGCTGCCCCGAAGTATTTGAGGTTAAACGGGAGTGTGTTGTCGTCGCGCAGTCGCGTCTGGATGGTTTCAAAGAGTCGAATGATCCGGTTTGATCTGCGCCAGTCCCGCAGTGCGCCGACGACCGGGTATTTCTCGCCGTATCTGTGTTCCCATCGGATGCAGTCGGCCTCGTTCTGGTTGGTGGACGCCGGAACTTCGATGCCTTCCTGCTCGCAATATCCCTTGAGCAACTTCAGTGACGCGATGGTGTTGGCTTCTTCTGCCCACGGGATTAGTTTCTCTGCCTCCGCCTTTCTTTCGATCAGAGCCTCGCGACCTGCGGCCAGTTTCGGGGCGTCTATGTACACGCCGCGTTGGCCACTGGTCATGGTGTGCCGGGCGAGTTCGCGTTCTTGGGTGGGCCAGACGTGGTTGAATTTTTCCCAGATTTGGTGGCAGTAGATTGCGTCGTGCCGGGCGTATTCGGTGAGGTCATCCTGTTCGGCCTTGTCGAGGTCGGAGAATGTTCGGCCCTTCATCTTGTCGCGGATGGTTTTGTCTGGTGAAACGCCGAGGAGTTGTTCGGCCGCCTTCTTGAGGGAGCGCGGGGCTTGGATGTACACGCACAGGTTTGCGCTACAATCCCACGTCGGCTGGATGTTTTTTGGAATTTGGCCTGCGCGCTGGGCTGCCTCGAAAACGGTGGAATCGAATGCTGCGTTGTGGGCGACCAGATTGGGGGTGGGACTTATTTTGTCCCACGGGGCGGACTTGGTTGGGCCGGTGTAGTCCAGCCCGCTGCCGTGGAGGGCGACCATGTATGGGTCGAATTTTTCGTGGCGACAGTAGGCGTCTGCACCGAGTGTTTTGATGGTGCATTCCTTGTCGTAATAGGTTTCGAAATCTATGGCTATCATACTAGCCCCGTGATTCAGCTTCTTTCACCCAATCAACCTTGTCTTTTTAGCCTAAAAATTGGACGGGCCGGGGGCAAACCAATAAACCCCCCAACCCGCCCGTTTTTCAACCACCCCAAGCAGGGCCGACAAGCTAACGGCCCAATTCGTTTGCCCACTTGGCGAATTTCTTGTCGTTCTTCCCGGTCAGGTTCAGCACTGGGACAAACCATTTGTTGCCCATGTACTCGGCTTTGCCGGTGCTTAATTCCCATTTACCCCATTGCAGGCCGTCTTGCAGTCCTATTCTGGCCTCGGTGATGATTTTCCTTCCTGCTCTGGCGAATGCGGTTTTCCGCATTGTCCAGCGCGCGAGGGCGAAGCGGAATTCGGGTGCGTCCGAGTCTGTGTCGTCGTACACGAATGGGAACAGGGCCTCGTTTTTGCCCTCGACCAGCAGGGTTGCCTCTCCGACTGGAATGAATGAGGGTTGTTCGTCGTTGATCCACTCGGTTGTCCCGTCCATTTCCCGCACTTCTGCGAGGGTGGCGGCTATGCGTGCTTGTTTGTCGTCCCCGAACGGGATGTTCTCGGCGAAGAACTTTCGGAAGGTCAGCACCGTTAGATGTATCGGTGTGACGCCGTCTGAAAGCAGTTCCTCCTGATTCAGCACCCACGATCCCGGCGCGTGTAGTTCGGCCAATTCGCCGGTTTTCTGCACTTGCCGGATGGTCGGGATGAGGAGGTCGGATTGTTCAAAGTCACCGGATAAGTCCTCGTTGGCGATGACGATTGTGTTTACTGGCTCTACAACTGCGATTGCGTTGTCCGCGTTTGTATCTTTTTTTAGGTCTTTGGGCATTCTGTTTTGTTACTTCAGTATTTTACCAAGGAACGATATTTCGTCGCCTCGGTATAGGATTCCTTCGTCTTGAAGTGCGTCAAACACTTCTTCGACTAGGGCTTTTTTATGTCCGCGCGGGGCGAGAGCCTTGATGGCTTTCTCCAGTTCCGTGATTGACACGGAGCAGGCGGGCAAAAATTCGTTGAGGTTGAGCAGGGTTTTGTGTTGTAAAATGTCCCAAGCGGACTGGACATTTCGCACGGTGCGTTTCGCCTGACGGTGCTTGATTTCGTAGCCGGGAATTTCCTTGCCGCTTTGCGCCATTTCCATTGCGTGGTGGCGGACGGATTTGGCCCATCGTTCGACGATGCTGGCGGCTTGGAGTGCCTTTGCCATCTGGTCGGGGGAGGCGATTGCGCTGGAGTGGAATTCTTCCGGTAGTTTGAGTTCACCGTATTTGTCGGCCACGGTGGCCACGGCCGTGTTGATTGCGGGGCATCGGGGTTTTTCCCCGCAAAAGATACACGTTTCCTCATTCGGATTGTAGGGGGACTCTGGATTCTCGGCGGCGTCGACCACCCGCTGGACTTCCTCGATCAGTGTGGGGAGTTCTGTCCGTTTAAAGGTGTGCCGCAGAATTTCGTTGCGCCGTGGAATAATGAATATGAATTCCACCGTTTCGGCTGTGGGATATTTCTGGAAAGTACCGGCGACGTATGCCTTGGCCTGCATATTGTCGGCCGGGTTGTCTATGTGCCCCTTGCCGAACTTGTAGTCGATTGCGGTGGTGGCTGTGTTTCCGGTGCAGATCAGGTCTGCTGTTCCGAAGGTAATTTCCTTGCCGCCTGCTTTTATTGAGAGGCATTCCTCGATGGCAACGTGGTCGGCTTGTCTGACGAATGGTTCGACGAATTTTTGGCAAAAGGCCAAGTTGGTCAGTTGTTCGTCGGAGAGGGGGGCGTTCGGTTCCTCGATCCGGTTGCCGATGATCCAGTTCTCCCACTGTTCCATCCAGTCGTGTTGCAGGGTTCCGGCATTGGCAGCCGTCTTGTCTGCGTGTGGATCGTTGCACCAGTGCGAACAGCCCGTGTCAGGATGCTTGTTTTTTAGGGTGCTTGGCCCGTGTTTGGCGTGTTTCGTTGGCATCTTTTCTCTATCAGGGTTTTTATGTTCGTTAATGTCTCGGTGTTTATCCAGTAGCTCGGAAGCCGAACAACGTCCCAGCCATCAAATATTGCCGCATTGTACTTCTCACAGTCCTTGATGTACCCGGCGGGCTTGATGTGGCGGCTTTTACCCCATATGCCGCCCTCAATTTCAATGGCGACCTTGGAGTCGGTGTGGGCAAAATCAAATCGCCATTTACGGACAGCGTGAAACCGGAACTCCTCTTCGAGTTTCTGTCCGTCGATTTCTTCCCAGAGGAATATGAATTTAAGTTCAAGTGGACTCCTTGCGCGCATCTAAATTCTCCCCACCCTGCCCTGTCATATGAATGGAAGCAGGATGGGGTGGGTCACAACTGAATGTGGTCTATGCAAACCCCCGATCCCGCCACTCGGCGGTCGGGGTGTTGTGAAATTTTTTGCCATATTGTCTTGCCCTCGTAGTTGATTCCGGCCACTTCCAGCCAGAAATCGGCGGTTCCTCCCAGAAAAAACTTCTGGAGCAGACACATCTCCTTTTTCGTGTCGCAGCGCGCCCCACCCCACGCCATGACCGCCTTGTGTCGGTACTTGTGCAGTTGCGAGAAATCGCGAATTGCTTGAACCACAACCTCTGCTGCTAGTGTTTGTCCGGCATTGGTGCATATATCGCTGCCAATCAGTTTACTTTCTGCATTCAACCTCCTGCTGATAACCCTTGAGGAATAGCTCAAGGTATTTTGCCGAGAGCAATCTTCCCTCGGCCGTGGCCCGTTTCTTTACCTCCTTGCGAACTTCATTGTCCAGCCAAATCACGATTCGTTTCTGCGCCATCGTTTATATAAGAACGGGCAGGGTACACTGACCACTGGCAGTGTCAACAATGTTTTTGCATTTTTTTGTGTAAAGTTTTTGTTGCCCCCGGACTAGGCGATTTTTGGGGCTAAAAGCGCAAATGCCGACAGGTATTTCTCGTATTCCGATTTCCCAGACCCGTCTCCCGAAAGGCGGATTGAGGCGGGCATTTCGGGGGTTGGCACGACGTAGAAACTTCTGTGCATCAGGCAGCACAAGATGAAGAAATCGGAGTCGTTTCTGGCGCGGGAATTGAACCTGTATATGGCGGTTTCCGGCGTGGCGTCGTTGCGTAGCACGGGCTGCCGGGAGGTTTTGACTTGAATTCGGTGGTATCGGTTGGGGGTTGTCCCTGCTAACAGGTCATACCCGTCCGTGTCCACGACCGGCTTGGCAAGGAAGAACCCGCGCTGGAGTAGTTCTGCGGCAGTCAGGAGTTCCCCCACGGCTCCTAGTGTTAGATCGTTCATTCTTCATTTACTAGGTCAACGAATTTTTTCTGGGTTTCGCGGAGAAGTTCTTGTTTCCTGCCGTTCAACCTCTCCAACTTTTTCTTTTTCTCGGCGCGATTAAACTTGGAAGATGCTTGCACACTTTTAATGGCACTATTAAGTTCTCTTAGTGTGGAGTCTATGGCTTTGACTCGGCCAAGCATTTTGAGGGCTATTGCGTTGTCTTCCTTAAAATCTTTTATCGCGCGCGGCCCGGCCTTTTCCTTTCGCATCCTTTTCAGGGCGGCCTCCACGGAGTACACGGTTTGGCGCAGTTCCTTGTGGTTCTGCATCTCGAAATATGGAGACGGGTCTTCTTGGAACCGGCGAATAATCGGAATGTCCTCCATTCGCAATCTACCTTCTGCCAGTTTGAATGGGGCGTCGATTACTCGGCTAATACTTTGTCCCATGCCGCCGGTTAAAAATTGAACGGCGTAATCCAGATGTTCTGGTGAGAAATCTGCTACGCTGGAAGTTTCCCGGCTTCCTCCCGCGAGTGAGTTCAGTTCCCGTGTTAGTCTGGTTGACCAAGCGGATGCGGTAGACCACTTCCTTTCAGACATGGGAATCTCATATTTCGCAAATGGGTTACGATCTGGTATAATGCGGTCGCCCTTCCAATCCGTGTTGGTGGCGATGTCCACAATGGGTTTGCCGATTTCTGGCGTGAGTGAACGAAGCAGATTTCTCGAACCTCCAATGGGGTTGAAAGAGTTAATCGCGGCGTGGAGAGTGTCACCAATGGCCGCGCCCACTTTCTTTTTTCCACCCAACGCCGGGATGACGGACGTTACCTGTCGCCCTGCGTAGTATACTGTGTTGTACCCGTAGGGCAGCATGACGGTTATGAATTTACCATCCAGAAAATTGCCGTCTTTGTCTTTCAGTTTCCCCCCGGCGTGAATCCCGAACAGTTCCCCCATCCAATCCATTGGGATAATGATATTCGATTCCTTGACGTATTCGGGGATTTTGTCGTAGTCCGTGAAGCCGTCCTCGTCTTCTTCACCAACCATTTGGTTAAATAAATTTTCGAATGCCCCGGCCGCCATCCCAGCCATCAATATCTTTTGCACCCGTGGAGATTTGGCGGCTTGGAGGATTCGTAGGTTGCCTCCAATGTTGGCGTTGTAGAACAGGTACGCCGCGTTCAGTGCCGTGCCCAACTCGCCTTTTTTCGTAAAATTAACCGTAATGTTTCGCGCCATAAACGCGGCTTGTTGCGGGGTGGCCTTGCCAGTGTCCATCACTGCCTTAAACACGGCCAACCGGGTGGCGTTTTCCATCGCGGCATTGGCGTCTTTCAGAATATTGAAAGCCCCCTTCACCAGTTTCCGTTCCGTGACAAATCGCGCTTTCGACCGCAACCGAAGTCTCGCGGCTTTCGCCACATTCTGGGCTTTGGTTAGCCCTTTCGCATCCTCACTGAGCAAGGCTTCGGTGATTGTGTATTTGTCTGGATTAAGTAGCGCATCATATTCTTCGATTTTGCGAATGTTATTCTCCAGATTGTGGAGGGAGGAGAATTCCATCTTGCCCCCATGTTTTCGCATTAGCTTAAACGCCCTAACCATTTCAGAATCTTCTGTTTTACCTCGTTCAGTCTTCCAAATAGCTCTAAACGCGGGCATGACATTTTTCATGGTCGCCTTTTGAAGGGCGACTGCATTTTCTTCTGCCCCTAAATTGATCCCTGCCGTGAACAAATCCCGTGTAAAGTTGGAAAGCGGGAAGTCCACGTTCAGCATGGTGTTTGTCAATGCGCGCCACCGCATGAAACCGGCGACCATTTTGGTAAATTCTCCCAAGGTGGCCGTGCCCATTTCCTTTAAATTCTTGGCCAGTGCTTCGTGTTTCACCCGCAAGTACACATTTTCACCGTTGACGCGCAGGGCAACTATGTCGGAGTTGTTTTGCCAACCAGACTGTTTAACGTCCTTTACCGTGGCCTCTTCTACAATATAGTCCACGCCGTCCACTTTCTCCATCTTGGCCGGGGTGCGTTTCGGTTCCAGTGGCGCGTTTTCTGTGGTGGCAAGTTCAATTACCTCGTTGTCGGGGTTGGCCTCGACCCAGTTTCGTATTGTCTGGTAGACCTTATTCCGTTCGGCGCGAGCCACGGCCGTGTCATGTTGTTCAAATACATAGGCGAGAATGTCCTGACTCCGCTCCCCGTGACCCAGCGCGTACTCGTTGTCGCGCCCCTTAATTTCTCCTGTGATGGGAATGTGGTTGCCGGATTTTACCGTGAATGGGTCGGAATCGTGGTGGCCTTTTAACGGAACATAGTTCTTGTAGTAGTTGGATAGATTGTCGAAGTCTTGTTGGGTAATTAGTCCGCCTTCAAGCTGAACTTGCAGGGTGCGTTTAGTGATCGCATAAATCTGCGACACAATCTTGTCGTACTGCTCCTGCTTGCCCGAATCACGGATTCTTTTGAGAACCTCCACCCGGTCGGCCTCGGTCATTCCGCTGCCGCCGTCTGGAAATTTCTTGTTTATTTTAGCGATATGGTCGTTTCGCTCTTTAGCGTGGAGGGCGTACAGATAGGCTTCTACATCTTCAAACGGAAGCTGCATCTCCTCCATTTGCTGCATTATGCCATCTATTTCCTCCCCAAATTCTGTGTGTTTGGCTCCCAGAATCCCGTCCATTAGTTGCTGGGCTTGGTAGCCGTTGCTTGTGTCAGGGATTACCTTGCCCGCTGCGTGGAGTTTTTGGAGGTGGTCGAGTCCGATAAATTTGTCGGCCAATACGCGAACGCCTGCGCTCCCCATTTTGGGGTGGAGGATGATTTCTATCCGGTCGCGGGCGGCTTTTCTAGCCTGACCCTCCGCCGTCAGAGTCCGGTCAGACCCGTAAAGGTCGGCCGTAACCCGTGCGCCCATGTCCTTCGGCCGAATTGCCCGCTTGGACTTGTACACATCCCATGCCTTCTTGACTGCGGCCGTTAAGTTTAATCCGGCGCGCTTGGCAAATTCTGCTGCGCTCTTGGCTCCACGCGCCCCGTGATAGTAGGCGAGTTTTACCAGACCCTTGAAGGCTTTCCATATTGGGGTTGGGTCAACGCCCATTCCCATTTTGGTTGGGTCGACTATGTCCTTGATGGCGGCTTTGATTTCGTTCTTGGCTTCTTGGGCTTTTTGTTGATTGACGTTTTCCTTGACGCCTTCTGCCCTTGCTTCGCGTTCGGCTTTTTTAGCCGTTTCTCCTAGCTCGCTCGGCTGGGTTTCCAGTATATCTGCCCCCATCTGTTTCGCCACGTCGCCAGTAAGGGTTTCGGCCGTGAGTTGGTAGTCGGCAGCTTGCCCGGCGTATTCTTCGTCTGTCGGCTTCTCGTCAAATTCTGATTTGTGTACGGCCGCCAAAAAGTCGTGGAGATTGCCCCCGTCTTCGGATACCTTGTCCCATGTTGCAGAGTCTTCTCTGGTAACCCCCAGCCCTTTTTTCAGATCAGTGGACTGCGTTTTCAAGGGGTCTAGGAATACTGACCCAACATCTTCTGTCCAATCCGTGACGCCTTTGTCGGCGGCCTCCCAATAGGCTTCCTCTCCAACCTTTTCTCTCCCGGCCCGGCGCAGTCGTTCAGTCCGTGCCTTTTCAGCCGGGGTTCTGGAAAGTAACTTGGCTTTTTGTGCTGCCGTGCTGGTGTCCACCGAAACTTCCGTCCTTGGAGAACGCACCTCTGCCGCGCGTAATTTGGCTTTCCCGTCCTTGGTGTTCTTACTCGCACCAAGCAGATGCACCTTCGCGGGCTTCTTCCTGCCCACAAAACCCTCGAAATCCTTAACACTAACTGCCGCCGCGTTGGAGGGAATTCCAACCCGGAAATTACCTTCTCCAAATTCAGCAACTAGCCCCTCATACACACTGTCCAGCGTTCGATCCTTGCCGCGTTTCTTTTTCGATTTGGTGTCGGGGGTTGTTTGCTGGGTTGGAATCAGCACGTCATATCCGGCGTCAATATATTCGTGGATTTTCTCCTTGTGTTTGGATTGCAGTTCCAGTGTGCCTTGTTGGTCGCCAACAATGTCCGGCATCACGATGGTCACCTTGGATCGATTCTCTGGCGCAACATCTTCGACGATTGAGTCGATTATGTTAAAGGCGTTGTTCTTGCCTTCAAAGGGCACTTCTCCGCCTTTCTTGGAAAGGCCGAATGCGCCCGTGTCGATAAACAGTGGGTTGCCTTTCGCAACATGGGCCTTGGCACGACCCACTTGTTTTTTGCCCACAGGTTGGCCCGGCTTGGATGGTGTGGGAAACACGGTAATTCCCATCCCCACCCCACCTTCCGTGACCACCCCCATCTCTTCCTTGGAAGACTTGGAGAATCCACTGTGGATAACCTTGACCGGTTTCGGCGGCGACAAATCCAGTTTAACATCCACCGGAACAGCCTTCGGCTTCCGATGATCCGTAACCTTGACCCCCGTGACCTCGGCCTCCTTCTCCGCAAATTTAAGTTCAGCCTGTCGCGCCTCAAATCGTCCGCGCAAATCCGACAACCGCGCAATCTCATCGCTGATGTTCAGACCGGGACTGGGCGTGGTCAGGTCGAGGTTGGGGTTCAGCACCCGCCCCACGTCCTTGTCAAATCCCAGTTGATCCAGTGTCGGGCCGCCTTCCGGCCAGCCAAACTGGAATTCCAGTTGCCCTTCTTCTATTGGAAATTCTGCCTTGGGGTCTTTGGCTCCCCGTTCCTGCATGGCGACCAGTTGCCTGATCCGGTTGTCCACCCAGCCCAGCGCGTCTCCCAGCCCCCCGTGGCCCATTCGCAGGAATGCTGCGCCTGCTCTGGCCCGCTGCGCCTGCATGGCGCGGGCTTCCGTACCTGCGTCGAGGTGGGTTCCTAGTTCTGTCTGAAGGGTGGTGGGTGCTTCAACTCTAGTGACGGGATCAATGACGGTTGGTGAGTAGAGGAGGACATTGCCATTATGGTCGAGAATTGGGGAAACCCCTTCTCCGGTGGCCATGACGTTCTCGTCAACGGGAATCCCCATCCCCGGCGGCGGAACATTTCTAGCATCCGGTGGCAGCACCAGTCTGCCCTCAACGTCGATTGGCTTGCCTTCGATGACGACGGCCGCAGCTTGCGTACCCCTCTTTGCCCGTTCTGCCGGTGGAATTTGTCCTTCTTTAAGTCTTCGTGCTTGCTCACGTTCCTGCTCCAGTCCTCGTTGTACGATTATATCTGTCTGTGCCTCGATCTCCTGCTGGTCGGATTGGTATTGGCGGCCGCGCTCCAAGGCGGCGTCAATAAATTCTTCTCTACGTTTAAATTCTTTTCTGTGCGCTCGCGTCCGAATAGCTGTCGTCGGCAGGCCAACCAGTCCCTCTGCTGCTGCTGCTTTTGCTGCGTTCTGCCACAGTTCACCAGCGGTGTCGTAGCGGTTGACGCCCTGTTCCTCGCCAATAGCTTCCGCCGTTACGTCCGAGGCGATCGATCCCACACCACCGGCCGCCACATCCACGCCCAACTCACTAATTGCCTTCCCGGTTACATCAACGGCTCCTCTGGACATGACCCGGCCGCCGACCTTGCCAACCCCTTTGGTTATCCCTCTCGTAACGACTTTACCAAAACCCGGCGCGACCGTGGAAACCCCCGATTCGATGGCAGCAAAGGCCGCGTCTGCATTTGAAATTTTACGGGCAGTTTCGTAGGCGGCTTCCTTGTCGTCTATCCCGCGCTCCAGTTGCTTGGCTCGAATCTGGATGTAGGCGTCCTTAAAGGATGCGCCTTTTGCGGTTAAAGATTGGAGGGAGGTGACTGCGGTGGCTCCAGCAATGATTCCGCCGATTGGGGTGGTGAGCGGGGAAGCGGCAAAGCCTATTCCCGCCCCCACCGCAAGGTCGCGTGTTACACCACCAACAATTTCTCCCGCACTGGCCCATGAGAAAAAGGCTGGGGGTTCCCCGCCTTCCTCGGTACTGTTTTGCCACTGGTTGAACTCGCCTTCCAGAAGGTCGATGGCGAACGGTTTGTCGTTTGAGATGACCAGTTTTCCTATGGCCAGACCGTCTTCGGCGGCTTCATAGGATTCCCCCCATGCTTCAGCGAATCGTCCGAGAAACCACGAAGTTTCGGGGTCGGCTACTTCATCTTCGCCGCCACCAAATTCTTTCGCAACAAACGCACTTATCTGGGCTTCGTCCCATTCGTCGGGCACTTTAATTTTGCCCACACCCTCGACTCTTATAATAGGCA
>Ga0098035_1000573_pt1 | contig 18407 bp, 3 predicted proteins | sample 3_EtaG_FD_75046 | JGI IMG/M metagenome (GOLD analysis project Ga0098035, IMG submission 75046) | Marine viral communities from the Subarctic Pacific Ocean - 3_ETSP_OMZ_AT15126 metaG | ecosystem: Environmental > Aquatic > Marine > Oceanic | place: Pacific Ocean | collected 2015-01-07
AAATCGGGTCCTTAATCGGAATTCGATTTACAAATGTTAAGTCGTTAGACCACGCGCTGACATGACCTGTAATTTCCCCTAGTGTGGAGTCGCTGTCAAATCCCGTGTCGAACACTATACCCGTTACATCGAGCATGCGGTTCCAAATTTGTGGGGAGTGTCCTGTGTAGTCCTCGCAACTGGGCGCAGTGCCAGACCACAAGTTCGCAGGATAAAGCTGGGTCAAGCATGTGCGTTCATATTTACACTTAAATTCCTTTAAAATGCGCAAATTTGTTTCTTTGGGTGATAATGTTCGTGCCAACTTCGCGGCATACTTCATTATCATCGCTTCGACGTCGGTGGAGTCGATGGAGCCGTATGTTTTGAAAAATATTTGTTCATAAAGGGTATACATAAGGGCGAGCCTAAACCATGGCTGGTCGGCAGGGTCTGGCCATCTTGCGTACATTGCATCCACAAAAAATTGATTAAATTGATTGTTTATATTATTATAGCTGCAGTATTCAAATGCTGCGTTATAATATTCATTGAATACCTCAAGTGGATTCTGGAACAGGGGGAGAATAAAGTCCACATAAAATTGTGGGGTCCGGTCGGTCACGTTTACTTCTATTCTATAGTCAGTACACGGCTCATCGATGTAGCTCTTCGCTAATAATTCGCCACTGCGCCCGGAGTCGTGCTCCTCGATAGTATTATAGTAGGCAACATCATCGTCCATATAATCGGCATATTCGAAACACATCAGGCGATACCCGTCTCTAACTGCAAAACCGTTGCTTGTTGCATAATCATTCCCGACCACGCCTGACGCGGCGTCAGTGGCACTATGATGAACGAAGCCATAATATATAAGCGTGTTTTTGGCGCTGGTGAAGTCTAGACCACCACCCACGCCGCCGCGATAAGCTGTGTCAAAATTAACAAATTTTAAATAGGACTTCCGGGCATCTCCTTGCAAAGCGTATTCCTCTCTGGTTTCCGTACTCTCGGGAGAACCAAGCGCTGTGAAAACATAGGGGAAACCATAGCCAAAGGCACTATTTTCTACCCAATAAGTCGAATATTGAGACCACGGATAGTTGTCGTCGGTGTTGAGCCAACAAGACTGAAGCACTCCTGTCCCCCAATCACCACGTGCGCCGGCATAAATCTCGGTTCCGCCGGGATCCGCTAGATGAAGTTCCTTCCTTAGCATGTGCACAGAATTAGTTTTAAAATATTGATAGGGAACAGCAATTCTCAGGTATCGCTGGAGGCGGGATAAGTTCACGACGTGTGATAAGGCTGACTGTGTGCGAAGAGCCTTTTCCCATTCAAAAAAGAAATAACCATTGTTTCTCACCACAAAATCGCTCGCCGCGTTTTGGGCTTCAGTGGTGGGAAATAAATCTGCGCCGGCTTCGCCGCGGGCATCCCAATAGAGCGATGCATAATATTCTATCATCTCATCGGTGTAGATCGTGGTGCGACTGTATTCAGTGCCGGTACCGGCAGTCGAGACGTAGTCGCCGTAGTCGTCGGTGAATTCTGCGCCGATTTGATCCATAATTGAGTTAATCTCGGCGCCAAAGCCATACATGTCGGGGTCGACCCATCGGGCTATCGCTTTTCTGCTCATCGTCGACCATGCCGATGGTATGTAGTCGTTGGACGGGTCTTCCGCGGTACCCATCTTGAATGCCGGTATGAATTCGCCGTCCTCGTAGAGGTCCGTGTCGTCGGTCGAACCTAGTGGGTGTGGAGGTAAATAGCTCAAATGTTGGTCGACGGGTCTTCGATAATCAGTTATTATTCCTGTCCTTATCAAGAGTTTTTTTACTCGGCGTTGGTTACTGATTGTTTGTTGAGCGGCATAAAGATAGGCGCTAACTTCGCTATAAAGCTCTCCGGACTTGCTGGCAGCAGATCTGTCGGGATATGTTTGAAGGTATGATAGGAATTCCCTTAAGAGTTGCACTGTGTCGCCGTGAGCGGACAGGATATATTCTAAGTTTTTTACATTTGTGTCCAGCGCAGCGCTATTGCGATCATATTCTAGTCCAGCTTCTTCTCGATTAGCAGTTCGGACTGCATACATCGATGCATATTTGTCTGCTAGTTTTTGGAAGGTTTCAACAATTCCTTCGTGCGCTACAGGCTCGGAGGCATAATACTTTCCATCTACTCCTTGAAATGGAACCCCATTGTACGGGCTCCCATCCTCTATTTCAACAAATTTTTCAACTAATTGGTTTGGAACCTCATTCTTGTTAAGAACGTGTTCGTAACTAATAGCCCCAAAATAATTATTAAACAAGGTTCGAGGGGAGAGGCTCACGCCGAGGCTATTATCGTCCAAGCCAATGGTGGTAATAAAAAATAACTTCTCGATTGCGCTTAAATTTGTTTTCATCAAATCATAAACACCCTCCATCTCGCCGTCGTCGCCCAGCGTCCCTATATCATATTCATAAGAAAAGGGAATAGTGATATTGCACAGCTGTACGATTTCCCTTCCGTGGGAATCAAACTGTTGTGGCCAAACCAAAGTGCCTCCCCACCCTGCGTCGGGGTCCAATAGATCTGTTAGTTTAATCTTATGGGAAAGCTGGTTAGCCTCGTGTTCCGCTACGACAGAAGAGGCTTGCAAAAAGTAAAGGTTTTCCTCGACATATTTTCGCATAAAACTAAATTTACCCTCTCCTATATCTTCCATCTCTGTTAACCATGTCTCTATGTCACCATCGGGTCCCGTAGCCCAGCCCTGGATCCACGGCAACATGTCAGCCGCGGCATCCCACGGTCCATCCTCTCCTGTGGTCCCCCAAAATATGTGGTACCATATGGAGTCAGGATTGTCTATTCCGATTTCTAGCGCAATCGGGGTGGCATCGGCGTAGCGCCAGCGAGCAGAAAACAAGGACGTGTCGTCGCCAAAATATTCTGGATGTTCTTTGTTTATAAACGCGTGCTTTATTCGTTCCAGAACATGAGGGAAGGCTGCGTCGTCAGACGTGAGGGTGCTGGGGGTTTGCGGGTCAAATGCGCTAAATAAGTCTTTGAGATGCAGCCTCTTCCTTTGAAGTTCTGTATTTAACGTTTCAAAACTGGACATCCAACAATACAGATATAGTTGATCAAAGTTGTCTTCCATAAATTGTTGGGGATCTTGCATCTCTGCGTCTTTGGTAAAATTAATGCGGAGATCAATTACAAATTTATAATCATATGGGCGCTCACTGCCATCGTCTATATTATCCTGATCTATGCTAATATTATTAATAAAAACACATGGAAGATGTTCTCCAAATAATTTATCTCCGTCAACATTTAAATTAATTTTTTCACTCATTCGTCATCTCCACATTCCTCCGTGGGATCCACACCGAATGCATCGGTGGGATCGCAAATATCTGGCACTGTTACACTTCCGTAAATGTCGTAGTATTCCAATGTTTCCTCTATGTCCTCACATTCAAAATCAATGTCAATATAATATGAGCTTTTGTTAAATTTATTAGCGCAACGGCAGCCTATCTTTGGATCAATCTGTGAATCAGTTCGAACGTCAAAGAAATATTCTACACTATTTGTCGTAAGTTCTGTAGTGGTTTTTTCGGGTGGCGCTTCATATTTCATCAGCCCATCAACAATCTGGGACTCTAATAGCTCAAAATATTTTCTATGGAGTTCGGTGGTGCCGGTGCAAACTCCGCCTCTACATTTGGTATATACGCTACATTCTTGGTCATCTTGACACTCTTGTTCTGTAATTTCAAACACTTCGATATCAAAGTTTTCGTTTAGGATCTCTGTGTTTACTTCGTCGGCATAAACAACTAAATCGTTTTTTTCAAATCTAATTACATTTCCATCAATAAAAGTGGGGGTCTGGTTTAAGGCTGCTGGAACCTCATAAGAATATAAAGCGGGCTCTGGCTTATCAACGATCTTAGTATAATAGAGAGTGACATCAACTTGGGGAATATTGAACTCCTTATATTTCCAACCTTCGACACCGCCGGGGGCGGCGCTTCCACTTACTGCCGGAGCATATCTGGTTGAGTCTTTGGTTGTGGACTTAATTATCTCTCCCTGGCATGTTACAAGTTTCCATGCCGGCGCTGCTTGTGTATTTTTTCCATCAAAATATGCATCGCCAATGGCTGATGCAAATTGAAATTGGTCTGCTCGTGGGATATGTTGCTCGGGCGCAAGATCAAAATCAAACATTGACGTCGTTGTTCGGGCGCGAATCGCCGTCCCCCACATATCACTCTTTATCATCTCGATGAACGCGTGATGGAGTTCTTCTGCGCTAATTCCCGAGGTCGTTGTTGTGCTGAGAAGACCAGTCATGCCCAGGCTGCCCTCCCAGTCTCCCGCGTAACCCATCAACATCTCGTGTGCTGCGGGGAGAGCCGCGGCGTATTCCTCCATAACCCCCGTCCATGTAAAAAATGTCGCGTCTCGGACTAGATTGCTAGGAGGGACAGAGTTTTCCAGTTCCTCAAAGGATAATATTCCTTCCAGATACGATGTGTCGGTCTTAATTCTTTTGTGGGTGTTGTTTTGAGTTTCCTCAAAGCCGGCGTATTGGCTATCGTATAAAACGTTGACGTCGTAAAACGAATAGTAAGTTGGTTTAAACTTCCCCACAGACAATTTATATTTACCATAAGGTGTAAGCTGGAAATCAACTGCTTGTTCTTTTTTGTCAAGAAATTTTGCCATTTTATATTCCTATCCTTACTTTAGTAAACCTAACGCGTTTGATGTCCGCGTGGCGTTGCCTTTTTGTTGTTGGGTGCGTCTTTTCATCCTTTTTTTGTTGCCGCGCTTTCTGCGCTTGTGGGTGGCAGTGGGTTTATTTGGGTCTTTTTTAAGCAAGATATCTACATCCATCTTAATTAGCTCTACAAAAGATAAGTAATCATAAGGCCAATTGTATCCAAAAGTATATTCTTCCTGTTTCGTTTTCTTATCACCAATTTGTCGCGTAGAGCTGCCGATCTGATCAGGAATGAGATCATAATAATCGGTAAGCGCTCTCTGTTTTATCTTAAACACCATCCATCGCAAATTTCTATTTGTTAACACCTCCTCATTAATTATCTCATTGTCCCCCAGGTTGTGGGCTACCATTTGGTTTTGAAAGGTTGCTTTCTTATAATCTCTAGGTGCCAGATTCTGCCAAATATACGAAAGATCGTCGCGATCAAGTTCGTATTCAAATTCAAACACATACATGGCAATCGGCTTAACATTCGTATTTTTCAAAAAGTCAAATTGTGGTGGGAAAACATAGCGTTCCATCGCTTGCTTTAGTTTTCTTATCGATGCGCCGGCTGTTTCCAGAGAATCTCCTTGGCGGCTTCCTTCTTCTTTTTTAAGTGCGGCTTCAAAGCGGCGCTTTGGAATAGAAATAAACTTCTTACGTGTTTGTTTATATTCAGTACAATCTTGGCTGGTAACGGGGGTCTCCTCTAATATATAGGGAACTGCCACCACAGCCTCTCGTAAGACTGTTTTCTCTTTAAGTTCTCCAAGTCTTTGTGATGAATTCCTTTTATCAAAGCCGCACAAAGAAGCTAAAGACTTTGTTCGTCTATGAAGATTAGTTGTGTTCCCAGCTGATCCCGTGCTGTTGTTGTTGTAAGGGCTTTCTTCGCGAAGAACTTTATAGTGGTGTTTAAGCCACTGAGTGGGGATATCTTCAATTTCCATAAATATGCCTGTCTTGGGATCGTCTGGTATCACACCGAATTGGTGCCAGATTCCTCGGGGTACTGATTCGGAAAACTTATTAGGAAGAGTTAAGGTATTGTTTGTGTTGACAATCGGGTGGATTCCGCTGTCGGCAAAATTAACCATGGGGGTCTCGAATTTCGGTTGAATAATCCATTTTTTACCCACAGAAACATTCTTTGTAGATCCCTGTCTTCCAAACTTATCAACGCTTTGTTCCAAGATTCGCTCTACTCCGAATATATTGATGCTAGAGGACAATTGCATAGAGTTCGTATTGATTCTATAGCCATCATAAATTGAAGGCAATGTCTTATCACCTCCCGGAGTAGAACCTGTGTATGCTGCATCGGTGGCTCTCTGAATAGGTATAAGTGCAGTCATCGATGCGCTGGGCGTGGCTCTTCCGGCAATTTTCTGTCCTGCATCAAATCTCCACGAAACAGTTTTAACCTCAGATAATATCCTTTCGAGATCATAAGTGATACTACTAGATGGTCTAAATATCAAATCAACCCATGCTTCCCCGTTGGTATAAGGGGGAGTAAACGCCGGGTTATACCCCTCAAAGCTATCTAATGCATATCTAAATGCTCCAGATAAGTTAGTTCTATTGGCTGCCACTCCCGTTGGGCGTCCAGCGCACGGCGGACCAAATGCCGTGGGGCGACTGTACAGTGTGAACGTTTCCTTAAAGTCGGGGTATCGGCTTGGATCTTGGGGGAGTGGGTAGTATGCGCGGGCTCGAATACCTTGAGCGTTAGATGGGCGGGCGCCTAGGCGCGTGAAATAAGATTTGATACTTCCACTTTTGTTGAATGAATCCACCTCATTGGTATAAATCCTCTTTCCATTGTGTGAGCGCCGTAATTTAATACGTGCCATATAAACTTCATTCTTTCTAAATCTCAACTCATCGGTTACCGTATTAGATTCTAGCTTGGTGAACTCTGAGTTTCTGAGGAAAAAATTTCCTACTTCACCAAAGAAGTTTCTAGCCATCAAGGAATAAATATTATCTCCCTGATCTCCCATTGATGCTGTTACTTTATCTTTGCCGCCGTTGACTAAGCCAGTCGATTTGAATGTCCACCCAAAACTCATTGAGGGGCTAGCCTCGTTGTCAATAAAGCCAATGTTCGTGACATGTTGTTTGGGCTCGATAATCGCCTCAAAAGGAATGCGCTGATCCCAATATTGACCGCCGGTATACCCTGCTTCGCTTAAGGGGTCTGCCTTAAGGTTTCTAATGCCGAGAGCATATGTATCAAGCCCACTCACACCTCCATAATAACCTCTGCTTATTTTGGTGCCATCGGTCACAACCGGGTAATCGACCGCTATTCCTGCCTTAATGGAATTATATAAAATCCCAGGCGAAACAAGCGGATTCAATACCGGCTTCATAAGACCCCCAAGGGTTTCCCACAAGTCTTGACCGAAAACTGCGGCATTGCCCTGAGATGTGTAAAGGGCACTTTCGGCCGAGAAAGCATCTCTGTGAGATCTGGCAAATTGTGTAACCAAGTCCAAAGTTCTTTGGGCTGGGTAAAATCCCTTATATGCATTATATTTGATACTCGCGGAACACACCATTCTTATTTCCTGAGCATTCAGAAGGCTCTGTGCCTTAATGCCCAGGAATCCTTCTAAAAAGTCGCTATTAGAAAAGTCTCTGTAAAATTGTGGTTGCGAACTGCTGTATTCCGTGCCGGGGATGTCAAAAGTATCAAAGTCCGTCTTGTTAGATATTCCATATTTGTAATAGTCTTCTATGTGCTCACTCATTCTGTATTCTGGGACGATTGAATATCCCCTTGCCATTAACTTTAAGTCCGCATTAAAGGCATCATAATTGTTATACCAAGGGTTGGATGCTGATACTCTAAAAGAAGATGTCAGGTGAAGATGTCCTTGTGCACGTTTCTTGCCTCTTTCAATGATTCCGGCTTGAGTGTTGGCTTCCCATACCGCTTCACCACCAAGAATGGGAATTTGCTGACTTGCATTGAAGGCTCCTGTGAGGATTTCACCACCGCGATGGATCAAGCCGGTTGCCGGCAAGCCGTATATGTCGGGACCCTGTGGGGAGACCACTGATTGGGGGGAACCGAGGGCATGCTTTCTCGCAAAAAGGGCGGCGGGCTTCATGTGTATGCCGGCCGAAAAGCGCCCTTTAAGGGTTAAGTAAGCAAAATAAGTGTTCTGTAATTCTCCGGCTTGAGTATAGCGGGTATTATAGTCTGGATTTACGGGAAAATGTCCAGAATATAAATCACTACCAGTAATAATATAACTTCTCGTTAAGAAGTTTACCGGAGCATCTAGAAGCCAGCTACTTTGTCCCACGGTGAAGATCGTGGGGGTGGCGTCTCGGTACCGTTCGGCGAAACCGAAGGAGTTTATGGTATTATCTCCAAGCGCGATTCGGGCGCCTTGCGCATTTCTCCAATAGAGATTGTCATAACCAAGGCGCCTTACTGTGCCCGACATGCCTTCGTTGCGCGTCGATGGAAAGACGTTCTGTGTGTAGAGAACCCAGTTGAGTTTGTTGGTACTTTTTTGTCCGTATCTTATAACATCTCTGATAGGCAGATAAACATTTAGAGGATCCCTCTCGGTCAAGTTGTTAAGCTCTAATTCATTAAAGAAAATCTTTTCATTAGTGTTTGTAACCGTAAACGAATTATTAACATGGCTGTCGGCGCCACCCGGAAGAGATGGAGTATCCACGTTGACAACTGCTGGGCGCCCCTTGAATGAAACCGGCGGTAATCTAAAGGTGTTTAGGGTGGTTCCGTTATCGGTGGTAATGGTAAGTTCGTTGCGTTTTTGCTCCATCGTTAAAATTTTGTGATCGCCTTGGCGCAGCTTGTTCCATCCCCAACCATATGTTGCGCCGCGGCTAGTGAGGAGATTGTTTAAATAATAGGGCTGCGACAAAACACTAACAGTGCCAATTAAAGTTGGATTAAAGTATTTATTAGTGTTTTGTCCGGCGGGATACCCCAAAGTGTTGGATGAAGCCGAAACTGGATCATCAATAACAAGAGTTAACCTGTTAGTTGGTTGTGCAAATGTGTTTACGGTCGCTTGAGATTGAACGACAAAATCAAAGAACGGAGTAAGTCCAGCAGAAGTGGATCTATAGGGCATCAAATCGGGATCAAATGTTTTTTGGAATCCGGCGTATCTAATGTTGTCCACATCTATTAGCGCTTGATCGATCCACATATACTGTCGATCTGCGCGGGGGATCTGATGTTGGATGTTGAGGTTGTCGTAGAGCGGCGAGGTACAATATGAATGGATTTCTTCGGTGCCCGAAACATAGGACACACTTACCGAGGAACTAGGAGAACTGTTCGAAGTAAACCATAGCCGCGTGGCGTTGCCACCGCTGCCTTTAACTATATAATCATTGTTCCCCATTTGATCGTAAAACGTTCCGCCCGTACCGGCACTCACAGTTAATGCTGAAACTGTCTGTGGATCGCCGGCAACATCTCCAAATCTTATCCACGTAACCAAGGCGCTTGCTTGGGGAGCTATCGCACCTGTTAGGTTTAATATGCCGCCATTGGAGTAAAGCGCGATGATTTCGGGACCAGTCAAGACTTTATCATAAATAGCCACTTCATCGAGGGTGTCGTTCTTGAACGGGATGTGTGTTACATTGTTGCCTTTATTGGATCCGCCTATATAAGAATTTCCGCTTCCCACATCATTGATCGAAGTCATCGCAGCGTCTGGAGCCTGATCGGTGTTGGTAGTATCGACAACACCATCAATGTAAAAAGTGGGAGTGTTGCCGGCATCACTTCCGTCATATGTTACTGCCACGTGGTGCCATGTGCCATACGTAACTGTTGTCGAACCGTAAAACTTTCCCTTGTTGCTGGCATTCTGTGACCAGAGTGTTAGCCGCTTGCTGGCATCTACCATCCAATTAAAGGCAATGTCCATGTTGGAGCTTCCGCCGTTATCGCCTAATGAAACAATAGTTTTCCAATTGGTGGTGTTTGGCTCTACCATTTTTATCCACGCGCTTACAGTAAATGTAGATCCTGTTACATTGACACTATCTTTAACAAAGGGTCCTGCGAGATATAGTTTGCCCTTTTGTGAAGTGGTGGATCCGGAGCCAAATTGAAGTGCAAGGTTGTTTCGAATTCCGATGTTCTGGTTGTATGTTATGGTCCGTTCGTTGCAGATCTTCAATCTTTCTTTAAGGTTTCTATTGATTTTAAACATTGCCGGGGGTTGATCGTAAGTGGCGCCGGCTATAGAATCTTTGACGCTAAGAGAGTCGCGACCAAATCGGGCAGCGTGGCGGGCTGCGTGGGAATATAAACCGTAGTCCTTGCCATGAATGTCGAACACGCGTGCAAGGGACGGGGTCCCACCTGGGGCTTCAGAAAATGTGCCGGAGGGCCCTTGAGAGGGCTTTTGAACAGTTAGATTACGATAAGGAAGAGCGTTATAGGGAGAGAACGAGGCTGCTTTAAAATCTTGGTAGCCGCGGGTGGATACTTCTATGCCGCCGGGGGCAGCAAATCGATTAGTAATGACTGTTTTGTTAGTGGTGCCGTTTAAATAAGCCGTGCTATAATCATTAATAAATTTAAAGTGACTCTGTTCTGCTCGATGAATGCCGAGGATCGTTCGAATATTGGTGGTATGATTAACGTCTGCTGTTTGTGGCGGTAACGTGGGTTGCGTTTCTACGAATTGCCGGGGATTAGCATATGCCCCAAACGTGTGGATAACTTGATATTGCTGTTCGTAGTTTCCTGGCACTGTTTTGTTGAGTGTGGGGGAGCGCGCTGGAATGTTTTTAATATTAACCGGACTTTTCGCAACCATGTCCCTGTACAGATATGCCTTCTTATAAGGCTTGTGGGGATAGGGTGTATCGCCAGCAACAACTTTTAAACTAGGGGGAGGGTAGTCTGGTCCAACCATCCCGATGGCGCCGCTGGGGTTTACACGGCAAGTTCCCAACAAAATTCTCCAGGCTTCCGGTCGAGTAGTTTCAGTGTCGGTACCTGTATTAATGGGTACGTGTCGCGACTGATGTCCTCCCACCACACTTTCTGCGAAGGGTCCCTGCAGGGGGATTTCTGCCGGGGTCAAATAGGTGTCGTTGTGAAGGTTGGTGATCTCAACGTTTAACTTCGTTTGTTTAACAACAAGCTTGTTATATCCCGTCTTAACAGACGAACTCATGATATTAAACGGAAATGCTAGCGTTGACTTAACATTTTTATATCCTATTCCTTTTTCCCAATCGCGTCCGTGCTGAACCTTGACGACTCTTTTTTGCTTCTTAATGAGGTTTTTTGGAGTTGATGCCTTTTTAAAGTCTGTTATTTGGGTCAAATCTCGTGTAAGCCCCAGCAATACATTTTGTGGAACAAATGCGCCGCCGCTATGGTATATCGGACCGGCAGGGCGAAGAGCGGCTAAAGTATAGTTAACGTCCTTGGTGGGAGAGAAATTTGTACCACCATGCACCGCGGTAATGGGTCCGTCGACGGGGCGCTTGTACACGGGGTTCTTCTGCCATCCCGCATTTGGTAGAGAGCTATTAATATTATACAATTTTGTATAATGACTGCGGGCAAAGCTATTATAAGTGTATCGGGTTCCGTCGATTGTGGAAACCTTGGGCGGTCTGGTACCACTGAAGTGCGGGTTGGATGCGAGGGTGTCCCGAATAGCGTCTCGCTGTGAGTCAATGGTACTATCGCCTGATGTAATTTCTGGGGCGCTTCTTTCGGCTCTATATTTCCAATAGGGGATATGAGTGTTGGTTTTCCGTGGGGAGGACGCCGGTGGACTTAATCCTGCAAGCATATCCTCCAGGGCACCAAGGACTCCGTAGAGCGCGGCATCCGTCATCTTGGAAGGGTCATGAGTGTTGGAATCTATAACGTTGAGGCGCGATTGGTATTTGTTTCTTTCAAGTACGTGACTTTCTACAATATTAAGTGTATCGTTCACGAACTCGGAGGATGCAGGCACTAACTGTGAGATGATGTCTGTTAGGGCATTGTCAAACCATTTATAATAGTTCATATATTTTTCAACTGTGGCTACTGTGCTTACACGCCTAAAGAACGCGCTTCTTAGCTTTTCCATCTCTTTATAGCGGTCACGATAACGATTTACTGGCGCGCCGATCAAGGAATGAAAATCTACCACGCCGCCCATAAAATCTAGCATTTCATCAGAGATAGCATTATAAAGACTTTTTTCAAGCGAATAGACAAAGTTGGGAACTATCTCCTCTCTGCGTAAGTTGGGAAACAACACATCTTCATCCGAAAAAAGCTGTATCATATCAGATGAGACGACTTGCTCGGGACTTATAAATTTATATGTGTTAATATCTTTTTTATCGATTATGTTGGTGGAAGAAGGCGTAAATCCATAGCCGTATCCGTTATGCATGTAATCGCTGATCTCGCCAACCCAACCATTAATGGTCCTTACATAGGTTGGGATCCCGGCATCTCTGTCCACGAGACTGCTTCCAGAACTAAAATCTTGTACATTAAAGGTACCACCCGCAGAAGAGGTGGTAACGTTACCAAAATTCCAATCTAATGCCAGTGTATTTCGATTGAGCATGTTTTGGCTGATAGTGCCAGAGTGTCGACTAGTCGACGAAATTAGCGGCGCTATGGGCTCTTCAGAGCCTGAAATTCCTACATTTTCAAAATCATTGGCGTGGTGCACTAAGTCATTTGTGGTGAGATATTTGGTCCAATATTTTATGGAAGACACTAGCATGTCACTGCGATACTTAACGGAGCCTGTTGTTCCCACTCTATCAGCACCCACAAACAATCTCTTTCTTCGACGAATAAGTTGTCTTCCAACAGATGCGGTTAAGGTTTGTTTCACTGTGAACATGTCGCGGATGTCTGCATTTTTAGGATTAATTCCTGTGAAGATTATCTCGTAGTCCGGTGCGGAGGATCCCGAGTTAACTAATTCTAAATTGGTCTTCTTGGGTTTAACTCGTACTGATAGATTCCATGGTTCGTTGTTGTAAACCTCAAAGTATGTGCTACTAGTAAGAACTATTGGAAGGAACGTTAACGGCATGGGTTCGGGTGCATCCACGCCGGCTGTCAGCGGCAACGTCGCTTCCAAGCGGAAATAAGCATTCCGCGAGCCCACGGATTCGCGTTCGACATATACATTAAAATTAGCAAAGTCTACGGCTGAAGTAACGGGCTGTAGGACAGACCCCAGCGGCGCCAGGGCGCCGCGCTCCGGGACTGTGCGAGATCCAAAGATTGAGCATTTGTTGTACTCCTTGGTCCGATTTAATTTGTTGCTGAGCGCGTCATAATAGGGGAAAATAACGTTGGCTTCGCATGTAAACCCGAAAGGCTCTTGTTTTTTGTTTCCCGCAAGATAACCTCTCGAAATTGGGTTGCTGAAGAGGGGAACTTGAAAGCTGCGCTGATATACAACTGCTTCGGTGTTTCCCTTCTGGTTAAAATTCACACAAGAATCGCGCAATAAATGCTGTGTGTAATTGTCTCTTAAAACAAATTCTTCATTATTAGAATTAATTGTTAGTCTGAGGACTTTGTCGTCGATGTTGAAACACCGCAAAACATTTCGTATAGCTGTTTCGGTACCCTTACTTTTGAAAATATGCGTTAAGTTATTATAAAGATTGATATAAATTAGATTCTTTGCGTTGTGCAAATCGCTCTCGAAAAGGCTATCGCGATCCCGGTTTGTAAATCTCTCCAACACAGTTGCATCTACAAATAAATCTGGGGAATATAGTCCCAAAGATTGTGGCAGGTGCTGGGCAAAGGGTAGTGGCTTGGCGGAGGAACTGGGGTAATTTAACTGTCGTATTTTTGGAAGCTCAGAAATTTGAAGATATAGTTTATCAAAATATGCCCCCATGATATGGGCAATATATTTGAGATCCGTATTTTCTAGGTCGTTCTCTTCGTCCAATACCCAACCCGGTACTAATGACAAAAGGGAGGCATTATTGTTATAATCGTGCGAGGATCCTGTGTGTTTTAGTTGGGCAGCCAGATTAAGAACTTTGGGATTATTGATTCTTACAACGGGATCCTTATACTCTTTGGGTGCTACACCAGCCAGAACCATGGCTGAGCCGGTGTTTCGGGAGTTAGCAGTGTATCCGGTCCAGAATCCATTTGTGACGCGGCCAGCATAGTCTAGTACGATTCTATCGGTACTTGTTTTGCCAGTGATGCCTTCGTTGAATTTATAGTAAATCCCGAGAGTTGTATTTGATATATCAGTATTTGCACCGCCGCGGACCTGAGTAAACCAATTCTCACCAATCTGTTTGCCGTTTCGGGCAGTCTTCCAATAGCGGAATTCATCCAAAGAGCCGCTGAGTTTTCCAGCGCCGGCTAATTCAGTTTCCCCTAAGTACACACTGGGCGCTGCAGCCAAGGTAGATCCGGAAGGAGAAGCAATAAGTGCGCCTATTCGACCCATGGCATTCTGAGGATTAAGTTCTGTAATCTTGGTGTGTGCTTTGTTGTACTTGGATGCGTTGTACATGGCTTTAACTTCGGTAGCTGCAAGGGCTCTATCCCACACTGCTATGTCTGCTAGGTTTCCGTCCCAGTTGACGTTTCTGGAATATCTATTTCCGATATAGCATCGGCGCGAGGATACGGAATCGATTTCTAAGAATTCGGTGTAAACGGCTGGATCCGCACCGGTGCGGGTGAGGCTTGCTGCTACACCATTAAGATAAATTATTGGATTGTTGTTGGAATTGTCTGCATCATAGGTGACTGTGATAAACGTCCACTCATTGTCGAGTACCGTATTGGTGCCTGTGTCCCACGACACCACTGCGGTGAGTCCCGAGGCGGGATCCCTCCACCTACAGGCGAATCCAATGTTGTTAGTATTATCGGTGCTGACTCGGAGATCACTCCCAAGTTGTATTACACGCCCATAGTTTCCCCCTCCGTGTCCTGTTCTGAAAACCCAAGCAGAGAAAGTCATTGCTGCGGTACCATCACTACCTACTATAGAATTCCACTCTGTAGATGTGCCGATATCAATGGCATCACTCGCATCGCCGCCAAAGGTATTAGAATTTGTCTGAATATACGCCGTGGGGGTCGATGCCGGCGTGGGTGGCACAGGTCGGTCACTTGCAGTATCGAAGGTACCGTCTCTTCCCTTTCCACTAGAGTCGACCGGCGTGATTGCCGTGTCGCTTAAATCTTGGTTTAGTTTCCACCATCCCTGTAAGTTGGCTGCAGCGGAGTAGGTGTGTGAGCCGGTCGGAACTCTAAAACTAGACGAAAGCGAGTATTTGTTCCACGCGTGTCTATCTGTGCGATCTCCGTTGACGTATAGCGCGGCATCTAAAACACTGCCGGTGTTGGCTAATTGAATTGCATAATGATTCCAAGTTCCCATTGTTGAATGAAGCGATGGGGCTCCAATATTAATAACATTTTTGTTTGTAGAAGAGCCTGATTGAACGGTTAACAAAAACGGTCTTTCGCTGTTGGAAGACGTTAACTCAATCGTCATGCGACTGTAGGCTGCGCTTGATGTAAGTTCGTTGTTCCACCAATCAAATATTACTTGCTTGTGGGTTTTGTCCGTTAGGTTTACTGAGCCGGTCTTCATCCAAAACTCGACGGTGATACCATCCTCGAAGTTGGCTCTCAGGTTTGAGGTTCGTGTGCCTTTTCCATAAGTGGAAGGAAGCCCTGCAGTTTGATAGATATTGGAATCATAAACGTTGGAACCTTTATAACTATCGGTGTATGGGTTAGGAGCTAACTCTTTTAGTTCGAGGCTTGTCGCTGAGCCCGTGCCGGGTCCGCCTTTTAGATCAATGTGTTCATTGGTGCTTGGGACTCCATATCCCGTTTTCATCGAACTTACAGTATATCCATCAGCGGCAACTGTTATATAACCATTGGTACGAGGATAGCGTGTATTTAAGATGTGGTTTTCAATATCCAAGTTATTGTTGAAAAACTCATTTATCTCAGCATCTGAACCATCATATGGATAATACTCCAAGATTCGGGTCATCGCGGATTTATAATACAATCGAGCAGAGCCAAATTTGGCAAAGTTATCTGGATCTGAATAATCTACCTGCGGTACATAACGAAGCTGATCTGCTTTGATTGCTTCTAAATTTCTAGATGACTCAATCTCTTCGAAGGCGTCTTTCTGGTTGGTGTCGCTAAGGTAATTTGTATTTTTACTGCTAGCGTTGAAAAGCTTTTTAATGCTCATTCTTTCTCACTTTGAATTTGAAGATCTCATCCTGCTCTTGCCATGCCACTAATTCAGGATCATAAAATGCAAACCTAAGTGCGTATTCATATCCCGGCTGAAGAAGCTTCATGTCTAAATCAAAATAATTGCCCGACACATCATAAGACATCCCTGTGGCAAAATTGCTCCCTGTATAGTGTGCAATTGCCTCCAGTCCGTCAATGACTCTCGTCACTCTATACGAAGCGCTTGGAATGGTGGTGGTCATAGGAGTACTACTGGCTTTTGTATAGATGGTGGGATTCCAGAATTTATTTCTTACATAGACGTTAAATCGCGCATTTTGAGTAGATGCGTATTCGCGTTGTAAGTTGGTAATGTTAAGATAGTATACTGGTTCTCGCGCATGATTGGAGGCGCCAAGGGTTTTTGGGAGAATCGTTCCTGTGAAGTATTGAGTCGTTCCCTTAAACCATACGTCATACAAGCTGCTCACTGTTCGTGTAACTGACTTGGTCAGACACACCGAGGCTGTATAGATTCCTGTCTTGTAGTAGCCGCCTGTGACCACTGTGCGCGGTCTTTGGGCGCTCCTAGAAGAGGGAAGATGAAGACGGAGGGGTGTCGTGTTCGGCTTTGTGTTATCGCTAGAACCAGAATATAACTTGAGATATACCTTTCCTGTCCCTACCGATGGAATGTTTCTGAGTCTGCCACGCACATAATTGTATAAGAACAACGTGTTCATGTTATCGTCGTCGGTACCGAGAGAGCTACTAAAGTAAAAGTCTCCTCTATCATCCTTGCGAACAGAATTCCAGCGAGCCTCCAAAACAGGTCGCTTGAAAAAGAATTGGGATCCTCTGGCGAAGAACCTCTTGGTATAATACGACTTCTTGGCGCCGGCAAGGTTCTTGATGGTCCCGGAGGTGGTAGTCTTGGAGTACGCCTCAAAGCTGGCCGAGAGTCTTACTCCCACACCATATGTGCTGGTCGTGCCTGCTACCCATCGTTCTACCAACTTGGTAATATCTATTTCAACATCTGCTAAGCCGTTTGAAAATCTCTGGGTAAATGTCAGATCGGTCCCAGGGGATCCATCGCGCGCAGCATGCAAATAATCACCTCCTACATTCCTCCAGGGTCCGGAGCCTGAGCCGCTAATCACGGTGGATACAGCCAGCATCGTTGGACCGGGATCCGCGGAGCTAGTGGATACTTTAACGGCGCCCCCAATCTTGTTGGTCGTTTTAGTTGTGGCTGCTGGGCGGCTCGCTTTTTCTGCGGTTATATTGGCACTGCTCGACAAAACAGCTAGCTTGAATTTGTTTGAAAACGAACTGCTAGCTGCGAGAGAGGTTAAGGCCACCTCTACCTCGTTTGACGCTACGCCAGGAGCAGAACCCCCGGCGTCATTAGTAAAGTAAAATGCATAAGCAGTGCGATAGGAATCATAAAGAAGAACATAGTTGCTTTGAAGATCGTCCGAGTCATCGGTTAGGAACCGAACTTTACTGGTCTCGGGGCGCCCTCTATTGCCTGCATTCATCCAGTTAGAGCCGGTACCATTATTGGTTAGGTCACTATAATTTTCTAAGTCTAGACCGTCGCCTTCCTGCCAGCTATGTGAAACAGGCTGTACTACCAGTTTGAAGTCTCTCGGTACTGTCTTAGATGATTTGGCTGAGAACAGTCTTAGGTAAAACTTTACGCTACCGCTGCTAGGGAGCTTACCGGAGGAGCGATCTGTTGTGATTTGTGAGACCGGGAAATTAACCAAGATACGCGAAAGCTCTTGGGAGCCCGATGACTGGCGCCCATATATCGAATAAATCTCCATGACATCAGCCTGTCCGGCATTTGCGCCGGTGGCACGGTTAGACAAGTCCGCCAGATAAGTATTTACAATTGTGTTGTCGGCGCTCGCCTTATACCGCTTAATTGCCATTATTTAGCCTTTCCTATAATATCCGTTTCTGGGAACTTTAGTTCCACTATTGCATTCTTGGGGATCATAAGCTCAGATCCATCTGGGGAAAGGTTGCTGTTGATATCGATGGTGGCACTTGAATAGTTTACTCCTGTTTTGTTAAAGAGTTTTACCCTTTGAACATCTAACACTCCGCCCACATCTTTCAATGTTTGATAGATATCTCCTATTCTTAATCCTTCTCCGATGAAAAAACCCTCAGTATATATATTTGCTAATGCGTTGATACAACTGTCGATAGTGCCAAACTTATCGGCTCCACTTATAACTTTAATACCAAATTCAATCCCGAAATTAAGAATGTAAGGATCTAAAATATCAATGGTATCATTCATCATTCTATGTTGATTAAGCCATATCTTTAAATTATTTTTAATAACCGCGTTGGTTTTTGTTAATTTCC
>Ga0098035_1000574_pt1 | contig 18377 bp, 18 predicted proteins | sample 3_EtaG_FD_75046 | JGI IMG/M metagenome (GOLD analysis project Ga0098035, IMG submission 75046) | Marine viral communities from the Subarctic Pacific Ocean - 3_ETSP_OMZ_AT15126 metaG | ecosystem: Environmental > Aquatic > Marine > Oceanic | place: Pacific Ocean | collected 2015-01-07
GAACCTGACATCCTCCCTCCAGGCGGTAAGCGGCATTATCCTGTTCGGCTGGAGTACGGCCTTCCTTGTCAATGCCCGCGCCTTCTTCTGGAAGAAATACGGCATGGACCATTATCAGGGTTAAAAAAAGCCGCCCCGACAGATCGGAGCGGCTTGCTGTATCAGTCTTCCTTGCTCAGGTGGACATCGCGTTGCGGATACGGAATTGAAATCCCTTCCTTGTCAAACGCCTGCTTGATCGCCTTGGTCAGCGCGAATTTCAGCGGGAAGTAGTTCCCGTTGTCGCACCAGACACGCACCGTGAAATTAACCGAGCTGTCGGCCAGTTCAGCAATTTCGATCAGCGGTGCCGGCTCCTTATGGGACCGCTCATCCGCCTCGATCAGCCGGAGCATGATGTCGCGGGCCTTGTCGATATCGTCCTCATAGGCAATCCCCATGACCAGATCCATCCGCCGCGTGGGATGAAAGCTGAAGTTGCGGATGGCATTGCCCCAGACCGACCCGTTCGGGATGATCACCTGGATATTATCCGGCGTCGCCAACTCGGTCGTGAACAGGCTGACATTCTTGACCGTACCGCCATGGCCGGCCACTTCCACATACTGGCCAACCCTCATAGGCCGGAAGATCAGCAGCATCACGCCGCCCGCTACATTGCTGAGCGTACCCTGAAGCGCCAGGCCAATGGCAAGGCCGGCCGCACCAAGGACCGCAATCAGGCTGGCTGTCTGAACGCCGAACTGCGCCAGCACCAGAAGCAGGGTGATGGCCATGATGGCAAAGCGCGTCAGGCTGCCGAGAAAACCGCTCACCGTTGGATCGATGCCCCGTTTGTTCATGATTTTGATCAATATGGCGGGCACCCGTTTTGACACGATGAAGCCAATAATCAGGATGACCAACGCGCCGATCACATCGAGGCCATATTGCGTGATAATGAGGACAATCTCGTCCGTTATCTCTTGTAAATCCATAAATACCCCTTTTCACCGTCCGGCCGGTCGCCGGTCAGCTCATTTAGCAAACTATCAAATAGTAGGGGACTGTAAACGTCAATAAAAGCCCGAAATCAAGGACTTTTTCAATTCCCGGATAATTAACCAAGAGTCCCATAATTTCTTGACATGGGCAGCATTTATGCGCATATGTGCGGTGCACAATGTTTTTTGCATTGGCATAGTGGTGCTAACGGCCGTCAAGCCGTTGAAACCAATCATCAGGTATAGGAACAGTATTTCCACAGCGCACACGCGTTGCTGACAGCCCGACAATGTATTCAGTCCGGCATAAGGTCAAGGAGGCACGGTTCTCACCTTTTTTGGCCTTAACAGGTTGCCCTGCACCAAGTGGCAACAGCATATAGTTTTTTTGAGGACTTACATTTTATGACCGAATTTACCGAGCTCAACCTCGTTGGGCCGCTCTTGCGTGCAATCGACAAACAGGGTTTCACCGTGCCGACACAGATCCAGATGCAGAGCATCCCGGCTCTGATGGAAGGGCGCGACCTGATGGGTATTGCCGAAACAGGGGGTGGCAAGACGGCCGCCTTTGTGCTCCCGCTCCTGCAGCGGTTGCAGCATGACCGCCGCAAGCCAAAACCGAACCGTCCGACAGCTGTCATTCTTGCGCCCACACGCGAGCTTGCCAACCAGATCGGGCTCTGCATCCGTGTTTTTACCCGCGGTATGAAGCTGTTTCACACAGTCGTCTATGGCGGCGCGCCTTACGGGCCGCAGCTGCAGCAGCTTTCTCGTGGCGTCGACATCATGGTGGCAACACCAGGCCGGATGATGGATCATATGAAGCGCGGCACTGTCCAGCTTGATAATGTTGAAACGCTTATCCTGGACGAAGCCGACCGCATGCTGGACATGGGCTTTATCGAGGATGTGACCTTTATCGCCGACAAGCTGCCAGTAGAGCATCAGACCGTGATGTTCTCCGCCACCATGAGCGCAGCCATCAAGCGTCTTTCCCAGAAGCTTCTGACCAATCCGGAATTTGTCGAAGTGGAACGCAAGACAGCCGTTGCAGAAACCATCGACCATTCGGTCCTGATGGTGCGCGGACATGACAAGAAAGACCTGCTGATGCATCTGCTCGGCATGGGCGACAAGGAACGGGTTCTCGTCTTTGTCCGCACCAAGGCAACCGCCGACAAGCTGGCTGAGGAAATCGAGGCCGAAGTCGAGGGCATCAAAACGGCGGCGATCCATGGTGACCTGCATCAGCGCGCCCGCGAACGCACGCTGCGCTCCTTCAAGAACGGTCGTTTTTCAGTCCTGGTGGCAACAGATGTTGCCGCGCGTGGGATTGACGTAAATGGCATTACCCATGTCATCAACTATGACCTGCCGATGGAAGCGGAGAACTATGTTCACCGTGTCGGCCGGACGGGTCGCGCCGGGGCAACCGGTATCGCGATTTCAATCTGCGAGCCGCGTGAACGCAACCTGCTGAGAAACATTGAACAAACCATCAAGCAAAAGGTACGCATCGATGAAGATCATCCCTTCCCCGCACCGACGGCCAAACCTGAACAGAAAAAGCATCGTTCGCGGCGAAATGGACCTCCTGCGGGTGCAAAGCGTGACGCATTACCAACGGGCGATGTTAAGCCATTTCGCAAGCGTCCGAAGAAGACCGTCAGCAAGAATAAAGGCAAACCGGGATTTAAGTCTGGCAAATCCGCGCACCCGACTGCAGATGCGCCGCATAAACGTTCAAATGCTCGCCAGCAGAAATTTAAGCGCGCTAGTTGATAACCCGTGGCAATAAGATAGAGAAAGGCCGGTTTTTACCGGCCTTTTTTTTATGCGTGGGAGGCACCGTAATAAAGACCCACCGTATGGCGCGCCTCGGCAAAAAAGAGCCAGCGTTCCGTCACGAGACCAACCGCCGCGGCCAGGAGCGCCAGAACGAGGGCGATCCCCGCGCCGACCGACCCGAACAACAGGCTGAGCAGGATCAGTACAAACGGCGCCACGAAGGCCCCCATCAAGGTAATCAGTCGGAGTTTGGCGGAATGTTTCCGGGCAATCTTGAAGCCCATTTCCTTCATCAGGTAGTTGGCCTCTGTATGAGGGCCCTCAAACAGCCGGACCGTTCCAAACTCGCCAAGGCCCGTGGCGCTTTCGGGCGTCGAAATGCTTTTGCTGCCATCGAGAAAACGCCAGTAGATGATTTTCCACACAAGGCCAATCCCGAGGATCAGCAAAGTGGCAAGCTGCAGGGACGTTTCTGTAGTCCCCCAGAGTGCCAGCAGGACATTCAACAGCAGCAGCCCGCTCATCAGGGCGAGCAGAAGATAGCCCGCCGGGACATAACTGTTCGACCAGGCATGGATCGGCTTCAGGCTCGCATAGATCATGGCCGTGCAATACACCGTCACGATCGCGCAGATTACCCCGATTATCCCGACCAGTCCCATCAGCCCCTGCATCATATCCGCAAAGAACAGGTGATGCAGCGCATAGAGGCCCGTCGGGAGGAAGGTCAGCAGGGCCATCACCCCTTCCCGGCTGAGCCAGGAAGACCGCCATTGGGTCAGGGCACGCCATGCCCGCTCCGGATGACCAAGGTGAAAGGTGGAGGAGAGAAGCCCGCCCGCGATCAATACATAACTTACCGCATAGCCTGTGAAGGCCAGCCAGAAATTCCCGGGCATCATCCCGAGGATATTGCCGGCGATCAGCAGGCAGAGAAGCCCATACCCCGCGCCGGAAGCAGTCGTGAAGAAAATAACCGATTTTGCCGGATGCATCGTGGCCTCTTGTTACGCAGATAGAAACTTGTCGACCCAGCGGGCGATAACGCCTGCGGAACTGTCAGCGACCGGAACGAGTTCCGGCGCTTGCCCCTCACGCCCGATTTTCTTTGGACGCGGCGACAGGTACTTATTGGTGGGCTTGCATTCCTGCTCCGGCATCAGGTCGTAGCCGCCGCGCTTGGCGACCAGCTTGCTCACATCGCTCTCGGGATCGCCGAGGTCACCAAAGGACCGTGCACCCACCGGACAGGTCGAGACACAGGCCGGAACCCGGGATTCCTCGGGCAGGTTGGGGTTATAAATCTTGTCGACACAAAGGGTGCATTTCTTCATCACACCCGCATCCTCGTCATACTCCCGCGCGCCATAGGGACAGGCCCAGGAACAGAGCTTGCAGCCGATGCAGTGATCCGCATTGACGAGAACGATGCCGTCTTCTTCCCGCTTGTAGGACGCGCCGGTCGGGCAGACCGTCACGCAGGGCGCATCGTCACAGTGCAGGCAGCTTTTCGGGAAATGGACCGTACGCCCGCCCGTTTCCTCGTTCTCCACCTCAAAACTGTGGATGCGGTTAAACCAGACCCCGGTCGGATCCGCGCCATAGGGCTCCGTGTCGGTCATCGGGGCGGAATGGCCGCCGGAATTCCATTCCTTGCAATTCACCGCACAGGCATGACATCCGACGCAGATATCCAGATCGATCACCAGGCCGAGTTTCTTCTTCGGCGGATTTTTCGGAAGTGACGTCATTCTTTTTCCTTCCCAGGCACATCGGTCAGCTGATTGCCGTGACCGGGCCTGATCCCACTCTTCTGTCCGGCATTTTCCTCCCGGTTGCCGATCCAGTCCTTCATGGCAACGGGCGCAAGGCCGCTCGCCTCGCCCTTGAGATCCGCGCCATAGCGCAACAGTTCCGTCGGTTCTGGAAGGCCGAAATGATCCTGCGGTGGCAACATGGGTTCCGTTTCCTCATACTCATCGGCCGCGCATTTCTCGATTTTCACACGCAGGTCGTACCAGGCGGCCTGCCCCGTCACCGGATCGGAGTTGGAGTAGCGATATCCATCCTCCCGCGCAGGTAGCAGTTGGGAAATGATATGGTTCAGCAAAAAGCCCTTGGTGGCCTCCGGCGCATCTTCCTTCAGGTTCCACGCACCCTTTCGCTTGCCGATGGCGTTCCAGGTCCAGACCGTATGCGGGTTGACGCCCTGCATCAGCTTCGCCTGCGCCTTCACCCGCCCGTGCGGGGACGTGACCCAGAGCCAGTCCCCATCCGCGATGCCTTTCGCCGCCGCTGTCTCCGCATGTATAAACAACGGGTTGCGCGCTGTTATCTGGCGCAGCCAGGCATTCTGGCCGCCCCAACTATGGTACATATGCATGGGCCGCTGGGTCACCGCATGAAGCGGGAAATCATCCTGCGGGAGACCTTCTTCCTCAAGCGCGGAATACCAGATCGGCATCGGATCGAAGAAGGTATCAATACGCGGGCGCAAATGGTCGGGCGGTTGCAGTTCGCCAAAGCCTTGTGCCGCAAGACGGAATTTCTGCAGTGTTTCGGAATATATCTCCATCATCACCTGCCCCGGCATGGCAAGCCAGCCCATACGGACAGCCTCGTCCAGATAGGATTTGTTGGCGAACTTGTAATAGGACTGTTCGGGCGTGAATTTCTTCTCCCAGAAACAGCCATTGGCGATATAGGCATCCAGTTGCTTCATATTGGGCGCGCCGCGACCCTGCCCAGTACCATCTTCACCGCGCCAGCCACCTAGCGGCCCGATATCGGGCGTGCGTTCATGACGAACCATATATTCCGCATAGCCGCCGGGATAGAGCGCCGATCCGTCTTCCGCCGCGATGCCGGGAAGGTTGAGCATTACGCCAAGTTCCAGCAACACATCCTGGAACGGCCGGACATCGCGATCAAGGGTGACAACGGGCTGGCGAATGGCATCCGAGGCCCCATGGGCCGAGGAAATCGGCCGGTCCAGCAGCGAAATGCAATCCCAGCGTTCCAGATAGGTCGTATCCGGCAGCACCAGGTCCGCGTAGGCCACAGTTTCAGAGGAATAGGCATCGGAATAGATGATTTTCGGAATTTTGTAGCTGCCATCCGGGTTCTTGTCAGTCAGATAGCGGATCGTGTCCGGCACATTCATCGAGCTGTTCCAGCCCATATTGGCCATATACATGAACAGGACATCGATTTCCTGCGGATCGCCCGCCCAGGCATTATGGATCACGCTATGCATCAGACCATGAGCCGAAAGCGGATATTCCCAGCTATAGGCTTTGTCGATCCGTTTGGGATTTCCCATTTCATCCACCAGCAAATCCGCCGGCCCCTTTGGAAAGCCGAGCGGCATGCCGTCAAGCGGCGTATTCGCGCGCGTTTCCTTCCCCGCGGGGGTCGGGCCCGGCGGACAGGGTTTCGGATACGGTGGCTTGTGCCGGAAGCCGCCGGGCACATCGATCGTGCCCAGGATCATCTGCAACAGGTGAATGGCGCGGCAGGTATGAAAGCCGTTGGAATGAGCCGATATCCCGCGCATCGCATGCATGGAGACCGGGCGCCCGGTCATCTTCTCCTGGCGCCTGCCAGCCCAGTCGGTCCAAGGGATATCGAGGGTGATTTCCTGCTCGAAGGCGACCTCGGCTATCTCTGCCGCTATCCGACGGATGGTCGCCGCCTTGATCCCCGTTTTTTCCGCGACAGCGTCGGGAGAATACTTCTCATCCAGATACCGCGCCGCCATCAACTGAAACGCGGGAACCACCGTCTGTCCGGAGGGAAGCGTATAGGTCCCGACGAGCGCCGGATCGGCTTTCCGGTCACTGTTTGGAAGCAGCTTGCCCGTCGTGGTCGCAATCAGGGCCGTGCCGGTCGCATCCCGCGCGAAAAGCCCGTTGTCCGCCTCACCTTCCGCCTGAATGACCAGCCAGGACGCATTGGTGTAGCGCTTCAGATACTCCCAGTCGATTTTCTCCGCATTCAGCAGTTCATGAATAATCGCCATGACGAACAGGCCATCTGTGCCGGGCGTGATACCGACCCATTCATCGGCAATGGCGGAATAACCGCTCCGGACAGGATTGACGGAGACGAATTTCGCATCCTCCCGGGTTTTCAGCTTGCCAAGACCGATCTTGATGGGGTTGGAATCATGATCCTCCGCCACGCCGAACATCAGGAAATATTTCGTCAGGTCCCAGTCCGGTTCGCCGAACTCCCAAAAGGATCCGCCTATGCTGTATAGACCCGCCGCCGCCATATTGACGGAGCAGAAACCGCCATGGGCGGCAAAATTCCGGGTGCCATATTGCTTGGCCCACCATCCGGTGAAGCTTTGCGACTGGTCCCGCCCGGTAAAGAAGGCGAGCTTCGATGGATCATCCGCGCGCACATCCTTGAGCCAGCCCGCCGCAAGGCCAAGCGCCTCTTCCCATTCGATTTCCTTGAATTTTCCTTCGCCCCGCTCGCCAACACGGAGCAGCGGCTTCTGCAGTTTGGCCGGCGAATTCTGCTGCATGATCCCGGCAGAGCCTTTTGCGCAAAGAACGCCCTTGTTGACCGGATGATCGGGATTTCCCTCAATATAACGGATCTTGTTGTCTTTGAGATGCACCTTTATCCCGCAGCGGCAGGCGCACATATAGCAAGTTGTGTATTTTACTTCGTCCGAGACAATGGGCGAAGTGTCCGCGCGTTCATCGCGCAGAACGATACCTTCTGTCATTGAAAATAGCTCCCCAGCTACTTGAGAACGGCGCGAGGCCGGAAGTACTCACCTTATCGTTACCCGATTTGGCGGGGCACTGTCGATAGCTAAAAATAAATTTCTGCGCCCTTTCCTCGGGTTCACCCGTCACGGAAGGCTTTCAGGTTTTCCCGCAGGAGCCCGCGGCCCTGCTGCACCCTTTTTCGGACATTATCATTCGAGATCCCGAGTTTGCGGGCAATTTCGTCATATTCCTCCCCCTGGACAAGACGCAGAATGACCGGAGCCTTCAGCCGTTCGGGAAGATTCTCGATGGCGGTCCGCAGCCGATGGCTGAGTTCGCTATTCAAGAGATTGCCTTCCGGTGTCTGTTGCCGGGTGTCGAGCGCCGACATATCAATGGCGCTAATTTCCTTCACCCTGTCATAAAGATTCTTGATACGCTTGTTGGCGCGGTGCTTGTCGATGCAGATATTGTGGAGCAACCGGGCGAACCAGGCCCGCTCATTGCTGATCTGCGGCGCATGGGCGGCATATTTCTCATAGGCACGAATGGTGGCGTCGCTGAAGGCATCTTCCGCATCCGCCGCGCTGACATTCATCCAGACCATGCTGAGCTTAATGAGATACTCCTTATGAGAGTGCCACGCAGCCCAAAAATGCTCCGGACAATCCGTGTTTTCCGGATGATGGGAGACGGACATTCCCGGGCCTTTCCGTGTCGCTTCTGTCCGACCAGGAATTTCCGTCTGCAATGTCGTGACGGAGAGACTTACGGGTATTGGCCGCTTGGAACGTTGGCAGGATGGGAGAGTGGAAAGGGTGGATTTGGAGACAAATTTTTGCCTGAGCGGATTCACAGTGACCCCCTAGAAGATTTGAATTTATGGAAAACAAAACTGACTAAGGATGGCTTACAAGCTGCACCACCCGCGTTGTGCCTCTTCATTTGGGAGCGGAATATCACTTTTAAAGTGCATTTTTATTTTTTTATATTTTTAATACGTGTGTATGATCCATTTATTTATTGAGTATTTTTACTTATTAAATGAATACATGAACAATTAATTTAATATTTAAAATTGAATTTTATTTATTAATATTTATTTTATTAAATATAATTATTTTTTTATTACAGGAATATAATAATGGCGAACTCTCAAAGCGACGAGCAGATTAAAAACTCAATAATGGCAACTAATGAAATCTTGCTTGGTAGTTCTACTTCCAAGTCAATGGCAACCATGTATCTTAATTTGGCACATGCAGCGGGTATGGCGTCGCAAAATGCCGTCACCAATCAGCAGCATCTCAATATTCTGGGTGCCGCTGCCGTAGCTGCTGGCACCAGCGGGCTTCTCAGGACTGGTATGGCCGACCAGATAGAGAAACTGTCCCCGGCGGAACGTCTCGACTATCTGCAGAAGCTGCTGACCCTCGCCACCAACCCCGCTTCAGGGGCGGCAGCGCCGACTGACGGTACAGACTCTGCGCAAGCCACGGGAACAGGAACTGGCGACAACACCTCAACCACCGAGGACAGTCCCGCCAAGTCCGACGGGTCGGCGACGTCGGACACGACAGCGCCCGAAAGCAGTGGATAAGGACTTCTGCAACTTTAGATATACATTTTTAAAGAATAAATTTTAGCTCAAACCATACTGGATACATAATCATGGCTACCTCCTCCCCCGGCGACACGAGTGCTTCCTCCACAGCGCCCGCAAAAATCGAAGATTCAGCCCAGTTCGCCATGGGCCTGCTATATCAGTTTGCCGCCCATTCCTCCGGCCTCGCCCTGGAGAATGCGACGGCGAACTCAAACATGATGAACAGCGTCACGAATGCCGGCGCGGCGGCCCTGACCGCGCTTAAAAATGCAGAGGCCATCTCGATCTCCGCCCAGAAGGCAACCATCGGGGAATCCTATAACGCGCAAACAGCCGCGATCACCCAGGCCCTGAATGCCCAGACCCAGTCGGCTGTGACGAGCCTCAACGCAGTGACCAGTGCCGGCGGGGCCGCGCTTGCCGCACAGACCAGCCAGGAAATCGCCGGCATCACTGCCGACGCCGTCGCGGCAACAGCGGTTGCGATGGACAAGATCGTCAAACAAATGGGCGGATAAACGACCCCACACATGCGGAGGAGCTGCGGCTCCTCCCCTTGAGCGATTAACTCGCCTTTTTGCAGGCAGTTGCCTCGACAAGTAAAACCCGCCTGCGCCGACGGACGCGCAGCTGCCCCCTCTGACCTCTGTCCCTTTTTCGTCCTGGCAGACTGGGCGGGATTCCCGATCCTGTCCTTCCGCCAATATGCCCGCCAAAGCGCAGACTTCTGCGAAAAAGTGATCGTCTCCCTGCATCAAAATACCAACAGCGAATGTAACGTAGGAAAGCGGACGCCTATTTCGGCGTTCCACTTCCGTCGCAGGAAGAATGAGAGTTTTCGCAATCGATGGAAGAAAATCTCATGGCTGCGTCACATTTTCTCAACCGACAGCGTCTTCAGCACATTGAAAGAGGAAAACCCAGTCAATCGACCACGACAGGAACGAGAGAGGATCAATCAATGGCAAACGACACACCCGTCAACAGCCAAATTACCGATGCCGTCACACAATCCAACCTGGTTGTAATCGGCGGCGCCCCTGCCCAGTCGATGGGAACCGTCTACCAGATGATGGCGCAAGCCGTCGGTGTGTCCATGCAGAACGCGGTCGCGAACCAGCAGAATATGAACACCATCGACAATGCCATCGTCAGCCAGGGGATCGCCATGCTTTACAGCATGGACAGCTCTGTGGAAGCGAAAGCCACGCAGGAGATCCTCTCGGGAAATGTGAACGCAGAAATAGTCTCCGCGCTTAAGGCTATCATTGTTGAATTAAAGAAAGCGCAAACCGAACAAACGTCACAGACTTAACACATCACCTAACAGGATTTTAGGCCTGATTTTTAAAGGAGAATGACCCATGCCAGGGGATACACCAGTCAATGCCCAGATTACTGATTCCGTCACCCAATCCAATGTCGGTGTATTGGGGGATGCTCCCGCAATCGCCATGGCAAATGCCTATCAGGTATTTGCCCAGGTTGTCGGCGCCAGCATGCAGAATGCGGTTTCGAACCAGCAAGGAGCGAATACCGTAGACCTCGCCGTCACCACGCAGGGAACGAATGTCCTGTACGCCATGGCGACCGCGACCGACGCGAAAGCAACGTCCGAGATTCTCGGCGGCAACCCGGTTGCCGAGGCCCTCTCCTCCCTTCAGGCCGCCGCGCGCGCGTTCTGATCTAACATTCCTCATAAATAAACCCTAAAGGAGCTGAAAAATGGCGGATAACACTTGGATGAACAGCCAGATTACAGACGCTGTCACACAAACGAACGTCAAGGTGCTGGGCGATGCCCCCGCGGAATCCATGGGCATGCTCTATCAGATGATGGCCCAGTCAACAGGTATGTCTATGCAGAACATGGTTGCTAACCAGCAGCATAAGAACTCTATCGACTCTGCCGTTGTAACAGGCGCTGTGAGCCTGCTCTACACCCTTGATGTGGCGGCCGAAGGCAAGGCCACGCAGGAAATCCTGAGCGGAAATCCTGTCGCGGAAACCATGGCGTCGCTGAAAGGCGTGCTGGCGAGTTTCAAGGAAAGCAGTCCCAACTCTCCGAGATTTAATACCTAACCCCGCCGATCCGGGAAGTGATCTCTTCCCATTGGTAAATCGAATATTGCGCCGCCCGCCCCTTACCGGCCGGATATGCGCAATATTCGACCCGCCGGCAGCAATGACAACAGGATAAGGCCATGACAGCGCAGAGAAATTCGGAACATGTCAAATCGGTGAATAGCCAGATTACGGATGCCATCACCCAGGCAAACACGATGAATATCGGGCTTGCCCCCGCACAATCACTCGGTACCTTGTACCAGACCACGGCCCAGGCTGTGGGGGTGGCGATCCAGAACGCCGTCGCGAACCAGCAGAATATGTACAGCCTCAGCCTCGCCTCGACCGCGCAGAACCTGAACTCGCTCCTCGCGTTATCGTCCTCCTCGGCGGCGCGCAGTACTGCAGGGTTGTTATCGCAGAGGGGCAGTCCCGCCGCGACCCGCCATCATTATGGCAGGCATGCCGCGGCGCCCGTAAATGTGGCGACGGCCCAGCCATCCCATGTGCCGCCGCATACGCCGATGAAGAAATAGCCCCCGATAAGCAACCGACCCCCGGAATTTCCACAAGACAAGCAGGAGAGCGGCAATGACGTCAGAGTCTTATGTAAACAGCCAGATCACAGGATCCATCGCGCAGACGAATCTGAGCGTTCTCGGCGACGCCCCCGCGGAAGCCATGGCCATACTCTATCAGCAGATGGCCCACACCATCGGGCTGGCGCTCCAGAATGTCATTTCCCAGCAGCAGCACAGCTACTCCATTCATAATGCCATTACCATCGCAGCCTCCAAGCAGCTGCTGAGCACCGATCCCGCGGCGGCGGCAAAGGCCTCGCAGGAACTGATCGCCGGTAGCGCCATCCCGGAAAATCTCGCCGCCCTCCAGGCCGTCGTCAATGAACTCGGCAAGCAGCAATAACACGAACCAATATGCGACCGCCGCGCCGCCGGGTGAAGGAGAATTGATCCGACACAAGAAAACTCAGGCCTGATGGCTTGATTGAAACCTAAATGTGAGGACGCCCCGTCTCATGGAACGCAAATATTATTCTCAGCAGGAGGTCAAGATGATCCTTCAGGAACTGGCAGATGGCCAGTCGGTCGAAGATCTCGCGAAACGGTATGACATTTCCAAGGCCTCCATATACCGCTGGAAAAAGCGCGCCGAGAAGACCGGCGCCGAGGAAATCAACCGCCTGAAAAAGGTTGATGAGGAAAACCAGCGGCTGAAAGCGCTGCTCGCCGAGGCGGCGCTTGAGATCCAGGCCCTTAAGGAACAACTCAAGCAACGCGGCTGGACAAAAGCAGAAGATCGCGATTAGCGCCCCATAGCATCATTCCGGCGTTGATCGGCGCGGGGATGACTGTATAAAGGGGGTATGTCGCGTAACCCGTCCCAAATTCTTACCTCCATCTTCGGATACCCTGCCTTTCGCGGGGAACAAGCCCAGATTATCGACCATGTGATCGCCCGCGGCGATGCCCTTGTGCTGATGCCCACCGGCGGCGGAAAATCACTCTGTTACCAGGTTCCCGCCCTCTGTATGGACGGGACGGCAGTTGTCATTTCCCCGCTGATCGCGCTGATGCAGAACCAGGTCGAGGCCTTGCAACAGCTTGGCGTTGCTGCCGCCGCACTGAATTCCGCTCATTCCATGGAAGAACAGGCCACCATCCGTACTGCGCTTCTGAACGGCGAGATCAAGCTGCTGTATATTGCGCCGGAGAGACTTTTTTCGGGCGGCTTTATCGACCTGCTGCAACGGTGCGATATTTCGCTGTTCGCAATCGACGAGGCGCATTGTGTCTCCCAGTGGGGCCATGATTTCCGACCCGAATACCTGCGCCTTGAAATCCTGGCCGAGAAATTCCCGTCCGTGCCGCGCCTCGCCCTCACCGCAACCGCCGATGCACCAACGGAAAAGGATATTATCGAGCGGCTAGGGCTTTCCTACGGCAAGATTTTCCGCGCCGGGTTCGACCGGCCGAATATCCGCTACCGGCTGACGACCAAGACGAATGGCGTCACCCAGCTTCTCAACTTCATCAAGGCTGAACATGGGACCGATGCCGGCATTGTCTATTGTATGTCCCGGCGCAAGGTCGAGCAGGTGGCTGAGAAAATCGCGGCCACCGGACGCGTCGCCCTGCCCTACCACGCGGGGCTTGATCCGCAGGTCCGACGCGAGACACAGGCGCGATTCCTGAAAGACGATGCAGTCATTATTGTCGCCACCATCGCCTTCGGGATGGGAATCGACAAACCGGATGTCCGCTTCGTTGCCCATCTCGATCTCCCGAAGAACATGGAAAGCTATTACCAGGAAACTGGCCGCGCCGGGCGCGATGGCCTGCCTGCCAATGCCTGGCTTGCCTATGGGCTGCAGGATGTGGCGAAACTAAAATCATTGATGCAGAACCCGGATAAGACGCTGCAGCAGCAGAAACTTGACCGCGGCAAGCTGGAATCCCTCCTGCAGTTTTGTGAAAGCGCGCTTTGTCGCCGCCGCCTCTTGCTGGAATATTTCGGTGAATCCCCGCCGGAGAGCTGCGGCAACTGCGATAACTGCCTCGAACCGCCGGCCCTTTTCGATGCCACCGAAGCCGCCCAAATGGCGCTGTCCTGCATTTACCGGAGTGGGGAGATGTTCGGCGCGGGCCACATCATCGATATTCTGCTCGGTGCCGACACGGACAAAATAAAGAAGTTCGGCCATGACCGCATGAGCACCTATGGCATGGGTAAAGGCATTAACCGCGCCGACTGGCAGTCGATCTTCCGGCAGCTTCTCGCACTCGGGTTGCTTAATGTCGATACCGAAGGCTATGGCAGCCTTTCCCTGAACGAGAATTGCCGTCCGATCCTTAAAGGAGAGACACGGCTCGACCTCAAGAAGGCCCCCGTCCGCTCGCGCAAAGGGACGTCTGCGTCCGGCACGGTACGCAGTTTCGGGAACGACCAGGAAGAGGCGCTGTTCAATTACCTCAAGTCGGTGCGTCTCAATCTGGCAAAAGAGCAGAATGTTCCGCCCTATGTTATCTTTCACGACAAGACACTGATCGAGATGGCGCAGCTTAAACCGACGTCGCTTACCGCCTTTGGCGAGCTGCAGGGGGTTGGCCGCAGCAAGCAGGAAAAGTACGGTCCGGCCTTCCTCAAGGCGATTGAGGAAAACTATCCCTGACTCGAACCATCCCTTTGCCGCGCGGTCCCTGAAAGAACAAAATATATTTCCCTTTACCGGGCAGCCGAAAAGCACCCTATATAGGAACCAGGAATAATTCCTATCCTGACAGAATGTGGGAGGGGAAGATGCTGCGTCTTGATATCAACAGCGAACTACATGAGGTGGATGTAGAAGAGGACACGCCCCTGCTTTGGGTGTTGCGCGATACCATCGGTCTCAAGGGCACGAAATTCGGCTGTGGCGTTGCCGCCTGCGGTGCCTGCACCGTCCATGTGGATGGGGAAGCCGTCCGATCCTGCAGCTACCCGGTGTCTGGTGCCGTGGGGACCAAAATCACGACAATCGAAGGTATTAGCGGGGAGATGTTGAACCCGGTACAGCTCGCCTGGATCCAGGAGCAGGTGCCACAATGTGGATATTGCCAGTCCGGCATGATCATGGCGGTTTCCGCCTTTCTCGCGGAAAATTCCAACCCGAGCGACGAAGACATTGCCGACAGTATTACCAACATCTGTCGCTGCGGTACATATCCGCGTATCAAGCGCGCGATCAAACGCGCCGCCGCCCTGCAGGGAGGGGTGCAGGAATGACTAAATTAAATTTGACCAGACGTAAATTCATCGTTGGCGGCGCACTTGTCGGCGGTGGCCTCGCCGTTGGATATGGCTTTCTTCGTGATGGAGATCCCGCGAACGCGGCCCTTACCGCAACGACCATGGAAGGTGAAGTCGCGCTCAATGCCTGGGTGAAGGTGGACAAGGACGGCCTGGTCACGTTTGCCATTCCCCGCTCCGAAATGGGACAGGGCGTCTATACGGCGCTCGCCATGCTGGTTGCGGAGGAAATGGACGCAAATTTCAGCGAGTTGGTGGTGGAGCAGGCCCCGGTCGCGGATGTATATGCCAATATTGCGGTGATGAAGGACGCGTTGCCCTTTTCCGACAAGCATCATGAAGGAGAGGATACAATCGGTGCCTGGGGAATGGCCAAGCTTGGGCAATTCCTCGGCGTACAGGTAACCGGCGGCAGCAGCTCCGTGCGGGATGCCTGGCTCCCCATGCGTCAGGCCGGAGCTACGGCAAAGGCGATGCTTGTCGCGGCGGCGGCGCGCACCTGGGATGTACCGCCTGCCGAGATTAGCGTCACAAACGGAGTCCTTTCCCACGGCGGCAGCGGGATGGCGGGTGGTTTCGGTGACTTCGCGATACTAGCTGCATCGGAGACTGTCTCCCTTGATCCCGTTCTTAAAAAGAGTAGCGAGTTTACCCTGATCGGCACACCGCAGCCACGCCTTGATATCCCGTCGAAGGTCGATGGCACCGCGGAATTTGGCGTCGACATAGAGCTTGACGGGATGGTGCATGCGGCGGTCAAGCTTTCCCCTGTGCTCGGCGGGACCCTCGCCTCCCACGATGCGTCGGCCGTCAAGGATATGCCGGGCGTGCTTAAGATCGTGCCGTTCGAGAGTGGCGTTGCCGTCATTGCTGATAGTTTCTGGCGCGCCAAGACAGCCGTCGAGGCGTTGCCCGCGACCTTTAATGACGGTCCCGCCAAGGAATTTTCCTCGGGCGGCATCCTCACCCTTCTGGAGGAAAACCTCGAGAGCGAGGACTCCCGCATTTATGCGGAAACCGGCGATGCGCGCGCGGCGATAGATGAGGCCCAATCCGCCGTGAAGGCGGTCTACAAGGTTCCCTTCCTTGCCCATGCCTGTATGGAACCGATGAACTGCACGGCAATGGTGACCGACACCGGTGTTGAAATCTGGATGCCAAACCAGGTCCCGACCCTGATTAAGTGGTTTGCCGAGAAAATCGCCGATGTCCCGGCGGAGAATGTCATTGTTCATACGCCCTTGCTTGGCGGCGGCTTCGGCCGGCGGCTGGAAATTGACCTGGTGATCATGGCCGTGGCAATCGCGAAGGAAATGAAGAACCGCCCGGTCAAACTCCTGTGGACCCGGGAAAATGATATCCAGCATGATATCTTCCGCCCTGCCGCCGTCAGCCGGCTTGAAGGCGCGCTTGGGTCGGACGGCAGGATATCCGCCTGGGCGAACCGGATCGTCAGCCAGTCGGTGTCGGGTTCTTACACGGCGCGGCTTCTGCCCTGGGCGACAATGGACGTCCCCGACAACACGACAAGCGAGGGCGCGGCGGATATTCCGTATGAGTTCACCAGCCGCCTTGTCGATCATGTGCCGGTGAAGCTGCCGATTGAGGTTGGTTTCTGGCGCAGCGTCGGCCATTCCTACAACGCCTTCTTCACCGAATCCTTCATGGATGAAATGGCCTATGCCGCGCGGGCGGACCCTGTCGACTTTCGCCTCGCCCATCTCGAGAACCATCCGGATTTTGCCAATGTGCTGAAACAGCTTGCGAAGGTCAGCAACTGGTCGACACCGCTTGACCAGGGCCGGGCGCGCGGCGTGGCGCTGCATGAATCCTTCTCCTCCATCGTTGGGCAGGTGGTAGAGATTACGGTAAATGGCGACAAGGAAATTACCGTGGACAAAGTCTATTGCGTTATCGACTGCGGGGCCGTCGTTAATCCCGACACCGTGAAAGCGCAGATGGAAAGCGGGATTATCTTCGGCCTCACGGCGGCGCTCTATGGCGAGATTGAGATTGAGGACGGGGTGGTGCTCAACAGTAACTTCCCCGACTATGAGATGATCCGCCTCGGCAACTGCCCGGAGATCGAGGTTCATCTCGCGCCGAGCGGCCGCCTTCTCGGCGGGGTTGGAGAGCCCGGCACCCCGCCCATCGCCCCCGCGCTGACCAACGCAATTTTCGCCGCGACGGGGGAGCGCCTTCGCGAACTGCCCATCTCCCGGGCCGGATTTATAGCATAGCGGCGAAGGTCATCTGGCGGTATTCTGTCTCAGGGACAGAGTTAAACGGATTGGATGATCGACGCCATGATCTCATATGAAGATATCCGCGCAAAAGCGGAAGAAAATGCGGGCGGCGCGGCGGAGCTTGCTGCCCGGATGCCGGAGCTTAAAACTGACGCGGAGATTCGCAAGACGCCTGCCGCCGAGTATTTCTCGGCAATGAGTTTTCGCATTTTCTCCACCGGCCTCAACCAGACGATGGTCCGGAACAAATGGCCCGCGTTCGAGGAGGCTTTTCACGGCTTCGAACCGGCCAAGGTCGCCTTCATGAGCGAGGATGATATTGCCGCGCTGATGGAGAATACGGCAATCATCCGCCATCTCGGAAAAATCCGGGCGACCCATCATAATGCGCTTGCCCTTGTGGAGTTGGAAAAAGAGCATGGCTCCATCGGTAATTATCTCGCCGATTGGCCACTTGGGAATATTGCCGGGCTATATGAGGACATCAAGATCCGCTTCAAGCAGCTTGGTGGCAATTCCGGCCCCTATTTCGTCCGCATGATGGGCAAGGACGGCTATATCATGACGCCCGATGTGGTGACCGCGCTCAATCGTCTTGGCGTGGGCAGCGGCAAGCTCACGTCCAAGAAGGACCGCACCGCAGTGCAGGAGGCTTTCAACCGCTGGCATGAGGAAAGCGGCGTACCCTACGCCCATATCAGCCGTACCCTCGCCATCTGGACGGGTTAGGTATGTGCCCCTATTGATTAAATCCGCAATGCGGGGCATAGATATATCAACCCGTAATCAACAAATAAAAGAAGAGTAACATGTCCGGCCCTCTCGATGGCATCCTGGTCATCTCCCTCGAACAGGCAGTTGCCGCCCCCTATCTTTCCTGCCGCCTTGCCGATGCCGGCGCGCGCGTTATCAAGGTCGAGCGTCCCGAAGGCGATTTTGCCCGCAACTATGACACCGTCGTGAATGGCGAAAGCGCCTATTTTGTCTGGCTCAACCGGGGCAAGGAGTCCGTCCAGATCGACATCAAGAAGGACGAGGATCTCGCGCTTCTGAAAAACATGATCGATAAAGCGGATGTCTTTATCCAGAACCTCGCACCGGGCGTTGTCGGGCGTTATGGTCTTGACTGCGAGACGCTGCAGGCGCGAAA
>Ga0098035_1000576_pt1 | contig 18310 bp, 21 predicted proteins | sample 3_EtaG_FD_75046 | JGI IMG/M metagenome (GOLD analysis project Ga0098035, IMG submission 75046) | Marine viral communities from the Subarctic Pacific Ocean - 3_ETSP_OMZ_AT15126 metaG | ecosystem: Environmental > Aquatic > Marine > Oceanic | place: Pacific Ocean | collected 2015-01-07
TCGAGACACTTGTCCCTTCGATCAACGGCAGTAAATCGCGCTGCACACCTTCGCGCGATACATCACCGCCACGCTCGGAACGAGCGGTAATCTTATCGATCTCGTCAAGGAACACGATACCATTCTGTTCAACGTTTTCGATGGCCTCGGCGGTGACCTTGTCCATATCCAGAAGCTTGTCGCCTTCCTCGTCGATCAGGCGTTCAAACGCTTCCTCGACGGTCATGCGTTTTGGTTTGGTCTGGCCGCCGAAGGCCTTGCCGAACACATCCGACAGGTTCAGCATCCCCATCTGTGCGCCTGGCATGCCGGGAATATCAATGGTCGGCATCGAAGAAGAACTGTTTTCCTGAACAGGGATTTCAATTTCCTTGTCCTGCAATTCGCCTTCTCGCAGCATCTTGCGGAATTTCTGACGGGTATCAGCCGAGGCATTTTCACCAACCAGACCATCAAGAATGCGTTCCTCGGCCTGCATTTCGGCCTTGGCACGGACTTTCTTGCGCATGCTTTCACGCGTCAGGTCCAGCGACACTTCCAGAAGGTCACGAACGATCTGTTCAACATCACGACCGACATAACCGACTTCGGTGAATTTGGTGGCTTCGATCTTGATGAACGGGGCCTCAGCCAGTTTGGCAAGACGCCGGGCGATTTCGGTTTTGCCAACACCGGTCGGGCCGATCATCAGAATGTTTTTGGGTAGCACTTCATTGCGCATCGTGTCGTCAAGCTGCTGGCGGCGCCAACGGTTGCGCAAGGCAATGGCGACCGCCCGCTTGGCATCTTTCTGACCGATGATATGGCGATCGAGCTCGGATACGATCTCGCGCGGGCTGAAATGTTGGGTCATTAAATTTATCCGTTAGTTCTTGCGACGGAAATGCGATGTCAGGCCCGAAACGGCACCCTTATTTCGCATCCTCGATCTTTTCCAGCGTAACGCTGTCATTGGTATAAACACAGATATCACCGGCAATAGCCATGGCTTTGCGGGCAATTTCCTCGGCACTCAGGTCCAGATCAATCAGGGCCCGCGCCGCGGCAAGGGCATAATTCCCGCCCGATCCGATGGCGATAATGCCGTCTTCCGGTTCAAGAACATCGCCCATCCCGGTCAGGACCAGCGAAACATCCTTGTCGGCCACCGCCATCATTGCTTCAAGCTTGCGCAGATAACGATCCGTGCGCCAGTCCTTGGCCAGCTCGACACATGCGCGCATGGTCTGGCCCGGATGACGATCCAGCTTGGCTTCAAGACGTTCCAAAAGGGTAAAGGCATCCGCCGTCGCCCCGGCAAATCCGACGATGATCTCGCCTTTCTGGCCGATGCGGCGCACCTTGCGGGCGTTACCCTTGATCACGGTCTGGCCCAAAGAAACCTGACCGTCACCGGCAACCACCACTTCATTGCCCTTGCGCACCGACAGGATCGTCGTGCCATGCCAGCTCGGCTGCGATTTTTCGCTCATAAATAATCCCTAGATTTTCATCCAATGCGTTCGATCAAGAGTTAGCACGCACAACAGCCCGGTCAAGGGCCAAGCCCCGCGAACCACCATCCCTGGATCACAAACACTGTTTCAATGCGATGGAATGCAAAAAATTCAGGACGTATTACCGCCACATGCTTTACCCTTGGACCATAAAAGAATTTCAAAGAACAAAGGAAAATAATCATGAGCAATCCTGCCCTTGCGCAAACCCAACTTGGCAAATGTATTCTGGCCGGTCAGGGCCGGATCAAGGCCGATCTGGTCCTGCGCAATATCGGATTGCTTGATGTCATTACCGGCACGGTAACTGAAACCGATATTGCCATTGTGGGTGACCGGATTGTTGGTACGCATGCCACATACGAGGGCGACCGCGAAATTGACTGTACCGGTAAATTCGCCGTACCGGGCTTTATCGACACGCACCTGCATATCGAAAGCTCGCTTGTCACGCCGTTTGAATTTGATCGCTGCGTCTTGCCGCACGGTGTGACCACGGTCCTGTGTGACCCACATGAAATTGCCAATGTGCTGGGCGCGGACGGGATCAGATATTTCCTGGATTGCGCTGAACGGGCCGTGATGGATATCCGCGTCAATCTGTCATCGTGCGTTCCTGCCACCGGGTTTGAAACATCGGGTGCGCAGCTTGAAATCGATGATCTTCTGCCATTCCGAAACCATCCCAAGGTCGTCGGGCTGGCCGAAATGATGAATTATCCGGGTGTGCTTAACCTTGATACCGGCATCATGGCCAAGCTTGAAGCCTTTCAGGATGGTCACATTGACGGTCACGCACCACTGGTTCTGGGCACAGCACTGAACGGCTATATGGCCGCGGGCATCCGCACCGACCACGAAGCAACATCAGCCGCCGAAGCGCGCGAAAAGCTTGCCAAGGGCATGGCAATCCTGATCCGCGAAGGATCTGTTTCCAAGGATCTTGAGGCGCTGGCCGAAATTCTGGATGAAAATACGTCAAGCTTCGTTGCGCTATGCACAGATGACCGCAATCCGCTTGATATTGGTGAAGAGGGTCACCTTGATAGTCTTATTGAACGATTAATTGGTCATTTAAAAGCACGTAATTGCCCTATCCATCATGTCTATCGCGCCGCATCGCATTCAGCGGCCCGCATTTTCGGCTTGCGTGACCGCGGACTGATCGGGCCTGGTTGGCGGGCCGATATAGCCATACTTGATGATTTGGAAACCTGCGCGGTCAGCGATGTGATTGCCGGTGGCCGTCTGGTCACCAACGGTCTGTTTGATGCCCGCGAAACCGTTGCGCCAATTGGCTTGACCTCGATGAAGGCCAAACCGGTCACCGCCGAGGCATTCATGGCCGAGCCCAAACCGGGCCAGAACCAGACCCCGGTGATCAGGGTCAAACCGGGCCTGATCCTGACCTTCCGGGATGAAGCCACCCTTGAAATTGGCGATAACGGCCTGAAACCCGATCTTGAAAACGATGTGATCAAGGTGGCCGTTGTCGAACGCCACGGCAAGAACGGCAATATCGGGCGCAGTTTCGTCCGTGGTTTTGGTTTGAAACGCGGAGCAATTGCATCTTCGGTCGGCCATGACAGCCACAATATCACTGTGGTCGGTGCCAATGACGCCGACATGGCCGCCGCGGTCAATCGCCTGATTGAACTGGGTGGCGGCTTTGCAGTTGCAGATGGAGGCAGGATCACGGCCGAACTGGCGTTGCCCGTTGCCGGACTGATGAGTACGGAACCGTTTGAGGTGGTCGAGAATGACTTGATCACGCTGCGCGCTGCCGCCAAGGATCTTGGTTGCATCCTGCCAGAACCGTTCCTGCAGGTCGCTTTCCTGGCATTGCCGGTAATCCCGCACCTGAAAATGACGGACAAGGGCCTGTTTGACGTCGACAAGTTCGACTTTGTCTGACCCTGTGACATCTTTAGCCTGTTCTAATGGATGGGTTTTTATCCTGACGCACGATCCCACATACCAATCTTAAACCAGCAAAAGAAATATCTGATCCGGGGAACTGACAATGGGGTGGACAGGTGAAGATCAAGCTGCAAATAGGGGTGACCACCGCGTTCACAGCAATCGCCGTGTTCATGATCGGGATCACTGTTGCCATTCTTTACCAAAGTAATCACCGGCTTGCATTGGAAACAGCGCAATCCGAGATGACCGCCGCGCGCGAGAATACCGTTGAAAACCTGATCAATGTAATCGTTCCGGTCGGACAGGTGGTTGAAACAACCGTCGATTTTATCAAATCCTTCCCCGAAGCCGTGACCGAACCTCGTAGCGGGGCCGTCATGGCAAGCCAGATCAAACCCTATCCCTATATCTATGGCTTGTTCTTTGGTCTTGAGAATCAGGGAGAATTTTATCAGGTTGTGCAAGTCCCCGGGGGCGTTTCGGAATTTGGCCCGAATGACAGCCCGCTGCCCGCAAACACCAAAATCGTCTATCGCACAATCAACGGCCCGGCCGATGATATGATCGAAACGTTCCTGTATCAGTCATCATGGGGAGCAGTTACCGGACGCGAACAGATCAACGTGGAATATGACCCCAGAACCCGTCCCTGGTACGAAGGTGCCCGTAACCAGGACGATATTTTCGTCAGTAATTTCTATATCTTTAATAGTACCGGAAAACCGGGAGTTACCTTTGCCAGACGGGTGACCGATGCCGACGGAAAACTGGTGGGTGTTGTCGGGGCGGACCTGACAATGGACAAGATCACCAACATCCTGAATGACATCCGGATCGGCAACGAGGGCCGTGTCTTTCTGCTTGATCAAGAGGATGGTGTCATCGCCTATAGCGGGACACGCGACGATGCTACGGATTTAAAATTCACGGGGGCGGGCAATCGTAAAATTGACGATTCCATTGTCGAAACGGCGATTACACAATGGATAAAAAGTCGCGAGACTTTCTTTGATTTCAAAGGGGCGAAAGACGGGCGCAAATATCTGGCATCCGCGGCCCCCATTCCCGAATTATTCGGTGTTTCCCCGACACTTGGCTTCATCGTACCCGAGGATGAATTTGTCGCTGCCATCAAGGAAACCACCCGAAACGTTTTGCAGATTGCAGCGATCATCATTGTCGTAACCGTCATTCTGATCGTCATCATATCGCGCATGCTGAGCCGTCAGCTTAATGCCGTGGCGTCCGAGGCAGAAAAAGTCGGCCATTTCGATCTTGAAGACGATTTTCAGATGTCGTCCCATATTTACGAGGTCAGCGCACTGGCCAATGCCGTATCAAACATGAAAGTCAGTCTGAAAAGCTTTGGCTCTTATGTGCCGATTGATCTGGTGAAATCGATTGTTGCATCTGGCCACCCGGTTGAGATCGGCGGAACATCGCGCGAATTATCGATCATGTTCACCGATATCGAGGGCTTTACCGGCAAGACCGAAAGCTATGCGCCAACAGCATTGATGCTTGAGCTGTCAAACTACTTCGCGGCCATGGAAAAGGAAATCACCGCCAATGGCAACGGCACGATCGACAAATATATCGGCGATGCGATCATGGCGTTCTGGAATGCCCCGACAATGGACCCGGATCACACCATTCATTCCTGCCGGTCGGCATTGGCCTGCCGACATGCCGGCCGGCAGTTGAATTCGATTTCCAGCCAGTCGGAACTGTTTCCCCTGCGCACCCGGTTCGGTCTGCATTGTGATCAGGTCGTGGTTGGCAATGTCGGATCAAAAAGTCGCATTCAATATACCGCATTGGGTGCGGCGGTTAATCTTGCCTCCCGGATTGAGGGGCTGAACAAGATTTATGGCACCCGCATTCTTGCCAGTGGCAACATCGCCCGAAAAGCAGGGGAAAACTTCCTGTTTCGTTTTGTGGATCGCGTTTCCCCCGCCGGCACAACCCTTCCGGTCGATATTTTTGAGCTGTTGGGCGAGAAGCAGGGGGCAAATAACGACCTTGCTGCCACCAAAGAGCAATATGACGAGGTTTCCATGTGGAACGCTTGCATGACGCTTTATCGGAACCGTAACTGGCAAGAGGCGCTTGACGCCTTTAAAGCCCTGAAACCACAGGCAAGTGCTGACAAACTTGTTTCGATCTATATGAAACGTTGCCGACAATTCATAAAGTCACCGCCGCCGATCGACTGGGATGGCGTTTCCCATATCGAAACCAAATAAGTCGTCCGTTGAATGAACCGGACCGGCCAAAAGCAAACTCCGGACATATTTGCGGCCAATGCGTAGCCGGTTAAACTGGCTTTTCGCTGCTGTTATTGCTAAATACGACCCAACAGATGCATCGATACCTGCAGGAAAGGAGCTTTGCATGCGCAAGGCCCGCGTAGAGCGCAATACCAACGAAACACAGATCACGGTCGAGCTTAATCTTGACGGGACCGGCATCTACGATGTCGAGACCGGGGTTGGCTTCCTTGATCACATGCTCGAACAGCTTTCACGCCACAGCCTGATAGACCTTAAAGTCCGGGCCAAGGGCGACCTGCATATCGATTTCCATCACACCACCGAAGATACAGGCATCGCAATCGGTCAGGCGTTTTCGCAAGCACTGGGCGATAAAAAGGGCATCAATCGTTACGGCAGTTGCCTGCTTCCGATGGACGAGGCACTGACACGTGTGGCGCTGGATTGCTCAAACCGTCCTTATCTGATCTGGAATGTCGAATTTACTCGCGACAAGGTCGGGGATATGGACACCGAACTGTTCCGCGAATGGTTCCAGGGCTTTGCACAGGCTGCTGGCCTGACGCTGCATGTTGAAAACCTGTATGGCGATAACAACCATCATATCGTCGAAAGTGCCTTTAAGGCGCTGGCACGGTCCCTGCGCGCTGCGATCGAAATCGATCCGCGCAAATCCGATGCCATTCCCTCGACCAAGGGTGTTCTCGGTGGGTCGCTTTAACCCGCCAGGTGCCCCTGGTCTGATCCGATTGACCGGGTGATCCATCACCCGGAACAGGAAGCCGGTTTTCGATGAAGGTTTACACAGTCTATACCCATCCCGGCGATGCCGATCCGATGGAAAATGCGATCCTGATCCGCGAAGGCTTTAATTTCTGGGCCTTTATTTTTAGCGGCATCTGGGCGCTTTATCATCATTTGTGGGCCGCTTTTTTTGGTCTGATCGGCGTATCGCTGTTTTGCAATCTTGTGATCTATCTATTCGATGGCGGTCCGGAAATGGATTTTGCCCTCGCCCTTGCGACCGGCATCGGTTTCGGCCTGATTGCCAATGACTTGCGGCGCAAAAAGCTTGCGGCCGGTGGCTGGAAGCTTGTCGAAATTGTCGCAGGCCCCAACGAAAATGCAGCCGAACATCGTTTCTTTGATCGCCTGCGTGGCGGACGCGCTGTTCACGATACCCTGCAAAATGCTGCGCCCACCCCCTTATACGGGAGCACCCCCTACCCATGAGTGTTGCGATTATCGATTACGGTTCAGGCAACCTGCGTTCTGCTGCCAAGGCGTTTGAACGCGCGGCCCACGAAACCGGCTTTTCCGACGATATCATTGTCACCGATGATCCGGAAAAGGTCCGCAATGCCAGCCATATCGTCCTGCCCGGTGTTGGTGCCTATGCCGATTGCCGTGCCGGCCTTGATGCCGTTACCGGCATGGTCGAAGTTCTGAACGAGCAGGTCATCAAAGGTGGTAAGCCATTCTTTGGCATTTGTGTCGGCATGCAGTTGATGTCGACGGTTGGTCGCGAATTTGCCGACACCCCGGGTCTTGACTGGATCAAGGGCGAAGTGGTTGCAATTGAACCCGCAGACCCGTCGCTTAAAATCCCGCATATGGGCTGGAACGAGCTGGTCCTTGATCTGTCTGGCAAATCGCATTCCGTGTTGTCGGGTGTATCGGATGGCGATCATGCCTATTTCGTGCACAGTTATCACATGCATGTTCAAAATCCGGATGAACGGCTGGTATCGGTCGATTATGGTGGCGCGCTTACGGCGATGATCGGGCGCGACAACATGATCGGTACCCAGTTCCATCCGGAAAAAAGCCAGAAAACGGGACTTACCATCATTGGTAACTTCCTGGGATGGAAACCATGACCGCACCCAGCAATACGATCGAACCCAGTGTTACCGCCGAACGCGTTACGGAACTGAGCGCGGGCGACCTTTCTGACATCGTCGATGCCTGTACCCAGGCAATCGTCGAAGGCGGCGGTTTTGGCTGGCTGACCCCGCCGGATCGTCCGGATATGGAAAAATACTGGCGCGGCGTTTTGCTGATGCCGGGGCGCCATCTGTTTATATCGCGCGTGGATGGTGTGATTTCCGGCGCGGCCCAATTGCTTGAAACGCCGTCCAACCTTGAAGCACAACGGCATTCAGCCCAGATTACCGGTCATTTCGTGGCACCGTGGGCGCGCGGGCGCGGTAATGGCAAGGCCATCGTGCGCAGCATCGAATTTTATGCGCGCGAACGCGGTTATTCGGTTTTGAAACTTGATCTTCGTGAAACCCAGACTGCTGCCATCGCACTTTATAACGGGTTGGGTTATGTCCGTTGGGGCATCAATCCCTATTACGCAATGGTCAACGGTAAAATGGTCGAAGGTTACTACTACACCAAAAAAATACAGGACACTGACCAGTGAATCTCTATCCGGCAATCGACCTTAAAGATGGCGCCTGCGTTCGCCTGCTGCGCGGTGATATGGACAAGGCCACCGTATTCAACAACGATCCGGGTGCACAGGCTGGTGAATTTGTCGCTGCCGGCTGTCATTGGGTCCATATCGTCGATCTGAACGGCGCTTTTGCCGGTGAACCGGTCAATGGAGCCGCGGTTGACAGCATCATTGCCGCAGTCGCAGGCAAGGCCAAAACCCAGCTTGGCGGCGGTATCCGCACAATGGAAACGGTTGATTACTGGCTTAACAAGGGCATCACCCGTGTGATCCTTGGCACTGTCGCCCTGCGTAATCCGGATTTTGTCAAAGAAGCCTGTGCAAAATGGCCGGGTCGTATTGCGGTTGGCATTGACGCCCGCGATGGCTATGTCGCGGTTGAAGGTTGGGCCGAAACATCCGAAGTCACCGCGCTTGAGCTCGCTCAGAAATTCGAGGATTGCGGGGTTACCGCGATCATCTTTACCGATATTGACCGCGATGGTGCAATGGGCGGCCCGAATATCGAAAGCACGGTAGCCCTTGCCAGCGCGATTTCGACCCCGGTAATCGTATCGGGCGGGGTTTCATCGCTGGATGATCTGATTGCAGTTGCCAAACATACCGATGCCGGGATTGACGGCGCGATTTCCGGACGCGCACTTTACGATGGCCGGATTGATCTGGCAAGAGCCATCAGGGCATTGTCCTAAGCGGACCCAAACAGGAAACCGACCATGCTGAAAACCCGTGTCATTCCCTGTCTCGACGTCAAGGACGGTCGCGTCGTCAAGGGAGTCAATTTCGTTGATCTGATTGATGCCGGCGATCCAGTGGAACAAGCACGTATCTATGACGCCGAAGGCGCAGACGAGCTTTGTTTCCTTGATATCACCGCATCAAGCGACAATCGCGATACCATTTTCGACGTTGTTGCCCGCACCGCCGAGGCATGCTTTATGCCCGTCACAGTCGGTGGCGGCGTGCGTTCGCTTGAAGATATTCGCAAACTGCTTTTGGCAGGTGCCGACAAGGTTTCGATCAATACGGCCGCGGTCAATAACCCCGATTTCGTGCGCGAAGCAGCACGCAAGTTCGGATCACAATGTATTGTGGTTTCGATTGACGCCAAATCGACCGGCCCGGACAAGTTTGAAATCTTTACCCACGGTGGTCGTAAACCAACCGGGATTGATGCCATTTCGTTTGCAAAACAAATGACGGAATATGGTGCCGGGGAACTTCTGGTCACCTCGATGGATCGCGATGGCACCAAGTCGGGCTTTAACCTGCCGCTGACGCGATCCATTGCGGATGCCGTACATGTACCGGTGATTGCATCGGGCGGGGTGGGGACGCTTGATCACATGGTCGAAGGGGTGCGCGATGCCCACGCATCGGCGGTTCTGGCCGCCTCGATCTTCCATTTCGGCACCTACCGCATCCGGGAGGTCAAAGACCACATGAAAGCCGCCGGCATCCCGGTCAGAGAGGACTGAAAAATGGCTGACACTGACAAAAGCCAACATATCCTTGATACGCTTTACGCAACCGTTTCCGCTCGCAAGGGGGCCGACCCGGACACCAGCTATACCGCCAAGCTGTTTGCCAAGGGAACCGCCAAAATCGCCCAGAAAGTCGGCGAAGAGAGCGTGGAAACCGTGATTGCGGCGCTCGCCGAAACCCCGGAAAAGGTCGCATCCGAAAGTGCGGACCTGCTTTATCACCTGACCGTGCTTTGGGCCGATCAGGGGGTAACGCCCGAAGACGTCTGGAAGATCCTGGCGGAACGGCAGGGCATTTCAGGTATTGCCGAAAAGGCATCGCGCAGCAAAGATTAGGTCATAAAGCCTCAACCATCCGGGCAATGTCCCGATAAGTTATCAGGAGCATCACCATGGCCGTTCAGCCCTACAATCCGGAAAACATCTTTGCCAAAATCCTGCGTGGCGAAATCCCGTGCACCAAGGTCTATGAAGATGACCATGTGCTGGCCTTTAACGATATCGCGCCGCAGGCCCCGACCCATGTGCTGGTGATCCCAAAGGGGGCTTACACCAGCTATGACGACTTTGCGCTCAACGCCTCGGACGCCGAAATCGTCGCCTATACCCGCGCAATCGGCAAAATCTCCAAGGAAGCTGGTGTAGTCGAGGACGGCTACCGCCTGATCGCCAATACCCGCGAACACGGTCGCCAGGATGTCCCGCACCTGCATGTGCATATCCTTGGCGGCGAGAAACTCCCGCGGATGCTGCCGGGCGCATAGAACCTGTCAAACTTAAGAAGTAGCTGATCTAAATTTACATCATATTTCAAGCCGCGGTGAGTTTCTCAGAAAAAACTACTCAAAATAGAATTATGTTTTCACAAATGTTGATAATATACTCGGGACAAATTTGAATTTGTTGGTTGAGCAGGTTTCCACTAGGGTACCTTTAGCATGGCAGGAACTAACTTAATTCCAGAAAAGATCAAAAGTCCATTTCAGTTAATGGCTGCTTGGTTCGCTATGCTTGTGTTGTTGGTCTCTGCACTGCTTACGGGCGCCGCAAACATTAGCCACCCAAGTTGGGCTGCTGGATTTCTGATCGGCTTTACTGCGATATTGATCCTATTAGTTTTAGCCTTCGTGACATTGATGCTCACAAAGTTTCGTCCTCATCTGCAAGACGGAAAGGAGTACTCTCAATGGCTAAAGGATCAAAACGCGTACACTTCTTCCGAATCGCGACAAACTAGCTCCCAACTACAACCTAAAACACCTGCTCCCAGCAGTTCTCGCGGACGTTTGCACCGTAGGTCGCCACACTCAGACAATAAACACTTTCTAATTAATCTTTCCGACGTACCATATGCACCTAAACTACGCAAAAAGCTTCAACAAAACGGCTTCAACGTAGAAATCTACCAGCCGCCAAGTATTTTGCTAAAAGGTAATGAACACGATATCGATGAGCATGAAGCTATTTGGGTCGGATGTATGCTTCCTGCAAGGGAAACTATTGAAGCAATTAAAATTGCAATTGATGATTGGTCTCACCTTAAGTACTTGCATTTGTCCAATGATGGAGAAACTCCACCCGACGAAATACATTACCAACTTTATTTTGGCGGATCATCAATGACAGCACGACATGATTATAAATTGACAGCTTGGACTTCTAAAGAGCTAAAGAATCTAAATGAAAGCATGACTACAGAGGACTTTCATGCCCTCATAAGAAGTAAATACCCCGAATCTGATTAATTTTTTATATGTAGATCTATTTTCTGTTAGGCATGATCTTTAAAAATATCGAAACCTCTATATTTCATAGTTTGGTAGGACAATGGTCAATAGCTCGCAACTTCGGTAGGCTCGGCCACTTTACCGGTGACGTCACGTTTCATGCCGCTGATCCAGACCAACCCAATGTGCTGCGCTATCGCGAGGATGGGTTTTTGACCCGGCCAGATGGCAAGCGGTTCGATGGCTATCGGGAATATGATTTTGTCCTGCACGAAGATTTGGGCGCGATCGAACTTCTGTTTCGCGACCCGCTCAGTTTTGGCAATCGCTATGTGCTTTTGCAATTTGGCGAGAACGGTGAAGAGGGCGAATCAGGCCTCTGTGCACGTGACATTCATCCCTGTGGTGAGGACTTTTACCACCACTGCATGATCTGGAACGGGCCAGTTCATTTCGAAACAAAAATAAAAGTCACCGGCCCGAAGAAAGATCACCTGCTACACAGCATCTATCGTCGCGCTTGATAGACTGAATTTCAGAAAATATATTGATATTTTCAATATTTTGCAGTGCTGTACTGACAGTGTAGATTAACTTTGGCGCGCTCTAAAACTCGGAACTTCTGAATTTACCCTCCGCGTTCTGACGTATTAAAGTGGTTCCAACACCACATCGTTGGATAATCTGTATAATCTTGGAGATTTACCATGTCTTCGCCATCCCTGCCCCCGTTCCATCTGGCCTTCCCGATCAAATCGATATCTGACACCCGTGCATTCTATATCGATATCCTTGGCTGTGACGAAGGTCGTTCGACCGAGGCATGGATTGATTTTGATTTCTTTGGTCATCAGCTTTCTGCCCATGTTCGCCCCGAAGCAGGACAAAATGCCGGCGCGGGGAATGTGGATGGTGATGCGGTGCCAATCCCGCATTTTGGCGCGGTTCTGGAATGGGATAAATGGCATGATCTGGCAGATCGCCTGAAAGAAGTGGGGGTTAAATTCCTGCTGGAGCCGAAAATCCGCTTTAAAGATGAACCGGGCGAACAGGGAACTTTCTTTGTGGAAGACCCGGCCGGCAATGGTCTGGAATTCAAGACATTCCGCGATCCGGCGATGATTTTTGCGCATTAATTGGCATTTCAGGCAGAGATGATCCGACTTTGGCTTTGATGTCGCGGAACGCTTTGCCCTGCAATGCGTTATATGATCAGGTAATATGAGCGATGCCGGTTCTGATCGGTATCCGCGACATCCCTAAATCGTCGATCCACATCATCCGTCCGTCAGGAGAATTGCCCATGTCCGCCACCAGTTCCGCCAATGCTACCCGCAAAACCCCCAGCATCCTGATTGCGGCGGCGGGCGAGGATGATCGCTGGAAAGAGGCCATGGTCGCCCGCCTGCAGGATGCAAATATCGTCACACAATATGAAAATTACGATCCCAAAACGATTGATTTTGCCTTGTTGTGGAAACAGCCACAGGGATTGCTTAAAAGCCTGACGGGACTTCAGGCGATCTTCTCACTTGGCGCGGGTGTTGATCATGTACTTTCAGCGCCCAGCCTTCCGACAGAAGTGCCAGTCATTCGCCTTGAAGATGCCGGTATGGCCGATCAGATGGTGCAATATCATCTGTATGCCGCACTGCATTTCATGCGCGATTTCGATATTTATGCCCGTCAGCAGGCCAAGGCCGACTGGACCCAGCACGATGTCGCACGTATTTCGAAATGCCGGGTCGGGGTGATGGGGCTGGGTGCACTTGGTGCGGCGGTAGCCACCGCCCTGACCCAGCTTGGCTTTGCCGTATCCGGCTGGAGCCGCACGATGAAGGCGATTGATGGCATCACCACCTATGCCGGGGCCGAAACCCTCAACGAGTTCCTTGGACAATCCGACATCTTGGTTTGCATGTTGCCGCGTACCGCCGAAACCGAGGGCGTTTTGAACGGAAACACTCTGTCCCAACTGCCAAAAAATGCCGCAGTGATCAATGCCGCGCGCGGTGCAATGATTGTGGAGGCGGATCTTCTGCGCCTGATCGATACCGGGCATCTGCGCGGGGCGTTCCTTGATGTGGCGGTAACCGAACCGCTACCCGAAAGCCACCCGTTCTGGGATCATTCGAAAATCCGCATCACGCCGCATATCGCGGCCGCGACCCGGATTGAGGAATCGGTCGATCAGATCGCCGAAAATATTGATCGCATCACCCGCGGCGAAACCCCGCGCGGCCTTGTTGATCGTAAAACAGGATATTAAGCCGCATCGTTGGTAAAGGAGCAGAATGGTTGGCTATGCCAGTCCATTCTGCCTGCCAACGTTAGTCGCCTCGAACCGCAATCAGTCTGCCATTAGCCCTTCGACCCCATTGGCAAAAAGCTGCCCCAACCAGTCGGTAAACACACGAACGCGCGGTGAAAGTTGCCTGCTATGTGGATAAAGCACCGATACAGGCATCGATTCCGGTGGATATTGCGGCAGGATTTCGACCAGCCGACCGGCCTTCAGATCGGCCACCGCGCGGTAATACGGGACCTGAATGATCCCAAGCCCGGCAATAGCCGCAGCGATATATAAATCCGCCCCGGTCACGGAAATATTGGCAGGAATCTCCACCTGCCGCACAAGACCGTCAATCGTGAAATCGAGCGGCATCGGCTTGGCATCCGCACCGGAAAGGAAGGAAACAACCCGGTGTCCCTGGCGTTCAAAATCCTCGATCCGTTCGGGCATGCCATATTTTTCAAGATAGCCAGGACTTGCAACCGTCACCTCGGGCATTGTTGCCAAACGACGGCCGATCATGGATGAATCGACCAGTTCCCCACTGCGCAACACGCAATCATATCCTTCATGAACCAGATCGACATACCGATCACCATCCGCCACCACAAGCGTGATATCAGGATATTCATCCATAAAGCCCGGCAGGGCCGGAATGACAAACATCCGGGCCAGTGTCCCCTGAAGATTGACGCGCAAAAGCCCTTTGGGCGCACAAGGCCGAAAAAGGCCGTCGGCTTCCTCCAGCTCGCCCAGTATCCGGATACAGCGCTTGTAATAAGCTTCGCCGTCCAGAGTTGGTCGAACCTGTCGGGTGGTGCGGTTCAGAAGCCGAGTACCCAACCGTTCTTCAAGGCGCTGAATGGCGTTGGTCATCGTGGCGCGTGGTATCTGAAGATCCGTCGCTGCTTTGGTAAAACTTCTGCGCTCGACAATTCGAACGAAGTTGCGCATTTCCTCAAACCGGTCCATCGCATTTCCAATTGTTATGATTTATCGAACAGTATTGCCGATTATGGAGTAATTATCCCAAATATCATCCGGTTCATACTCCGCCCATCGAAATTGGTTCATCACCAGGCAGGAAAAACCGACATGACAAATGCAAATGAAACCAGAACCGCCATTATCACCGGTGCCGCACGTGGCATTGGTGTGGCCCTTGCCAAACGCTTGGCACAGAATGGCTTTGCCGTTGTTATCAACTATGCCAACAGTGCCAGCAGCGCAGACGCCCTTGTCGACGAACTGACAACAAGCGGCCATCAGGCGATGGCAATCAAGGCCGATATCACCGATGCCGATGCCGTCAAACAGATGTTCGATCACGCCGAAACCCGTTTTGGCGGGGTTGATGTCATCGTCAATAATGCTGGCGTCATGACCACACAGCCCATCTCGGAAATGAGTGACGCGGTCTATGACTCGATGATGGATACAAATGTACGCGGTACCTTCAACATGCTGCGCGAGGGGGCCAAACGCCTGCGCAATAACGGTCGGGTAATCAACTTTTCAACCACGGCCCTTCATCTGAAATTGCCGGGTTATGCGGTCTACAATGCAACCAAGGCAGCGGTTGAAGCCATGACAGGTGTTTATGCCAAGGAACTGCGCGGCCGCAATATCACGGTCAATGCCGTTGCCCCCGGCCCGGTTGCTACCGAGTTGTTCCTGAACGGCAAGACCGACGAACAGATTACGCAGTTTTCCAAAATGCCGCCACTTGAACGCCTCGGACAGCCAGAAGACATCGCCGGTGTTGTCTCCTTCCTGGCTGGGCCGGATTCCGATTGGGTCAATGGACAGACGCTGCGCGCCAATGGCGGCCTTGCCTGATCCGGATCATTAAATTGATTGCCCTGCCGTCTTTCCCCCGATCCCGCACGACAGGGCAATTGACCGAGGGTGCCATTTCCAATGCATGAGATGGCACCCGTGCCGTTTGAAGACAGCCCTGTTGCCAAGACACGATCAGGAGTTTCACGAAATTTCCGCTGGGTAAATTGGCAAGTCCCGGATTTTCCATCATGATGGCACCACGCCCCGAACAAGGATGTCTTTATGACCGATATTACCTTCCGCTATGCCACGCATGAAGATTTGCCTGCCATCGTTGCGCTTCTGGCCGATGACGAAAAGGGCAAAACCCGCGAAGAACTGCGCGATCCGCTGCCTGATGTCTATTATGTCGCGTTCGATGCCATGCAAAGCCAAAGCACCGAAGCCCTTCCCAACAAATACCTGCTGGCGTGTCGCGGTGATGATATTGTTGGTTGTCTGCAACTGACCCTGATTGCCGGGCTCTCGCGCAAAGGTCGTCTGCGTGCGCAGATCGAAGGGGTGCGGGTATCATCAAAATGCCGTAGCCAGAAGGTGGGCGAAAAATTGATCGCTGAATCCATTTCGATTTCGAAATTACTTAATGCATCACTTGTACAATTCACTACGGACAAAAGTCGCAAGGATGCGCACCGCTTTTACGAACGGCTTGGTTTTGTTGCCAGCCACGAAGGTATGAAAAAGGAAATCTGAGGTTTTCTGTCATAGTAATGGCAATATTTCCCGGCCTTATCATGCTATGATTGAAATCCCACGAAACACTGGCAAACGGAGCTTGCACCATGAATCTCTCCGAACTGCAGGAAATTGCCACACTAAAGGGCTTCACCCATCATTTCAGTGCGGCTGGAAACCATGTTACCTGCGATGGCAAGGAAGTAAGCTATTCCGCCAATGATCTGACTATTATCGACAGTCGATCCGTCGATAGCGGCACCGATCCGGGTGATGATGCGACGCTTTATATGATCGAGGCTCGCGACGGTACGCGTGGCACCCTGATCGTACCGAGCAGCTTTTACACAGAACATGAAAAAGCCGAACTGATTGACCATTTGCGAAATCAGCAACGCGAAAGCAAATCGGGCAATCCTTAATTCTGACGGAACAGTCATTCTCTTTGCGCGTTTATGAAACACGAATCTCGAAACGAGCCAGGAGCCATACAATGAATCTCGCAGAACTGCAGGAAAATGCCATCCGCCACGGCTTTTCGCATCAATTCGTTTATGAAGATGGCGGATTGCGTTGTGATGGGGGCGGCACGGTCTATGATCCGGCAGATCTTAAAATCGTGCACAGCAACAGTGTCGATGCAGGTACCGATCCAGGGGATGATGCCACCCTTTATATGATCGAAGCCCGCGATGGCACCAAGGGAATGATGATCATCCCCTCAAGTTTCCATACTGATCCAGCCAAGGCACAGTTGATTGATGATCTGCGTCGGAACACACATTAATCGCGATATCCCGGTTTTTCACGTGTTCTCACAAAATGAACACAAACCTGCACTTTTGGCGACATGAAGGATGATGAGATTGACGTCATTATCGAAATTCGATCAAAAGGCAGTAAATGCGATGTCGGACCTGTTGCCGTTTTTTCGGGCCTGGGTGGCCGATCCCAAACGGGTTTCGGCCATTTCCCCCTCCAGTTCGGCATTGGCAGAATTGATTACATCCGAAATTTCCCCCGCAACCGGCTCCGTGCTTGAGCTTGGTCCGGGTACCGGTGTTTTTACACGGGCCCTGATCGCGCGCGGTCTTGATGAGGGCGATCTGACCCTGGTCGAAGCCGGGGCCGAATTTGCCCGATTGCTCTCAGATCGTTATCCACGTGCCAGGGTGCTGCATATGGATGCCAGCCGGATCACCTTAAACCCGCTTTATCCATCCAATGATCTGGGTGCTGCCATCAGCGGCCTGCCATTGCTTTCCATGCGACCCCGCCAAGTGATGGGCGTTTTGAATGGTGCATTCCGTTATCTTGGACCTACCGGTGCCCTCTATCAGTTCACCTATGGCCCGCGCTGCCCGATTCCAAGCACCATTCTTGATCGGATGGGCCTTCGCGCCAGCCGGATCGGAACGATCATGCGCAATGTGCCACCATCGTCCGTTTACCGGATTTCCCGCGTTGCCTGATCATCTCCGATAGGCCATATGCCGATAACCGAGGGCTTCGGCGATATGCCCACGCTTGACGTTATCCATCCCCGCCAAATCGGCAATCGTGCGGGCAACGCGCAAAACACGATGATACCCGCGAGCTGAAAGCTTCATCTGACGCGTGGCATCCTGCAACAAAGCACGCCCATCCTCATCCAAAACCGCTGCTTTTTGCAAGACCTCGCCATCTGCTTCAGCATTGGTCAAAATATTATCATTTTTATATCGTAATGACTGGGTTTCGCGCGCCACCAAAATCCGTTTGCGCACCACCTGCGTCGTCTCGCCCGACGCCGGAAGGTCAAGTTCTTCGGGTGTGACTGCGGGAACATCAATCTGGATATCAAAACGATCCAGAAGGGGACCGGAAAGCCGCGCCTGATAATCTTCGCCACATCGCGGTGCCCGCGTGCACGCCAGATCATTATCACCCAAATAGCCGCACCTGCAGGGATTCATTGCCGCCACCAGTTGCACACGCGCCGGATAGGTTACATGCGCATTGGCACGCGCAACCGATACCTGCCCGGTTTCAAGTGGCTGACGCAACGCATCAAGGACATTGCGCTGAAATTCCGGTAATTCATCCAAAAACAGAACGCCATGATGGGCTAAGGAAATCTCGCCAGGGCGGACA
>Ga0098035_1000579_pt1 | contig 18284 bp, 21 predicted proteins | sample 3_EtaG_FD_75046 | JGI IMG/M metagenome (GOLD analysis project Ga0098035, IMG submission 75046) | Marine viral communities from the Subarctic Pacific Ocean - 3_ETSP_OMZ_AT15126 metaG | ecosystem: Environmental > Aquatic > Marine > Oceanic | place: Pacific Ocean | collected 2015-01-07
GGCTGCAGCCAGCCTGTCGGTGGTCGGCACATGTTCCTACAGCAGCAGCGCGACACCGCCGATCAGCAGAGGCACGATCAGGGCGATGATCTTGGCGATACGCTGGCGCCAGGTCTCGCGCCGTGCGGATACCGAAGCGGCGAGAGATGTCTTCATCTGGCGGCGTTCCTCCGGAAGGCGTGGACGTATTGCGCTCCGATGCGCCCCGGCGCTGGCTGCGGCACCGGCGCGGCAGGTGGGTCAGAATACGCGGCTGACACCGAGCGCCACGTAGGGCTTGACGTTGCGGCCCGCCTGGTCGGTCACGCCGCCCGAGACAAGGCCCTACCACTGGCCGGTCAGGCGGGTCGATGCGAAGCCGCCGATGCTGCGCCGGGTATAGCTGCGGTCGCCCTGGATGCCGCCCTCGACGCCAAGACGGGTGTCGCTGTCGCCATCGACCAGCGGACCGAAGCGGGCCTGAGCGATATAGGCGCGGTCGTTGATGCCCAGCGATCCGAACCACGTGAGGCGCCAGGCGGTGCCAAGCGCGCCATCGGTCTGAACCGCGGCATCGATCCGCGTGCCGCGCAGGCGGTTGCCCGGATCGTCTGGCTTGAGGCTGGTGTCGGTCAGGCGCGGACCGGCCGAGAAGTTGGCCCATCCCCAGTTGCCCGATGTTTGATAGACGAGCGCGACTTCGGCATTCACGTAAGTGGCATCGATGCGCTGGCCGCCCGCTTCGTAGCGGTATTCGCCGCCGCCGACGCCGGCGCGCAGGGCAAGTCCTTCGCCAAGGCGCGCACCGGGCAGGGCCACGACTGCGCCGGCATAGCCGTTGACGCCGTCACCCGCCGATCCTCCGGCATAGGCAACGCCGGAATCCTGCGCGAGGGCAGGCACGGCACATGCGAGCGCGCCAGCAATGATAAGGCCGGCAGTCAGGAACTTGTTAGTCATGTTCATTCGGCATTGGATCCTGGTCGACGGTGCTCCCGGCATTCGGAAAACACTGGCTCATTCCGCAACCTATCGAGAGTTGTTTGCCAAAAGGTAACCATTTCCGAAGATAATTTCGGAACGCCTTCGCAGTTGTCGGATCCGATGCAGACCTTCCAATCCAGCCCCGTGCGCTATCATCTCGAAGTGCTGGTCGTCGATGACGATGACCTGATGAGCGATGTCCTCACGGTCCATCTCGAGGCGCTGGGCTGCAATGTCGCTTGTGCGGCGAGCGCGGAGGAAGCGCTTGCGCTGCTCGCGCGCAAGCCGGTCGACCTGCTGGTCACCGACTGGCAGATGCCGGGGATGGACGGGATCGAACTGGTCCGCCATGTCCGCGCCGGGCGTAGCGAGGACAGCTATCTTCACGTCGTGATGATGACCGCGCGCAACGATGAAGTCGTGATCCGCCGGGCCATGGAAGCGGGCGTCGACGATTTCTTCTTCAAGCCCTTTGAACAGGTCCAGCTCGAACTGGCGGTCCAAAGCGCGCAGCGCAACCGCCTGCTCCATCGCCGCCTGCAGCGCCGCAACAGCCTGCTGGAAGTGGCCCACCGCCGCACGCGTGAAGCGCTCGACCGGGTGCGCGCCGACCTTGATGCGGCCACGGCCCTGCATGCGCGGCTGCTGCCGGCCGAAGGGCTCGTGGGCGCTTTGAATTTCCGCCACCTCTATCGTCCTGCGGCAATGCTCGGCGGCGACTCGATCGGCGTATCGCCCTTGCGCGAGGGCGGGGCGCTGTTCTTCCTGATCGACGTGCGCGGCCACGGCGTGCCTGCAGCGCTCGACTCGTTCCACCTGCACCATCGCATCAAGCAGCTCCGTCCGAAGTCGCCCGACGATCTCGTGCTGTCGCTCGAATCGATCAACCGCGAGATCCTTGACCGCGGGGACGACAGCTATGCCACGATTGCATGCGGCATCGTCCGGCCCGAGCGCGAGGAGTGCTGGATGGTCTGCGCTGGCCACCCGCGCCCGCTGATCGCAGTAGGAAACGAGGTCCTGACTCCCGAAGTCGAGTACGGCATGGCGGTGGGCTGGTTCGACAATGCATCCTGGAAACCGACGCGCTTTGCCTTCCCTCCCGGCGCAAGACTGGTGCTATATTCTGACGGCGTGACCGAATGCAGCAACAGTGCCGGTGAGCAGTTCGGAGTGGAAAGGTTGGTGAGGACGCTCGCAAGCAATGCCGGCAAGCGGATACGGGACTTCGTTGGCGCACTGGAACTGGGCTTGCTGGCCCGGCGGTCGAGCGCCGGCTTCGAGGATGACATTTCGCTCCTCGTGATCGAGAACAAGATTCTGGAGATACAATCGGCATGACGGGCAACACGCAGATCTTGAGAATCCTGATCCAGCATCCGAGGCTCGATGCGGCGGCAGCTCCGGCGTTTCGCGATGAAATGACGGGAACTTTCGCGAACCGTCCCGAACGCGTGCTGATCGATCTCGGCCAGGTCGAATTCATCGACAGCACCGGGCTTGGCGTGCTCGTCTCGCTGATGAAGCAGATGGGGCCGGGCGGCCGGATCGCGGTCGTCGGAGCCAATGCGGCGGTGCGCCGCCTGTTCCAGATCACGCGGCTCGATACGCTGTTCGTGATCTGCGATACCGAAGAACAGGCAGATGCCATTCTCGGCTGACCGGCCCGCCGTCATCGCCATCGCGGCGAACCTCGCGCAGGTTCGCCGTCTTGCAGCTTTTCTCAAGGAATTCTGCGCCCGCGAAGGTGTTGACGATATGGCGGCGTTCGATGTTGAACTGGCCCTGGTCGAAGCGGCGAACAATGTCGTCGAGCACGGCTACGCCAACAGCGGGCAGGGCGAAATGACGCTCGAAGTCATCGCGGAGGCAGACGTCCTGCGCCTGGTGTTGAGCGATGGCGGGGCGCCGGTGCCGGAAGGATACTTCACCCAATGCCGGGTGGTCGATCCCGAAGCGACCCATGGCCGCGGCTGCAACATCATCCAGGCCTGCGTCGACGAGATCGACTACGTCAGTGCGGACGGCATCAACCGCCTTACGCTGGTGAAGCGACTTCAGTCCTGAGCCCCGCCGGGCGTGGTTGCCGCATCCTGGACCGCAGCGGCATGATCGGGCACCGGCTCGCCCGATTCGCGCTGGAGGTTGCGGTCCTCGATGTGCACGACCAGGGCTCCGGCGACGATCAGCACTATGGCCGTGATGATGTGGCTGCGGCCGCGGCGCAGGTTCTCGCGAATGCTCATGGCAGGTTCTCCGGCGGCGAGCGTTCTTCCTCGGGCTTCCAGAAGGCGGCGCGCACCATGATCGACATGGCGAGGATATTGTTGAGGCCCCACAGCCCGTTGGCGATCAGGCCGCCCAGGCTGTAGCCGCCGCCTACGGCAAACAGGCGGAAAGCACACCAGGCGAAGCTGAGAACGGTTGCTGCCATGATCGCGATCTGCGGCCACACGAGACGCAGGTGCGTGCCCGACTGCCGCTGCTTGGGGGTAACCGGGAAGGAGATCTTCCTGCGCCGGACCACTGCCCACAGGGCGCGTAGCGAGATCGGGAAACTGGCAAGGTAGGACACCTTGCCCTTGAAGCCGGAAAGCCCCCAGGTGCCCATCATGAAGGCCAGTTCGTTAAGGACGAGGAACGGCATCGCGCGCATGAAGAACTCGCCCGTGTAGGCGCTGACGGGCGGGATCGCGGTGGTCATGTAGACGATCGGCGCCAGCAGGAAGACGAGGTTCCACAGCGCCCCGAGGTACGACCAGAAAGTCGTGAGATACATTACGCGCTGCGCCAGCGACATGCCGGGGCGGGTCACCGGGTTGTCGTGGAAGAAGATGTCGACGCTGCCGCCCGCGTACTTGAAGCGCTGCACCGTCCAGGCGAGCAGGTCCTGCGGCGACAGCATCTTCGATTCCACCTGTGGGTGCAGCACCGTTTTCCAGGTGCGCTCCTTGTCCTGATGGAGGACGATGGTCGAATAGATGTCTTCCGAAACGTGGAACTTGTAGGGCGTCAGTTCCTGCTCCTGCGCGGCCTGCCAGCGGGCGAGCGCGTCTTCCTCGGCATTGCGCGGGCGCAGCAGGCGCGCAATGCGGGATCGCGCATCGGCGGGATCGTGGGCGATGGCATCGGCATAGGCGCGCAGGGCAACGAACATGACCGCCTCGCGACGATGGATCGACCCGGCCCCGCAGCAGAACGCCGCATTCCAGGGATTACGGCGCCGCTGGATGATGTCGTAGAACATCGCGGGATCATTGGCGAAAGGATCTTCGCCGAGGCGGATTTCGCCGAAGACGGTCTCGATCGCCTTGCCCAGCATCCGTCCCGCGGACCCGGCGCGGCGGCCCCATGCATCCTGCAGCCGTTCGCCTTCGGGAATGTCGTAGAACCATTGCGGAGTCTGGACGATGGCAACGTCGGGATCGCGAAAGTAGCCCAGCGTGTGTTCGAGCATCGTCGGGAATGGCCGGGTGTCGGCATCGCAGATCACGATGAAGTCGCCGCTGGTGCGCTCCATGGCATTGCGCAGGTTGCCGGCCTTGTAGCCCGCATTGCTGTCTCGTGTGATGTAGCCGACGCCTTCCTCCTCGCAGACCTGTCGCATTTCGTCGCGCCGGCCGTCGTCGAGTACGTGGATGCGAAAATCGATGGGATGGGGGTAGGTGACCAACCTCGCATCGCGGATCGAGAGGCGGACGAGTTCGACGTCCTCGTTGTAGGTGGCAATGAACAGGTCGACCGATACCGGGCGCTTCACGGCCTCGCCTTCGCGCACGCACTCGGTGATCGAGGCGGGCGGCTCCCGTCGCGGATAGTCGCGCGTCTTCCACAGGTTGGCGGTGAACAGGAACAGGCCGAAATAGGCGCAGGTCTCTGCAAGCGCCATCGGGATGGCGAACCACAGCGCATCCATGTTGAGCGAACTGGTCCAGCGCCAGGCAATGTAGAACGCGCCGGCGATCAAGGAGCAGACCGCGAGGACCTGCCAGATCAGCTCGACACTGCGTGATCGGGGCAGGGGTGCGGGCGGTCGCCGGTTCTCGAACTTCGAAAAGTAGAAGTCTGCGCTCACGATTGCCCCGTCTGCCTTGGCCGCATCCCGGTTCATGCTCCGGAATGGGTGCAAATATCTAGGGCAAGAGCTTGTAATGTCCACGAGTTTTGGGCCGCGCAAGGATCGGTTGTCGACGAACCGAAGGCGTTAATGATATATCCCGATGCAGTTGAAAGCGGCGCCGTCACTTGTGTTTATCGGTTATATAACTGTGCGAAAGTGTTCGGAATGCTTGCCATGATGCGCGCCGGGGGCGTATTGTCGGGCATCAATCGAAGCCGTGGGGGCAACTCCGAGCTGAGATTTTGACTGACCGCGCTTTCGCTTATCGGCAATGCGGTAATCGATCGACGCCCTTGGCCATGATCCCGGCTGGGAGTTGCAGGCAGAACATTTCCCCTCGGCTGAGAGCGTGGGAGAGATGTCCATGGCAATAGCGCGTCCTGCCGGTTCACTTCATGCCGGCGATGAGATCCACATCCGCAAGATCGGCCTGCATGACCTGATGACGGCCCTTGCCCAGGGATGGGACGATTTCCTCGACAAACGGGGGGATCTCGTTTTCGTCGGGCTGATCTATCCTGCGGCGGTGATGCTTGCGGGCATCTATGCCTATCAGGAGTCGGTGCTGCCCCTAGTCTTCCCGATCGTGGCCGGTGCGGTCCTGCTTGGGCCTGCCGTTGCGAGCGGATTTTATGAACTGGCCCGGCGCCGGGAACTTGGCCTCGATGCCCGCTGGCGGCATTTCCTCGATGTCTTCCACGGCCCTGCGGCCCTGTCGGTCATCAGCCTCGCCGCGGTTGTGGCGCTGCTCTTCGTGGTCTGGCTGATCGCGGCCTGGTATATCTATGCGACGACCTTCGGCGCGGCCTATCCGGATGCGGCCCGCAACGTGGGGACTTTCTTCCAGACCGTGCTGTCGACTTCGGAAGGCTGGCGGATGATCGTCATCGGCAACCTGGTCGGCTTCGGCTTTGCCGTCGTCGTTCTCGCTATGAGCTTCATCTCCTTCCCGATGATGGTCGACGATCGCGTCGACTGGGGAACCGCGATGCGCACATCCGTCCGCGTGGCGATGAAAAGCCCCGGCACGACTGCGATCTGGGGTGTGATGGTGGTCGGAATGCTGGTGCTGGGAGCGCTTCCGGCGCTGATCGGCCTGGCGGTGGTGCTGCCTGTACTCGGTTACGCTACCTGGCACCTCTACACACGGGCTGTGGTGCGCTGAGCGCCGCTACTGCGCCGCCGTTTCCCCGGCCGGCTCCTTGGGCCGGGGAAGCGGGGGCGCACTGCCGCCCAGCGTGGCGAGATAGCGAATGACCGCGGCCCGGTCCTCGGGCTTGCGCAGACCGGCAAAGCCCATCCTGTTTCCCGGAATGTCCCGTGCGGGCGAGGCGAGGTAGTCGAACAGGTTTTCGTAGGACCAGTTTCCGGGCTCCGATTTCATGGCATCGGAATAGGCGAAACCGGCATGAGAGCCGATGTCGCGGCCAACCACGCCCCACAGGTTCGGACCGATCCTGTTCGGGCCGCCTTGGGTGAAATCGTGGCAACTGGCGCAGACCTGTGTCTTGGCCTGGCCGACTTGCGGCTCGGCACCGGCTAGCAGGGTGCCCAGGTCCACAGGTGCGGCCTGCGGCTGCGGGGCAGGCGCGGCAATCGGCATCGGCTCGCGGCTGCCCATGCCGTGCATGTAGGCCATCATGCGCGCCCGCTCGCTCGGGTCGTGCATGGCGTTGGGCCAGCCCCGCTGCACCGCGCCCATGTCCATCGGCGCTGCGTTGTTTTCCATCGGATCGTAGCCGAGCTGGCCGCCCGGGGGTTTGCTCATGAGGTGATCGAAGAAGAATCCCAGCCCCCATGCGACGCCGACCGTTGCCGCAATGCACAGTCCCGCCGCCGTCCATCTCGACCGGATCATGGTTCAGCCTCCTCCGCCGAAGAAGATCGCCCGCGTCCAGAACGTGTAGTCGGACTCGAACAGCATGATCCGCACCAGCACCAGCAGCACCAGCGGCGGGACCAGGATCGCGTAGATCAGCGACAGCCGCTCCCACGCCATGTGCATGAAGATCGACACGATCAGCCCGGCCTTGAGCAGCATGAACACGATGATCAGCGTCCAGCGCACGATCCCCTGAACGTGGAAGTAGTCGACCAGGTAGGACAGCGTGGACAGGACGAAGAGATAGCCCCAGACCTTGAGGTAAAGCCCCAGCGGATGCTGCTGATGCCCGTCCTCATGCGCGGATGCGCTCGGGGCCTCTTGGGCGGTCGCGGTGTCATGGTCCATGCCGTGCTTCCTTTCGCGTCACCACAGGTAGAAGAAGGCGAAGATGAAGACCCACACAAGGTCGACGAAGTGCCAGTAGAGGCCTGCGATTTCGACGGCGGAATAGTCGCCCTTGCGGTCATAGTGACCGCGCAGGACCAGCGTTGCGACGATCAGCAGCATGATCACGCCGCAGGTCACGTGCAGGCCGTGGAATCCGGTGATCATGAAGAAGCTGGCGCCGAACTGCGGCGCGCCCATCGGGTTGGCCCAGGGCCGCACGCCTTCCTCGACGATCAGCTTGGTCCACTCGAATGCCTGCATGCCCACGAAGGTCGCCCCGAACAGGGCAGTGGCGAACATCAGGGCGGCAGTCTTGCGGCGATCGCCGCGGTATCCGTAGTTCACCGCCAGCGCCATCGTGCCGCTGGAACTGATCAGCACGAAAGTCATGATCGCGATCAGGATCAGCGGTATCGGCTCGCCGCCGATGCTGAGCGCGAAGACTTCGGCGGTATTGGGCCAGGGCAGGCTCGCCGATGCGCGCATCGTCATGTAGGCGGTAAGGAAGCAGGAGAAGATGAAGGTATCGCTGAGCAGGAAGATCCACATCATCGCCTTGCCCCAATGGGTATGGCGAAAGACTTCCTGATCCGCAGACCAGTCCGCGGCGATCGACTGGATGCCCTGCGCGGCGTCGCGCGGTTCCAACTGGCTTGTCGTTACGTGGTCCATGTTCCCATCGTCCCGCCTCTTTTCAGGTCGCAACCAGCAGCGCCGCCAGCAGCAGCCAGACGGCCAGCAGGTAGTGCCAGTAGATCGTGCAGAGCCGGACATTGCGGCAGATCCGCTGCCCGTCGGCGCGGATCGCCATCTGGCCGAGCGTGCGTCCGCCCGCGAAGATACCGCCCGCCAGGTGCAGGCCATGGATCGCCGTCAGCAGATAGAAGAAGGCATTGGCGGGATTGGCCGAGAGGTAATAGCCCGCGGTCTGGTAGTGCCACCAGAGCAGCACCTGCCCGACAAGGAACAGCAGTCCCAGTGCATTGCCCGCCAGCACCATCGTTCGCATGCGGGGCACGTCGTCCCGGCGCGAGGCACGGGTGGCGGCTTCCCAGGCAAGGCTGCTTAGCAGCAGTATCGCGGTGTTGATCCAGAGCAGCGGCGGCTCGGGCATCGGGCGCCAGTCGTCGCCCGTTCCGTGATCGACCGCACCGGGGACGCCCATGCGCACCAGGTAGGCCGCCGCGAGCAGCGTGAAAATGACGGTGGCGACGCCGAAATAGACATAGACGCCCACCGTCGCGGCCGCTGGGCGATAGCTGTCCGGCTCGCGGTAACGGTCGATGCCGGGGGTCTCCCAGCTCTTCTCGGCAAGCCGCGAAATCAGGCTCATGGCAGCACCTCCTCGGAAGGCGCATCGGCAGATGGCGGCTCGTTCTGGGCGATGAAGTCGCGCGCGGCGTGGGGGACGCTGTAGTCATAGGCCCAGCGGTAGACGGTGGGAAGGCGTGGCCCCCAGTTGCCATGACCCGGCGGGGTCTCAGGCGTCTGCCATTCGAGGCTGGCCGCGCCCCAGGGGTTGGGATCGGCCTTGGGTCCCCGGAAATAGCTCCAGATCATGTTGTAGAAAAACAGGAACTGCGCGGCGAAGACGACGATCGCTGCTACCGATATCGCCTCGTTGGCGAGGTGCGCGGATTCGGGAATGAAGCTTGTCTCGCCCAGCGCATAGTAGCGGCGCGGTACGCCCAGGATGCCGAGGTAGTGCATCGGCAGGTACACCGCATAGACGCCAAGGAACGTGACCCAGAAATGGATCTGGCCCAGCGTCTCGTTCCACATCCTCCCGGTGATCTTGGGATACCAGTGGTAGATTGCACCGAAGATCACGAGGATCGGCGATACGCCCATGACCATGTGGAAGTGGCCGACGACGAAGAACGTGTCGCTCAAGGGTACGTCGACGCTGACATTGCCGAGGAACAGGCCGGTCAACCCGCCGTGGATGAAGGTGAACAGGAAGGCGATGGCGAACAGCATCGGCACGCGCAGGTGAATGTCCCCGCGCCACAGGGTCAGCAGCCAGTTGTAAACCTTGATCGCGGTCGGGATCGCGATGATCAGGGTCGAGGTCGCGAAGAAGAACCCGAAGTACGGATTCATGCCCGAGACGTACATGTGGTGCGCCCAGACCAGGAAGCTCAGTCCGCCGATGACCACGATGGCCCAGACCATCATGCGGTAGCCGAAGATGTTCTTGCGCGCGTGCACGCTGATCAGGTCGGACACGATGCCGAAGGCGGGCAAGGCGACAATGTAGACTTCGGGGTGGCCGAAGAACCAGAACAGGTGCTGGAACAGGAGCGGACTGCCGCCCTGCGTGCTGCTCTCCTGCCCCATCGTCATCATCGCCGGCATGAAGAAACTGCTTCCCAGCAAATGGTCGAGCAGCATCATGATCGCCGCCACGAACAGCGCGGGAAAGGCCAGCAGGCCCATGATCGAGGCGATGAAGATGCCCCACACGGTCAGCGGCATGCGCATCAGCGTCATGCCGCGGGTACGGGCCTGCAGCACGGTCGTCACGTAGTTGAGGCCGCCCATGGTGAAGGCGATGATGAAGATCGCCAGGCTGCCCAGCATGGTGACGATGCCCCACTGGTTGCCGGGCGTGCCCTCGCTGATCGCCTGCGGGGGATAGAGCGTCCAGCCCGCGCCGGTCGGTCCGCCGGGCACGAAGAAGCCGGAGACGAGCACCAGGACGGAGAGCAGATAGATCCAGTAGCTGAGCATGTTGACGAAGGGGAACACCATGTCCCGCGCGCCGATCATCAGCGGGATCATGTAATTGCCGAAACCGCCCAGCAGCAATGCGGTCAGCAGGTAGACCACCATGATCATCCCGTGCATCGATACGTATTGCAGGTAGTTTTCCGGCTGGATCCACGGGAACAGGCCAGGAAAGCCAAGCTGCAGGCGCATCAGCACCGAGAGGACGAGCGCGACCAGCCCGATGGCGATGGCCGTGACGCCATACTGGATCGCGATGACCTTGTGGTCCTGGCTCCAGACGTATTTGCCGACCCAGGTCTTGGGATGATGCATCGGCCTCAGGTCGTCGGCAATCGTCGTAGCCATCAGCGCACCCCCCAGGTTGCCGGCGTCGAACAGGAATTGGCTTTGCGGAACATTTCCGTGACGGCATCCGGGCTGGACATCGCCAGGAGCTGGTTGAAGCTCTCCTGCTGTCCCAGCCATGCCTCGAAGCTTTCGCGTGGCTCTACCACTACCTTGCCGCGCATTTCATGGTGACCCACGCCGCACAGTTCGGCGCAGAGAATGTCGAAGGTACCGATGGTCGTTGGCGTCATCCAGAAATAGGTGACGAGGCCGGGGACGAGATCCATCTTGGCCCGGAATTCCGGCACGTAGAAGTCGTGCAGCACGTCCTTGGAGCGCAGCACCAGCTTGACCGACTTGCCCTTGGGCAGGTGCAGTTCGTTGCCCTGCACGAGAATGTCGTCGCGGCCGAAGGGGTCGAGCGGATTGACGCCGAAGGGATTGTCCGGCGTCATGTACTGCACGCCGGCGGTTCCGAGCACGCCGTCAGGCCCGGGGTAGCGGAAGGTCCACTGCCACTGTTGGCCGATCGCCTCGACGACGGCGGCATCCTTGGGCACGTCGACATATTTGCCCCAGGCGACGAGGCCGGGGGCGAGCATCCCGACGATGCCAAGGCCGGTCCAGAAGGTCAGCGTCTTTTCGAGCCGGGGGCTCTCCGGCGCATAATGGGCGCGGCTGCCGGGGCGGTGGCGGAAGCGCACTATCGCAAGCGCCAGGAACAGATTGAGCGACACGAAGGCGATCGCGCAGATCAGCAGGGTGATGTGCAGGGCGGAATCGATCGAGTCCCAGTTGGACGCAAGCGGCGTCTGCCACCACGGACTGAGCAGGTGGAATACGATCGAGCCGAGCACGAGCGCCACTATGGCGATCGCAACGCGCATAGGCCTCTCCCCCTATTACCGGGCGAGCCTTTGCCGTTTCAGTGGCAAGTTTCGACTCGCCGGGTCGGATTTAACCAACCCGAAGAGCTATATAGAAAAATGCACAGATAAGGAAGCTTGGCGCCATACGGTGCCGTTGTCCGGCGTTACTCGCTCTGGCTGGGCAGGGGCTCGGGACGCACTCCGTCCTTGAGAAAGGCGTATTCCTCGGAAGACTCGGCCTTGGCGAGAAGGTCCTGCAGGGCGCGGTATCGTTGCAGGACCGTTTCGCCCAGCGTGGAAAGCCGGGCCCCGCGTTCGTGGCTGCCTCCGGCGACCGTTTCCACCAGCGGTTCGGCCCAGCAGCGGTTCATCGCGTCGACCAGCAGCCATGCCCGGCGATAGCTCATGCCCATCGCGCGCGCCGCTGCCGAGATCGAGCCTTCACGCCCGATCGCGTCGAGCAGGTCTGCCTTGCCCGGCCCCATGGCGATTTCGTCTCCGCAATAGAGGCGTGCGTGGAGCTTGAGGCGGGGCGTTTCGGACATGGCGCGATAGTGGCCTCAAATCCGGCGCTTTTCCAGCTTGCGTGCCAGCGTACGGCGATGCAGCCCCAGGCGGCGGGCGGCCTCGGAAATGTTGAAGTCGCACTCGACCAGGGTCTGGTGGATATATTCCCACTCCAGCGTCTTGATCGAGCTCTTGCGCCCGTCGACCGGGACGTTGGGATCACCTTGCGCGCTGGAGAAGGCGGCCTCGATGTCGTCGGTATTCGATGGCTTGGCCAGGTAATGCGCCGCGCCCAGCTTGATCGCCTCGACGGCCGTGGCGATGCTGGCATAGCCGGTGAGGACGACGATATGCGTATCGGGCCGCAGGGCGTGAAGCGACTGGACCACCGTGAGCCCGGAATCGTTGCCCAGCTTTAGGTCGACCACGGCATAGTCGAAGTCATCTGCACGGGCGAGTTCGTCGGCCTCTGCCGCCGACGATGCCGAGGCGACGATGTAGCCGCGTCGCTCGAAGGAGCGGCGCAGGGTGCGCCCGAAGGCGGGATCGTCCTCGACGATCAGTAGGGTGGGCTTGTCTTCGCTGCGCTCGCTCGTGGTCATGCCTGGTTGTCCTTGTCATAGGCGAGCGCTGCAAGCGGCAGGATCAGCCGCACGGTTGCGCCGCCCATTTCGCGGTTCTCGACGATGACACGGCCGCCCAGCTTGCGCACCACATTGACCACCAGAAACAGGCCAAGGCCGCCGCCGTCGCGTCCCTTGGTCGAGGAATAGGGCTGGCCGACGCGAGCGAGCATCTCTTTCGAGAAGCCCGGGCCGATATCGCTGACCGCGATGACGATATTGTCGCTTTCGCGCGCAATCTCGAAGATGACAAGGTCTGGCGAGACTTCCTGCGCATTGTCTATTACATTGCCGATGACCTGGCGCAGGCCGGGGTCGGCGACAATCGTCGCATCCTCACCGAAGCGATTCACGAAGCGCAGTTCGCCGTCCATGCGGCTCTGCCATTCCTCGACGATTTCCCCGAACAGGGTGTGAACCGTCGAGATGCTGGGGTTTTCGCCGCGCATTTCGCCGGCCGACATCAGGATCCCGGTGACGATCGTCTTGCAGCGTTCCAGCTCGACGCGCATGTCGGAAAGGTCCTCGCCGAGTTCGCCGTTGGCCTTGATCTCGGGCAGGTGGGCCCAGTCCCCGAGGATCACCGACATGGAGGAGAGGGGTGTGCCCAGTTCGTGCGCCGCGCCCGATGCGAGCAGGCCCATGCGGATGATGTGGTCTTCCTCGGCAGCCTGCTGGCGCAGCGCGGCAAGCGCCTTGTCGCTCTCGCGCCGGTTGCGGTCGAGCCGCACGACGAAGAAGACGAGCAGGACTGCGGCAAGCAGAAAGCAGAACAGGCTGCCGAAGATGTAGAGCCGGAACGGGTTGTCGGAATGCGGCGCGGGCAGTTCGAGCGGCACGTACTGGAAGGTGAGCAGCACCATGCACAGGCAGGTGTTGAGCGCGACCAGCCAGCTCCAGCGCGGCTCGAGGATGACGGCGCCGATCACGATCTGCAGCAGGAACAGGAACGTGAAGGGGTTGGTCGCGCCGCCGCTGTGGTAGAGCTGCCAGCACAGTGCGACGACGTCGATCATCAGCGCCACGAACAGCTCGGCCTGGGAAAAGACACGGCGGCGACGGATGACGCTTGCCGAGCCGAGGTTCACCAGGATCAGCAGCAGCGGAGCGATCAGCAACGCGGCGAGCGGCAGGTGAACATGCAGGAACTGCTTGACCGAGACGATGGTGATGAGCTGGCCGATCACCGCGATCCAGCGCAGCTGCATCAGCAGGATGACGCTGCGCCAGGTCTCGCTGCCGGACGTCGGAAAGGCGGCCAATCTCAGCACGCCTGCCTGCCGCCCTTGCGCGTCCAGACGAAGACCGTCGCTGCAATCGACATGAATGCCATGGCGAACCAGGTCAGGGCATAGCCGAGGTGGTTGTCGGGGAAGTGGATAACGGTGAGGCCCGGCTTCGGGGCGAGGCCGCCCGGTGCCTTGCCTGCGCCGCTCTCGCTCTGCGCATCGATGAAGACCGGCGCTGCCGGCCCAAGCTGGCGCGACCGGGACAGGGCGGCGATGTCACGCGAGTACCAGCGCTCGTCCCCGGGGCGGTTCGACTGCAGCAGGCTGCCGCCCGGTTCGTCCTCGCGCACCAGCCCGATCACCGAGACGCGGCCCTGCGGCACGCCCTTGCGGACTTGCGCCAGCTTGCTCCCTTCGGGAAGGAAGCCGCGGTTGATCCAGACCAGCCTGCCGTCGTCCATGCGCATCGGCGTCATCGTCCAGTACCCGGTTCCCAGTTCGGTGGCCGCCCGCACCAGTGCGGAGGCCCGGCCGATATAGGTGCCGCTTGCGCGCACGCGAAGATATTCGGTGCCGTCGCTGCCTTTCGCTATCAGCTCGGCATTGCCGGGCAGGGCGGCGGGCACGGCATGGACGCGCGCGTCGACCCGCGCGATCAGCGCGTGCTTCCAGTGCATGCGCTGGATCTGCCACAGGCCAAGTGCGGCAAAACCGACCGTCAGCAAAAGCAGAAGCGCGGCGAACCCGAGGGGCCGCCGCGCTTGCTTGATCTCCGGCCCTGCTGAGCGGGTCCCGGTCAGGGCAACTGCCCCATATCGTGGCTCATCGGCATCATGTTGTGATTGAGGTGGTACATGACCCAGAGCGAACCGGAAAGCGCGATCACGACTATGATGATCGTGAAGATCAGCGCCATGACCGTCCAGCCATTCTCGGCCTTCGTGTTCATGTGCAGGAAGTAGATCATGTGGACCACGATCTGCACGATGGCAAAGGCCATGATGACGAGGGCCGTCGCCTGCTTGTCGGCGATGGCGCCGGTCATCACCAGCCAGAACGGGATCGCGGTCAGGATGACCGAGAGGAAGAACCCGATCAGGTAGTCGCGCATGGAGCCGTGGCTGCCGTGATCTCCGTCATGGTGGTCACCGGCATGGCGATCGTCGGCGTGCGGGTGCGGGTGGATGTGGTGGTCGGCAGCGCTCATCACAGCATTCCCATGAGATAGACGAAAGTGAAGACGCCGATCCAGATGACGTCGAGGAAGTGCCAGAACAGCGAAAGGCACATCAGGCGGCGCTTGTTGGCCGGGATGAGGCCCTTCTTCGCGATCTGGCTTACCAGCGTGAAAAGCCAGACGAGACCGAAGGTGACGTGCAGGCCGTGGGTGCCCACCAGCGAGAAGAACGCGGTGAGGAAGCCCGAACGCATCGGCGTCGCGCCTTCGTGGATGAGGTGCGCGAACTCGTAGAGCTCGATCGAGAGGAACGCGGCGCCGAACACGGCGGTGACGAGCAGCCAGATCTGCGTCTGGCCGACGCGGTTCTTCTCCATCGCGAGCATGGCGAAGCCGTAGGTGATCGAGGAGAACAGCAGCATCGCGGTGTTGAGCGCGACGAGCGGCAGCTCGAACAGGTCCTTGGGGCCCGGGCCTGCGGCAAAGTTACCGCCCAGGACACCGTAGGCCGCGAACAGCATCGCGAAGATGAGGCAGTCGCTCATCAGGTAGAGCCAGAAGCCGAGCATGGTGCTGCCGCCTTCGGGATGGTCGTGCTCGTTCAGGTCGTAGAACGCGGCGGTGATCTCGGCCGGGCTCGCCTTGGGCGACGATTGCATGGTGGTGGCGTTCATGTCTCAGGCTCCCGCCGCCGCAAGCTGGCGGTCGCGCGCGGCCTCGGTCTCGATGACCGTCTCGACTGGGATGTGGTAGTCGCGCTTGTAGTTGAAGGTATGGGCGATGGCGTAGCCGAGGATGCCGGCGAAGGAGAGCGCCGCCAGCCACCAGATGTACCAGATCATCGCGAAGCCGAAGACCAGCGAGAGACCGGCCAGGATCGCGCCCGCGCCCGTGCCCTTGGGCATGTGGATCGGGCGGAAGCCGCTGGTCGGACGCTCCACGCCGCAGCGCTTCATGTCGTCCCAGGCGTCGATGTCGTGGACGATAGGCGTGAAAGCGAAGTTGTATTCCGGCGGGGGCGAGCTGGTCGACCACTCAAGGGTGCGACCGTCCCACGGATCGCCGGTCTCGTCCTTCAGTTCCTCGCGCTTCCAGATCGAGACGGCGAACTGGACCAGCATCGCGGCAATGCCGAGCGCGATCAGGAAGGCGCCGAAGGCCGCAACGATGAAGAAGGGCTGGAGCGAGGGATCGTCGAACACGCGCATCCGGCGGGTAACGCCCATCAGGCCCAGGATGTAGAGCGGCATGAAGGCGAACCAGAAGCCGGGGATCCACAGCCAGAAGCTGACCTTGCCCCAGAACTCGTTGAGCTTGAAGCCGAAGGCCTTGGGCCACCAGTAGTTGATTGCCGCGAAGATGCCGAACAGCACGCCGCCGATGATCACGTTGTGGAAGTGGGCGATCAGGAACAGCGAGTTGTGCAGCACGAAGTCGGCAGGCGGCACTGCGAGCAGCACGCCGGTCATGCCGCCGACCACGAAAGTCAGCATGAAGGCGACCGTCCACATCATCGGCAGCTCATAGCGGATGCGTCCGCGGTACATCGTGAACAGCCAGTTGAAGAGCTTCGCGCCCGTCGGGATCGAGATGACCATGGTGGTGATCCCGAAGAACGAGTTGACGCTTGCCCCCGAACCCATCGTGAAGAAGTGGTGCAACCACACGACGTACGACAGGATGGTGATGACCAGCGTGGCGTAGACCATCGAGGAGTAGCCGAAGAGGCGCTTGCCGCAGAAGGTGGAGGTGACTTCCGAGAAGACGCCGAAGAGCGGCAGGATGAGGATGTAGACCTCTGGGTGGCCCCAGATCCAGATCAGGTTCACGTACATCATGGCGTTGCCGCCGAAGTCGTTCGTGAAGAAGTTGAAGCCGAGATAGCGGTCTGCGGTCAGCATCGTCATCACGGCCGTCAGCACCGGGAAGGCGGCAACGATCAGGATGTTGGTACACAGCGCGGTCCAGGTGAAGATCGGCATGCGCATCATGGTCATGCCCGGCGCCCGCATCTTGACGATGGTCGCGATCAGGTTGACGCCGGATAACAGCGTGCCGACACCGGCTATCTGCAGGGCCCAGATGTAGTAGTCGACGCCGACCCACGGGCTGTACGCGAAGTTGGACAGCGGCGGGTAGGCCAGCCAACCGGTCTGCGCGAACTCGCCGACGAACAGGCTCATCATCACGAGAACCGCGCCGGCCGTCGTCATCCAGAAGCTGAAGTTGTTGAGGAAGGGGAAGGATACGTCGCGCGCGCCGATCTGCAGCGGCACGATGTAGTTCATCAGGCCGGTGACGAAGGGCATCGCCACGAAGAAGATCATGATCACGCCGTGGGCGGTGAAGATCTGGTCGTAGTGATGGGCGTTGAGGTAACCCTCATTGCCGTTGAAGGCGATCGACTGCTGGATGCGCATCATCACCGCGTCGGCAAAGCCGCGCAGGAACATGACGAGGCCCAGTACCATGTACATGATGCCGATCTTCTTGTGGTCCACGCTGGTGAACCACTCCTTCCAGAGATAGCCCCAGAGCTTGAAATAGGTCAGCCCGGCAAGCAGCGCCGCGCCGCCGAGGGCGACGACGACGAAAGTCGCCAGGACGATCGGTTCGGTGGGAATGGCATCCCACCACAGGCGGCCCAGCAACAGGCTCCAGTGCGAGTGATCTACGGCTTCCATGTCGTCAGTTCCGGGAAATCAGGAGGGGGCGCGCCGGCGCTTCGTCGTTCTGTTCCAGAGCGACGGACTGCGGGGCGGAAAGGCCGGCGCCGGTCAGCGAGCGCATGCTGGCGGGGGCCTTCACGGCATTGTCTGGGGCCTTGCCGGGCTCCTGCTTGCACAGGGCGCGGACCCAGGCCAGTTCGCGCTTGGTGGCGGCGTCGGGATTGGCGTTCGCCGCTGCCGAAGCCTGGCGGCCGTACTTGTCGTAGGCGAGCATCTCGACGTTGCGGATGCCGGCCTTGCCCAGGCCGCCGCGCGCGTCGATCGCCATCATCTCGCTCATGCACATCTTGCCCGGCTCCACGCACATGTCGAGGATGGCGCCGTAAAGGTCTGCATCGACCGAGGCATAGCGGGCGACCGGGTTCTTCTCGCTCGGCTTCTCAAGCTTCAGGTAAGTCGCGCGGTCGAGCGTGCCGGCGCTGTCCTTGCCTCCGGTCTTCACGCCATCGACCCACTTGGCGAAGTCCGCGTCGGAAACCGAATGCGTGGCAAAGCGCATGTGCGAGAAGCCTGCGCCCGAATAGTTGGCCGAAAAGCCGATGAAGTCGCCGGTCTCGTTCATTACCGCATGCAGGCGCGTTTCCATGCCCGGCATCGCGTAGATCTGGCCGGCCATGGCGGGCACATAGAACGAGTTCATCACGCTCGACGCGGTGATTTTGAACTGCAGCGGGCGGTTGGTCGGCACGACCAGCTCGTTGACGGTGGCGATGCCCTGCTCGGGGTAGATGAACA
>Ga0098035_1000584_pt1 | contig 18204 bp, 19 predicted proteins | sample 3_EtaG_FD_75046 | JGI IMG/M metagenome (GOLD analysis project Ga0098035, IMG submission 75046) | Marine viral communities from the Subarctic Pacific Ocean - 3_ETSP_OMZ_AT15126 metaG | ecosystem: Environmental > Aquatic > Marine > Oceanic | place: Pacific Ocean | collected 2015-01-07
CACTGCCAGCGCCAGTCGATGAAACCGGGGGGGCGGATGCGCCGGAACCGCGCGCGTTACCCGCCGTGCCGCCAGATTATAGAGCACCGCACCGATCCCGCCGATGCTGAACGAAAAGATGATGCTCTCCAAGTCAAAACCTGTCTTCTGCGCGAGGTCGAAAAGGCTTGGCGGGTTCCAGTAGTCCGGCACGAACAGTGGCTCGCTCAAGCCGAAGGGCGCGGTGCCGAGCGCTGCCCGCAGCATCAGCACCCGATGCACAGGATAAGAGGCATAGATCAGGATGAACGCCAGAAGAAAGGCCAGCGCCCATGATAGCCAGATGTAGTGGTAGCCGTTCATGCGCGTTGTCGGAATTGCAGCGGCGCTTCGGCCGACTCGCGGCGGTCGTAATCGGTGATGTAGTCGCGGGTCAGCGGGACCGCGTCCCGACGATGAGCCAGTTGCACCTGAAACACCATCAGCGGACCCTGTCGGAACAGCATTTCGCAGGCCGCAAGATAGAATTCCCACATGCGGCAGAAACGTTCGTCATAGAGCTCAGCAGCTTCAGCGCGTCGTGCCTGGAACCGATCGTGCCAGTGCCGCAGCGTGTCGGCATAATGCACCCGGAGGATTTCGATGTCGGTGATCCAGAGGCCTGCCTTTTCGACTGCCGCCACCACCTCCGATAGTGCCGGGATATAGCCGCCGGGGAAGATATATTTGCTGATCCAGGGGTCGGCGCCTCCGGGCGGCTCCATGCGCCCGATCGAATGGATGAGCGCAACGCCATCGGGTTTGAGCGTGCGTGCCACCGATTTGAAGAAGGTGGAATAATCCGGTGGCCCGACATGTTCGAACATGCCGACCGAGACGATACGGTCGTAAAGGCCCCTTTCCTCTCGATAATCCCTGAGTTCGAACCGGACCTGGCGGGAGAGGCCTGCCGCCTCGGCGCGCGCGCGCGCAGCCGTGAGCTGCTCGGTCGAAAGCGTGACGCCCGTCACATTCGCATTCGCCGACTGCGCGAGCTCGAGCGCGAGCCCGCCCCAGCCCGAACCGATATCGAGCACCTCGCACCCGGGTTCGAGCAGCAGCTTTGCGGCCAGATGCCGTTTCTTGGCGGCCTGCGCTTCCTCGAGCGTCTCGTCGCCGTTGGGGAAATAGCCACAGGAATATTGGCGGTCGGAATCGAGAAACAGCTCGTAGAGCGCGCCGGAGAGGTCATAGTGATGCGAGACGTTGGCACGCGCGCGGCGGTGATGGTTGCGCGGGCCTTTGTTGCGGCCGATCCTCGCACGCAAGCGCTGGATCGGGTGGCGATCGAACGCCTCCAGCCCATCGATCGCCAGATGGAGAAGGTCGTGCAGCGAGCCCCGCTCGAGCGTCAGCGTTCCCTCCATATAGGCTTCCCCGAACGCGAGCGAAGGATTGAGCGCGAGACGCAGCGGCAGCTTCGGGTCGTGCAGGCGTACCGCTACGCGGGGGCCGACACGATGGCCGACGAACTCATGCGATCTTCCCCGATGATCGATGACCGTCAGCTGCCCGGTCCGGATCATGGAGCGAAGCAGCTGCGCAAGAAGCGGCAAGGAACGCGCTGTTCCCGGTGACGAAACGAAGTTCTGCATCAGTCATCATCCTTCTCGGCCAAGACGAGGCTTAATCACAGACGGTGGACGACCGGATTCCTTACACACTCGCCGCAGCGGATCGTCATGGGGCTTCGCGCAGCTGGCGCAATCGCTCGCCATCGCTGCACTGGCAATCGAGGAAACCGTGAATGACACAGGTATGGCACATCTGTTCGAGCCGCAGCTTGAGCGCCTGCCGCGCGCGATGCAGCCGCACCGTGACATTGTTGAGCGTGACCCCCAGACTGATGGCAACCCTGTCCCGGGGCTCGCCGAGCAAATCGACACGCCAGATGACCTGGGCATATTCCGCCTTGAGTGTCGGCAGCAGCTTGTAAAGGCACTGACAGATGGCGTCGTCGATCTCCTCGTCGGGTTCGATCAGCGCTTCGGCCATGTTGGCGAGTTCAACGGGATCCACGCCATGCTCGCGCCGTCGCCGCGTTGCCGCGGCGCGCTGATGGTCGACGATCGTTGTCGCCAGCACCCGCCCGAGCCAGCCGCGAACCGTGCGGACGTCGCGCAGGTCGTTCGAGTGCTGAAGCGCCTTAAGCACGAAGCGCTGCAACACGTCGTCGGCCTCATCATGACTATGGAGACGACGACGCAAGAATTTGAGGAGATCACGGTGGCTCTCGACCAGCGCCCTGCGAACCGCCGCGTCCATCTCGGACGGCTCTGCTGCTTTACGTCGTGCGTCTTTTCCGGGTTCTTCAACCATCATGGGCCTCCGTCTGTTAGACGGCAAAGCGCGCAAACCATTACGCGACGATGTTGAGAAGCTGTCCACTGTAATGATCGGCGTGGGCCATCGTCCTAACGAATGCCGCCCGGTGTTGGGCCGGGCGACAGAAGAGCGGCATCGGGTTTCGCCCGCCGCATGGCATCTCTAACCGTACCGAGGTCATCGATGAAGTTTCTACCAGCCATCCTCACAGCTGCCGCTCTCGCCCTTGTCCCGGCGAGCGCCTTCGCTCAGTCTGGCGAAAGTCACACGCCGGGTATCGGCCACAGCGTCTTCATGCGCGGGACCGTTGTTCGCGCCGTGGGCAATGACCTTGTCGTCTGCATCGGCAGCGCCGATGGCGCCGAGGCCGGGCAGGAGCTCACCGTTTATCGTGTCTCTGAGCATCCGCATGGCCCCAAGGGACCGCCGATCTTTCAGCGGACTCACGTCGGCACTGTGCGGATACTCGGGGTCATCGACGAGCATTTTGCCAACGCCAGCGTCGTATCAGGAACAGTCAAGCGCCACGACATCGTCGAGTTGCGGCGACCCTGAGACCGCTTCGGACCGCCGCGACGCTGTCTTGGAGACCGGCGTCGCGATCACTGTGATTTGGCAAAGGATGAAAGTCGCAAGGAGGCGATCATGAACGCGGAACCTGTCTATATTCTCGGCTTCGATGACCCGGCGGCCGGCGATGTCGCCACGGTCGGGGGCAAGAATGCGTCGCTTTCGAACATGGTGCGAACCATGCGCAGCGCCGGCCTCGCCGTCCCCGATGGGTTCGCCACGACCGCGCAGGCCTTTCGCGACTATATCGCTGCCAACGGCGTCGAACCCTCTTTGCGCGCGCAAATTGCCGCCTTCCAGGCGGGGCAGGCGCCACTGCATGAAGCGGGCGAGGCAATCCGTCGCTTGTTTCTGGAAGGCGAGTTTCCCCCGGCGATGGCCGAGGCGATCCGCGACGCCTATCGGCGTCTCTCACGTGCAGCGGGCGTCGATGAACTGGGCGTGGCAGTGCGCAGCAGCGCGACGGCTGAAGATCTGCCGGACGCCAGCTTCGCCGGCCAGCAGGAGACATTTCTCAATGTCCGCGGTGAACGCGGCTTGCTTGATGCCTGCCGCCGCTGCTTCGCGTCGCTGTTTACCGATCGCGCTATCAGCTACCGTGAGACGAAGGGCTTCGATCATCTGAAGGTCGCACTGTCGATCGGCGTGCAGCGCATGGTTCGGTCTGACCTCGCAGGATCCGGCGTGATGTTCTCGATCGACACCGAGACGGGCTTTCCGCGAACGGTCGTGGTCAGCGCCGCTTGGGGACTGGGCGAAACCGTCGTTCAGGGGAGCGTCAATCCCGATAAGTATCTCGTTTTCAAGCCGCTGCTCGATGATCCCCAGCTTCGCCCGATCATCGAGCGCACATTGGGCGAGAAGGAACGCAAGCTTGTCTATGCCCAGGGTGGCAGCGCGCGCACCACGTTCCGCGACACGACTCGTCGCGAGCGAGCAGCCTTCGTTCTGAGGGACGAAGAGGTACTCCAACTGGCGCGCTGGGCCGTGCTCATCGAAGAGCATTACGGCCGACCGATGGACATGGAATGGGCCAAGGACGGTGAAACCGGCGAATTGTTCATCGTCCAGGCCCGTCCCGAGACTGTCCAGTCGAGCCGCCAGACGGCCAGACTGAGGACTTACCGGCTGCAAGAGAAGGGCAAGACGTTGCTCACAGGCTCGGCGATCGGTGAAGCGATCGCGACCGGCGCGGTGTGCATCATCCGCAGCCCAGCCGACATCGACCGCTTCAGGGACGGCGCGATCCTCGTCACCGAGATGACCGATCCCGACTGGGTGCCGGTGATGAAGCGCGCGGCTGGCATCGTCACCGATCACGGCGGCACAACGAGCCACGCGGCGATCGTCAGCCGCGAGCTCGGCGTGCCGGCGATTGTCGGCACCGGCAATGGCACCGACGTGCTGACCGAGAGCCAGGCGATTACCCTGTCCTGCGCGGAAGGCGATCGCGGCCATGTCTATGAGGGCGTGCTCGCCTTCGAAGCCGAAGACATCGATCTTTCCGCGATTCCCGATACCCGCACTGCGATCATGGTGAACCTCGCAAGTCCGGCCGCCGCATTGCGCTGGTGGCGTCTGCCGGCCAAAGGCGTCGGGCTCGCCCGCATGGAATTCATCGTCAGCAACGCGATCAAGGCGCATCCGATGGCCTTGCTGCATCCCGAACGCGTGACCGACGCTTCCGAGCTACGGCAGATACGCGCGTTGACCTCGGGGTTCGCCGACCCGGCTGAGTTCTTCATCGAGACGCTCGCGCTCGGCATCGCCAAGATCGCCGCAGTTTACCACCCGCATCCCGTGATCGTGCGATTGAGCGATTTCAAGACGAACGAATACGCCCATCTCCTGGGAGGAGCCGCCTTCGAGCCGAGCGAAGAAAACCCGATGCTCGGGTTCCGCGGTGCCTCGCGCTATTATGATGAACGCTACCGCGAAGGCTTTGCACTCGAATGTCGCGCGCTGAAACATGTTCGCGAGGACATCGGCTTTCGCAACGTCATCGTCATGGTGCCCTTCTGCCGGACACCCGCGGAGGCCGATCGCGTGCTGGCCGTGATGGCGGAGAATGGCCTCGCGCGGGGCGACGACGGCCTCGAAATCTACATGATGTGCGAGATCCCGTCGAACGTCATCCTCGCCGAACAGTTCGCGACGCGTTTCGACGGGTTTTCGATCGGCAGCAACGATCTGACCCAGTTGACGCTCGGCGTCGACCGCGACTCAGGCGATCTTGCACCGTTGTTCGATGAACGCAGCGAAGCGGTCACCCGCCTGATACACGAAGCGATCGCCAAGGCACATGATGCCGGAATCAAGGTCGGCATCTGCGGACAGGCACCGAGCAACTATCCCGAGTTCGCGGCCTTTCTCGTGCAGGAGGGCATCGATTCAATCTCGCTCAATCCGGACAGCTTCGTGGCGACGGTCCGCCATGTCGCCGAGGTCGAGCGGACGCTCGCGTCTGGAGACGGAGCTGACACCTCGACCAGCCGCGCCGAGACCGCACAATAGGCCAAGGTCACTGCACGCAGCCTGCGGATCGCTGTCTGCACGAATGCGATAAATCCGGGCGCCTGGAGACGCGGACGTCCGCCAGGTCGTCGATAAAGGCACATGGACGTGACACGTAAACTCGATCGGTGGCGCAGGAATTCCGGCAAACAACGCGCCCGGCGGAACGACGGCGCGAGCCATGCCGTGGAGGCGCTCCGGTCCCGCAGCTTCGATTTCGCATGGGCGCTGTGGACAGCGCTGTTCGCGCCAGTGATTCCGCTCTTGTGGCTTACCGGATCGCCGCCACACCTTGTCCGGAAGTTCACGCGGATCTGGGCGCGCGGAGTGCTTGTCGAACTCGCCTGGATCGTTGGACTCGATTTCGTCGAACAAGGGCGCGGCAATGTTCCGACCGAACCCTGCCTTATCATCTGCAACCATCAGTCGACCTGGGAGACGATGGCGGCGCTCGTGCTGTTTCCCGATGTCGCGATCATCGCAAAACGCGAGCTGCTGCGAATCCCCGTGCTGGGCTGGTTCCTGCGCCGCTCGCCGATGATCATCATAAATCGGTCCGAAGGTGCTTCGGCGCTTCGCACCATGATGACGGAAGGCGCAGCCGCGCTTGCTTCCGGGCGATCGGTGCTGATCTTTCCAGAAGGCACGCGCCGGGACCCGAGCGAGCCGATCCGGTTCAAACGCGGCGTCGATCTGCTCTACAAGAGGTTGGGCGCACCGGCCTTGCCTGTCGTTGTCGATTCGGGGAAGTTCTGGGGTGCTGCCTCTCACCCCAGACGGCAGGGCACGATTACAGTGACCTATCTTTCCCTCATTCCGGCCGGGCTGAGCTTGGCTGAATTCGCGCGGTATGGCGAACAGCGAATGCAGGCGGAGCAAGCAAGTGCATCGCCAGTCGGATGGGACCGGACGCCATAAATTATCAGCTCACTGGCAGTCGGTCCGCTGATTTATAGAAGAGGACTGACCAAACGGGCGACATTCTCGACAGTCTTTGCCAGCAATGGACGCCGGCTCCATTGCTCCGGTGCCAAGCGGTCACTTCTCGCAATGTTACGCGCCTGTTCGGCTTGAAGGCCCGCAGTTGCAACTTTATCGTAGATGATCAAACTGGCTTCGCCGTTCAACAGGAAGGAACGAATATCGATATTGCTTGAACCGATAACGGCGATTTCGTCGTCGATGGTGATGTGCTTGGCATGGAGCAAACCATCATGGAAAAGGTGAATTGCGACACCAGCGCGCAGCAGTTCGTCATAATAGGAGCGCTGGGCAAGACTGACGAAGGGGTGGTCGGCAATGCGCGATAATATGAGTCTCACCTCGACGCCGCGCAGGACGGCTGTTTGGAGTGCTTTCAGCAAGGCCTCGTCGGGAATGAAATAGGGTGTGGTGATCGCGATGCGGTGGCGGGCGCCATGAACGAGCGCTACGATCAGCCGTTCGGCGCCGGATACGGGATAATCGGGACCGCTGGGTAACAACTGGGCGACAACACCGGCGCGCGGATGGTGATGAGGGAAGAGCTCTGGAGTGTCCAGTACGCGCCCCGTCTCGAGGAACCAGTCGGCGACAAACACCGCCTGGAATTCGAGTACGACCGGTCCGCTGGTTCGCGCAACAAGTTCCCTGTTGACCAGACCTGGCGAGAACTCCGCCGCTACCAGATTCTGAGAGCCGATATAGCCATAGCGCCCGTCGATGATGACGATCTTGCGGTGATTGCGCAGGTCAGCCCGCGTCGAGCGCCGCTGGAAGAGGGTGACGGGAAGTGCGCGTTCAATCTCGACGCCGCCAGATGCGAGGCGCCGCTTCAGGCGGTGTGCCCAGGGACGCGAGCCAAGCGCATCGATCAGCACCCGGCATGCGACGCCGCGCCCAGCCGCCCGCAGCAGCGCTTCGGCCACTCGCCCGCCGGTGAGATCGTCGGCAAAGATATACATCAGGATATGAACATGGTCGGAAGCGTTCTCGATGTCGGCGATCAATCGATCGACTACGCCGTCATAGTGCGACAGAAATTCGACGCTGTTGCTGCCGAGCGTCGGAAACTGGCCAAGCTGTTCGATCAGGAGGGCGGCCGGCAAGAAGCGTTCCGGCAGTTCTGGCCGGCAGCAATGCTGCGAATGTTTGATTTCGCGCGATGCTCTTGCGAGCAGATCTTGGGCGGTGGCAAACCGTTGCCTCCGCCAGCGTGGATAGGAGGGGCGACCAATTATCAGATAGAGAACGAGCGCCGGGATCGGCAGGAAGAAGACGAGAAGCAGCCAGCCGCGCGCGGCATCGGGCGAACGGCGGAACGGCACGATCACCAACATTATGATCCGAATTGCCCATTCGACCGCGACGTAACCAAGACCAAGAGGGTCGATAGCACCGACATTAATCACAGTCAGTTTCCTTCCATCGGACCGCAGGCAAACCGGCCATGATCATGCCTGTCTCTCTCGACGTCTTGCAACTCGCCAATCTGGCGCGAATTATCCATCGGTAGCGATGCGCTGTGGGAGAGCCGAATAAAGCCGCTCGACCCAAAGACGACAAGGCGGCTGCACCGGCAGCAACGCCATAGGAACGGCGTCGAGCGGCTGTCCTTGAGTCAACGCCACCGTTGCTGTGGACACGAAGCTGGCGCCAGTGGAGACCGGGCTCCGGGCGGTTACCGGCCGTGCTGCGAGCCGCCGACTCCCGTCCTTGTTCGCGATAGAAGCGCCTTCCCCACCAAGTGTCACGACCACGATCTCTGCTGCACGTGCTTCGCCAAGTTCGCGGGCAACAGCTTCCTGACCGGCGGCATAGGGTCAAGGTGACGATCGGCGTCAATCAGTTCCGTCAAGCTGATCTGTCCGTGTGCCCGTCCTGCGGTTCGACGACCGAACATGTCTTACTTGCATGGCGGCCCATCGTTCAGGCACGCGCCAACGAAGGCCTCTTCAGGCTGGCGTGCTTTCCAGAAAATCATGGCGACGAGGTAAGATGACATGAGCGCCCCGCCAAAGCAGAAAACCGAAACATATGCGTAACTGAAGAAGGCATAGGTGATCCCCAGAACCAAGCCAACCAGCAGTCCGAATATCCGGATTTCCGGCTTGGAGGAGACGAGCAACGGAATAATGACGGCCGTCACATATATCGTGTAGGTAAGTTCTCGCACGAATATGAAATCGAACAGTTCAATCCCGCCATAAACAATGACATGCGGGAGAAAAGTTACCGTGAGCCAGCTCTGGTGAGCGAAATAAGGCAAATATTGCCCCGCGCCGAGGATCGCGCCCAAGATGGTGAAGGCGAGATAGAGTGGCCGTCGGCGAGGAGGTTCAACGAAATAGGTTGCAGCCGGCACCCATACGGGCCACGCCAGCCACGAGAAGAACATATAGGCAAGCGAATAGCGACCCACTGCGGCCATGTCGCCAGCCTCCCCCGCTCGCCACACCATCCCCTCGAACAACTGCTGGAGGCCGAACAGAAAGGGCAGCGCGCAGATGGCAAGATAACGGCGGTCGGTGCGATAGGCCTTGTAGACACTCACCGCCCCCGCCGGAAGCAACAAGGCTGCGGCTGACAGGCTAGCTTCGGCCGAAAAGCACATGGCAAATTCCTGCATGTTCGGCCGCAAGCACCATGGCCAGTCGCTCCGCCTCGCGTTCTCCAACGTCCGCACAGGATTTTCGGATAGTGGAAACTGGGTTGACCGTCACGGTGCGATGAGCCCTTGCTCCAACGCAGCGCTATCATAGAGGAAGACGGAATTGGGATCCGGCAGGCCGTAATCGGCGCGCGATGCTTCGCCGAGGCGGGTCAGCAAATCGCTGATCAGCGAAAGCCGCGTGTGATGTTTGTCGTCGGCCCGAACAATGGTCCACGGGGCGGCGATGCTGTGGGTGCGCGCCAGCATTTCGTTGCGGGCAGTGCTATAGGCATTCCAGCGTTTGGTGGCTTCATCGTCTACCGGACTGATTTTCCACTGCTTCAAGGGGTCTTTCCGTCGTGCCGCGAGGCGCTTTTTCTGCTCCGATTTTGAGATGTCCAGATAATATTTGACCAATGTGATCCCGCAGTGGGCAAGAAGCTGCTCGAACATGGGCACTGTCGCCATGAATTCCTCATATTCGGCGTCTGTGCAATATTCCATCACCCGTTCGACGCCAGCGCGGTTGTACCAGCTGCGGTTGAACAGAACGATCTCACCGGCGGCGGGCAGATGGCTGGTCCAGCGCTGGAAATACCAGGATCTGCGATCATGGTCCGAAGGCGGGCCCAGCGCCACCACGCGCGTTTCGCGCGGGCTCAGATGCTTGACGATGCGTTTGATCGACCCATCTTTACCTGCCGCATCCCTTCCCTCGAGGATGATCAGCAACTTGCGACCGTCAGCGATGACCTGCCGCTGCAAGGCGCTGAGCCCGATCTGGAGCGAATGGAGTTGCTCGCCATAGTCGAGCGGGGCCTCTTCCTTTTTGTTCTTGCTCATACCTTGTCCTCAAATCTCTGATTGCACGCGGATCGTGTACGCCAGGAATGCAGTGCCGCCGCGCGATTGGCCGTCTCGGGGCTCAGGCCGCTTATTGTGAGGGTTCGGCCACCAGCACCCTGCCAACGCTTCGCATAATTGGTATCTCCTGAAGGATGGCTGCCGGAGTTTGGTCCTCAAAGGGGGCGGTTCGGCGGGGACTTGGAAGACGCATCGCTTGGCCGCGAACGTGAAAGTCTCGGAATAAAGCCTGGAACGCGGTCCATATAAGCCCGATAGTCCGCACCGAAGGTGGCAAGTGCCTCGCGCTCCTCGCTCCGGGCGAGCCGGACATACATGACGACGAGGACCGGGAACATCGCGAGCGTCAGCAAGGTTGGCCATTGGAAGAGGAAGCCGAGCATGACCAGGATGAACCCGTCATATTGCGGATGTCGCACATAAGCGTAGATGCCTTCTGTCGCGAGTAGATTGTTCTTTTGCGCTCGATAGAGTCGCGCCCAGCCGCTCGAAATCAGCCAGAAGCCGCCACCAATCAGCAGGAAGCTCAAAATGTGGAACGGGCCGAAATGCGGATTTGTTCGCCACCCGAACATCTCCTCGAGCAGATGCCCCGCATCATGCGAAAACCAGTTCACTTCTGGATAGCGGCTCTGCAGCCACCCCGAGAGCAGATAGATCGTTAGCGGGAAGCCATACATTTCGGCAAAGAGTGCGACCAGGAACGCGCTGAACGCGCTGAATGAGCGCCAGTCGCGCTTGGTCTGAGGCTTGAAGAAGCTGAATGCGAAGAAGATGAAGATCGCGGAATTGAGGATTACCAGTCCCCAAAGTCCATAGGCGGGCGCGTCACTGTGCATGGCTGGATTGTCCTATTTTTAATGACGATGGGGGCTGGATTCGGCACTCGAATGCACGCCATGCCGATCCGGCTTCAGCCCCGCATCGACCCCGCTGCCATTTTGGTCACTGTGATCACCATGACCGCCGTGGCCGCCATGTCCCCCGTGCATGAACATGTGAAGCAAGGGACAAGCGAACAATATCAGAGCCCATGGGAGGATGCTGAGCGCATGGACCCTATGCTCTGAGAGGAGAAAATAAGCTGCGATCGCCGCAAAGGCTATGAAGACGAAGGCCCTTCGCCATCCGTCACCGTTCGATCGGTGGTCAGAATTCCGGTTCACATCTTGCCTCCCTCAAAGCGATCGACCGCCACCGTGAAAAGTTGCGGAACAACCTCACTCTCATGGACGCGGCTGCGATCTCTTCATTACAGTCGCTCCTCGCGAGGATATCATCGCTTCGTCGATATCCGCAGTAGCCAGAGCATCATCGATGCCCGACAAAGGGGGCATCGACATGGGGCAATCGCGGGTAGCGAGTCGCCCCGGTTGACCTGCCCCCCAGCGGTCCCTCGATCATAACGAGAGTCTTGCAGTTGAATATTCCGGCCCGCTCGCTGATATGAATGGGGTGCCTGTTCCCCAAAGATGGAAGTACGGGGCTCACGACAGGAATGCCAGGCCGTTCTATTTATCGAGAGATCGTAATGTAAGGTGATCTGGAGCGTCTCTTCCGAGGAACGCCAAATATCTGGCTAACGCCATCAGGCCGGAGTTGTCCGGTGCGGCAACAAGAAGAGTCCGATATTAGGTGCCCAGATGGCTGACGAAAGCAACCCGAGAACAACCTGCGAGATTATCACGATATATGCGCCGATATTTCGCGAGAAATTAAGAAAACTCGAAGGGCACGGACGAGAAAATTGTGACGAGGCCGTGTGTCTACGCCGCGCGCTGGCGCTTGTTGACGCCACACAAGCGCAATCGGACATCAGCCCCTCTGAATGATCCTACCGGCCTCGGCAGATCGGTTGTTCAGCGCCACCGCGCTGCACCAGGATGAGACCGCCGAGTATCAGGAGGGCACCGGCTGCCTGTGTCCATCCGAGGCGTTCTCCGAACAGCGTTGCGCCGATTGCCAAACCGATGATCGGGACCAGGAATGTAAAGGCATTCGCCTGGGTGAGGCCGATATGTTCCAACGTCGTAAACCAGAGCCAGAATGCGGCGGATGTTCCCAATATCGCCAAGCTGAGCAATATGACGATAAACTCGGGAGACCGCGAAATTTGGGACATATCTTCGGTCATAAATGACAGAAGCGCTAGTGGGATGGCTCCGATTGCCAGCTGGAAGCCCATCGCGATCACGGCATCGACTTGGCCCGTGAGACGTTTGATGCCGATGTTGCCTATCGCTACTCCGCTCGCCGCAAGACCAACAAAGGCGATGCCGAGGCGGTAATCAGGCATATTGGCCGAAAACATGGACGGCCAGGCAATTGCGCCTATGCCAAGCAGTCCTATTGCAAGGCCGGCCTTGCCGCTCAGGGTTAGCCGTTCTTGCAAGACGATGTGGGCGAGAAGCGCGGTCAGAAGCGGCTGCGTGTTCGCGATGACAGTCGCGATACCGGGCGAAACATATTCTGCGGCATGGAACATTCCCAGAAATCCAAGGGTAGTGGAGCCGAAACCCACGATAACGATCAAAATCCAGGCGCGAATATCATGGGGTGGGGGCCGCCGCAGCAAAATGCCCAGCAGAATGAGGCTCAGCCCTGCGATTGCAGCGCGCATGGCTGCAAAGGCGACGTGAGGCGCCAGATCAAGGCCGATGGCAATGAGTGGAAAACAGCCCGCCCAGAGCAGCATCACGGCAAGGAGCCGAATGATCGAACCGGCAGTCAAAATTCGTTTGCGCAGGGCGATCTTCGCCGCGGCGCGCCCCAGCGGAAAATCACGCGGCCAGCAACTTGCCGCAAGCATGAGCGACGGTGAGCAGTCCGGGGCTTCACACCGAATGTCTCTTTTCCGGTTCCGGTGCGCGTCCCCGCTTTCTTCCCCCATCGGATAGTGCTTGGATCTGACCTTCCTCTCCATCCATCCGCCGTTGCGGTTGCCGCGGCCTGACCAGCGCCTCGAAGCCGGAAATCACATCGAAAAGTTCTTCGTCGATGCCAGTCTGGCGCAACTGCTGAAATGTGCCGTGCAACTGCGCCAGCAACTCACTGATGTTCTTGTCGGCCCGCTCCATGGCCGCTAATCGGCTCGCATTCTCGCTGGCGAGGGATTCGGCACAGGCCCGGAAGAGCGAGATGAACAGATATTCACGGACAAGCGCGCTGGCAGTCCCGGTGCCGCCGCCCACTATCTCGGGCAAGTTTCCGGTTGGCCAGCGCACGCTGGCGAGATCCTGCTGCCATTGTGCGTCGAGTGGCAACAGACGCTGACTAACCGGTTCGTATAGCGCCCCGGACAGGGGCCGGTTATGGACCACGAAAAGGCTGGTATGCGCACTGTCGACCTGACCGACCTCCCTTTCAATCAGAATCTGAGCGACAAACGAGGTGATGCCTTTGACAGAATTCGGAACAGTAAGGAGGCCAACCGGTGATAGACCCGCATCCGCGAGACGCGCATGAACACGCTCGCCGACGGCCCAGACCTGAGCTTCGCCGGATAGAGCATCAAGTGTCTTGATCGCATGATCGGCGACAACGTCGTTAAACCGTCCCACCAGTCCCTGGTCCGATCCGAAAACGACGGCGCCGACCGCATCGGCCTGATTGAGTACATTTCTTTCCGTCATCGAGGGCACCATTCGGTTTTCCCGAAACCAGGCGCCCAATCCCAACTCTACGGTCCGATAATAATCGGCCAGCGCACGCACCGATCTTTCATATTGGCCAATATTCGATGCGGCCAAGGCTTTCATTGTCCGGACGACGGATTGGAGATCGCCGGCGCTGCTCATCTTTCGACGCAGGCTCTCTATGGTGTCGCTCATGACCGATCCCTTCCGTCCGCGGCGGGCCGCGATGAAGTGCCCTCCGGCTTGGAAACGCCAGCTGACCCTGCGGTAATCCCGGCCTCCGGCCTTGCCTGGAAAGGCGCAACGGCCTGTCTGGCGATTTCAACGATGGTTGCGCGATCCTCGTCGCTGAGCTTGCCGGCGCTTTCAAATCGCGCGCACACTTGAGCGGGGATGTTCGCGGCCGCCTTCTGGACGGCGAGCTCGGCATTGGGCATCTGATCGAGCGCGACGGTATCAAAAAGCTTGGCGGTCACTGCCAGCAAGACAGCGATTTGCGCCGGCACTGACACTGGCGCGCCTTCCGCCTGCTGCAGGCAGGCGCGGATACGCCGTCCATGTTCGATGGTCTTGCGGGTGGCTTCATCCAATCGAGCGCCAAAGCGGGCAAAGGTCTCAAGTTCCTCGAATTGCGCATAGGCAAGCTTGAGATCTCCTGCCACGGCACGATAGGCTGAACGTTGCGCCTTGCCACCGACGCGCGAAACCGATTTGCCGACATCGACGGCAGGCAGGACGCCCAATTCGAACCGCGACGGCGAGAGATATAACTGCCCATCGGTGATCGAAATGAGGTTGGACGGAATGTAGGCGGAAATGTTCTCCGCCTGGGTTTCGATAATGGGCAGCGCGGTGAGAGAGCCGCCTCCGAGTTCATCACACAAGTGCGTCGCTCGTTCGAGTAATCGTGCATGAATGTAAAAGATGTCGCCGGGGAAGGCCTCGCGCCCTGGCGGGCGTCGCAACAGAAGCGACAATTCGCGATATGCCCGGGCATGCTGCGTGAGATCGTCATAAACGATCAGAACATCGCGACCCTGCTCCATGAAATGCTCTGCTATACTGGTCGCGGCATATGGGGCGATAAAGGCGAGACCGGGCGGGTCATTGCCTTCGGTGACAACGACGACGGTGTAGTCGAGCGCACCCGCTTCGCGCAGGGTTGCTACCGCTTTGGCGACGGCGGACGCACGCTGGCCAATCGCACAATAGACGCACAGCATATTCTGGTCGCGCTGGTTGAGGATCGTGTCGATCGCGATGGCGGTCTTGCCGGTCTGGCGGTCGCCTAGAATCAACTCGCGCTGGCCGCGCCCGACCGGAATGAGCGCATCGATCACTTTGAGCCCGGTCTGGAGAGGGATTGTTACCGCCGCACGGTCCATGATATGCGGCGCGGTGCGTTCAATAGGCAGGCGACCGCTATCGACCACCGACCCGTTGCCGTCGAGCGGTCGACCAAGAGGGTCGATAACGCGCCCGAGCAAGCCATCACCCACGACGACATCCATGACCCGGCCCGTACGCTGGACTTCATCGCCAGCGTTCAGATGAGAATAAGTGCCGAGCAGGACGACGCCGATTTCAGTCTCGTCGACGTTGAACGCCATGCCGAGCACATCGCCGGGAAAGCGTATCAGCTCTTCATAGCCGACTGCCGGAAGCCCGGAGACCTTGGCGACCCCCGTGGCGATGCTGCTGATGGTCCCCACCTCCTTTGGTCCCAGCTGCGGTGTGAATGCCTCCCGTGCCTGGCCTATCCTTGCCAATGCGGCGTCGAATGCACTCTGCAAGATTTCAGGTTCGGGAGTCATTGGTGCTGCGTTTCGGACCTGGGCGTCCTGGCCTTTGATCCGGCTTTAGTCCTGGTCTTCGGCGCGGCTGTGACATCAGCCATATCCCTGTCTTGAATAAGGTCGCCTACCGCCTTTTCCATCGAAGCGAGGTAATCCGCGATGGACCAGGCTATCTTCTGTCCATTCGCGGTGAGTTCGATTCCGCTGATCAGGTTCGGCGCGGTCTCGAACCGGAAGAGAATATCGGCCGAGATATTCTCCTCGAGCGCCTGCTGGATTGCGGCGCGTTGTTCGCCGGACAAGCCGAACGCGCTGCGCACGAGCGCGGGATCGGACGCAGCTTCGAGCGTCTGCGCGAGGATCCCTTTTGTCTTGCTGTCCATCGCGCGCAAGCGTTGGATGAACACATTGATCATGCGCTCTTCGAGGCTGACCGCGGCGAGATCTGTCAGCGCCTTTCGCGCGATGGCAAACACTTCCTGCTGGGTTCGGTGGCGTATGGCCTCGTTCAGATTGTCGGCGTCGGCTCGTAGTGCCTCCCGTTGCCTGTCGCTGAGGGCATCAGCTGCCTTTCGCGCCTCCTCGAGAAGCCGCTGGCGTTCCGCCTTCGCCTCGTCCATCGCCTGGTTCACGAGCGCCGCACGCTGCTTGTCGAACTGTTCGTTCTTGCGGAGGAACAGGTCGCGCTCCTCTTGCGCCTCGGCTTCCTTCGCGTCGGCATCGGCGAGTTCCGCGGCAATCCGTTTTTCCCGCGCATCGACGGCGTCGAGGATCGGTCTGTAGAGAAAGCGCTTGAGCAACCACACCAAAATGAGGAAATTGAGGGCTTGCGCGCCGACAGTGAACCAATCGATGAGCATCGATCACTTCCCCGCAGCTAGTGCGATGACGTGATTCCAGAACGGATTTGCGAAAATGAGGATCATCGAGATCACGAAGCAGTAGATCGCAACCGACTCGATCATCGCCAAGCCAACGAACAGGGTGCGCGTGATGGTGCTTGCGGCATCGGGCTGCTGCGCGAGCGAGCTCAATGCCGTGGCGACGGCGCGGCCCTCACCGAGCGCGGGCCCGATGCTCCCGAGCGCAATCGTCAGCCCGGCAGTGACGATTGAAGCGATGGCAATGAGGGTCATGCTATCCATAATGCCTCCATATGTAATCGTGCTTCATACCGAAAGTTCATCGGTTGGTTCGGGCGTGGCCGTGCGGCCGCGTGTGGCGGCCGCGATGTAGACTGTAGCCAGGATGCTGAAGATATAAGCCTGCACCATGCCGGTGAGCAGACCAAGTGCGCTCATGACGATCGGGAAGATAAACGGCGTGACGGTCAGCAGGATGGCGAGTATCATCGTCCCACTCATCATGTTACCAAACAGACGAACGGCCAGCGCCAATGTGCGCGACAGTTCGCTGATGATGTTAAACGGCAGCATGATGACTGTCGGTTCGAGATATGATTTGAGGTAGCCACCCAGCCCCTGCTCCTTGATTCCGGAAAACGGCACTACCACCAGCACGCAGAGCGCGAGTGCCGCTGTGGTCGAGAGCGACCCCGTCGGCGGTTCGTAGCCGGGAAGGATGGTGAAGAGACTGGCCAACGCCACGAACAGAAAGAGCGTGCCCAGAAAGCCGATATATTTTTGCGGATGTCGGAGGCCGACATCTTCGATTTGCTTTTCGATACTCGTGACAATGATTTCCAGCAGATTCTGCCATCGGGATCGATGCGGACCGTTGGAGAGCTTCCGCGTGATGAGTTTCGAGCCGATGGCAAGCACGAACATCAGGCCCCATGTGGACACAATCGTGCCGTTGAGTTTGAGAAACCCGTATTGCCAGAAGATCAGATCATCGGGGCTAAGGCGCATAGCGGATCTCCGCTGCCGAACCGGTCGGGGCGCGTCTTGACAAGCCGGACAGCGCCTTCACGACAAGTCGCGCCAAGACGAAACCGAGGAGACACAGCAGCCACCGCGCCCAATCTTCGCGGCCGACAAAATAGAACCCCGCCATGGTGATGCTGGTCCGCAGCAGCATGCTGCCCGAAAACCAAAGTCCCGGGTGTTGAGACAAAATTGCCCTGTTGACCGTCCACCAAAGGCCGCCAAAGAAGAATGTACCGAGGAGGAGGCCGGCAAGCAAAGGCGGTGCCATAACCAATAATTCATGCATGATCGTCGTCCTGTTCTTCCCGCATTTCCTTTTCTTCTTTAGCTACCCAATGCCAGGCGTTGAAACAGCCTATAACAAGCCCGGCGACCAGCAACGCCAGGGTCCAGGAATACCTTCCCGGATATCGTTGATCCAGCCACAGCCCGAGCGCAGCGCCCAACAGCGTCGGAATCGCCACCGACCAGCCGATCAGCCCCATCATTCCCAAGCCGAACCAGACACCTTGCCCCGAATTGCGCCGCGCCTTGAGCTTTCGCGCCGCTTTCGAGCCGACCTCCTGGCTGAGCGATCGCTTCGGCGTCGCGTGCCTCTTTTGGGACGGGTCAGTCATTTCGAATGCTCGCCATGCGGTGGATGAGGTCACTTTCCATTTTTGCCAGCATCGAGCGCAGGCTTTGCTCCTGCTGGTCGAGACTCAGAAACTCCTGCTCGACTGCTTCGCGCAACCGACCAAGGTCGGTTCCGCCCAGCGCGCGGCGCACCGATACGAGCACGTCCGGACCAGCCTTGACGAGTACTCCTTCGTCCACCGCGAGAAATACTTCACCATCCGATGGAGTCTCAGTGTCTGACCCGAAACTAAGGTGGGTGATATCAGCAGGTTAGCTTGACGCCGTGCCTTGCCGTTGATTCAGGAGGTTTTGCGAAGAACTTCCGGAGATCAGCGATGTGGACC
>Ga0098035_1000586_pt1 | contig 18183 bp, 11 predicted proteins | sample 3_EtaG_FD_75046 | JGI IMG/M metagenome (GOLD analysis project Ga0098035, IMG submission 75046) | Marine viral communities from the Subarctic Pacific Ocean - 3_ETSP_OMZ_AT15126 metaG | ecosystem: Environmental > Aquatic > Marine > Oceanic | place: Pacific Ocean | collected 2015-01-07
CACTCGGCCTCGCAAGGCCCCATGGTCTCGTCCATGTCCTTGTATCCGAACTGGTGGCCGTCCCGTGAGCGCGGGTTCCAGCGCACAAGGCAAACGACGGCGAACACCTCGCCGGGATCTCCGTTGGTCAATATCTGGGCTGCAGCGTAGTAGACACGGTTGCCCGGACAGGACGACGCGAGCACTTTAAGCCCTCGCGTCGTTCCATCGTCATTATCGCGTTGATAGGTGAGCTGCGCATCGAGATAGGCTTTGGCCGATGCGTGGCCACCCATGGATGTGAAGGGCATGAATAGCCATCCCATGAGGGAGTTCCTTTCGATTCGGTGGAGGGGCAACTGCGCTAACGGACGCCGACAGCCAGAGGTGATCGAGACCGTCAGGCCACGAGCGCCGGCGCGTCCTCAGGCTGCTCTTCGGAGGAGGACACGGCGTCCACGCTGGTGTTGAAGCTCTTCAGATAGGCGAAGGCCTGTTCCGCCTTGGCCGCGGCATGGATGATCGCCGTCTGGTCGCCCCGCAGGATCGCTAACCAGTGGCCAACATAGCTGGCATGACCGTCATGGAGGACATTGGGCAGACCGAGGTCCGCGCAGCAGAGCCCTGCCCCGATCTCGGCAACAAGTTCTTCAAAACAATAAGCTTTATCGCCAAAGCGCTTGCCGAAGGTGCGCGCGAGTCTGCTGGCATGTCCCGCCCAATGGACCGTCTCATGACAGCGGGTCGAAGCGTAATGATCCATGCTGCGGAACGACGTGCGATTGGGTAATTGGATATAGTCGAACGTCGGCGTGAAATAGGCCTGGTTGCCGCCGTGGCGCACATCGGCGGGGATGGCTGCAAAGAAGGCATCGATCGCCGCCTGTCGTTCCGACAGGACCAGAGGCTGCTCGGGTTCGTTGGAGGGATAGAAATAGGGCGGCAGGCCGTCAATTTGATCGGCGTTGAAGACGATGTAGTGGCGGAGGAACCGGATGCTCCGCTCCACCTCCTGGCCGGTTTCGGGATGCTCCTCGCGTTTCTTGAACGAGGAATAATAGACCGAGAGCGCGCCGGCCTGCCCTTTGCGAACATGCCCTCCTAGCGTTTCCGCCTGACGATAGGTCATCCAGTAGCGGGAGCGATAGCCCTGGGCATCGCCGAGCGCCCAGAGATAGAGCGTATTGATGCCCTGATAGGGCGTCCCGCAGTGACGCAGCGGACGGCCCCCTGCCCCGCTCGATCGCCAGGGTCTCGACCAGGGCGGAACGCCCTCTTCGAGCTTGCGGATGATGAGGTCGGTGATTTCCGCGGCCACGTCGCGGCTGGTGCGTCTAGTTGCGAGCATGGCGAGGTCTCCAGAATGGGATTGAAGAAGGGACCGCCGGCGCGATAGACGCGCCGGCGGTCAGGCGCCCAGGAGGAGAGAGACTTCAGGCGGCGATTGCGTCTTGATCCGGGCTTTCCTGCTCGACCGTCGCATCAGCGGTAGCGACATCGTCCGCGACTTCCGCCACTTGCGTATCGTCACCGGCATCGACCTCGGCCGAGCCTTCCGACTGATCGTCTGCACCGCCCTCGACGGGGTCGAGGTCTGCCACCTCGGCCTGATCAAGGAACTTCATCGCGTCGGGCACCCAGCCGAGCGCCGCCTCCCGCACCTCGGGCTCGACAATCGCTTCGCCCGCGAACAGCTTCGCGCACGATTCCGATATCTCCGACTTCTTCATGGTCGCGTGGCGCGCGGTCAGCGCGGCACCGCCGACATCGGCGAGCAGCGTCAGGATCGAGCCCTTGCTGATGCGATCAAAGAAGTTCTCCGAGGTCGGCCGCCACCAGCTTGCGACATCGACCTCCATGATCGTAGCGAGCCGGTTGTGGAGCGGGCACTGCTCGGCCCGGTAGCTCGCCTTCGCCTCGAGCGACATCGCGACGATGTAAGCGAGCCAAGCGGCCTTGCTGTCGTCGTCCAGCGCCCGAAACGCCTCGAACCTGTCGACTTCGGACCTGTGCTCCAGCCAGCTCGCATCAAGGCCGTCATGCGCTTCGGCGAGATAGCCCCGCGCGCGCGTCGTCGGCTGCTCGCCGCTCACCGGATCCTGCGGCGAACGCGCGCGAATGGTCGAGCCATAGGCGCTGAACGTGCTGGTGCGGTCGTCGATCATGACGAAGAGCGCATAGTCGAGCGCCAGGGCTGGATGGCTGAGCAGGGTCGCTGCCAGCACGTCGCGCCGCTGCATCGCCAACTCGTCGTAGAGCCGGGCACTGAGCGGCTTGCCCCCGGGAGCGATGGCCTCGGGCGGCGGCGGCAGGGTGTAATCCCTTCCGGTGCCGGTCGAGCGGGTGCCGCCTGCGTCGTCGTCATTGTCGGCGTCCTCGCCCCCCACGCGAACCGGCTCCTCGCTATAATATTCCGTGTCGAGGACCATTTCGCCCTTCGGCGTCAGCTTCAGGAAGGCGCCGACCAGTGGCTTGAGCTCATCGGGCAGCACGGGCGGCGCATGGTGGATCGCATGTTCCTCATCGGCGAGGGCATCATATTCCTGGTCGAGCGCCTTATAGGCTTCCTCGGTGAGGTTCTCGTCCTCCATCTCCTCGGTAATGGCATCCTGCCGCTCGGAAATGGCCTGCACCCGCGCGAGCTGCTCCTCGGTCAGGTCGGGAGACGGAAGGATGACGCGGTAGAGGCCGGCCGAGGCGCTGTGCGTGTAGTTGGACGCGATCGGCCGGATCCACGCAAGGCCGAGTTCCTCACCGATCCGCCTGGCCTCTTCTTCCATGATATCGGCGGCCAAGCGCTGCGCGATCTCCGGATTGACCCACTTGTCGCCGCTGTCGCTGAAGAGGTCGCGATCGATCTTGCCCCCGGCTTCGGCATAGCGATCCTCGCCGACGAGGATCGCCACCGGGTCGGTCGATTTCATGGTCTCGTTGGCGATAACCCGGCGGATCGTATCCGCGTTGGCGTAGCTCGTACCATAGCTGTTCCAGACGAGCAGCTGCTTCTCCTGGTTCTCGGTGGAGGCATAGGCCTTGGCGACGTCGAGGGTGATGGTGCCCTCACTCAGCGCCTCGAAGATCGGCTCGGCCAGCGTGGCGAGCCGCAGGCGGCCTTCCACAAAGCGGCGGGTGAGACCGAAGCGCTTGGCGACGCCATCGACGTCCCCGGTCAGTCCGATGAAATACTGGAATGCGCGGCATTCTTCCGCCGGCGTCATCTTGAGCTGATGAAAGTTCGCCGCCGTCGACGTTTCGGAGAGCGTCGCTTCGTCGCCCACGAGAACCTTCACGGGCACGTCATATTCCTCGGGGACGATGATACCGCGTTCGGCGAGGAGCATGAGGCCCCTGAGCCGGCGGCCGCCGTCGAAGACTTCGTAAGTGCCGCGCGGCTTCTTCACTGGGGTGACAAGCAGGTTCTGCAGAACGCCGCGCGCTTCGATATCGGCGGCCATCTGCGGGATCTCCAGCAGTTCATCAGGCCGCTTGCGGACATTGATAGGGGAAAGCGTAAGCTTCGAGAGCTTTACGGAAGTGGTCATCGGAGCAACTCCTTCTGGCATCCGGATCAGCCCGGACACCACTTCCGACCCCCCTTCCCTTTCAGTCCGACCGAGACAGGATCTGCGCCAGGATCGCTTCAACCGATGCCATCGGCACGAAAACCCGGGTGCGGTATTGGATCACCTCGGTGAAGCAGCCAATCGACTTGAGCCAGGGCAGCCGATCGACCGGGCAGCCGACCAGTTCGACGCGAGCCGAGCCGTTGACGATGGAGCGCTTGATGGTGAGCGGGAAAGGCCGCGAAATGTCGATGCTGCGTCCCGCCGCCACGGCCTTGACCACGGCGTCGGCCGGCAGAGCATCCGCATGGTCGATGCCGAGCTTGGTGAAGAGCTGCGGAACATGATCGTCGAAGACGAGACGTCCGAGCCAAGACTGCCCTTCCCCATCGACGATACGATTGACCGCGAGGTGGTCGCTCGGGAGCGCCGACCAGATGGGCAGCAGGAGGCCGGTCGCAAGGCGGATCGTCTCGCTGTCCACGATCTGGCTGGTGGTTTCGACCTCGGCAGCCCAAGTGATGCTGAAGTTCTCGCGATCGACCTCCTCCCACGAGGATTCGTAGAGGTCGTCTTCGCGCATATATTCGTTGCGCGTGGGCCGCATCATCTCGACGCGCGGGATCGGCGTCCCTTCCTTCTCCTCCATCAGAGCCCTCGCCCGGGTTCGCAGCGCGGACTTGCCCGACTTGCGGTTGACCATGAAGATCGCACTCGCGTCACCGTCAGCGATGCGCAGGATACGTTCCAGCAAGACGGGATTACGCCGGCGCGCGATCTCGATGGTGAGCAGGTGGGAGGTCGCGCCCGTGAGAGGGTCAGTTCGCAGAACGACGTCATCGACCAGCGTGGCCTGGTCGACCAGGATCGTCTCGACGCCGACATCGAGCCGACCCGCATCGCGCGCAGCGGACACGCGGGTTTCGATCAGTGCGAGGAACTCCTCGAATATGCTGTTCTGCAACGCGATGGGCAGCGCGAGGATGCGATTGAGCCAGCGCTGAATGGGCGGCATCTCGTCCTTGAGGACGCCGTCCTTATCGACCAGTTCCAGCCCGGTACGATGCTGGAAATCGTCAAGCGTGGTGCTGGAAAGCTTGCCCGCCGCCAGGAGATCGAACCAGCTGAGCAGCGCTGCACAAGCATATTCGCTTTCGAGATTGTCGGCCGGGTCGAACAGCCCTTGCCCGCCGGTCTGCCGCTGGCCCCGGGTGAGCGCTCCAAGGCTGTCGAGCCGCCGCGCGATGGTGCTCGTGAAGCGCAGTTCGCCCTTGCAGTCCGTGGTCACTGGGCGGAACAGCGGCGTAGTCGCCTGGTGCGTGCGATGGGTTCGCCCCAACCCCTGGATCGCCCGGTCGGCCCGCCAACCCGGCTCGAGCAACAGATGGACGCGCTGCTCCTGGTTCACCACGTCGAGCGATGCGTGATAGCTCCGGCCGGTGCCGCCTGCGTCCGAGAAGACGAGGACGCGCTTGCGCCCCGCCATGAACGCGGCGGCTTCGGCCTGGCTGGTCCGGGCCGAGCGGCTCTCGAGCTTCTGCCTGCCGTCGCAGGTGGTGATCAGACGCTTGGTGCGACCCGTCACTTCGGCGACATTGTCATGGCCGAAATGTTCGAGCAGGGCATCCAGCGCCGACATGATTGGCGGCATCGCACAGAGCTTCTCGATCAGTTCGTCACGCGCGGCTTCCGCTTCCGGGTTGTAGACCGGATGGCCATGCTCATCGAGCATCGGCATCGATCTCGGCGTGCCGGTATCGTCCTTGAAGACGCGCATCTGGCGGGTTGGAAAGGCCCGCTGCAGATAATCGATGATGTATTCGCGGGGGCTGAGATCAATTTCGAGATCGGCCCGTTCTTCCGGGCTGAGATCGCCCAAGCGCCGATCAAGGATCGATTCCGCGGTCGTGACAAGCTGCAAAACGACCGACTTGCCATTGGCAAGATGGCTCCGGACCGCCGCGATCACGGTCGGTAGCTTCATGCTGAGGAGCAGTTGCCCGAAGAACCGCTGCTTCGTGGATTCAAAGCGCGAACGGGCCGACGCCTTGGCGCCGCTGTTGAGGGTTGCGTTCTCGAGGCCGTCGACGACCGAAGTCAGCTCGAGGGCTCGCTCCATGTTGCGATGGATGATGCTCCACGAATCGGCATAGCTGTCGTAGATCGCGATCTGGTCAGACGTGAGTTCGTGACGTAATATCTCATATTCGACCCCGGCGAAGCTCAGTGCCCGTGATGTGTAGAGACCAAGCGCCTTGAGGTCACGCGCGACCAGTTCCATCGCGGCAATGCCGCCCTTGCGGATGCCGGAGATGAACTGTTCGCGATCGCAGAAAGCAGTCTCGGGGCCCCAGAGGCCGAGCCGCACGGCATAGGCCAGGTTGTTGACGTCCGAGGCACCGGTTGCCGAGGCATAGAGCACTCGGGCGCCAGGAAGCTGATTTTGGAGGAGGACACCACAAATACCCTGCTGCGATCCCTTCTTCGCCCCGAGTGCTCCTTCCCCGCCGGCGACTCCGCCCATCTCATGGGCTTCGTCGAAGCCGATTACGCCCTCGAAATCCTCACCTGCCCAATCGACGATCTGCTGAAGTCGGCTGTGATCGCCCCGGGCAGAGCGCAGCGTTGGATAGGTGACAAAGAGGACGCCCTGCTCGATCGGGATGGATTGGTCGATTCTCCAGTTCGCCAGGGGCTGGATATCTGCCGCGAGACCACCGAGCGCCGTCCAATCGCGCCGTGCGTCTTCGAGAAGTGCTTCGTTCTTCGAGATCCAGATGTTGCGCCGGCGCCCCTGCAGCCAGCTGTCGAGAATACAGGCCGCGACTTGTCTGCCCTTCCCCGCACCGGTGCCGTCGCCGAGGAAATAGCCCTTGCGATACGCGCGGCCGTCTTCTGCTTCGTCGAGGCCGACACCCTCCTTGCTGGGTTTGAAGCGGCCCGGCAGAAGCTGGCTCCAGGCGTGACCTGCATAGACGACGGTCTCAAGCTGCGATGCGGAGAGCAGGCGCTCACTGACGGTTCGCTCCGGTAGCTGCGGGACGTAGGATGGTATCGGCCCGGCGATCGAGCCCATCGCCACGGACTCCACCAGCGCAGTCGGATGTTCGCCGGCCGTTTCAAACACGATCCGGCTCGGCCGATAGGGGAGATAGACGCCGACCTGGTCCAGCAGCGGGGCCGGCGTTTCGAGCACGGTATAAGCCACCGGCAGGACGTTGTTGCGGACTGGCGCGTGATAGGGTCGTGGCTGCGACCGACTGCTCTTCATCGCCCGGAACAGCGACAGAGTCGAGGATCGCTTCGGCGCGGGCGGCGGAGCCGCGACGATCGAGGCGCGCTCGGTGACTCTCAGCGCACCAATCAGCTCGCGGATCGACGCCCGCTGGATTGTGGCCGGAAAGGCACCGCCTGGCACCTTGTCGATGACGAAGAGCCTGACCGCGATCGATGTGCCGTGCTTGAGATAGCATTTCTCAAGCCGCACCGATGTCCGCACACTCACATCCCGCAGTGTCGTTTCGAACAGGTCGCGCATCCGGGCATTGGGACCGAACCAGTCGGGCATGATGGCAACGAGGCGGCCGCCGGACTGGAGGCGGCGGAGAGCGGCCTGGAGATGCCGGACGGCGGCGTGGCTGTCCGCGCCAAGTCCCACCGAGCGGGAGAAAGGCGGGTTCATCAGGATTACGCTTGGGCGCGGGGCTTCCGCCAGCGTCGAATTGATGGTCGCCCCGTCATGTCCGGTGACCACGGCGTCGGGAAAGACGTGTGACAAGCGCGTGCGGCGACCTAGCGCATATTCATTAAGCTGGAGCGCCGCGTATCCCCGACAGTGCGCCACTAGGAGACCATTGCCGGCGCTGGGCTCAAGGACGATGTCGTCGCTCTGGATGGCAGCGAGCACGACAGCTACTGCGGCCAGATCGACAGGCGTGGAGAATTGCTGCCACTCGATCTGATCTTCGCTCCGCACCGTTTGGGTGGGCAGCCGATCCGAGAGATCACAGGCGGCTGCCGCATCGGCGAGGGAGCGTAGTGGATAGGGTCCAAACTGGAGATGGTGGGCGAGCGCGTGCTCAAGAATCTCAAAGCTGTCGCGCTGGGTCCAATAGCCGTCAGCGTCGGATCCACCGAAGCCTTCGACCATGGCGGCGTTCAGATCTCCTCGCGTTATCGTCTCTGAGGAACGCAGTCGATTGACAAGGGCCGTGGCCGCACGACGTTCTGCCGCGGTAGCGGAATCGAAAAGATCGGGCATTTTGGGGTCTCCGGACTGGCTGCCCCCTCGGCAGCGTCAGTCTTTCGCCCCCCCTTCACTTTTCACCGGCAGCGAGCCCGGGTCATTCCGGCGATCTCATAAAAAGTTCTGGAAACTTTCATATGTTGGAAGTATTGAGAATTTTATGTCATCTCTGGCAGAACAGGTGTCGGCGGCGGGCCTGGCCGACCATATCCTCAGCGAACGCCAGCTCAGCGATCTGCTGGGTGGCGGCGACGCGCGTCGTTATGGGCTGGTCAACCGGGCACTCAAGGACGGCTCGCTGATCCGCGTGAAGCGGGGTACCTATCTTCTGGGACGACCTTATCGCAGTGAGCAGGTCCATCCTTTCGCCATCGCCCAGGGCTTGGTGCCAGGTAGCTATGTCTCGTTCGAGAGCGCGCTCGCTCATCATGGCTGGATCCCGGAGGGGGTCTTCGTCACCGCGAGCGTGTCGCCCGGGCGCAAGACCCTTCGTTTCGATAGTCCGGACTTCGGGCCGTTCAGCTTTCATCCCATCGCCATCCAGGATTATCGCTTCCTGACGAGCATCGATCGGATCAGGATGGGAAGGCTCACCGCCTTTGTCGCGCAGCCCTTGCGCGCGCTTATGGATCTCGTTGCCCTGCGAAAGGAAAGCTGGACCGGGATCGAATGGCTGACCAGCGGCCTGCGGATCGACAAGGATCTGCTTCTCTCACTCAAACGTAAGGATTTCGCGGTGCTGAGGCCTGTCTACAAGCACAAGGCGGTGAACATCTTTCTTGAGGCGCTGGAACAGGCGGTCATGACGACAAAGGCTTCGCTGGCCGGGCGGTCGGAACGTGATTGACATCATCAAGGAGAAGCTGCGGCAATATGGTGCAGCGAACGCTCTCGAGGAGGAGAATGCCGTCAAGGAGATCCTCCAGGAGATCGCGCTCTACGCGCTGTGGCGCGGCGACTTCTTCGACGTCGCCTTGTTCCAGGGTGGAACCAGCCTGCGGATCCTCTACGACCTGCCGCGCTTTTCCGAAGATCTCGACTTCCTGCTGCGCGCACGCGATCCCGATTTCGACTGGTCGCCCTATCTTAAGGTGCTGGTCGAAGTGTTTGGACAATTCGGCCTGAAGCTCGACGCGCAGCCCAAGGCCGAGATGGACAAGGTCGTCCGCCAGGCGCTGGTCAAGGACAATTCCATCGCGAGCCAGCTCGACCTCTCTTTCGCCGGAGCAGGACGGCCCAAGACGATCAGGATCAAACTCAAGATTGACGTTAATCCGCCCGCGGGTTCCGGCGAAGAGCTTTCCTATCTCGATTTCCCGGCCGACCACGAGGTCCGGCACCAGGATTTGGCGTCGAACTTCGCGCTCAAGATCCATGCTCTCCTATGCCGGGGCTTCCTCAAAGGCAGGGACTGGTACGACTTTTCTTGGTACGTCTCCAGGGGTGTCAGGCCCAATCTTGACCTGCTTAGAAATGCGCTCATTCAGGCCGGCCCCTGGGCGGGCGATGACTCCCTCCCGGCAGACATGGACTGGCTGAAGGACGCCCTCGCCGATGTGATCGCAAAGATGGACTGGAAAGCCGCGGCCAATGATGTGGAGCGATTTCTCCGACCAGCCGAGCTCAAGTCGGTCGAGCTCTGGAGCGAACGCCTCTTCATGGCGAAAGTCGAGAAATTGGCGGGGCCTGAACCCGGGCGAACTCCGCTCAACGTGGGTAGAAAGGCATAAGGGTAGTCAAGCAGCCTGCCCGCCCTTCCCCAGCTCCAGCACCTTGGCCCAATCCTTGAAGCCGCCAGGCGGTGGCATCCGCCGGATCATGAGACCGGCCCGAGCATAAGCAAGGTCGGCGCGATCGGCCGCGCGAGCGCCTTCCGGATCGTTGTCGTGCGCGAGGATCAATGCCGTAAGACTTTCAGGAACGCGGACCTGGTCGAAGCGCCGTGCTCCGAGGCTCGCCCAGCATGGCAGTCCATGCAACAAGGTGAAGGCTCGAGCAGTCTCGAAGCCTTCGGCCATTCCGAGGACGGGACCACGCTGCCCTCCCCCTTGCCAAGCCCCGCGTCCGGGACGCCCGAGCATGAGCTTCATCGTGTAAGTCGGGCTGACGGGATCAAGGAAGATGCGTTGGACAGCGGTCAGTCGGCGTCCCTCCCGGACCGCGACGAGCAAAGCTGGATGGAAGCTGGTCCAGGGTCGCGGCCGATAGGGGCAGCGGGGATGGAATCGGAGATCATCGGCCACGGGCAACAGATGCCGGCCCGCCAGATACCGTTCGGCAAGGGTTCCGAGCACGGGCTGCGCTTCGTCCCAGAGGCGAACCGCGTTACCGGACACACTCGATGGTGAGACCGTGTAGGCGTAATGTTGTCGGATCGGGACACGGCGGAGTTCACGCAGGATGTCTTCGCGTTCGCATCCTGCAAAGCAGGTGAGGAGAATCGCTCGATCGCCTTGGCGCAGTGAGAGGCTGGGAGTGCGATCATCATGGGCCGGGCAAAGGCACATAGCCGTGCGGCCGTGCCAGATGCCTCCCAGGGCACCTACGAGATCGATCAGTTCTTGAGATGGTTTTCGGGCGGTAAGAGTCATGATTACCTCCTTCCGTGACCATGTCTCCCCCTTCCCTTTCATATGGGTTGAGTGGCTGTTGCTTGGGCAATCCGAATCACCCATTAAATTGTAAGAAATTCAAAGACGCCCGGCGCGCTAGCGACGGGGTGATTCTTGATTCTAAGGATTCTAAGGATTCAGGCGGGCTAAGTCTTTGTAAATACGTTGTGATGTCGGGGTTATCCTGCCCTTCTGGGGGATAGTTCCTGACCGATTGGGGGCATTATCCTGTCCTGGTGGGGGATGTGGCCTGCCTGATCGGGGGAAGCCTGTCTTCGTGGGGGTGTTCCGATAAGCTGAGCAATTTGGCGATGTGTGCGGTGTGGATTCTGTCAAAAACAAGGCCGAACGGCAGCGACGCGCGACTCGGCGGAACTCCTAGGGTGTGAGCTGATACATACCATGACTCTATCCTGTCCTCTTGGGGGCACACGAGACCCCTGAACCCTGACCTGACTTGACGATGGAGGTCAGGTCAGGCAACAAATGGCCTGAGGTGAATCATGGGGGACTCGGTAGAGCCAGACATAGACGATGAAGTCGAGGGAGTCTCCTCGGCTCGATCGATGCGGGTTGCTGCGGTCCTTACCCGAAAAGGGGGCGACGAGTTCGTCAAGCCGGGTAAGCTCGTGGAGGTTCGTTTTGTCAAAGGCCAGTCGCTCAGCCTGACAGCGTCCCGTCTTCTGGCGCTTATGATCTTGACTGCCGGCGGTGACGCTTGGCGCGATATTCCGCACCGTATGCGTAAGGCGGATATTCGTAGGGGGCACAAGGGAAATGAGCGAATCGTGGACATGCTCGAAGAGCTCCATAGGACTCTGTTCGCCGAAGACGACAAATCTTGGCGAGGCAAGCGTGCAACAAAGCGGTTCAGTCTCATCCAGGCGTCCTGGGAGGAGGTCGAGGACGGGGATAGGGAGACGGGGTGGATCGAGTGGCAGTTTACTCCTGACGCGCGGAGGTTGATCCAGGAATCGCAGACCTACGCAGTGATGAACCGTCAGGCGATTCTCGGATTTCGGTCGGCATACTCGCTAAAGCTATATGAAGAGGGGGCCCTGCGGTTGCACCGCAGGCAGCCGGTTTGGAAGGTTGACATGGTCGGCTTGCGAGCCGCCTTGGGCATTGATCCGGACAAATATGGAGATTTCGCCCAGCTCCGCCGGAAGGTGCTGGCGGTGGCGAAAAGTGAGATTGACCAGCTGGCCCATTTCACCGTGGATTGGAGTGAGATCAGAAGAGGGAGGGCGGTTGTCGAACTTGAATTTCGGTTTGGCCCTAAGGACGCTCCGGCACAGATTGAGACGGTGGACGAGCTTGCGCGGCATTCTGTCGGTCGGAGGGCGCGGCGTGAGGACGCAGTTGAAACCCTGCAGATTGAGACCAATCGGATTGTCGGCCCTGCGGTGGTTGACGCGTTGGTTTCAGGAGTTGCTGCGAAGCTTGCTGTCCCGAACAAGGAGCCGCGGCCCAAGTTTGGCTCGTTTCCATCAGGTTCGCTTCGATATGCAGCGGATGAGTTCTATGAAGTTGGCCGCAGACATGGCGGCGGCTGGGACGTTGATCTGATCGCCGAAGCTTACAGGAAAGAGATGGGTGATCGGATTTACGCGTTGCGCGGCGTGAAGTTGGAGCGATCGTGGAAGGGGTTTTGCGAGGCATATTCGTCCCGCAGGGGACGGCCCTGAGGGAGAAATTGCAGGGCTGCAATTTTCATCCTGATGGAAGGGCGGGCCCCCAAGGGGACAGGTTTCGATTGCCTGCTCGCTGTGGCTGATCGATTGGAATGGGGCTTGGTGGCTTCTACCCTTCCCGTAGGAGGTGTTTCCGAACGTCGATAAGTGAAATTGGCGAACTCAAGCGCCAGCTTTCGAAGTTGACGTGCACATTGACGAAAAAGCGAAAATCAGACATGGTGCCCCGAAGTTTCAAAAGGGGACAATGATGGCATCGGCAATCGATGAAGTTCGAGAGGAGGAGGCGCTCGATGTCGCTGCTTTGGCGGCCCGTTCTTCGTCGGTACTTGAGCGGTTGCGGAATTCGGCACGGTCGGCCCGCGCAGAAGAGAGAAGAGAGCCGACCTTTCCAATCGGGAAGGCCGCGGAGTTGGTCGGCCGGACGACGGCTGCGATCCGAGATGCGGAAAGTGGTGGACGATTGGTGCCTCCGCCGCGCGCAGAGAACAATCGTCGGGTTGGATATACTCTTGCCCAACTCAACGACATGCGAGGAACCTTCGGCACCCGTCCTTGGCGGGAACCCTCGGATCCGTGTTCGATCCTGGCCGTGCAGAATTTTAAAGGCGGCGTTGGTAAATCGACTATCTCTGTGCACACAGCGCAGTACCTTGCCATTCGTGGTTATCGAGTTTTGTTGATTGACTGCGACAGCCAGGCGTCCGCGACTACTCTGTTCGGCTATGTCCCGGATCTTGATCTCACGGAAGATGAGACACTCTATCCTTACTTGAGGGAGGGGGAGCGCGAAACGCTCGACTATGCGATCAAGAAGACGCATTTTGATGGCCTCGATCTGATTCCGGCCAACCTGCGGCTCTTCCAATCGGAATACGAACTTGCGGCCCGTATGGCGCGCGGACAGGGTGCGCTGCTCAACAGGCTTGCGCAGGGCATCGGGTCCGTCTGCGATCGCTATGATGTTGTGATTCTCGACCCACCGCCTGCCCTGGGGGCGATCTCTCTGTCTGTGCTACGCGCTGCCAACGCCTTGGTCGTTCCCGTTCCGCCAACCGTTATGGATTTTTCGTCCACCGCTGCATTTCTCGCCATGTTGGACGAAACGATTCAGGATTTGAAATCATACGATCTCGCGCCGCAGCTGACATTCCTCCGCTTTGTGGCTTCCAAGGTGGATGAGAACAAATCGATGCAAAAAGCTCTGCTCGACCTGATGCGGCAGATCTTCGGCAATGCGATGATTCGGACTCCCCTAAAGGATTCGGCTGAGATCGACAATGCTACGGCGCGACTAATGACGGTCTATGAGCTTGATGGGCCGATGACGAGCAGACAGGTCCGCGATCGATGCCTAACGTATCTCGACGGAGTTTGCGGGGAGATTGAAGTCGACATTAGGCGCACCTGGCCAAGCCATTTGGCCCGTTTGCGCAAGGAGGGTCATGCATGAAATCTGAAAATTGCAGCCCTGCAATTTCGAGGGGGAGGGGAGGGCGATGAGCTCCAAGAACAAGAGTTTTGTCGCTGATTTGGCGGCGGGCGTGGAGCCCGCAACGCAGCCCCAAGAGCGTAACTCGCGCCTGGGAATCGGCGTGCTCGGAAGCCGCAGCAACAGACTTGCTGATCTTGCGTCGGGCGCGGTCGTTGATCATCCACAAGAGTTGGTCGATCCGGCCCGTTGCAAGATCTGGGCGCGCCACAACCGAGACTATGCAGCTCTCAGCGAAGACAGATGCCGGGATCTCATCGAGAGCATTGTCGCACAAGGCAAGCAGGAGGTGCCCGCGATCGTTCGTCGTATTGCCGGGGATCCCCAATACGACTTCGAGGTAATTTGTGGTGCGCGGCGCCACTGGACGGTAGCTTGGCTTCGCGCTCATAATTATCCCGATTTCCGCTATCTCGTCGAAATCCGCAGCCTTACAGATGAACAGGCTTTTCGGATCTCTGACCTCGAGAACCGGGCACGGGAGGATCTGAGCGACGTTGAGCGCGCGCGCGATTACCTCAAGGCACTTGATCTCTATTATGACGGCAGTCAGAAATCGATGGCGCAACGCCTGAATCAGTCAGAGGCTTGGCTAAGTCGCTACCTCGATCTTGCCAGGCTCCCTGACGACTTGATGGCTGCATTTCCCGATCCGTTCGAGTTGAAGATTTCGCATATCGGAACGTTGAAGCCTATTTTGAAGCCGCAGGATTCGAGGGAGCTCGTGCTCGCGGAAGCGCAGCGCCTGCGTCGTTTGAGAGAAGATGGGCTATCGGACGCACCAACAGCAGTACCTGATATTCTCCGGGCCTTGGTCGCAGCGGCGGAGCGACTGCCGGAAAGGGCGAAGGGAAGCGCCCCCAAGAAGTCAGGATCCTCTGAACAGATCGTACGAAGTAGTGCCGGCACGCCCCTCATGCGGATCGATGAAACGAACCGCAAGGGAGTCCGCGTGACGTTGTTCTGCAAGGGAGGTGGTGCGCGGGTCGAAGCTGAGGCCGCGCTGCAACAGCTGCTCGATCAGCACTGGCCACAGTAAAATGGACGGCACGGTGAGACCGGCGATCCATCGGGGACTTTTCGGCTATTTGGGCCGGACGTCTCCGCGGGTGAGAAGCTCGTCGATCCGCGACATTTCATGATCGAACGTTTCGAAGACTGCGGCCATGTCCCTGTTCGCGGAAAGGGGAGGGGGCTCCCGGGAGGGGCGGCCACGCTTTGGAGCGACGAAACCAAATTCGGACGCGAGATCGGGGGGCAGAAAAAGCCGCCACGTCCGGCGCTGGGTGATCTCGGCCAGCAGGCCTGCAGCAACGGCCCGTTCCAGGAGTTTGCTGGCGCCGGCCACGCTGATTTCCAGGCAACCCGCCGCTGCCTGCGGCGACAGCAGCGGGCGGTGACACAGGAGGGCGAGCAGCGCGGGCAGGGCGCCTGGCCGGTACTCGGCGACAATAGCGCGCTGCGCGTCGCGGTAGTTGCGCTCGAGCGCCTGCAGGCGCTCGAGACCGGCTGTGGCACTGGCCTCGAGACTTCGCAGAACCGCCAGCCAGTCGGCATCGTCCGGCGTGCGTTTGAGGCGCAGCGCCTTGGCGCCGCCGGCGAGGCAGGGGAGGGGGGTGGCCGACAGGCCCTTGTCACGCAGCGAGAACGGCACCGACAGCCAGGGCAGGGCGCTGCTGTCGATGCGCGCATGCTGCCGAACCTGGTCGAGCGCGCGGATCAGGGCAGGGTGCTCCGCGGCAATGGCGGGTTCGCCAATCGCTGTGGGCAGCGCGTCGCGCCAGGCAAGGGGATCCTTATCCAGCAGCGCGGCGTGCCAGTCGTCGAAGCGGTCGAACGCGTCGAGGTTGGTCGCGCGCAGCGCCCGCCCCGGCACTTGCAGCCCGCAGCCCCAGGAAAATACGTCGATTTCCTCGATCTCGGCCGATTGGAGCTGGAGCGCTTTGGCGTAGCCGCTCCAGGCGGCGCGGCGGTGCCATGCCGAGGCTACGGAACTGGCGGAAATCCGCGCATCGAGCCGCGTAATCGCCGCTGTGCAACTCGCGATCGCGGCGACCACCCTGGGGCCGTATTCGGGTCCGTAACGGGGCTTGTCGGGCGGACGGTCCATGGCATCTTTTAACCGAGAGAGGATTTCAGTCAACTTTGCCGATATACTTAGTCGCGATAATGGATGCTTATCATGACCCCTATCATTTAAGCAGCGTATCGGCTATGTAGGCGCCAACGCAGCGAAACGGGGCCGAAGCCGTGACTGAAGACGATAAGCCGAGCCCTTCGGCCGAGCCGGGTCCTGAACCGCGCTCCGCTAGCGATGGCGCCAGGGAGGCAAATGCGCCGCGCGGGGTCGTGGCTCGCCCACTATCCGCCATGGACCGCGCTGCGCTCGGCCTCACTGACAACCGGCTGTTCGAACGCATCGCCGAGCAGCGCCGCGCCTTGGACACTATCCTGGCCGTGCGGCCGCGCTATTTCGACGAGATCGCTGAGCAGCAGCGCCGGTTCAGCGACATGCTGGCGGCGCGGCCGACCATCTTCGAGGACCTCGCGCGCAGGCAGGCCGATTTCGACAGGATGCTGGGTGGCCGATCGGTCGCCGAGATCACCGCCCATGTGAGCGGCGTCCAGGCCATGATCGAGCGGGCCGGGGGCGTGGGGGTGATCGCGGAGCGCGCCAGAGCGTTTGAACGGCTCCTTGAGCTCCGCCCCGTCATTCCCGACGCCGTCGCCGACCAGCTTGCGCGCATGGGTTCGCTCACCCCGGTCATTGACAGGCTGATGGCGCCCCGCGACGCTGCCCAGGAAGCGCTGGGACGCGATCTTGCCGGACTGTCCGCCTTTATCGGACAAGCAACGAGCATCGCCGACATCGCGCGCGGCGTGCTCGAGGCCCGGTTTCCGGCCGTGGTTCCCGCCTGGCGTTTCCCGACGGCGACCGAGCTCGCCGAGGTCGACCTAGCGGCAGCGGTGGGCGCAATCGCCCGCGATGCGACATGGCGGCGGGCAGCTGTCGCGGAGATGGCGGCAATCGCGACACCTTGGGTGCGCAACGATGCGCCGGAGCTCTCGATCGAAGCCTATGCCGCCGCGCGTGCGGTGACAGGGGTGGTTGCCCGGACCGATCCGGCAACGCCGCGCGTCACGCAGCTGGTTCGGGCAGAGCTGGGCGACTACCGCGAGGAAGACGTTGTCGCTTCGGGCGAGAGCGATCCCGTCTTGGTCACCGGCCTGAGGCTCGCGCGCGGCTTCGACCATCGCTTCGGCAGCCTGTCCGTCGCGGTTGTCGGTCAGATTTTCGAGCCTTTCGGATTGACCCTGGAGGGAGGTCCTGACGCTGATCCCGATCTGCTCGACGACCTGATCACCCAAATGGCGCGCCAACTCGAGCGCAGGCTCCGCGCTTTTCTCAAGGCGCGAATGGAATCCGGGGTTGGCCCGCGCTGGATCAAGCAGCGCGTGCCGCAGCCGATCAGGGAAGCCTGGGAAGGGCGGATGCAAGCTGACGTCGACGTTGGCCGCACACCCGGCGAGCCGTTCGATTATGCCGACTTCTCGGACTATCGCATCATCATCGAGAAGGGCGACAACTGGCGGGACGTGTTCCAGCCGGTGTTTCGCTCAAAGACCGCGATCGTCGAGACGCTGAACCGCCTCGCCACGGTTCGCAATCCCGTTGCCCATGTGCGGCCAATGACGGTCGAGGATCTGCTCATCCTGCGCGTCGAAGGACGAAGGCTCTATGTCTGGATAGGCGAGATTGTGCCATGACGGGGCTGGTCGGGCGATCGGGGGAGCAGGAGCTGGTAGCGCAGGTCGTCGGCGACGTCCGTGAATTCATTGGTCCGGCGCTGGTGGTCGACGCCGATCTGGTCGCGGCGGCGGTACGCGGTTGGTCGCACAACACGCGGCGGGCGTTTCGCTCCGATCTCACCATCTGGGGCCGTTGGTGCCGCAGCAAGGGAAGAACGCCGGCGCGAGCCGACGCGAAGATGGTCGCCGAATGGATCCGGGCGCTGGCCGGGGTCGACCCGTCGGCCGAGAAGATCCGGGCCATGGCGACGATCGAGCGTTATCTCGTCAACGTGGGCTGGGCGTACCGCATGGCGGGGCTCGAGGATCCGACTGCGGCGCCGCTGGTCAAGCTTGAGAAGAAGGCGGCGCGCAAGATCCGCGGCACGCGGCAGCGCCAGGCGCGGGCGATCCGGTTCAAGGGCGACGTGACGGACCTCGATGCGCCAGCGACCGGGGTTAGCCTGTCGGCGCTGCTCAAGGCGACTCGCAGCGACATGCTGGGCGCCCGTGATCGTGCGCTGCTCAGGGTCGCCTATGACACGGGCTGTCGGCGCTCAGAGCTTGCGGCCATTCTCGTGACCGACATCGATGGCCCCGATGCGGAAGGAGCAGGACTCCTCGAGATTGCGCGCAGCAAGACGGATCAGGAGGGGCAGGGGATGCTCGCCTATCTGTCGCCGCCAACGATGCGCGCGATCGAAGTCTGGCGCGATCTCGCCCAGATCGACCGGGGAGCGCTGTTTCGCCGGGTCGAGACCTATTTTGATGGCTCGATCCGGGGGGTAGGGGAGGGCGCGCTCAACCC
>Ga0098035_1000592_pt1 | contig 18031 bp, 13 predicted proteins | sample 3_EtaG_FD_75046 | JGI IMG/M metagenome (GOLD analysis project Ga0098035, IMG submission 75046) | Marine viral communities from the Subarctic Pacific Ocean - 3_ETSP_OMZ_AT15126 metaG | ecosystem: Environmental > Aquatic > Marine > Oceanic | place: Pacific Ocean | collected 2015-01-07
AAGCGATACCGGGCCGCTCACCGCCATCCGGCATCCACCCAGTAATTGTGCGATGTGCAGAACCGCCCGTCATCGGATGCCAGAAACAGCGCCATGGCAGCAATGTCCTGCGGCTGAATACGACCGTCCAGACATTGCGCAGCGACAATCTCGGCCTCACCCTCGGGCGAGTACCACTGCATCTGCCGCGGCGTCTGGACATTGCCGGGAATCACCGAATTCACGCGAATGCCGGAACGGCCCAATTCCCGCGCGAGACTGCGTGTGAGACCCTCTATGGCCGCCTTTGCAGTCTGGTAGATGACCAGGTCTTCAAGGCCGAGATGCCAGCTGATCGATCCGAGGTTGATGATGCTACCGCTGCCGGCTGCCTTCATCGCCGGGATCACGGCCTTTGCGGCGAAGAACTGATGCCGCAGGTTCACTGCCATGCGTTCGTCCCAATAATCGGGCGTGATGTCTTCAATTGCGTGGCGGTCGTCGTTTCCAGCATTGTTGATCAGGACATCGCAGCCGCCAAGGGAAGTGAGCATCTTGTCGAGCACCTGACCAAAGGCTTCGATATCGGTTATGTCGCAAAGCTCGAAGTCCGGCTTGAACGGTGCATTCGCAAGTCTCTTGACCAGGGCCAGCGACGCCTCTTCCTGGATGTCCAGGAAAGTCACCTGCGCACCTTGGAGGGTAAACGCCTCGACCATGCCCTCACCGATACCGGAAGCGCCACCGGTTACGATCACCCGCTTGCCCGACAGGCTCGGATAGATCGCGTGCCGCGCCTCGACGTTCGCTTTATCTGCCATTATCTGAGCCGACCTGTCGCAGCTGTGTTTTTCATTACCATACTGGTTCATTCCTTATCGACGCTTTCGGCACTTCTGACCGGCAACTGCGCCTGTCCGGTCGGATAGCTACCGTGTGCCATGCGCTTCAGACCTTCTCGATCAGGCCTCGCGCGGCGAGATTTCGCATCAGGGCCGCAATGCCCATCGTCCAGGGGGGAGCTTCACGGGAAGTGGTTACCACATTGGACAGGCTTCCGAGCTTTTCCGAACGAATGGTGACCTTGTCGCCGAGCTTGTGCGTGAACCCACCGCCGGGCGTGTCGCGATCCTGGGTCGGCGCGAACAGTGTGCCACAAAAGAGCACGAAACCATCCGGATAGTGATGCTCGCTCAAAGTCTGGTTCACCAGATCGAGCGGATCGCGGCTGATCTCGCTCATTCGGTTCGTGCCTTCGAGCCGATACCCGTCGGTGCCCTCGATCAGAAGGTCGACATTTGCGGAACGCACATCGTCGATCGTGAAACCGTCGTCGAAAAGACGGATAAAAGGGCCGATCGAGCAGGACGCGGTATTGTCCTTGGCCTTGGACAGCAGAAGCGCCGAACGACCCTCGAAATCGCGGAGATTGACGTCGTTGCCGAGGGTCGCGCCGACAACCGTGCCACTCGCATCGGCGACAAGCACCACTTCGGGTTCGGGATTGTTCCAGCTCGAATCCGAGCGCACGCCAATCAGTGCGCCATGGCCGACCGTCGAAAGAACCGGCGATTTGGAAAAGACTTCGGCGTCGGGTCCGATCGCGACCTCAAGATATTGCGACCACATACCCTGATCGATCAGCGCAGTCTTGAGCGCCATGGCCTCGTCGCTTCCCGGAACGACGGACCGGATGCCGCTGCCGACACGCTCTTCCAGCAGATCGCGGATTTCGGCGGCCTTCGCCGCATCCCCGCGCGCCCGTTCCTCGATCACCCTCTCGATTGCAGAGAGGGCAAAGGTGACGCCGCAGGCCTTGATGCACTGCAGATCGACAGGTGAAATCAGGCGCCAGCCTTCGGGCAGGCCGTCCTGCACTGCACCGATGTGGCGCCCACCCGAGAAGCTGCGCCGCGCGACGGCACCCGACATCGTCGCAACCTGCTCGGTAATGTCGAACAATTCGCCATTCCGGATTGCGATAACATGGGGCCCGCACTCACTTTCTGCACGTCCGGCGAACAAGCCTTCGCGGAAATCCGCGGGCAGGATATCTACTAGATTGTCGGGCATTGACCCCGAATCCCCTCCGTTTGATAGCGCTATCATAGATTGATTCATGCCTTTCGGCAAGTCCTGCACGTTCGATAATGGCAAGTATTCGCCTATTGATTAGCGGAGGCCTGCTGCGCGAATGGACCGATTACAGTTCCGGTGAACAAACCGCCGTGCACAGAAGCCATGTGTTCAACGTTCTGGCCGCGCACAAGATATCGCCAGTCGCCCTGCCCTGCCGGACGCCAGGCGAAGTCGGCGGTTCCCCGGTCGAGAGAAATGGCGAATTCGACCGGTCCTCCATCCGATAAGGGCATGCTGGCAACGGTTACGCCGCTTTCAGGCTGATCCGCGCTGCGCCTTTCGCGCAAGGCTATCCTTTGCTGCCCCTCGACCCTCGTGATCCCGATGCTGATGAAATGGTCTTCGTTCATAAAGGCCATCAGGCCGGCATAGTCGTCGTCCCGTTCGGGCGTAAAGGCAATCTGCGCGCTGACGCGTGCCGTCTGCTGGCGCAGGCGCCGACCGAGAAAGGCGGGCTGCCCATCCAGGCTCCCCGGCGCGACCGGGCGTGCCGTCAGGTCCAGCCCATTGTCGATCCGATACCACGGCGGTCCCGACGGATCGCGCAGTTGCAGCCATTGCGCCGCCAGTTCTCGACCGGCGAACGTGTCCCGCCAGCGAGTCCAGTCCACTTTACCGTCGGTGGCTAGGGCCGGCCGCTTTGCCGTCAGGGGAACGGCGGCGCCTTTAGGCAGGATCAAGGGCCAACCGTTCTTCCAGGTCACCGGGAGTAGAAACGTTTCGCGACCGAGCAGCGTCGACTGCCCTTCGAAGGGCACTGTGGCAAGGAAGACCGCCCACCAGCTGCCATCGTCCAGACTCACGAAGTCCGCGTGGCCGGTCGCTTCGACACGCGAGGGGCGATCCGCCGGCAGATCGCGCTGCGTCAGGATCGGATTGACCGGACCGGCTTCATAAGGGCCATCGGCCCGCCGCGAGCGATAAATGGTCTGCGAATGGTCCTCTGCAGTGCCTCCTTCGGCAGCTGTCAGGTAATACCATCCGTCGTGCTTGAAGATATGCGGTCCCTCGGCCCAGATTGGCTTGTCTTCAGGATGCACTCCGCCATCGACCAGGACCTTGCGCGGGCCGAACATCTTGCCCGAGGCAAGATCGATGCGCTGGATCCAGATGGCGCGATGCCCCTCATAACGGGGTTCGCCTTCGGGCGCACCATTGTTGACCACCCATGCGCTGCCGTCCTCGTCGACGAACAGCGACGGGTCGATGCCTTCGAAGTCTAGCCAGACCGGATCGGACCAGGGACCCTCAGGCCGGTCCGCCACGAGCATGAAGTTTCCGCCACATCGCACGCATGTGTCGAGAATGCGAAACTTGCCGCCGTAATGGCTGATGGCGGGTGCGAATACCGCATCGTTGGTACGCATGCCCTTGAAGGAAAACATGCCGGGCCGGTCGATGGCGTTCCCGATCTGCCGCCAGTTCACAAGGTCGCGGCTGTGGTAGATCGGGATCCCCGGAAACCAGGCGAAGGTCGAATTGACGAGGTAGAAGTCCTTGCCCACCTTCACCAGCGAAGGATCGGGCTGGAAGCCGGGCAGGACTGGATTGCGGAATTCGCCCGGAGCCGTATCTGGCTGGGGACCAGCCTGATATTCCACCTCGGCTACGTGCGCGACAGGTTGTGCGGCGATGGCTCCCGGCAAACTGGCCGCGGCCATGGCAAGGATCAGGTACCTGCTGCGGATCACGTTGCTCTCCTTCTTGTCTCGTTCGCCAAAGTCATGGATTGCCCGGGGCATCGGGAAAGCGCAGGGCCTCGTACCAATCGAGCCCATGCGCAGGTGGCCGGGCTCCGGACGGCAAGGGGCAGCCGCAGACCGTGCTGAAATAGGCGATAGACGCATCGCGCCACCAACGCGCTTCGCGCTTCTGGATCGCCAGGAATTGCGCAACATCGCGATGGCGCTGCGCATCGACATAAGGTGACAGTTCGGCCCACTGCGCAGCCATCGCGTCCACCCCGGCAACGCCGCGATCGTACCGCGCGACCAGTTCGGCCCACAATGTGCTGCCGGACCGTGTCCGAAATTCCCACGGAAGATGATGGAACCAAAGCAGGTAGTCTTCATTGCCTGTCGCGGGATCCGCCCATTGCGCCGCGACGCTCGGCGCGTATTGGGCCAATGCATTGCTGCCTGTTGCCATCCGGTCAAAGCCGATACCCGACTTGTCTGCGCGGTTGTAATAGGTTGGGTTCCATTCGGGTCGCGGCAGATCCGATACCCACGGGGCCGGTCCGTAATGATGTCCGGTGCCCATCTGGTGGGCAAGCCCAAGTGGGGTCATGTAATCGACTACGGTCTGCCGGCTGCCGACCATCATCTCCGCCAGAGGCACTGTAAAGGCGGGATCACGGCTAAAAGTCTGGGCGGCCCATTCGCGCGCGATAGCATCGGCTGTCAGCTCCGGGTACCAGGCGAGCCGACCAAAGGCATACCAATTGGCCTGATCGAAATGCCCGCCCGTCCAGTTGCGGTCAGATCCCGTATTCGCGACGCCAGCCATGCCACCCTGCGCCAAAGTCTGCGCTACGCTGAGGGTCCGGTTGCCCTTGCCATGGCCGGTATCCGCATCCAACGTTTCGGTCCAGAGCGGTGCGAGGAACGCAAGATGGGTCGCAAAGCCCAGATATTCCTTGGTGATCTGTGCTTCCAGCATCATTCTGGTGTGCGGCATTGCGCCGAACAGGGGGTGAAACGGTTCGCGCGGCTGGAAATCAAGGGGGCCGTTCTTGACCTGAAGGATCACATTGTCGGCGAATTTTCCGTCAAGAGGCTTGAATTCCTCATAGGCGAGTTTGACCCGATCGGTCTCCGAACCGCTTGCGTAGACGAAGGCACGCCAGATCACCGTGCCTCGACTTCCGAGCGCCTGCGCCAGCATGTGCGCGCCATCGGCATGGGTGCGACCATAGTCCTGCGGACCGGGCTGGCCTTCCGAATTGGCTTTGACCAGGAATCCGCCGAAGTCGGGAATGGAGGTATAGATCTCGTCGGCCTTTTCCTTCCACCAACGGCGAACTTGCGGATCGAGCGGGTCGGCAGTGGTCAGTCCGCCCAGGTCGCGGGGAGCAGAAAAGCGCGCTGACAGGAATACGCGGATGCCGAAGGGGCGCCATGCATTCGCCAGGCGGGCGAGCTTTTCGATGTAACGCGGCGTCAGCATCAGGGGCGACGCATTGACGTTGTTCACGACCACCCCATTGATCCCGACCGACGCGTTGGCGCGGGCGTAATCGATGAGGCGCGGATCGAGATGATCCGGAAGCAACCACCAGTCGAATATCGAGCGGCCGGCATAGCCGCGCTCCACAAAGCCATCGGGGTCATCCCAATGGTCCAGCATTCGCAGCGGAAGGGCAGGAGCCGAAGTCAGATCGATGGCGTCCAGATCCTCGCCGCTCGCCACATGACGCAGCAGCGCAAAGCTGCCGTAGAGGAGCCCGATATCGTCATTGGCGGCGATGACGACACGGCCATCATGCCCCAGTGCAATACGATAGGCCCCGCTCGGCAATCCTGCCAGCGGCCTTGCCAGACCGGCATCTTGTCCGAAAAGGCGCCCGGCCCGGGCGAGGACTGGCGCTTCGCCCTTACCCGACTGACCGAGCATGGCCTCCAAGCCGCGCGCCAGCTCCGCTTGAGCAGCCTGCGTGATCGGCGAGGATTTGCCGAGCAGTTCAGGAGTACCAAGGCGCGCGTTCACCGCGCTTGCGGTTGCCTCGTCCAAGGGAGCGTACCGCAGCCAAAGCGCATAGCCGTCTTCGGCGCGGGCAGGCCCTGCCTGGATCGCGCACAGCGATACCAACAGCAACATGCCAATGCGCGCAAGGATCGACACCTGTCCGGCGCCAGAAGCGAAACCTCTCCCAATCATTCTGGTAGCGCTATCATACGGGCGCGCACAGTCAAGTCTCGATAGTTCGGCTTGCAAATGAGGTCATGGTAGCGCTATCTATCACGCGATGAGGTGGGGAATGGACCCATATCGCGGAGAGGAATAGATGCGCAGATCCCATGTTTTGTTCATAAGAACCGCGATTCTCGCGGGGGCGGCGGCAGCGATAGCCGGTTGCTCCAAGCCGGAGGAAGCACCCAAGGCGCAAGAGACGGACAAGTACATCGCGCAGCCTCTCGTCACCGAGATCTTTACTGCGGACCCTTCGGCCCATGTATTCGACGGGAAGCTCTACATTTATCCCAGCCACGACATCGATACCGGAATTCCCGACGATGACCTGGGCAATCAATATGCGATGCGTGACTATCGCGTATTGGAGCTGGACAAGCCCGGCGGGAAAGTAGCCATCGGGCCAGTCGCGCTGGATGTGGACGATGTGCCCTGGGCCAGCAAGAGCATGTGGGCGCCTGACGCGGCATACAAGAACGGCACCTATTTTCTCTACTTCCCGGCCAAGGACAAGGACGGAATCTTTCATATCGGGGTGGCGACCAGCGACCACCCGATGGGTCCGTTCAAGGCGGAACCCGAACCGATCAAGTCCAGCTTCTCCATGGACCCTGCGGTATTCACGGACGATGACGGTACCAGCTACATGTATTTCGGCGGCATCTGGGGCGGACAGCTACAGAAATGGGCGAGCGGGAAATACGATCCCTCGATCGGCGATGTCGATCTGAAGCAGGACGACAAACCCGCCCTGATGCCGAAGGTCGCCAAGATGGCGCCGGACATGAAGGAATTCGCCGAAGCGCCCCGCGATGCAGTGATACTCGACACGGACGGCAAACCCGTACTTGGCGGCGATCACGACAAGCGCTTCTTCGAAGCCTCGTGGATGTACAAGCGCGGCGGCAAATACTACTTCACCTACTCGACCGGCGATACGCATTTTCTCAACTATGCGATCGGCGACAATCCATACGGACCGTTCACATATACCGGGCACATACTGCTGCCGGTGCAGGGCTGGACTTCACACCATTCGATAGTCGATTGGGATGGCAAGACCTGGTTGCTCTTCCACGACACGCAGTTGAGCGGGAAGAACCACCTACGCAACGTCAAGATGACCGAGCTGCATTTCAATGCCGACGGGACGATCCGGACGATCGATCCCTTCAAGCACTGATTTTCCATTGAAAAGGGCCCGGTTCCCGCCCGCATCGGGCAGGAACCGGGCCCTTCGCATTGCGGCTGTTGAGATCGGATAGACCGTAGCCGGAGTCGGGAGGCGTACGCCGAATCCGGGCCCTGCGGAGTGATGGAGCGCGGAGCGAAATCCATCACTCCTGCCCTCCATCACTCCGTGTTTAGTGGTTATCGCGCGGCAGGCCCATGGTCTGGGCGATGCGCTGGTATTTTTCGGATCCTTCAAGGATGGCGCCGGTATCCATTTGTCCGACGATGCTGCGCTGGATCTCCTGCCAGGGTGTTTGCGACGCGGGATAGGGATAGCCGCCGCTTGCTTCCAGGTCGGCGCGGCGCTGTGCCAGTTCCTCGTCGGATATGAGGACGTTGACGGAGCCCTTGCCCAGGTCGATCCGGACGCGGTCTCCGGTGCGCAGGAGGGCGAGGCCGCCCATGGCCGCGGCTTCCGGGCTGGCGTTGAGGATCGAAGGGCTGCCGCTCGTGCCCGACTGGCGGCCATCGCCGATGCACGGCAGGGCCGAGATGCCCTCGGTAATGAGGTAGGCAGGCGGGCGCATGTTCACAACTTCGGCGGCTCCGGGATAGCCGATGGGGCCGGCTCCGCGCATGAACAGCAGCGTTTCGCTGGTGATGCCGGTTGCGGGATCGTCGATGCGGTGGTGGTAGTCTTCCGGGCCGTCGAACACCACGACCGGGCCTTCGAAGGCATCGGGGTCTGCCGGGTTGGAAAGATAGCGTTCGCGAAACTCCGCGGAGATCACGCTGGTCTTCATGATCGCGGCGTCGAACAGGTTGCCCGACAGGACCAAAAAGCCGGCTTCCTCGACCAGCGGCTGGTCGAAGGTCTTGATGACGCGCTCGTCCTCGATGGTGGCATTGCGGCAGTTATCGCCCATGGTCCTGCCGTTGACGGTCATGGCCCCCTCATTGATCAGGCCCTGCTTGATGAGCTGGGCGACCACTGCGGGCACGCCGCCGGCGCGGTAATAGTCCTCGCCAAGGTACTCACCGGCCGGTTGCAGGTTGACCAGCAGCGGGATCTTGTGGCCGATGCGTTCCCAGTCCTTGAGCGGCAGGTCGACGCCGATGTGGCGGGCGATCGCGGCGAGATGGATCGGGGCATTGGTCGAGCCGCCGATGGCGGCGTTGACGGCGATGGCGTTGTGGAATGCCTCGAGCGTCAGGATGTCCGAGGGCTTGAGATCCTCGTGCACCATTTCGACCACGCGCTTGCCGGTGTGGTAGGCACATTCCTGCCGGTCGCGATAGGGCGCGGGGATCGCCGCCGAGCCCGGCAGCATCATGCCCAATGCCTCGGCCAGCGAATTCATCGTCGTGGCCGTGCCCATCGTGTTGCAGTATCCCGTCGAGGGTGCGGACGAGGCGACGAGCTTGATGAAGCCTTCGTCGTCGAGTTCGCCTGCTGCCAGCATCTGCCGGCCCTTCCACACGATGGTGCCCGAACCGGTCCGCTCGCCCTTGTGCCAGCCATTGAGCATGGGGCCGACCGAGAGCGCAATCGCCGGGATGTTGACCGTTGCCGCGGCCATGAGCAGCGCCGGGGTCGTCTTGTCGCAGCCGGTGGTCAGGACCACGCCGTCGATCGGATAACCGTAGAGCGCTTCGACGAGTCCGAGATAGGTCAGGTTACGGTCGAGGCCGGCGGTCGGACGCTTGCCGGTCTCCTGGATCGGATGGACCGGGAACTCGATGGCGATGCCGCCGGCTTCGCGGATGCCTTCGCGGATGCGCTCGGCCAACACGATGTGGTGGCGGTTGCAGGGCGACAGGTCGCTGCCGGTCTGGGCGATGCCGATGATCGGCTTGCCCGACCGCAGTTCCTCCAGGCTGAGGCCGAAGTTCAGGTACCGCTCGAGGTAGAGCGAGGTCATGTCGATATTGTCGGGATTATCGAACCAGGCGCGCGATCTCAGCTTCGGGGATGGCGCCTTGGGAGGATTCTGGTTTGTCATGGCGGTTCGTTTCGATCAGCGCGAGGTGGAGAGGCGATAGATCATGACATGCCGGTAAGGCTTGCCGGGATCGACACGGGCGGAGACGAAGTCGGGATGATTGGGCGCATCGGGGAACTTCTGCGGTTCGAGCGCGATGCCATCGCCCATCCGGTACAGGTGGCCCTGCTTGCCCACCAGCGTCCCGTCGAGGAAATTGCCGGAGTAAAATTGCACGCCCGGCTCGGTGGTGAGCACTTCGAGCACGCGGCCCGACACGGGGTCCTCGAGCCTTGCGGCAAGCTGCGGCGTGGCGGTCACGCCCTTATCGAGCGCGAAGTTGTGGTCATAACCCCTGCCGAAGACGATCTGCCGGTCGGTTCCATCGCGCAGTCCGTCCGCGACGCGGCGCGACTGGCGAAAATCGAACACGCTTCCCTCGACCGGGCGCAGTTCGCCGGTCGGGATCAGGTCCGCATTGACCGGCGTGAACCGGCTGGCCGGGATCGTCAGCATCTGGCCCGTCGCGCCATCGCTCGACCCCTCGCCGGCCATGTCGAAGATCGCGTGATTGGTCATGTTGATGACTGTTGGCCTGTCGGTCCTGGCCTCGAAGGCAATGCCGAGGTTTCCGGCCTCGTCGAGGGTGTAGGTAACCGTGGCGACGACCTTGCCCGGATAGCCTGCATCGCCGTCCGGGCTGACGTGGCTCAGCACGACGCTGGCGGTCGGACCGGACTTCACGGAGACGACCTGCCACGCGACCTTGTCGAAGCCATGACCGCCGCCGTGGAGGCTGTTGTGGTCGTCGTTGAGGGGCAGCTGGTAGGTCTTTCCGTCGAGCGTGAAGCGGCCACCGGCGATGCGATTGGCATAGCGGCCAACCGTCACGCCAAAGTAATTGGGATGCTCGACATAGTCGGACAGCGTGTCATACCCGAGGACTACGTCGGCGATCTTGCCATGGTTGTCCGGCGCAAGCAGCTTCTGCAGGGTGGCGCCGTAGGACAGGATCGTGGCCGAGATGCCGTTGTCGGCCTTCAGGGTGATCGCGCTCACTTCGGTGCCATCGGCCAGGGCTCCGGCGATTTCGCGCTTCGCCTCGGCCGCATGCGCGGATGGGCAAAGGCCTGTCGCCATGACTGCCAGGGCCGCGCCGGCCAGTGCCTTTTTCAGATTCCTCATTCCCGATCGCTCCAGACCCTGCGTGGAATTTTTGCGGCCCATTGACGGGGCCCACACCGCGATATAGTCCGACAAATGGAAAAAGCGCAAGCCGGTTCGCAAAGGAAGTCGCGCGGACCCCGTTCGAGAGGATAGACATGCCTACAGTTGTCTCGTCGTCCGGCACATCCGCCGAAACCGCGCAGGAAACCGCAATTCGCTATGGCCCGGCGCTGACCCTGCTTGCCAGCCTCTTCTTCATGTGGGGGTTCATCACCGTCATCAACAACACGCTGCTTCCGCATCTGCGCAGCGTGTTCGAGCTCAATTACACCCAGACCACGCTGATCGAGTCGGTCTGGTTCATCGCCTACTTTGTCGCCTCGATTCCTTCGGCCAAGCTGATCGAGCGCATCGGCTACAAGATGTCCCTGGTCGTGGGCCTGCTCATCATGGCCGCGGGCGCGCTGGGCATGATGCTGGCAGCCAGCATCCCGTCCTACGGCGTCACCTTGACGATGCTGTTCGTGATCGCCAGCGGGATCACGCTCCTGCAGGTGGCGGCAAACCCCTATGTCGCCATCGTCGGCAAGCCCGAGACCGCCTCTTCGCGCCTCAACCTGGTGCAGGCACTCAACTCGGCCGGAACCATGCTCGCCCCGCTCTTCGGCGCCTACCTGATCCTGGGCCGCTCCAAGAGCGGCACCTCGGCGGTGGGTACGGTGCTCAGCGAAGCCGAGCGCATGGCCGATGCCCAATCGGTGATCCTGCCCTACGGGCTGGTCGCGGTGGTGCTCGTAGTCCTCGCCATCGTCATCGCCCGCTTCCCGCTGCCCGCCATGGGCACCTCCAATGCCCGCGTGGCCAAGGAAGAGCGCAAGCACCTGTCCTTGTGGAGCCACCGCAACCTGGTCTTCGGCATCCCCGCCATCTTCATCTACCTGATCGCGGAGATCGGCGTGGCCAACCTCTTCGTGAACTTCGTCAGCCAGCCCGACATCGCCAACCTGACCCATGAACAGGCCGGTCGCTACCTCACGTTCCTGTGGGGCGGCATGATGGTCGGCCGTTTCGCCGGCTCGGCGATCATGCAGCGCTTCGATGCCGCGAAAGTCCTCGCCGTCTTTTCCGTCGGCGCCTTCGTGGTGATGCTGGTCACCAGCTTCGCGCACGGCCCGGTCGCGATGTGGTCGCTGATCCTCGTGGGCCTGTTCCACTCGATCATGTTCCCGACCATCTTCACCCTTGGCATCAAGGGGCTGGGGCCGCTTACGGAGGAAGGTTCGGGGCTGCTGGTAATGGCCATCGCGGGCGGCGCGCTTGTGATCGTGCAAGGCTGGATCGCCGACAACTACGGCCTCCAGACCTCCTTCCTGCTGACCGCGGCCTGCGAACTCTACGTGCTGTTCTATGCGCTGTGGGGCAGCAAGCCGACGCATGCCCTGCCCGATGAGGTGCTCGAAGCACAGCCGGTCTGAACCAGCGACCAGGGACATTCCTCCTGAGCAAAAGGGACCGGATTGCACGCAGGGCCGGCGACCATGTCATCGGCCCTGTGCCTGTCTCGATGCAGGGAAGGATCGGCGCGCGGCCCTCGCCGTCGTCAGGGACGCATTGCGCTGCGGGTATCGTCCAGCGCCAGCTCGACCAGCACGTTCATCGCTTCGGCGGCGGCATCGCCGTCCCCGGCGGCAATCGCCTCATAGACCTTGGTGTGATCGGGTATCGGACTGCGCGGCAGCGCGCGCGCGCGCAACTTGAACTGCGTCGTCCAATTGACCGCCGCTCCGATGCTGGCACTCAGGACCATGAGCGCCTGATTGCCGGTGGCGTGCAGGATCGCTGCATGGAAATCCCTGTCGGCCGCGCGCCCCGCCTCGGTCGTGAGCGTATGGCTGCGCATTTCCGCCAGGGCGGTTTTCATGGCCTTGAGGTCGGCCTTGTCGCGCCGATTCGCCGCCAGGCGGGCTGCCGCCGGTTCGACGATGGCGCGCAGCTCGAACAGGCTGCGTACGAACTCGATGTCCGGTTCGCCGGCAAAGGCCCAACCCAGCACTTCGGGATCGAGCAGGTTCCAGCGCTCGCGCGGAAGCACGCGCGTTCCCGCCTTGGGCCGGCTTGCCACCAGCCCCTTGGCGGTAAGCACCTGGATCGCCTCGCGATAGGCACTGCGGGAAACCTGGAGCTCCTCGGCAAAGGCGACTTCACCGGACAGAACATCGCCGGGCGCATATTTGCCCGACAAGATGTCCGTCCCCAGCTTATGCGCAATCGCACCGTGCAGACGCCGACCCGGACCACGGGGTTCCTCGCCAGGCCTTGCAGCATCCTTTTCCTTGCTCAGTTCAGCATCCGTCACGATTTTCCTTACCTCCGCAAGCGACCCTATCAGCCCTCCTGCAAGGAAGGAACGACAAACATTGCGTTTATCGCCAGCTCGGAATATGTCGGAGTAAATAGGGAGACCCCGAATGACAGATTTCCGATCCGTAGCGGCTGAAACCGGTCAGCCCCATGGCGAGCCCTTCAACGTCGATGGTCCTGCACAAGTTGCGCAGGCCTGCGACAGGGCCGACGCCGCCTTCGATGCCTATCGCGCCACGAGCCGTGAAGAACGGGCCGCCTTCCTCGAACGAATCGCCCAGGAGATCCTCGCCATCGGCGATTCGCTGATCGAGGCCGCGATGACCGAGAGCGGCCTGCCCCGTGCACGCCTCGAAGGCGAACGCGGCCGTACCGTCGGGCAGCTTCGCATGTTCGCCGACGTCGTGCGCAAGGGCCTCTGGCAACAGCTGCGCATCGATCCCGCCATGCCCGAGCGTCAGCCCCTGCCGCGGCCGGACCTGCGCCTGCGCATGATCCCGGTCGGGCCCGTCGCCGTATTCGGAGCCTCGAACTTTCCGCTCGCCTTCTCGACTGCCGGAGGCGACACGGCCTCGGCGCTGGCAGCCGGCTGCCCGGTCGTCGTGAAGGGACACCCGGCCCACCCGATCACCGGTGGACTGGTCGCACAGGCGATCACCAGGGCTGTTGCTGCCTGCGGACTTCCGGAAGGTGTCTTCCAGCACCTCGTCGGCCCCTCGAACGACTTGGGCGCCGCGCTCGTCAGCGATCCGCGCATCATGGCGGTCGGCTTCACCGGCTCGCGCAGCGGCGGCCTGGCCCTCGCCCGCATCGCCCAGGCCCGCGAAGTGCCGATCCCGGTCTATGCCGAGATGTCGAGCATCAATCCGGTCCTGCTCCTGCCTGAAGCGCTCAAGGCGCGCGGCGAGGCACTGGGCACGGCCTTCGTCGCTTCGCTAACGATGGGCGCAGGCCAGTTCTGCACCAATCCCGGTCTCATCCTGGCCATCGCGGGCGAAGGCCTCGACGCCTTCATGGCGGCCGCCACGGGCAGCGTATCTCAGGCAAAGCCGCAGACGATGCTGACCGCTGGCATTCGCGAGGCCTATGCCAAGGGCGTCGAGACGCTTTCAGGTTGTCCGGGCGTCGAGACGCTGGCGCGCGGGGAAGACGGCGATCGCACCCACGGCGGGGCCGTCCTGTTCCAGACCACCGGCGAGGCGTTCCTCGCCGACAAGGCCATGGGCCACGAGGTCTTCGGCGCCTCCTCCATTATCGTGCGCTGCAAGGACGAAGCCGAACTCGCCAAGGTACTCGCCGGTCTCGAAGGCCAGCTCACCGCCACCCTCCACATGGACGCCGCCGACGAAGACCTGGCCGCGCGCCTCCTGCCGGTGCTGGAGCGCAAGGTTGGCCGGATCCTTGCCAATGGCTGGCCGACGGGCGTCGAAGTGTGCCACGCGATGGTCCATGGCGGCCCCTTCCCGGCCACGTCCGACCCGCGCACCACGTCGGTGGGCAGCATGGCCATCGACCGCTTCCTGCGGCCGGTCAGCTACCAGAACCTGGCGCAAGACGTCCTACCCGCGGAACTGCGCGACAGCGCCAAGGGCGACGGCGCACCGCGTCTGATCGACGGCACCCTCAAGCTCGGTTGACCACCCCCACCTTCTGCCCGGCGCGCGCCGATGAATGAGCGCGCGCCGCGGCCCGGGAGAGAATCATGACTTTTCTTCGCCTGCTCCAGCATCGCGCGGTCGACGGTTCGCGATCCGTCATTCTTGCCGAAGGCAACACCGCCCATTTTCTTGAGGGCGTCACCTCGGTGCGCGAACTGGCGCTGCGCGCGATCGCTGCGGGCGACACGCTGGCCGATACCGCTAAGGCATGCGCGCAAGGCGCCGCCGTCGACATCCGCGCCGAGTTCGACGCGGGCCGCCTGATCGCGCCGATCGACCACGAAGACCCGGCGCACCTGATCCTTTCGGGCACCGGCCTGACCCATCTCGGTTCGGCCGAAGGCCGCGACAAGATGCACCGCGAGGCCATGGCCAGCCAGGCGCAGACCGATTCCATGCGCATGTTCCTCGAAGGCCTGGAAGGCGGAAAGCCCGCTCCGGGCGAAGTCGGCCAGCAGCCGGAATGGTTCTACAAGGGCGACGGCTCGCAGCTCGTCGGCCCGAACGATCCGCTGCTCATGCCCGCCTTCGCCAAGGTCGGCAGCGAGGAACCGGAAGTCGCCGGCATCTACATCGTCGGCGAGGACGGCGCGCCCTATCGCATCGGCTTCGCGCTCGCCAACGAGTATTCAGATCATGTGACCGAGCGGCACAATTACCTCTGGCTCGCCCATTCCAAGCTCCGGCAGGCAGCCTTGGGCCCCGAACTGCTGCTGGGGCCTGCACCAGCAGGCATCGAAGGCACAAGCCGGATCCTGCGCGACGGAAAGACACTTTGGGAAAAGCCGTTCCTTTCCGGCGAGGCGAACATGTCGCACACCATCGCCAACCTGGAACACCATCATTTCAAGTACGACCTGTTCTGCCGCTCCGGCGACGTTCACGTCCACTTCTTCGGCACCGCCACGCTCTCGTTCAGCGACGGCGTGACGACGCAGGAAGGCGACGTCTTCGAGATCTCGGCGTTCCCCTTCACGCTGCCGGTATCCAATCCGCTCGTACGCGCTCAGGAGCGCACCGTTACGGTCAGGACGCTCTGAACCATGGACCCGATCCGCATTGCCGTCGTCGGCCTAGGCAAGATCGCCCGGGACCAGCATCTGCCGGCCATCGCCGGGAACGCCGCCTTCAGCCTCGCCGCAACCGTCAGCCCCGATGATCCCGGGTTGGACGGCGTTGCCCACTTTGCCGGCCTCGAGGAACTGCTGGAGCACGGCCCGGCCATCGACGCCGTCTCGCTGTGCACTCCGCCGCAGGTCCGCTACGACCTCGCCGCGCTGGCGCTGAAGCGCGGCGCCCACGTCTTCCTCGAAAAGCCCCCGGGCGCAACGCTCAGCGAAGTCGTCGCCTTGCGCGAGCGCGCCGACAAGGTCGGCGTCTCCCTGTTCGCGGCATGGCATTCGCGCTTCGCCGCAGGCGTCGCACCGGCGCGCGCATGGCTCGCCGAGCGAAGGATCGATACCGTATCCATCGTCTGGCGCGAGGACGTTCGCGTCTGGCATCCCGGGCAGGCGTGGATCTGGGAACCCGGCGGGCTGGGCGTGTTCGACCCGGGCATCAACGCCCTGTCCATATTGACCCATATCCTGCCGCGCCCGGTCTTCCTCAAGACCGCCACGCTCAGCATACCCGAAAACCGCGCAGCCCCGATTGCAGCAGACCTGAACTTGCGCGACACGGCAGGCGCTCACATCCACATGGACCTCGACTGGCGCCAGACCGGCCCGCAAAGCTGGGACATCGTCGTCGAAACCGACGCCGGAACGCTCAAGCTCTCCAGCGGCGGCGCAGTGCTGGCCCTGCCCGGACGAACCGAGCGCAACGAAGACCTCGAATATCCCGGGCTCTACGCTCGCTTCGCAAACCTCATCCGCGGCGGACGCAGCGACGTGGATCTCGATCCCCTGCGCCTCGTCGCCGATGCCTTCCTGCGCGCACAACGCATGACCACAGACCCTTTTCACGACTGATTCCCAAAGGGAGGAGAGAACACGATGCTGAAGGCCCTTCGCCAAGCGACGAAGCTGCTGTTGCTGGGCGCGACTGCGCTTGCCGGCGTCGCCCAGGCCGATACCGGCGGGAAGTCGACAACGGCGACCATCTATGCCGATACGCCTGGCCCGGTCTACAACAAGGATATCTTCACTCAGTTCGCCGAACACCTGGGCAACGGGATCTACGGAGGCCTGTGGGTGGGCAAGGACAGCAAGATCCCCAATACCAACGGCTTTCGCAACGATGTGGTAAGCGCCCTTCGCGACCTCTCGGTGCCCGTGATCCGCTGGCCGGGCGGATGCTTTGCCGACGAATATCACTGGCGCGAAGGCATCGGCCCGCAGAACGAACGCCCGGTCAAGGTCAATACCCATTGGGGCGGCGTAACCGAACCCAACAGCGTAGGCACGCACGAGTTCTTCGAGCTTGTGCGCCAGGTGGGCGCGCAGGCCTACGTGGCCGGCAATGTGGGCAACGGTTCGCCGCGCGAGATGGCTGAATGGGTCGAGTACATGACCGCCCCCGCAGGCAGCCTTGCCGACGAACGTGCCAGGAACGGCCACAAGGAACCCTGGGCGGTTCCCTATTTCGGCGTGGGCAATGAGCTGTGGGGCTGCGGCGGCAATATGCGCGCGGAATACGCCGCCGACGTGACGCGCCGCTATGCCACCTTCATCAAGGCCCCTGCCGGGACCAGCATCCTTAAGGTGGCCGCAGGCGCGAATGGCGACGACTACGACTGGACCGAGACGCTGATGCGCGACGCCGCACAAACGCTCGATGGCCTGTCCTTGCACTACTACGTGCTGCCCGATGGCGGCTGGCCGCCGCGCGCGCCTGCCGTCGGTTTCGACGAAAGCGCCTGGGCCGACACCCTGCATGAAGCCTGGCGCATGGATGAGCTCATCACCAGGCACAGCGCCATCATGGACAAGTACGATCCGGAAAAGCGCATGTTCCTGGCCGTCGATGAATGGGGGGCATGGTACGCGCAGGACCCGGGAACCCATCCCGGCTTCCTGCGCCAGCAGAACACCCTGCGCGATGCGCTGATCGCCGCGATCAACCTCGACATCTTCGCCAAGCACGCAGACCGCGTGCGCATGACCGCCATTGCCCAGATGGTCAACGTGCTGCAGGCAATGATCCTGACCGATGGCGACAAGATGGTCCTGACGCCGACGTACCACGTGTTCGAGATGTACAAGCCCTGGCAGGACGCCACTGTGCTGCCGATCGATATCGACACCCCCACTTACGCCAAGGGCAAGTACACCTTGCCCGCCGTGAGCGGATCGGCGGTCAAGGCAAAGGACGGCAAGATCCACATCGGTCTTTCCAATGCCGACCCCAATCAGTCGAATACCGTGACGATTGCACTCGATGGCGTAAGCGCGAAGCGGGTGTCGGGCCGCGTCCTCACAGCCGCGAAGATCGATGCGCACAATACCTTCGATGCCCCGCAGGCAGTAAGGCCCGCATCCTTCCACGGAGCGAGCATCAAGGGCGGCAAACTCATCGTTACCTTGCCGGCCAAGTCGGTCGTCGTGCTCGATCTACAATGAGCGAGGCCTACGTTCTCGGCGACTGGGGAACCAGTCGCCTGCGGCTCTACCGGATGAGCGGCGCGGACCCGACTGCAAGGCTCAACGGCCCCGGAACGGG
>Ga0098035_1000593_pt1 | contig 18012 bp, 16 predicted proteins | sample 3_EtaG_FD_75046 | JGI IMG/M metagenome (GOLD analysis project Ga0098035, IMG submission 75046) | Marine viral communities from the Subarctic Pacific Ocean - 3_ETSP_OMZ_AT15126 metaG | ecosystem: Environmental > Aquatic > Marine > Oceanic | place: Pacific Ocean | collected 2015-01-07
CCGCGACCTGCCGGACCTTGAAAAAGAAACTGCGGTCGAAATCGGTGATCGGATCGCCCGGATGGCTGCTGCCGGGGAAAGGCTGGAAGGCGTCGACGAGAATGAGGCCAAATGGATTCGTGTCCGGCGGCGTTCGGCGATTGTAGATGAACAACCCGCCCGTCGCCGTTACCGGCTGCGTGTCTATGCTGAACTGCAGTTCGTTGCTGAACTGGCGCAGTTGATTGCAGCAACGCACGGACAGGAGCGCGAAGGGCGCGAAGGCGGTCGGGGTTCCATCGGGCGCATAGGCAATGGGCCCGATGACCGCGCCGGCTCCATCGAGGTTCGAGGTGAAGGCGTTGCGGTCAAGATTGCGCCAGCTCGTGGTATTCTTGATCGTGACGTGTTCGTTCGCCCTGTAGGTGGCCACGATCAGATGCGACCGCGTCCTGGTAGTGCTGGGCGCGGTGTTGTTGTTGAAGGCAATCCTGCCGCGCCTGGTCTGTATATATTCATCCAGCGGCGCCCCCCCGAAGTAGATCTGCGATGCCACCAGCTGGTAGGCGCCGATGCCCCCCGGTGTATCGGGAAACCCGAGCAGGTAGACAGGCGGCGGCGTGAACTTCTGGCGTGACCAGTCGAACTTGTAGTCGATCGTGAGATCGTCTGCCGGTTGCCAGCGAACGGCCGCATGTACGGCATTGGTGACGCTTTCATTGAGGTGCCTGACCGAGGTCAGTTCGCCCACCCGTCCCGACGTTTCGTTAGAGTAGTCGAGGGTGATTCGGTCGAAATTGCTGACGTTGCTTCGTCTCTCGTTATGCAGGTAGGAGATCGAGGCGCTCAAACCGTTCCACTCGGGCAGGTCGAGGCGGGTCTTGGTGCGAAACGAACCGAACCGCGAATAGCCCGCGTCTTCGGTAATTCCAAAAGTCCCGCGCGGGCCGGACGTGATGTAGTTGATTGCGCCGCCGGTCGAGTTGGTGCCGAAGAGCGTTCCGGCGGGTCCACGGATCACTTCGATCCGCTCGATGTCGGCAATGTCGAAGATAATGCCGCTGAGCGAGCCGAGGTAAACGCCGTCGATGTAATAGGAAATGCCGTTATCGACGGTAGGGTTCGAGGAAGCGCCCGACACCTGCCCACGTATCACCGTAGTCGGGATCGAACTCCCGCCGGGCTGCGTGACCACATATAGGTTGGGCGCGATCGAGCGCAGGTCAGCGATATTCTCGATACGCGCATTCTTGATCTCAGCCGACGTGATGGCGGTCACGGCGACAGGAACTTTCTGCAGGTTTTCCGTCCGCTTCTGCGCGGTCACGATGATTTCCTGGATCGCGCTGCCCGACCGGTCGGCGAATTGCTCTTCGCCGGAAGTCCTGTCCGGGCCTGACTGCGCGAGCGCCGGCCCAGCCACGATGCAGGTCGCGAATGCAAGAGTTGAACAGCCGACGACATAAATACGGCTCAAGTCCTTCATTATTCAGGCACCTCCCAAAGTGGTCATATTGATTATTATTCGGCGATCTCTCCGGCTATTGCCGGGCCATTCCCCCAACCGAACCCGCAAGGATTGCCGATACGGCCGCGCCTCCGCGCACCAGGGCACGCAAGTTTTTCACCAGGCATGCGCCGCTGGAAACTGCGTTTGCGCGCGCAGATGACGCGGGAAGCCCGATGACTCCCCGCGGACATCCGCGTTGCCACTCGATGAATGCAGGTTTCCGATTCCGGCAAAGCCGTCGCAGCGACGGTGCTTCCGGTTTATTCGGCGGCTTCCATGAGCGGAACGCCGTAGTTTGGATCATCCTCGTTGCAGAGACGATTTGTTTCGAGCCAGAGCCCATCCTCCACCGGCGTGATCCCGAATTCGCTGCGGATGTCGGCAATCTGCCAGTCGACGTAGGCGCGCCAGTCAACGAGCATCAGCGGGAACTTCCAGTTGCGTCCCTGCTCCGCCCCGCGAAACTCGGCCTCGAGGTGAACGACCATCGCCTCGGGATAGTGCAGTCCGTCCTTCATCACCGTCTTCGCCTTGAGGTAATACTGGATCCGGGAGAAAAAGGCCGAGAGTTCAGGATGGAAGTAACGCGACTTGGCATGCATGTTAGCCGACAGCAGCGCCAGTTCGCCGCCGTGATTTGGGCCGAATCCGGTGACCATGTGCTCGATGTCGTGGGTGAGCGCCGTCTGCCGCAAATAGAAGGTGAAGTCGTTGACCACCTTCACTTCCTGGAAAAACAGATCGAGCTGGTAGCCCGAGTTCACCATGAAGCCGCGGATCGCCGCACCCAGTGTGCCGGAGGCGCAGCCTTCGAGCTCGGCGATGGTGAAGTCCGACAGGCTGCGGCCTTCCAGCCACTCGCGAAACTGCGGGAGACGGGCCTTTTCGATCTCGAACAACTCGATGATACGCGGCATATCTTCCAGATCGTGGAGGATTTGCGCCACCTCGGGAATGTAGGCGGTATTGGGCAGGTCCGGCCCGTTTCGGCGCAGCATTTCCTGCGCGATAAGAGCCCTCAGGCCCGCATGGTTGAGATAGCGCGACGAGCTCACCAATACGGAACTTTCCGTGGTCACCTGCTTGATGGCACCGTTAAAATAGGCACGGTCCGCATCGCCGATCTGGGCTTCATTCATCTTGGCATCCTTTCCACTGAAATGGGCGCACCTCTCTTCGGGAGGCGCTGCCCATGATTTTGCGATCAGGCCTTCATTCGGCCGCCACTGCCATCTGCTCGGCCGGGGCATACGAAGGCGAAAGGAATTCGCCCGGCATGGCTCCGGTGAATGCGCCGTTCTCGAAAGTCGGCACGCCGTTCACCAGCGTCAGCCGGGTCGGCATTGCCTTTCGGGTGAAGCGCCATGTCGTACCGCCGCGCCCGTCCGGCACGTCATTCGCCTTTTCCATTTCCTGGCGTTCGATTTCGGCGAGGTTGAACACGGCGATATCGGCACGCTTGCCCGGCGCGATGACGCCGCGATCGGACAGGTTGAAGTGCCCGGCGAGCTTGCCGGTCATGACATGGACGGCCTCCTCGATGGTGAGACTGCCTTCCTCGCGCACATACTGGGTGAGGAGCAGCGCATTCTCGCCGCCGCCGCACAGCATCTGCAGGTGCGCACCGGCATCGGAGATATTGCCGACAGTCTTGGGATCGCGCATCAATTCGATGGTCAGGGCCTCATCCTTCGGGAAAGGCGCCATGTGAACGGTCGAGCGGGTGCCGTTCTTGAGGATCCAGTCCGCCATGGCATCGGAGCGATGCAGGCCCAGCGAATCCGCATATTCCTTCAGCGTGATATTGAGCGGGCCGGCCCCATTCTCGCTGTCGATCAGGTGGAGCTCCTGCGGGTTCTTGAGCGGCGAGTGATCCCAGGCCTTTTCGTCCCAGCTCGCGCGGGCACGCGCGCGCCATTCCGGATCGGCGAGCAGCTCGGCCTTCTTGTGATGATCGTCCTCCATTACGACCTCGTGCCAGACGAAGTCGTTCGACTGCGCGAAGATCAGCGACTTGACCAGCGAGAGCACATTGGTCGGCGATACGTGCGCGAAGCCCGGCCACACGTCGACATCGGCCTCACGCATCTTGCGCAAGGATTCCTGCATCGCGGGAAGGATGCCCTTCTGGAATTCCAGCGTCGGCACCGCGCCCGCGATCTGACAGCGGATCTTGCGACCACCGAGCAGTTTGGCGAGCCTTTCAAGATCGGCCGGGCCGGTCATGCGCATGAAGGTATCGACGATGACCTGGTAACAGGAGTTCGGGTACTTCTCCATGACGTCGAACAGCGCGGCGAATTCGGCATCGCTGGCCTTGAGCGTCGGCACGGGGCGGTCCTGTCCGTCATGATCGTGCAGGTTGTCCGACATGCCGAGCGCGCCTGCGGCCAGGGCATCGTCAAGCAGTTCGCACATGTGCGCGATTTCTTCCGGGGTCGCTTCGCGGTCCCACGCCTCGACTCCCATGGCAGCAAGACGGAAGGCGATGTGACCGACATAGGCGGCATAATTGAGTGGCACCGTCACGTTGCGCTCAACGGAGGCACGGTATTCCGACCACTTGTGCCAGTCCCATGGAAGGTTCTGCATGAAGGGGCCTTCGGGGATATCCTCGAAGAACGAGAAAATGCCGATCATCTCGCGCTGGGCTGGCATGTACTTGTGCAGCGGCGCGGTCGAGAATCCGCAGTTGCCGAGGATCATCGTCGTCGCGCCGTAACCCGGCAGTGGGTCGAGATCGGGCTGCCACCACATCGTCCCGTCATAGTGCGTGTGGCTCTCGATGAAGCCGGGCGTCACGTAGCAATCCGTGGCATCGACGATACGTTCGCCCCTGGCCTCAAGGTCTGCGCCGACCTCGGCAATCGCGCCGCCGTTTACGCGAACGTCCGCCTTGAAGGCCGAAGCCCCCGTACCGTCCACGACCGTTCCATTCTTGATGAGTATGTTTTCCATTTTCCGAGCCTCTCCCACGTTTTCTAGTCCGGCCTGAAAGCGCCGTGTGCATCTGGGCTGGGCGGATGCTATTTCAGAGGTCGATTTTCTCGAAGGATCAGCTTGAAATTCGTATCGTTTACTGCACTTATCGGTATCATCATGCGATACGATTCCGTAACTGACGCCATGCTCGGCGTCCTGCGCCGCCACCTTCGCCACGATGGTTGGACCGCCCCCCGCCTCGCCGCGCATTTCGGCATCGGCGAAGCCACTGCGAAGCGGTGGATCGTGGGCAAGGGTCTGACCCTGGAGCGACTCGAGCAGATGGCAGGCCTGTGCGGAATGACCATCTCCGAACTCGCACGAGAGGCGGAACACGCACGTTCCGGCATGAAGCGCGAACTCACACTGGCACAGGAACGCGCCCTGTCGACCGACGTATTCCTGTCCTTCCTCTTCATGACGATCCTTGCCGGCGCGACACCGCAGGAACTTATCGATGACTTCGAACTGAAGCGGCATGTCCTCGACGCCGCGCTAGGCAAGCTTGAAAGGCTTGCCCTGATCGACCGGTTGCGCGGCGACCGGGTCCGGCCGCTTGTCGACCGCGCGCTGATCTTCCGCAAGCTGCCGATGCGGGCGCTCTTCGACAAGTACGTGAAGCACCAGTTCATGGAGATGGACTTCGCCGCTCCCGAGGCGGTCGATACGGCCGAGATGCTCAAGCTCTCCGATGCAGGCGCCGGGCAACTGGCGGAACTGATGGAACGTCTGCGCCGTGACGCACAGGTGCTCGGCGACCATGACCGTGAAGAGAGCCTGCGCCCACGCCGCTGGATGATGATGATGTGTGCCATACGCCCGTTCGATGCCTCGGGCGTTGCCGATTCAGCAGCCGACTTCTCCGGCAACTAATCGAGCAAGAGGTGCATCCGCCCCGTGGCGATCGGCCTGTCCCGGTCCGCCTGCCAGCAAGTTGCGTCCGCGTTTACGACCTGCCTGCCGATGCGGACCAGGCGTGCCTGCGCGAATGTATCGACCATCAGGCCGCCGCGCAGGAAATCGAAAGTCATGTTGATCGGTTTGGGCCTGCGCTCCGGATCGCCAAGCTCACGCCCGATAGCATCGAGGCAGGCGAGTTCCAGCAGACTGCCAATGACGCCGCCGTACAAAAACCCTTGCCGCCCTTCCAGCTTGGGGTCGGCGGGCAACAGGAGGACGATGGTCTCATCATCGCCGGTAATTTCACGCACGCCAAGCAACTTCGCATAGGGCGTACCGGCAATCATGCGTCACCTGTAAAGAAGAAGGTGGCGGTGGCATGGGCCACAGGATCGCCAGCATCGCCATCATGGACGTCACAGCGGGTGAAGGCGACCTTGCGGGTCACATGATAGCAGGCAGCGCGCGCGCGGAGCGTGCTGCCTGCCCGCGCGGAGCGCAAGTAATCGACGCGAAGGTCCAGCGTTGCCATTGGCCGCCATTGCCGCGTGCGCGCAATGATCGCCGCACCCGCCGCCGCATCGATCAGCGAGACGACCGGCCCCGACGATACCAGGCCGGCCCCTGCATCCATCAGGAAGCCTGGCGCGAAGGGGCAGGCAAGTTCCGCCCAGTCCGGCCCGTCATCCACATTGTAGATGCCGAGCAGGGCATGATGCCCGCGCGGCGGCAGGTTTTTCAGCCGTTCGAAGGGATCGTCCTCGCCCTTCATTCCCGCTTACGCCGTCCAGCGCGGTTCGCGCGGCAGACCCAGCCCGCGTTCGGCGATGAGATTGCGCTGGATCTGGTTGGTGCCGCCATAAATGGTATCGGCGCGCGAGAAGAGGAACAGATTGGGCAGCGTGTCCCATTCGTAATCCGGATGGTCGCTGATCTCGCCCGCCTGCCCCAGCACGTCCATCGCCAGTTCGCCGAGGCTTCGGCGCCAGCTTGCCCACTGGATCTTGTAGGTCAGCGCCGCACCGTCCATGCGCGAATGGTCGGTATTCGAGAGCATCCGCAGCGCGCCGTAGCGCATCAGGCGCAGGCCGATTTCCGCCTTGGCGATGCGCTGGCGGATCAGGGGATCGCGAGCTGCGCCGTTGGCTTTTGCCGCTGCGACGATCTCGTCCAGTTCATAGCGAAAGCCCATCTGCTGGCCGAGCGTGGAAACGCCGCGCTCGAAGGAGAGCAGTCCCATCGCGATCTTCCAGCCATCGCCCACCGCGCCAATCAGGCTGTCCGCCGGGCAGCGCGCGTCGGTAAAGAACGTCTCGTTGAATTCGGCATCGCCGTTGATCTGGCGAATGCCGCGGATCTCGATCCCTTCCTGATCGACCGGCATCATCAGGAAGGTGAGGCCCTTGGGGCCCTGCGATCCTTCCTCGGTGCGGGTGACGACGAAGATCCAGTCGGAGATATGGGCAAGGCTGGTCCAGATCTTCTGGCCGTTGACCACCCATTCGCCGTCTTCCAGCCGCGCCTTGGTCCTGACGCTGGCAAGATCGGACCCCGCGTTGGGCTCCGAGAAGCCCTGACAGAAGATCGTCTTGCCTGCCGCAATGCCGGGCAGGAAGCGCTGCTTCTGCTCATCGGTGCCGAAAGTCAGGATCGTCGGGCCGGCCAGTTCGATGCCGATGTGATTGACGCGGCCCGGCACGCCCGCGCGGGCGTATTCCTCCGCAAATATGACCTGCTGCGCCAGCGTCGCATTGCGGCCACCCCACTTTTCAGGCCAGCCGATGCACGACCAGCGGTGCGCGGCGAGCTGCTGTTCCCATTCCTTGCGGCGCTCGGGGCTGCCCGTCAGCTTGGTAACGCCCTTGATGTCCTTGAATTCGCCGGCCATCTGGCCATTGAGCCAGTCGGCGCATTCCTGACGGAACAATTCGTCATCCACCGAAAATCCGAGCTTCATGCTGCTTCCCCGAGAATCATAGTGGCAATCCTTTCGCGGTGCCAATTGCCGTCGCCGAGCATCGTCTGCAGCGAACGGGCGCGCTTGAAGAACAAGTGCGCATCATGCTCCCAAGTGAAGCCGATGCCGCCGTGAAGCTGGATCATGTCCCCCGCGCAGCGAAAGAAAGTGTCTGTGCAGAAAGCCTTGGCCGCGTGCAGCGCCAGGTCTGCGTCCGGCGATCCCTCGTCCACCGCGCAGGCCGCCCAGTAGACTGCCGAGCGGGCCTGCTCGATCTCGATCATCATGTCCGCAAGCCGGTGCTTGTAAGCCTGGAACGAACCGATCGGGCGGCCGAACTGAACGCGCTCCTTCGAATAGGCGACAGTACGATCGAGGCATTCCTGCGCTCCGCCCAGTGCCTCTGCCGCCACTGCGACCAGTGACGCGCGATAGCTGCTGGCAAGCGCGGCAGCGGGATCGGCCAGCTGATCGCCCACGGCCCCGTCCAGACGGACCGATGCGAGGGGACGCGTCTGGTCCATGCTCGTCGGCACATCGACCGAAACGCCCGGCGTATCCGCCCGCACGATCCATGCACGGCGGCCATTAGAGACGACCAGGACCTCGGCGCTTCCTCCATGCGTGACGAAGCGCGATGCGCCGGTCAGCCGACCTTCACTTTCCCTAAAGCCGGCATCTTCGACGAAGGCGGCTATCGTCTCGCCGGACAGCAGGCCTGCAATCCATGCGGACCGCTGCGCCTCGCTGCCCCCGGCCGCAATCGCCTGCGCGGCCTGCACGATGCTGCCGAGCATGGGCAGCGCCGCCACTTGCGAACCGGCTGCTTCGGCGATGATCGCAAGTTCGACGAGCCCAAGGCCCGAACCGCCCCGGTCTTCGGGAATGGCGATGCCGGAAAATCCCAGTTCCTGACAGTACCCCTGCCACAAGGCGCGGTCGATGCCATCGCCCGCCATCGCCTCGCGCGTGCGGGCACTCGTCGCATTTTCAACGAAGTAGGCGCGCGCCGTCTCCGCGATCATGTGCTGTTCGTCTGTAAACGCGAATTCCATTTCAGGTGGCCTTCAGTTTCCGGCGGCAGTCTTGCCAGGACGCAAATCGTTCGTCGCAGGCGCCGCCGATTGCCTTCGGCCAGCCGCCCGGGACCTGACTGCACCCTGCTCCGCATCCTTGCTCGCATGCACTGTGCGGCATGCAAGCTGTCTAAAATTCACGCTATATGAGGTTAAATAGCATTTCAAGCTTCGATTTGCGGATTTTAAGTCTATTTCTTATCCGCATATATATCGAAGCTTTACAACTTTTCGCACATGCTTGGCAGCAAGAGCCGAACTCTCTCCGGCCCGAAGAACATTCAATTTCCGGTCAGTGCATCAGCTGCTGTTCGCCGCGCTCACGCTGACCACGCCGTTGGTGAATTTCACGGTCTTGACGGCAATCGACGTCTCTACGTGATGGACGCCCTCCACCGCCAGAATCTGGCTGACCGTAACGGCGTGCAGTTCCTCGATGTCACGATAGACACAGGTCGTCATGATATTGAATGGCCCCAGCATCGTCATGATCGAATGGATCGTGGGGATGCGCTTCAGTTCGCGCGCGATCTGGTGAAAATGGAGCATGTCCGCCTGCACCGCGACGAAGGCCAGATTGTTGCCCTTGTCGAGCCGCGGGCTCGTCAGCGCCGTAAAGGCGATGAGGCCCTCGTTCTGCAAACGCTTCAGACGGCCGCGGATCGTTCCCTCGTTGACATCGAGATCGGCCGCGATCTTGCGGTTCGAGACCCGTGCGTCCTGCGACAGGATGGCGATGATCCGGTGATCGAGTTCGTCGAGTTCGGGCCAGCTCATAGCACGCCCTCGACGTCGACGGGGTTGGCTCCGAGGCCATACTTGACGATGTCGAGCCCGATCGACTGCGTGATCGAACGGATTCCCGGCACTTTGGAGAACTTGGTCGCGATGAACTGCGCCAGATCCTCTATGTTCGGCAGGGCCAGCAAAACGCTGACTTCATAGCGGCCGGTCACGAGGTAAGCGGCAAAGACCTCGTCGAATCCTGCAAGATCCTCCGCCACTTCGGCAGGCGCGCGGCCGCTGACCTCGACCCCGACATGGATCAGGACGTGATAGCCGTGGACCGCGAAATCGGAGACGGCCACGACGCGAAGCATTCCCGATTCTTCCATTCGGCGAATGCGGGCGGACACAGTCGTCGCGACGAGATCGAGGGATTTGGCAATCTGCTGATGAGTGGCACGGCCGTTGCGCCGCAACTGCTCGACGATCCTGAGGTCCGTTTCGTCAAATTCCAGCATGTCAGTCATGCGCTTGCTCTGATCCCTTCCTGTGACTCGCGAAGTCAGCTTTCGTCTTGTCAGCAAAGGCGGCCGAGGTCGATGCCTAAGCGCATGACGGCGTTCCCGGCCCCTTGAGGATCAGGCGCACGTCGTCAATCGCGGAACAATCCGCCACCGTTCACGTGCCAGACCTGGCCGTTGACCCATTCCCCGTCATCCGACGCGAGGAAGGCCACCGCGCCGGCGATGTCGTCCGGCTTGCCAAGGCGGGTGTGGGGCACCATCTCCAGCATCGTTTCCACGTATTCGTCGGTCAGGTGCTGGGCGACCGCCTCGGTCATGACGAGGCCGGGGCAGATACCGTTGGCGCGAATACCTTGCTTGCCGAACTTGCGCGCGACATGGCGCACGAGCGCGTGGATCGCGTTCTTGGTCATCGGATAGGCCACCTGGAAGGCGCTGCCCGAACTGGCGGCGCCGGACGAAGTGTAGATCATCGAGCCGCCGCCTCGCTCAATCAGCACGGGGAGCGCGGCCTGCGACGCCAGAAAATGACTCTTGGCATTGATGGCAAAAGAGCGGTCCAGGACTTCCTCGGGACAATCGAGAATGTCCACGTCCCCTTGCGTTCCGCCCGCGAGGTTCGAGTGATAGAAATCGAGCCCGCCGAATTCGGACAGCGCAGCCGCGACTATATCCGCCTGCGAGCGCGCCTTGGTGCCGTCCAGATAGACGCCGATCGCCTTTCCGCCTTCCTCGCGGATCGCGCTTGCGGTTCTCGCCGCCCATTCCTCCTCGATGTCGCCGATGACGATCGAGGCGCCCTCGCCCACCAGCCGCCGTGCCGTCGCCGCGCCGATGCCCCTTCCACCGCCCGCGACGATACCAATCTTGCCTGCCAATCCCTGCACTGGGTTCTCTCCTTGGGAAATCCTGTCTTCGTCACGGGCCAGTCAGAGCGCCGGACGCCTGTCCTTCCACGGCACGCTGGCCTCGATCTGTCCGGCAAGGCGGAACAGCAGCGCCTCGTCACCATAGCGGCCCACGAACATCACGCCGACCGGCAGGCCCGATGACGACATGGCCAGCGGCATCGACATCGCCGGTTGCCCGGTCATGTTCTCGATCTGCGTAAAGGGCGAAAAAGCGGCCGTGCGTGCGCCCCACTGTTCGAAGTCGACGCCGGGCGACAGGTTGATCCTGCCAAGCTCCAATGGCGGAGCGGCGAGCGTCGGTGAAAGAATGACGTCGTAATCGGCCATGAACCGGGCCATTGTCAGCGCAGCCGCCTGAAGCGTGTTGTTGGCACGCGCAAAGTCCATGCCGGTGGTCTTCTGGCCATAGGCAACGAAGGCGAGCGTGATGGCCTCGAGCACCTCGGGCCCGATCGGAATACCGGTTGCCTTGGCACGGTCCAGCATATCTGCGGCCACGTTGGAGGCGATCAGAACGAAACTCGCCGCCCCCATCGCAGCCATGTCCAGCTTGGGCGCGGCTTCTTCGACATGGTGACCGAGGCTCTCGCACAGTCGCGCGGCCTTGCGGGCGGCCTCGATGCATTCGGGATCGACCGGCGAACCGGCAGGCGCGTCCAGCATAAGCGCAATGCGCAGCTTGCCCGGTGCCTTGCCGACTTGCGAGAGGAAGCTCTCGGACGGGGTCGGAGCGCTGTAGCGGCTCCCTGGCTCGGGGCCCTGCGTCGCATCGAGGATCGCGGCGGAATCGCGCACGCTGCGCGTCACTGCATGATGCACCGACAAACCGCCCCACCCTTCCGTGCGCGGCGGCCCCATGGGCACGCGTCCACGACTGGGCTTGAGGCCGAACAGGCCGCAACATGAAGCGGGAATGCGGATCGAACCGCCGCCGTCGGTCGCGTGGGCTGCGGGCAGAACACCCAAGGCAACAGCGACAGCTGCACCGCCCGAGGAACCGCCGGCGATATGCGCCGGGTTCCACGGATTGCGGGTATCCCCGGTCAGCTTGTTCTCGGTTGTGCCGGTCAGGCCCATCTCGGGAACGCAGGTCTTGCCGAAGATGACGAAACCCGCCTTCTCGATGCGCTTGACCAGCTCGGAAGTCACCTCGGGACGATAGCCCCGATAGAAGCGGCTGCCGTTCTCGGTAGGCAGGCCGGCGATGTAGGTGTTGAGGTCCTTGAGCAGCCAGGGCACGCCGCGAAATGGCCCCTCTGGCAGCCCTGCGGCTATGGCCTTGCGGCCATAGTCGTAGTGCTTCTGTGCCATGAAGTTGAAGCGCGGATTGAGCGCCTCCGCCCGGCCGATCGCCGCATCGAGCAGCTCGCTGGCCGAGACCTGGCGCTTTCGCACCAGCTCGGCCAGCCCGAGGGCATCGTGCGTATCGAGCGGATCCCCGCCCTTCGCCGCGGCCAGGCCCGGCATTGCTGCCATTCCCGCGAAGGCGACTGCCCCCGACACCATCTCACGGCGCGTCACGCCCGTTCCATCACCAGCCATACCGTCCGCCATCAGCCTTGCGCGTAGAAGCGCGAGTAGAACTTGCGGAACTGCGGGATGGGTCCGTCTCCGTCGCAGATGATCGGGTTGGGCTCGAACTTCTGGCGGTCCCAGACAACCTTGTCCTGATCGAACTGCTTGCAGATGTCGCGGATCAGCCCTTTCGCCAGACGCCCCATCGGTCCTTCGGCCTGCGTCTTGGGCTGGGTGAAGCAGAAGCGCGCATGGACATGGTCCTGATCGACCGGCGTGAGGCAGGCCACCAGCAGCGTCTCGGAAATTCCGGTGAAGCGCGTCCAGCTCTGGCCCGGCCCCATGGTATCGTAGCTGATGAGACCATCTACTTCGCCCATCGGCGTGCCCATCTTGGCACGCACGTCAGCGCCCCGGCCCCAATCGCCCCAGCGCAAATCGCCTTCAGGCACATTCGCCGTGCCGTGGATATACTTGAAATGGGCAAAGTCCACGCCGTTTTCAGCCATGTTCTGGATCGAGCCCCAGACGTTCCATTCGTGGACCTCGTAATCGGTCCACTCGGGATCGGTCGCTTCTGGCAGAACCGCGACTTCCCATAGCGGATCGATGCCCTGCGGGTGATACCAGGCCCAGATCCAGCGATTGACCTCGACGACGTTCCAGGTGCCGATGCACTTGCGCTTGACCTGCGGCGGAATGACGCGGGCGTAGGGGATTTCCTTCACCACGCCCTCGTTGCCGTCATAACGCCATGCGTGGAACGGGCACTCCAGCAGGTTGCCGTTGACCTTGCCGCCATGGCCCATGTGCGCGCCGAGGTGACGGCAGTAGGCATCGACGATCCGGACTTCGCCGTCCTCGCCGCGCCACATGGCAAGGTCCTTGGCGAAATAGCGCAGCGGCTTCACTTCGCCCACGGCGAGGTTCGCGGACAAGTCGATCGGATACCATCCGAAAGGAATGCCATTATCGAGATTGCGCTCCTCGACCGAGGCGCGGTCCTTCACTTCGGCAAGGCGCCAGTCGATCAGGTCTTGCCCGCGGAGTTTTTCGAGGATCTGCCAAACGGCGACGGGCGGCGTGCGCGCGTCGGTGGCAGTAATTACATCGGTTGGAGTCATGACCACTCTCCTGGTAATTTCGTCCCCCTGGTCCGGGGAGCCTCCGGCGACAGGGGTTGTCTCCGCCGCCGGTCATGGGTTTGAAATGGAGCAGACTTCCCGGCTCCAATCACGAGAACTGGTCCGCGCCGCATCATTGCGCGCGCGCTTCGAGCGGCAGCCCGTCAAGCCCGCGGACGGGCACGCCAAGCCGCTCAAGCAGGTGCAGGCTGCGCACAACCTGGCCGCTCAATTCGCTTGCGGGGCGGTGGCACAGTTGCAGTGCAGCCTCGGCCATAGCCTCGACCGGCTCAATGTGGTCGTGTTCGTCCCAGCCGCCCACTGCTAGCGCGCCTTCGCTGGCAACTGCGCCGACCGGGGCCATCGCGTTGACCGCGATAGCCTCGCGCGAGAGTTCGACCGCCCAGCCCCCCGTCAGCCGGTCGAGCGCCGCCTTGCCGAGGCCATAGAGCGTCGCATGGCCATCGCGGTTGAACGCGACATACCGGTTTTCGGAATCGTAGGGAGCCGCCGGCGGCAGGTCGGCGGCGGCACTGGAGATATTGAGTATCCAGCCTGCCCCGCATGTGCGCATGTGTGGAAGCGCCTGCTGTGACAGCTCCTGCGGCGCGCGCACATTCAACTGGAGGGAAAGATCGACGTGACGCGGCTCCGCTTCCCAGATCGGCACGAAACGCGCCCAGGCCGCATTGTTGACGAGAATGTCGAGCCGCCCGAATCGCGCGACAGTTTCAGGCACGATACGCGCGCGGTCCACCGGATCCGCAAGATCGGCGCGAATGACCAGCGCCTGCCCGCCCGCCGCTTCGATCTTCGCCGCCGTCTCGGCCAGCGATCCTGCCAGCGCGGCGTCCGGTTCGGCAGTACGGGCAACGATCGCCACTCGCGCGCCTTCGACAGCGAAGCGACGCGCAATGGCCGCCCCGATGCCCCGGCTCGCTCCGGTAACGATGGCCACGCGACTGTCGAGGACGCCGCTTCTGCTCACAGCCCGAATACCTTCATCGCGTTTTCGCGCAGGAACTTGGGCCATACCTCGTCCTTGAACGGAACGTTCTGCATGTCGCTGAAGATACGATCGAGGCTGAGCCCCATAGGGAAATAGCCGGCGTAGATGATCTTGTCGGCGCCGCGCGTATTGGCGTAGTCGATAATCGCCTTGGGGTAATGCTTGGGAGCGAAAGCGCTCGTCGAATAATAAAGGTTAGGCCACTTGAGCATGAGCTTTACGGCCAGCGCCTCCCACGGCTCGGCGCCGTGGCGCATCACCACCTTGAGGTCGGGGAAGTACCAGCATACTTCGTCGAGATGCTCGACCTTCTGCGTCTCCATCGGGATGCGCGGCCCCGGAATGCCGGCATTGAGCAGGACCGGCAGGCCCAGATCCTCGGCGCAGGCATAGATCGGGAACATGTACTTGTGATTGATCGCCACCTGCGGCAACGTACCCGCCGGGAAGCAGCTTATTGCCGACAGTCCGACTTCGGCATGGATGCGCTTGATGCGGCGGACTTCCTCCATGCCGCGATTGGGATCGATCGGCAGGTCGAAGAAGAAGCGGTCGCCGAACATCTCCTTGGCGCGGTAGGAGGTCGCATTGTCGCTCCAGCCGACCAGCGCCCTTTCAACATTATGGCAGTCCATCTGCTCGACGGTCCAGGCAACGAAATCGTCGACCTTGCCGGTCTGCGGAATGTCCTTGAACATGTACTGCGCCGGCATCGCGAACTGGTCGAGGGTCTGGCGATCCTTGATCAACGGACGGAAGGGTGCGAACCACTCGGAGCGGTCCTCGGCGTCGGGGATCCCCAACATGCAGTCGATGATCTTGATGTCACCGGGCATACCCATGCGATGTGTCTCCTCTCAGTCTTCGCTGGCCAGTTGCGGCCACAGCGCACGAAGCGCGATCTTGTCGATTTTCTGGGCGGCATTGCGCGGCAGCGGACGCGCGGAAAAGACAACGCGTGCCGGCGCCTTGTAGCGCGCCAGCCGGTCGGCAACCCAGTCGATCACCGCGCCCTCGTCCAGCCCATCGGCCTGGACCACGGCGACGAGCCGCTCGCCCAGGCGTTCGTCGGGAACGCCGAAAGCCGCACATTCGGTAATTTCGGGCAGTTCGCAAAGCACCCGCTCGACTTCGGCGCAGTAGATGTTCTCACCGCCGGAGATGACCATGTCCTTGGCGCGATCGACAATGAAGATGTAGCCGTCCTGGTCCTGATAGCCGATGTCACCAGTGTGCAGCCAACCGTCCGGCGTGAGGGCCTTTGCAGTATCCTCGGGTCGATTCCAGTAGCCGTTCATCACCATGGCGCTGCGCACCATGATCTCCCCGCTTTCATTGGCGCCGCACTCGCTTCCGTCCGCATGGACGACCCGCAAGTCGACCAGCGGCAACACGCGGCCAGCCGAGGCCCGGGCCCGCAGGAAATCCTCGCCCACCGCCTGCGCAATCGCGCCCGAGGTCTCGGTCATCCCGTAGCCGACGCCGATCACCGCGTGCGGGCAAAGCTTGCGCGTTTCCTCCAGCAGGTTGAGCGGCAGCGCCTGCCCACCCGATCCGATGTTGCGCAGTGAACTGAGATCCGCTTCGGTCAGGTGCGCCTTGTGGACCATGTCCCACAGCATCGTGGGAACGGTCGACAGCTGCGTCACCTTCTCGCGCGCGATCAGGCCTACAGCCTCCTCCGCATCCCAGCGGCGCATGATGACGACCTTTCCGCCCGACAGCATCGGCGCGAGAAAACCCGACCCAAGGCCCGAGATATGGAACAGCGGACTGACCAGCAGGATCGCCTGGGGCGGCACTTGCTGCATCATGGTATCGACCGCAATACCGTATTGCTGCGCCATGTTGTGCAGTACCATAGTGCCAGTAAGCTGCGTGCCCAGAAGGCCCGTGATCAGGCTTCTGTGCGACAGAACCGCGCCCTTGACGCGCCCGGTCGTGCCGGAAGTGAAAAGGATGGCACAAGGGTCATGCGGAGCGGCGCGGGCATTGTCATCGGGAAGCGCGTCCGTGTCTTCCAGCGGCTCCGTCTGGTCCAGCAGTCGCCCCCGATAGCCCCCTTCGCGGATCAGCGCCGCCCGCTCGCTGTCCGCAATGACGAGCGCAGGCGTGACGTCATCGATCATGGCGACGAGTTCAGCGGCCGAGCCCCGGCTGTTGAGCACGGCGGCGATTCCCCCGGCCCTGATGACGGCGAGGAATGCGACGATCCATTCCGCGCGATTGCGCATGCAGATGGCAACCCGGTCGCCACGGGCTATGCCGAGGTGGCAGGCCAGACGATCACGCCACGCGAAAACTTCCGCATAGCTCAGGCGACGCTCACCCTGCGGTCCGTCGAAATCGACAATGAAAGTCCGTTCCCCAAAGCGGCGCGCGCTTTCGATCAGTTCGTTCAGATCGGACGGCGCATTGACGAAAGTACGCAGCCCTTCCCGTTCACCGATCTCGAATGGCGTGCCCGGTGCAGTCACAGCCGCGAAGACCGGATCGACCCTGCTCATGCAATTCCTCTCGACTCGCTTCGTTGTCGTTCTCGCAACAAGGATATGCCTCGCACTGCGTATTTCAAGATAATTATTTTTACGCCTGCTTGCGCGCCATTCCGCATTGCCGACAAAACGGAGACGATCCACGAATAGGATCGGAATTCTCAATAAATACCGATATATATGGTGATTTCAGGCGACTACGGCCTATCATGATGGACGTGGAACCACGCCCGCGCCTCACTCTCCCATGAATGCAGGCGACTCATAGATTCGTATTTTTGCCATTTACAAATTCCGCATTTTGACGAATTCATATGGAGCACGCCGCCAATGAGAGCGCAGGCACCGCAAGGACGCGGATCACGCACAGGAAACGGGAAGAGGCGAAGACAATGATTCGGGATTTCGAAGGACAGGTCGCGATCGTCACCGGCGGCAGCGATGGCATCGGTCTTGCCACCGCGTCCTTGCTCGCCCGGCGCGGTGCGCAAGTCGTGATTTGCGGTCGCAGGCAGGAAATGCTCGACAGCGCCCGCGCTCACATCGATGCGCAAGGCGGCAAGGTCGACACGATCCGGCTCGATGTGGCCGACGATGCGGCACTGACGGCGATGATCGCGGATACCGCACGCAAGTACGGCCGGCTCGACATGTTGGTTAACAATGCCATGTCCACCCACTACGCACCGATCGGCAAGCTGACGCTGGACCAATGGCGCAAGGACTTCGCGGTCAACGCCGACGCCGTGTTCGTCAGCACCAAGGCGGCGATGAAGGTCATGGCCGCCGCCGGCAAGGGCTCGATCGTCAATATCTCGTCCACTTGCGGCATCCGCGCCGCAGCCAACATGTCCAGCTATTCCGCGTCTAAGGCGGCCCTCATCCACTTCACTGCCGTCGCGGCCATCGAAGGCGCGCGGCAGGGCATTCGCGTCAACGCCATCGTCCCCGGCCAGGTCCAGACCGCCGGGACCGAGGAATTCTCGGCCCGCGCGCCGGAAATCGCCGCGAAGACCGCCGATGCCATTCCCATGGGCCGGGGCGGCCGACCGGACGAACTCGCCCGCGCCATCGTTTTCATGCTGTCCGACGATGCCAGCTACATCACCGGAACCGCCCTGCCCGTAGACGGCGGCAAGGCGGCCCAGCTCTACATGCCGTCCTGACCCCGGGGGCCGAACCGCCACGGCTGCAGGCCGGCTCTGCAGACCGCAATCGATCCGAAATTCCGACTTTGCGCGAGACGCCGCTTTGCCAGTCTCGCGAAACATAACAACGCTTATCTGGGAGATCTTTATGCATAG
>Ga0098035_1000597_pt1 | contig 17994 bp, 15 predicted proteins | sample 3_EtaG_FD_75046 | JGI IMG/M metagenome (GOLD analysis project Ga0098035, IMG submission 75046) | Marine viral communities from the Subarctic Pacific Ocean - 3_ETSP_OMZ_AT15126 metaG | ecosystem: Environmental > Aquatic > Marine > Oceanic | place: Pacific Ocean | collected 2015-01-07
AGTTCCGCGGCAACCTTCCGGACCAGACGCTCGAAAAGCAGCTCGGCAATCCGGTCTGGCATCTGCTGCGCGCGACCGGCAACGGTGAAGGCGCGGGCGACACCCTGCCGGTGACCTTCTCGCTGCTGCTCAACCTCGTAGGCGTGCTGGGCGCGGACGCGACCGCAGAGCAGGTCTGGTCGTACCTTGGCAACTACGTTGCCGATGCGACGCCCGAGGCGCACCCGGAACTGGGCGAACTGGTGCGCGCCGCCCTTGCCACCAACCGGGATTTCATCGCGCCGACGCTGGTGCGCCGCGCGCCGGACGCCCATGAAGCCGAAGCGCTCAAGGCGCTCGATGCCGAACTGGCCAAGGCTGGGCCGGACACGTCGGCAGAGGAATTGCAGAACACGGTCTATGAGATCGGCAAGAACGAGGCTTACGGCTTCGGTAATTTGCGCGACTGGTTCAAGGCGCTTTACGAAACCCTGCTGGGCTCCAGCCAGGGGCCGCGCATGGGCAGCTTCATCGCGCTCTATGGCATTCCCGAGACGCGCAAGCTGATCGCAGAAGCGCTTTCCAGCCAATGATGCAACTGCCCCGGCGCACGCCTGAGCAGCTGGCCGAGGAGCTTCTCGGCCGCAAGTTCAGCGAGCTGGGGCAGGAAGAACAGAATGTCCTGCGGCGCATTGCCGCGGGCACCCTGATCGGCCCCGATGCCGACGAGATCGCCGCGACCCATGCCAGCCGCGGTGACCGGCTCGCTGACCGGGTTGCGGCGGTCGGCGGCAGCTGGGGCTTCATCATTGCCTTTGGACTGGTGCTGATCGCCTGGATGCTCGTTAACAGCCATGTGCTGGAAGCCTTCGGGCTGCATCCCTTCGATGGCTACCCGTACATCTTCCTCAACCTCATTCTCTCGATGCTGGCAGCGATCCAGGCGCCGGTGATCATGATGAGCCAGAACAGGCAGGCCGACAAGGATCGCATTGCTGCGCGGCATGACTACGAAGTCAACTTGCGCACGCAGCTGGAGATTTTGCGGCTTCACCGGCGCTTCGATCACCTCATCGAATACCTCGAGGCGCGCCGCGCCTCGGAAGCCGGGGAGGAATACTGAACCTGCCGGGGAGTGAGGCGAGCCTGCGGGTTTACCTTGCCACGCCCGCGCGGTGGGGGCGGCTCGCGGCGATCCAGCCGTCTATCTTCGCTTCCAGCACCGGCAGGGGCAGGGCACCCGACCCCAGCACTTCCTCGTGGAAGGCACGGATATCGAAGCGCGCTCCGAGCTGTTCCTGCGCCTTGCCGCGCAGGCGCTGGATGGTGAGCGCGCCGATCTTGTAGGCGAGCGCCTGTGCCGGCATTGCGATGTAGCGATCCACCTCGGCTTCCGCGTCGCTGCGCCCCATGCCCGAATTGGCCAGCATGTAGTCGATCGCCTGCTGGCGCGACCAGCCCCTGGCGTGGATGCCGGTATCGACGACCAGCCGCATTGCCCTCAGCATCTCGTCGTCGAGCGTGCCCCAGTGCTGCAGCGGGTCCTTGTAGAAGCCCATGTCGTAGCCCAGCGTCTCGGCATAGAGCGCCCAGCCTTCGACGAAGGCGCTGTTGCCACCGTAGCGCTGGAAACCGGGGAGACTCTGGTCTTCCTGCGCAAGGCTGATCTGGAAGTGATGCCCCGGCACGCCCTCGTGCATATAGAGCGTGGTCATGCCGCTGAGGAAGCGGTGCGGCAGGTCGTAGGTGTTGTAGTAGAAGACGCCGGGTTTGCCGCGTTCGGGCGCGCCTTCGGAATAGCTGCCGCCAGCCTCGAACTTCTCACGATAGGCCGGGTAGGGTTCGATCAGCATGGGCGTTTCGGGCACCCGCTCGAACCAGCGCGGCAGAGCGGCGTCAACCTGCTTGCCGATGCGGGCGAAACCGTCGGAGAGCTGGCTGCCGTTGGTCGGATGAAAGCGCGGATCGCCGCGAATTTCGTCGAAGAATGCAGCGAGGGTTCCTGAATAATCCAGCTGCCTGCGCACCCCGTCCATATCCCGCTGAATGCGGGCGACTTCCGAAAGGCCGAGCTGGTGAATGGCCTCCGGTTCCAGCGTCAACGTCGTCTCGCGCCGGATCAGAGCGCGATAGAGCTGCGTGCCTCCCTTCATTTCGCCAAGTCCGATAGAATCGCGGGCCTCGGGAAGGTACTCGGCCTGCAGGAATTGCCGCAGGCGCCGGTAGGCTGGCCAGATCGCCTCGCGGGTCGCCGACCGGAATGCCGGCGCGAGGGCCTTGCGGCTCTTGTCGGAGAGTGTCTCCGGGACCTGCCGGAGCGGGGCCGAGAAGGGCGAATCTTCGTAGGACTGGGCCAGCAGGGCGTCGATCTGGGCAATCATGTTGATTACCGTCAGGCGCGGTTCGACCACGCCTGAGGTCATGCCCTGCCGAAAGCGGGCGATGGCATTGTCGATCACGCGGGGAAAGGCCCGGTAGAGCGTGAGGGCGCGCCGGTAATCTGCCTCGTCGGCGTAGTCGTAAGTGCCGCCGGGCGCGATCATGGCGGGGAACTCGACATGCAGTCCGCCGAAATGGTTGAACGGCCGTACCCTGGTCAGGCGGCGCAGTTCAGGCTGGAGCCACGCCAGTTCGTCGTCCTTGAGCGCTGCGAACGCATCGTAGGAAATCTGGAGTTCGGGCGGCAGCGCGGCGCGGTCGACCGAGCGCAGCGCTTCGCGGCTTTTGCGGGCAGAGGCCTGCACGTCGCGATCGAGGGCGTCGGTGTACATGCGCTCGAACTGGGCGCCTCCCGTCGTGGCGCCGGCATAAAGCGGGGTCAGGGGATCGAGTTCGTCCTCGCGCTGCGCATCTTCGGCGAACAGGCGAAGGAGGCGCAGGCGATTGCGCTCTGCATCGGCCGCAGGCACCGGGTGCGATGGCTGGACGGCGGCCTCGGCACTGACCGGCAAGGTCGGAAAGGGGAGCGCGCAGGACAGGCCCAGCGCCAGGAGCGTAGCCGCGTTGCGAAATCTCATTGCCAGTTGCGAACCCGGAACCACTTGGTGACGACGTACTTGACGCCCCTGACGACTGGCCGGGCTGCATGCATGGTCAGCGGATTGGGGGTCCCGTCGGGCAATGCGTTGTTCCACAGCAGGAGGCAACCGGGTTCGGGCGGGATGCTCAGGCCGATGTGGGTAAAATCGGTCCGTCCGCCTTCCTCCACGGCGTTGAGGTAGATCATCGCGGTCCAGCTGCGCTGGCCGCCGCAGCGCCGCTCCTGCCGCCAGTAGCCAGCCTCGGTATCGAACCAGTCGCAATGCTCGTTGAAATACTGGCCGCATTCGTAGCGCTGGCCCTGCGCCGATTCCCCGCAGGACGGAGCGATGCCGGTAAAGTCGCTCAGGCGCAGTTCGAGATCGCGCACGATCCTGTCGTGGGTGTCGATGTCGCCCGAATAGCTGGTGCGGTAACCGTCCCAGCCTTCTTCTTCCAGCAGGCGGGAAGGGCAGGCGCAGGTGTCGATAAGCGCCATGAGGTGAGCGCAGTCGGCCTCGTTGAGGAAGCTGTTGGAGGTGTAGATTTCCACCGCCTCCACGGGCAGCCGCCTGACCGTGGGCTGGCCGGACAAGCGCTCCCGGACCGAAGCGCCGATCCTTGCAAGTGCCCTGCAGTCCGGATGAGGCGTGGCTGGCATCTCGATCGTGAGACTACCGGGAATGTTCCACAAATCAATCGCTTCGTTTCACACAGTAAAACCCTGCATGATTTTCGGCGCTCGCTGCGTGACCGGCATCGAAAGAAGGCCCCCGGCGCTGGTGCCGAGGGCCTTTCATTCGCCGTTCTTCTTGGGTTTACCAGAAGAAGTCGTAGATCACGTCGACCACTTCGCCGGTGTAGATATCCACCAGCAGCACGTCGTCGTAATAGCGGACCCAGCGGTAGGGACCGTAGACTTCCGGCAGCCTGTAGGACCAGGGATCGTCGATCCAGTAGCGTGAGCCGTAGAACAGCGATCCCAGCGAGAAACCGATGCCGATGCGCCGATACGAGTAATTGCTGTAAGGCGAGTAGTAGCGGCCGATCCGGTAGACCGAACGGTTGCGGGCCCGGTAATCGCGCCAATCGTAGCGCTTGTCGCGCCGCCAGTCCTTGCGGTCCCAGCGCCGCGCGTCACGATAGTCGCGCCGGTTGCTGTCGCGCCACTTGTCGTTGTCACGCCAACGGTTGTTGTTCCCGTCCCGCCACCTCTCGTTGTCGCGGCGGCTGGAGTTCGCGCGCGACTGGTCCCGCCAGTCCCGGCGCGTATCCACGCGGCGGTCATTCCGGTCGTTGTCGCGTCGCTCGACGCGCTGCTCGGTCTGTTTCGCGTAGTCGCCGCTGCGCATTCTCTGCTGCCAGGTGGACTTGCGCTCCTGTTCGCTGCGCTGCTCGCGGCTGGTGTCGCGCGAGGAGCGGTTGCCCGACCAGCTGCGGTTCTGTGTCGGCGTGGCTTCCTGACGCACGCGGTTGTCGTTGTTGGCGTTACTGCGCGACCAGTCGCGGCGAGACTCGTTCGACGAGGCACGCTCCTGACGCTGCGCCCGCATCTGTTCGCCCCGGTTGCTGTAGCCACGGCTCTCACTGCGGGAGTTGTCCGGGCGCGATGCCGCTTCCGCCACGCTGGGAGCGACGAGGCCGGCAACGGCAATGGCCATTGCGCCCCACGCTCCAGCTGAAAAAAGTGCACCCGCCTTCATGTTCATCCTTCTTGCCATATCCGGTCTCCAAAACCGGACGTGCCGCACGGCGATCGCGGCTCATCCTACAATTGTTCTAGACCATGGGCGCTGTCCTGAACGTGAACCGGGATATGACTCTTTGTTAATGTAGGAGTGATTGAAAATGAACAGGCCGCCGATCCGGTATCCCGGAGCGACGGCCTGTATATCATGCCCGAGGCGTTTTCGTCAGCGCGTCAGCTTCTTGTAGGCAAGACGCGTGGGACGATCGGCCGCATCGCCGAGGCGGCGGCGCTTGTCTTCTTCGTAGGCCTCGAAGTTGCCCTCGAACCATTCGACGTGGCTGTTGCCCTCGAACGCGAGGATGTGCGTGGCCAGACGGTCGAGGAAGAAGCGGTCGTGCGAGATGACCACGGCGCAGCCGGCGAAGTTCTCGATGGCTTCTTCGAGCGCGCCGAGCGTTTCGACGTCGAGGTCGTTGGTCGGTTCGTCGAGCAGGAGTACGTTGCCGCCCTGCTTGAGCATCTTGGCAAGGTGCACGCGGTTGCGTTCACCGCCCGAGAGCTTGCCGACGTTCTTCTGCTGGTCCTGGCCCTTGAAGTTGAAGGCGCCGACATAGGCGCGCGTCGACATGTCGTGGCCGTTGACCTTCATGTAGTCCAGCTTGTCCGAGATTTCCTCCCAGACGTTGTTCTTGCCGTCGAGGTGGTCGCGGTTCTGGTCGACGTAGCCGAGGTGAACCGTCTGGCCGATCTCGATGGTGCCGGAGTCCGGCTGTTCCTGGCCGGTGAGCATCTTGAACAGCGTCGACTTACCCGCACCGTTGGGGCCGATGACTCCGACGATGCCGCCCGGCGGCAGGATGAACGAGAGGTCCTCGAACAGCAGCTTGTCGCCGAACGCCTTGGATATGCCCTTGGCTTCGATGACCTTGCCGCCGAGGCGCTCAGGCACCTGGATGACGATCTGGGCCTTGCCCGGCGTGCGCTGGTCCTGCGCGTTCTGCAGTTCCTCGAACTTGCGGATACGGGCCTTGGACTTGGTCTGGCGGCCCTTGACGCCGGCGCGGATCCATTCGAGCTCGTCCTTGAGAGCTTTCTGGCGACCGGTCGCCTCGCGGTCTTCCTGTTCGAGGCGCTTGGCCTTCTTCTCGAGGTAGGTCGAGTAGTTGCCCTCGTAGGGGAAGTACTTTCCGCGGTCGAGTTCGAGGATCCAGCCCACCACGTTGTCGAGGAAGTAGCGGTCGTGGGTGATCATCAGCACCGCACCGGCATATTCCTTGAGGTGGTTTTCCAGCCATTCGACCGATTCCGCGTCGAGGTGGTTGGTCGGTTCGTCCAGCAGCAGGATGTCGGGCTTCTGGATGAGCAGGCGGGTGAGCGCGATACGGCGCTTTTCACCGCCCGAGAGGCTTTCCACCGACCAGTCGCCCGGCGGGCAGCGCAGGGCTTCCATCGCCACTTCGAGCTGGTTGTCGAGGGTCCAGCCGTCGACCGCGTCGATCTGGTCCTGAAGCTCGCCCATCTCGGCCATGAGGGCGTCGAAGTCGCAGTCCTCCGGCGGATCGCCCATGATCATGGAGATCTCGTTGAAGCGATCGATCTTGTCCGCCGTCTCGCGCGCGCCGTCCTTGACGTTCTCGAGGACGGTCTTGCTCGTGTCGAGCTGCGGTTCCTGCGGCAGGTAGCCGACGGTGATGTTCTCGCCGGGCCATGCCTCGCCGGTGAAATCGGTATCGATGCCGCCCATGATCTTCATCAGGGTCGACTTGCCTGCGCCGTTCGGGCCGACGATGCCGATCTTGGCACCCTGGTAGAACTGCAGGTTGATGTTCGAAAGCACCGGCTTCTGGGCGCCGGGGAAGGTCTTTGTCATGCTCTTCATGACGAAGGCGTATTGCGCGGCCATCGGTTTCCTCTGGGATCTGGCGTGTCGGAATTTGCGGCGTGCTCTACAGGGGCGGGCCACCAGCCGCAAGGTTGCTGGCAGGTGGTCGTGTCGGTTCTTGCCGGAATGGCGCTGGGCCTGCGTCGAGAGCGTCGCAAAGTTGAATGGGAAATGGGAGTTGGAGCCCGCCCCGTCAAGATTTCGTGACCTGCCGTGAATTGGTCCGGTCAAGTTCTGAGACTTGGGATTGGAAATGTCGAGACAGGGCGTTAGGCATTGTCCATGCTACGCAAAACCTTTTGCGCTGCCCTGCTTGCAGCGACCACTTTCGCCTCCTTCAACGCCGCTCCTGCCAGCGCTACGCCCACGCAAGGGTCAGGCGTCGCCTGGGACATCGTCGAAGGTCTCACCACCGAAATCGGCCCGCGCCTCGCAGGTTCCGAGGCCGAAGCGCGCGCCCGTGACTGGGCGCAGGCCCGGCTCAGAGCGCTCGGCTTCAGCGATGTTTCAGTCGAGGAGTTCAAGACCCTGGCCTGGCAGCGCGGCGAAGAACATGCCCGCCTGACCGCGCCCTATCGGCAGCCGCTGGCGATCACCGCTCTGGGTTTCTCGGTGCCGACCCCGGCGCAGGGCCTCAAGGGTGAACTGGTTTATTTCCCGACGCTGGCCGCGCTAGAAGCAGCCCCCGAAGGATCGCTGAAGGACAAGATCGCTTTCGTCGACCATGCCATGCGTCCCACGCAGGATGGTTCGGGTTACGGACCCTATGGCGATGTCCGCCGAAAGGGGCCGACGATCGCTTCGCAGAAAGGGGCTGCCGGCATCGTCATCCGCTCGGCCGGCACGGACAGTCACCGCAATCCGCATACCGGCGCCACGGTTTTCGCCAAGGATGTGAAGCCAATCCCGGCAGGGGCTGTATCCAATCCCGACGCCGACCTGATCGCGCGCATCGCCTCGCGCGGCAAGCCGATGAGCATCGACCTCAAGCTGATGGGCAAGCCGTTTCCCGATGCGCCTTCGGGCAATGTCGTGGCCGAACTGCCGGGGCGCGATCCTTCGCTGCCGATCATCCTGCTCGCCTGCCACCTCGATTCCTGGGACCTGGGCACAGGAGCGATCGACGATGCTTCGGGCTGCGGGATCATCACGGCCGCGGCACTGGCTGCGCAACAGGACGGCCAGACCCTGCGCACGATCCGCGTGCTGTGGTCGGGCAACGAGGAAATGGGCATCACCGGCGGCGGCGGCGATCACTACGTGAAGGTCCATGGCAGCGAACCCCATGCCGTTGCGATGGAAAGCGACTTCGGCGCCGACAAGGTCTGGCAGCTCAAGACGACTTTCGCCCAGGCCAATGCCGAGCTGGTGGACAAGGTGAAGGCGGCGCTATGGCCGCTGGGTATCGTGCCGCATGACGGTCCCACCGAGGGCGGCGCCGACGTTGCCCCGATCATCGCGCACCAGAAGCTTGCCGTGATCGATCTCGGCCAGGACGGGATGCATTACTTCGACCTGCACCACACGCCGGACGATACGCTCGACAAGGTCGATCCGATTGCCCTGCAGCAGAACGTCGATGCCTGGACGGCGGTGCTCAAGGTCATCGCCAACACGCCGGAGCCGATCGCGTCGGTTCCGGCGGCTGAAGGCGGCGAGTAAGCAGCAGAGCCGTCAGGCGGCGGCAGCGATCCGCCCGGCAACGGCGACGAGCCGCTGGGCCTGTTCCAGGTGTAGCAGTTCGGTCATCTTGCCATCCACGCGGATCGCGCCCTTGCCGGCGTTTTCGGTCTGGGCGAAGGCGTCGATGACGCTGTGTGCCCAGGCCAGGTCCGCCTCGCTGGGTGAGAATACCGTGTTGCACGGCTCGACTTGCGCGGGGTGGATCAGGCTCTTGCCCTCGAAGCCGAACATCAGCCCCTGGCGCGCTTCGGCCTCGAATGCCTCGAGGTCGCGGAATTCATTGCACACGCCGTCGAGGATGGCGACGCCATGCGCGCGCGCGGCGGCAACCGCCATCGACAGGAACGGCAGGAACGGCGTACGGCAGGTCGTAAGCTGCGCGCGCATTTCCTTGGCGAGATCGTTGGTTCCCATGATCCACAGCGACAGGCGCGAACTGCGTGCGCATTGCGCAATGGCATCGAGATTGCCCACGCTCGCGCAGGTCTCGATCATGGTCCAGAGCTGCATGTCCTTGTGCGCCCCTTTCAGGGCGTCTTCATAACGGGCGATGTCGGCCGGGGAATCGACCTTGGGCACCAGCACGGCGTCGGCCCCGGTCGATGCGATGGCGGCAAGATCGTCCATGCCCCATTCGGTATCGATGCCGTTGGCCCGGATGACGACTTCGCGGTGGCCGAAACCGCCTTCCTCCACGGCAGCGACGGCAGCCGCGCGCGCTTCGGCCTTGAATTCGGGGGCTACGGCATCCTCAAGGTCGAAGATGACGACGTCGCAGGGCAGGCTGCGCGCCTTGGCAATCGCCTTGGCGTTCGAGGCGGGCATGTAGAGCGCACTGCGGCGCGGACGGTCAGTCGGTGCAGTCATCGTGTCTTCCTCTGGCTTGCCTGTTCCCTTGCGGCGGAGCGGGCCGCGGGGTCAAGTGTCTGGGAAGACCAAATGTCGGCGCCGCGAAGATCAGCAGCCGATGGTTTCGAGGATGCGTTCGCTCTCCATCCACAGGCGGCTGGCCGCACGGTCGTCCCGGGCCTGCGGTGCCGGTTGGATCTCGGCCAGGTCGCGGAAATAGCGTCCGCCTTGTTCGCCGACTTCCGGCGAAGTGGCCAGCCACATGATCGTGCGGGCCGGGTGTTCGGGCGGAGTGCAGGGGCTGCGGGCCATGGCATCCTGGATCAACTCGTCGCCGTGGCTGGCGAAGTTGGAGCCTACGCATCCCGGGTTTACCGCCTGGGCCACGATCCCCATGGGCGAGAGCCGGCGGTCCAGTTCGCGGGTGAACAGGAGGCTCGCCAGTTTCGCCTGGCTGTAGGCTTCGGTGGTTGCGAAACCTTCCAGCAGCATCAGGTCGTCCCAGTTCATCGCCTGGCAGCTGGCATGGCCGTCTGCCGCAACGGCGATGATGCGCACGGTTCCCGCCGGGGAATCCTTGGCTGCATACTCAAGCTGGGGAAGCAGTTCGCGCGTGAGCAGGAACGGGGCGAGATGATTGGTGGCGAATGTCGCCTCCAGCCCTTCGGAAGTGCGGTAATAGCCGTCTCGCACACCGCCGGCGTTGTTGACGAGAACGTGAATGCAATCGGTGAGCTGGGCGATTTCTTTCGCAATGCGGCGCACATCCGACATCTCGGTAAAGTCGCCGCGCAGGAAATCGACGCGTGCCTCGGGAGAGGCGATGGCGCGGATTTCTTCCTCGGCGGCATCGCAGCGCTCCGGCGTGCGGCCGGTGCCGATGACATGCCAGCCCATGAGGGCGAAGACTTCCGCCGTGGCCTTGCCGATGCCGGAGCTGGCGCCGGTAATGACGATCACGCGCCGATGACTTGACTGGGTCAATCTTCTCTCCCTCGGTGGCGAATGTCAGGAAACGATTGCCGGACGCGGGCGGGAGGTAGGCCAGGCGGTCCTGCCGATCAGGGCACGCGTGACGAGTTGCCTCTCCATTCGTCCTCTCTCCATGGCGCGTCCTGTCTCAGGATCGCGGCTGTTCCATAGCCGAGTCAGGCCAGGTTCAGGAAGATGTTTACGGTGAAACGGCCTGTGTTGTCGATACTTGGCCTCGGACGGCATCGCCATGCGTATCTTTACGGGTCATCTTTGCAAGGGCTGGACAGGCCCCATCACGACGCGCAGACTGAGGGCATGAAACGCATCCTAGCCCCCCTGTTCGCCATCGGATTCCTTGCAGCATCGTCGGTAGCGCAGGCTGCCCTGCCGATGGGCGCCACCGCGCCCGAGTTCAGCACCAAGGGTGCGAAGGCGGGCAAGGAGGTCGACTTTGACCTCAAGCAGGCGCTCAAGCGCGGTCCGGTCGTCCTCTACTTCTACCCCAAGGCGTTCACGCAGGGTTGCACGCTGGAAGCGCATGCCTTTGCAGAAGCGACGCCGGAGTTCGCGGAACTGGGCGCCACCGTCGTCGGCATGTCGGCCGACGATCTGCCTACCCTCAAGAAGTTCTCGACCGAGGCCTGCCGCGACAAGTTTGCCGTCGCCGTCGCCACGCCGAAGATCATCAAGGAATACGACGTCGCCCTTGCGCGGGATGGCAAGCCGCAGGGTATGGCCGACCGGGTGAGCTACGTCATCGACCAGAGCGGCAAGGTCGTCTTCATCCATTCCGATCTCGATTATCGCGATCACGTGAAGATGACCCTGGCGGCCGTGAAGGTGCTGGCGAAAAAGCGCCCCTGAACGGCGTAGCCTTGCGGCCTCTTGCGGGGCCTTGAACAATCCCGATATCTGCGGGTAGTAGCGCTGGCTCGTCGCCCGCTGATTGCGACCCGATCGCCGCGCCGCTTTACAATCGGCTGCACTTCGCTAAGCGGTGCGCCGCAGTTTCATTGGAGTTTCGTGCCATGCGTGCCGAAGGGCAGGCCCACATTGACCGTATCGAAAAGGCGCTCGCGCTTGTGCGCAAGTTCCTGGACTGGGATCGCGCGCTGCGCCGCTTCGACGAGCTGAACGCCCGCGTCGAGGATCCCACGCTCTGGGACAAGCCCAAGGAAGCCGAGGCGGTCATGAAGGAGCGTCGCCGGCTGGAAGCTTCGATCGGCACGGTCAACGAGATCAGCCGCGAGATGGCCGACGCCGTCGAGTTCGTCGAGCTGGGCGAGATGGAAGGCGATGAGGACACGGTCAACGAGGGGCTCGCCACGCTGGCGCAGCTGGCCGATCGTGCCGATGCGGATAAGGTCCAGGCACTGCTCGCCGGCGAGGCCGACAGCAACGATACCTACCTCGAAGTCCATGCCGGTGCCGGCGGTACCGAGAGCCAGGACTGGGCCGAGATGCTGCAGCGCATGTATACGCGCTGGGCAGAGCGCAAGGGCTACAAGGTCGAGCTGGTCGACTATCACTCAGGCGAAGCGGCGGGCATCAAGAGCTGCACGCTGCTGATCAAGGGCGAGAACGCCTACGGTTATGCCAAGACCGAAAGCGGCGTCCACCGTCTCGTGCGCATCAGCCCTTATGACAGTTCCGCACGCCGTCACACCAGCTTCTCGTCGGTCTGGGTCTATCCGGTGATCGACGACAGCTTCGAGGTCGAGGTGAACCCGGCTGACCTGAAGATCGACACCTACCGCGCGTCGGGCGCCGGCGGTCAGCACGTCAACACCACGGACTCGGCGGTGCGTATCACCCACCAGCCGTCCGGGATCGTGGTTGCCAGCCAGATCGACCGTTCGCAGCACAAGAACCGCGAGATCGCGATGGGCATGCTCAAGGCACGCCTGTTCGAGGAAGAAATGCGCAAGCGCGAGGAAGCGGCCAGCGCCGAACACGCCTCGAAGAGCGATATCGGCTGGGGCCACCAGATCCGTTCCTACGTGCTGCAGCCCTATCAGCAGGTGAAGGACCTTCGCACCGGCGTCGTTTCGACTTCGCCCGGCGACGTGCTGGACGGCGAACTCGACGCCTTCATGGCTGCGGCGCTGTCACAGCGCGTGACGGGTGAAAAGGCCGACGTCGAGGATATCGACTGACCTGAGCGATGAGCCGCATGAGAGGTTTTGCCAAGTCCTCGGCGAGTCGCTAAGGGGCTGCATGTTTTTGTCTCGCCGCCTTTCCTGTGTGGTTTTTGCGCTGGCTCTCGCTGCCTGCCAGCAGAAGCCTGCCGATGACGGCAGGCCCGAGACTTCACGTGAATTTCCGGTCGCCGATCGCCCCGTTTCGCGACTTGGAGCGAACTCCGTTTCCTCGGAAGTGGAGCGCGACAGCGTCAATGAAGCCAACGTCGTGATGAACCTCGCGGACATCCGTGAGGGGATGAGCGTGGCCGATATCGGTGCGGGCGAGGGCTATTACACTGTCCGGCTGGCGCAACGCGTCGGCAAGAAGGGCCGTGTCCTCGCCGAGGACATCGACCGCGATGCCAACGAGCAACTGGGCCAACGCGTCCTGCGTGAGCGGCTGGAGAACGTCTCCATCGTTCTGGGGACCGAAGACGACCCGCGATTGCCGCCAGACAGCTTCGACCGCATCATGCTCGTCCACATGTATCATGAGGTCACCGAGCCCTATGCATTCCTGTGGCGTTTGCGCCCGGCCCTGCGCAAGGGCGGAAAGGTCATCGTCGTTGATGTCGATCGTCCGACAGACGAGCATGGCATCCCGCCGGAACTGCTTTTCTGTGAATTCGCGTCGCTGGGCTTTCGTTTGACCGAATTTGTTCGTAAGCCGGAACTGCAGGGTTACTATGCGCAGTTCGAGGCTGGTAGTGCACGGCCTGAGCCTGCAGATATCGTACCTTGCCGGTTGTCTGGCGATAAGACGGCTTCACTGGACTGAGCGTTACGCCAGGGGGAAAGACAGAGAGTTTATGAGTTTCAAGGGTCTCAAGCCGATTGTTTATGGCGGACGTGAAGTCTGGCCGCTCATCGAGGGCGGCAAGGGTGTTTCCGCCACGAACCACACCAGTTCCGGCGCCTGGGCGGCGGCCGGGGGAATCGGTACCGTCAGCGCGGTCAACGCTGATTCCTACGATGCGGAAGGCAAGATCGTTCCGCAGGTTTACCACGCCCTTACGCGCAAGGAACGCCATGAGGAACTGATCCGCTATGCCATCGATGGCGCCGTGGAGCAGGTGCGCCGCGCTTACGACATTGCCAGCGGCAAGGGCGCGATCAACATCAACGTCCTGTGGGAAATGGGCGGTGCCCAGCAGGTTCTCGAAGGCGTGCTGGAAAAGACCCGCGGCATGGTTACCGGCGTGACCTGCGGCGCGGGCATGCCCTATCGCCTGTCCGAGATCGCCGCGCGCTTCAACGTCAGCTACCTGCCGATCGTCAGCTCCGCGCGCGCTTTCCGCGCGCTGTGGAAGCGGGCCTATCACAAGGTGTCCGAGCTGATGGCGGCGGTAGTCTACGAAGACCCCTGGCTTGCCGGCGGCCACAACGGCCTGTCGAATGCGGAAGATCCGCTCAAGCCGGAAGATCCCTATCCGCGCGTCAAGGCGCTGCGCGACACGATGCGCAAGGAAGGCATTTCAGACGATGTGCCGATCGTGATGGCCGGCGGCGTATGGTACCTGCGCGACTGGAACGAGTGGATCGACAATCCCGAACTCGGCACGATTGCCTTCCAGTTCGGCACCCGTCCGTTGCTGACGCATGAAAGTCCGATCCCGCAGGCGTGGAAGGATGCACTTCGCGATCTGGAGCCGGGCGACGTGCTGCTGCACCGTTTTTCGCCCACGGGATTCTATTCCTCGGCCGTGCGCAACCCGTTCCTGCGCAATCTCGAAGCGCGTTCGGAACGCCAGATTCCGTACTCGAAGGTCGAGGCCGGCGAACATACCGTGCGTCTCGACGTCGGCGTGAAGGGCAAGAACTTCTGGGTCGCGCCGAAGGATCTGGATCGCGCCCGCTCGTGGTCGGCACAGGGCTTTACCGATGGCCTGCGTACGCCCGACGATACGATCATCTTCGTCAATCCGCAGGAACGCGATGAGATCCGTCAGGATCAGGCCGATTGTATGGGCTGCCTGTCGCACTGCGGATTCTCCTCGTGGAAGGACCATGACGACTACACCACGGGCCGGCTTGCCGATCCGCGCAGCTTCTGCATCCAGAAGACGCTGCAGGACATCGCCCATGGCGGTCCGGTAGAAGAGAACCTGATGTTTGCAGGCCATGCCGCCTACAAGTTCAAGCAGGACCCGTTCTACTCGAACGGCTTCACGCCCACGGTCAAGGAACTGGTCGACCGGATCCTCACCGGCGACTGATCGCCAAGGGCAATTGCCGAATTCGGACGGCCGGCGGGGAGATGTCCTCGCCGGCCGTTTGCGTTTGTAGATGCGCGGGTTCTCGTGCGCTTTGCTCTAGGAGGAAGCTGAACGCCTTGCTGGCATGAAGAGCGCTGCGACGGCGACAATCAGGAATCCGGGAACGAGCACCCAGTTGAGCAGGTCGGTCCAGCTCTCGATCGCGTCGCGCACATTGGGATAGCCGGCAACGCCGAGGGCCTTGAGCCCGAAGGTGCGGGCCATTGCGACGAGAACGAAGAGCATCCACCAGCCGCTGCGCCCAAGGTCATGCAGGCGCCTGGCGAAGAGGGCGAAGACGGGGAGAAACAGGAGGGTATCGACGACAAGGCGAACCCAGCTTTCGGTATCGCCTTCGAATATGATCCTTGCCAGCAGATTGAGGGCAAGGTCGAGGCCGATGGCCCAGGCGAGGAATGCCGCCAGCTCGCGGCGCGAGGAACGGCCGGAGAAATCGAGGCTGCGTGCGCAGGCCTCCATCGCGAGGCGGCGCAAGGGCCTGTTTTCTCCGGCTGTCATTCTGACCATTCTCTGACTCAGTCGAACTCCCAGGCCCGCTCACCGTGGCTGGTGATGTCGAGGCCTTCGCGCTCGGCATCTTCGCTGACGCGCATCGGGAAGACAACCGAGGCCATGACCGCGAGAATGACGCTGGCAATCACCGACCACAGGATTGTCACGCCAACGCCGATGAACTGCGCGGCGGTCTGGCTGGCCATGGTCATGCCTTCACCGTAGCCCACGCCGCCCAGGCTCTGCGACATGAAGATGCCGAGCAGGAGCGAGCCGAGCATGCCGCCCACGCCGTGCACGGCAAAGACGTCGAGGGAGTCGTCGATGGCAAGTTTCTGCTTTACCAGCTGGATCGCGTAGTAGCACACCACCGCGCCGGCAGCGCCGAAAAGGATCGCCGCACCGGGCGAGATGAAACCTGCTGCGGGCGTGACAGTGGCAAGCCCGGCGATGGCGCCGGTGGCGAACCCGACGCTGGTGGGCTTGCCGACGGTGAAGCGTTCGACGAGCAGCCAAACAAGGGCCGCCGTCGCCGCCGCGGCATGGGTCGCGATGATCGCGGCGGCCGCATCGTCGTTGGCGGCAATCGCCGAGCCGCCGTTGAAGCCGAACCAGCCGACCCAGAGCAGCGCCGCGCCGGCCATCGTCAGCGACGGGCTGTGCGGCAGCATCAGGGTATTGGGAAAGCCGCTGCGGCGGCCCAGCATGATCGCGATGACCAGCGCCGATACGCCTGCGGTCGTGTGGATGACGATGCCACCGGCCCAATCGAGCTTGCCAAGGCCGGTTGCCAGCCAGCCGCCGCCCCAGATCCAGTGTGCGACGGGCGCATAGACCACGAGGCTCCACAGGGCGCAGAAGGCGATGACCCAGCCGAAGCGGGCACGGTCGACCCAGGCGCCCGCCATCAGTGCGGGGGTAATCGCGGCGAAGGTCATCTGGAAAAGGGCGAAGGCGCTTTCGGGAACCTCGGTTCCGGCGCGCACATTGCCCAGATTGCCGAGCATCCAGGCATTGCCGCCACCCAGCCAGCCATTGCTGACATTGCCGAAGGCGAGGGTGTAGCCGACCGCGATCCACAGCACCGAGGCGATGGCGGCGATCGCACCGCACTGGACCAGCACCGACAGGAAGTTCTTCGCGCGAACGAGGCCGCCATAGAACAGCGACAGGCCGGGCGCGGCCATCATGAGGACGAGCGCGGAAGATACCAGCAGCCACGCCGTGTCACCACTGTTGCTCACATCGATTCGGCCGTCCTGCGCCAGGGCCATGCCCGGCAGGACTGCGAGCATGCCGGCAAGCGGCAGCAAGCACTGCTTTTTCATTTGAGATTTCCCCTTCAGGCCACGCTTCGCGAGGTCGCTGTGTTCCTCCTGCGGGGCGCCTTAGAGCACTCATTCGTCATGAGACAAGCGTTTGCAGCATGTTCTGCCATATCGATGGCATGAATGGCGTAATGATCGTGCCGGGGCGGCACGCGGTTCAGGGAAGTTCGGGCAGTACCTGGTCGGGAGGACGGTGTCCGTCGACCCAGAACTGGATATTGGCGATGATCCGCTCTCCGGCAGCGCCGCGTCCTTCTTCGGTAGCGCTGCCGAGGTGGGGCAGGGCGACAACCCCGGGCGCCGCGAGTAGCTGCGGATTGACGTTCGGCTCGTTGGCGAAGACGTCGAGGCCAGCGCCGCCGATGCGCTGCTCGGTCAAGGCTTCGATCAGGGCCTGCTCGTCGATGATCTGGCCGCGCGCGGTGTTAACGACGCAGGCCCCAGGCTTCATCAGCGATAGCCGGCGACGGTCGAGCAGCGCAGCGGTATCTGGCGCGGCAGGGCAATGAAAGGTGAGGATGTCTGCCTCGGCGACCAGCTTGTCGAGATCGGCCTCGTAGCGCGCGGAGACCATGTTCTCCAGCGAAGAGGGCAGGCGGTGCCGGTTGTGGTAATGGATCTGCATGCCAAAGGCGCGGGCGCGGTGGGCAACGGCCTGACCGATGCGGCCCATGCCGACGATACCGAGACGCTTGCCGCCCAGGCTATGGCCGAGCATGGCCGACGGTCCCCATCCTTGCCAACGGCCTTCGCGCAGTACGCGGGCACCCTCGCTGAACTTGCGCGAGACGAGGATTATCAGCGCGAGCGTCAGGTCGGCGGTATCGTCAGTGAAGACACCAGGGGTGTTCGTGACCATGATTTTGCGGGCGCGGGCTGCGGCAAGGTCGATATGTTCGGTGCCTGCGCCGAAGTTGGCGATCAGCCCCAGGCGTTCGCCTGCCTGTTTGATGAGGTCGACGTCGATCGTGTCGGTGACGGTCGGCACCAGAACGTCGCAATCTTGCAGGGCCGCTGCCAGTTCGTTGCGCGACATCGGCCTGTCTTCGCGATTCAGTGAAACGTCGAAGAGTTGCGCCATGCGTTCTTCCACTGCGGGGAGCAGGCGCCGCGTAACGATCACGCGGGGAGGGCCGTCGAAAACGCGGGCGGAAGCAGAGTCGGTCACGAAGGTCATGTCATTATCCGGCTATGCCTTCCACAGGGTCCGGGTCAAGAAACCTTGATGGGAAATGTCAGGCAGGCGTAAATAGCCGGCATGATCCGCTGGAAGTTCCTGATCCCTCTGGTTGCCCTTTGCGGCATGTCCGTGCCTGCCCATGCGGGCGATGACGACAAGGTGCCTTACTGGGCCTCGATCGATACCGACCTTGCGAACTTGCGCGTAGGTCCCGGGGAATCCTACCGGATTGCCTGGGTCTACAAGCGCGAGCATCTGCCGGTGAAGATCGTGCGCCGCGAGGGTCCCTGGCGCCTGATCGAAGATCCCGACGGGGACAAGGGATGGATGCGCGACCTGCTGCTATCGCGCCAGCGATCGGCCATCGTGACGGGTGACGGCCTCATCGAGATGCATGCCGAGGGCAAGGCCGGTTCGCCGGTTCTCTGGCGCATCGAGCCCGGCGTCGTGGGCCTGCTC
>Ga0098035_1000602_pt1 | contig 17898 bp, 13 predicted proteins | sample 3_EtaG_FD_75046 | JGI IMG/M metagenome (GOLD analysis project Ga0098035, IMG submission 75046) | Marine viral communities from the Subarctic Pacific Ocean - 3_ETSP_OMZ_AT15126 metaG | ecosystem: Environmental > Aquatic > Marine > Oceanic | place: Pacific Ocean | collected 2015-01-07
AGGCCATCGGCCTGCTTGAAGGCGGCTTCGGCGGCCATATCGAGATTGCCGGGATCAATGCCTCGAAACTGGGCAAGGACGAACGCGCCTGGGTGCGCCGCGATCACATCGGCTTCGTCTATCAGTTCCACCACCTGCTGCCCGACTTCAACGCGATCGAGAACGTCGTGCTGCCGCAATTGATCACCGGCAAGCCGCGCGAGGAATGCGAGGAGCGCGCGCGCGAGCTGCTGGGCGCACTTGGCCTTGGACAACGCCTCGAGCATCGCCCGAGCAAGCTCTCGGGCGGCGAACAGCAACGCGTCGCAGTGGCCCGCGCGCTGGCCAACCGGCCGCGGCTGGTGCTGGCCGACGAACCCACCGGCAATCTTGACGAGGCGACGGCCGACAAGGTCTTCGACCAGTTCCTGCGTCTCGTGCGCGGGCAGGGCAGCGCCGCCTTGGTCGCCACGCATAATGAGCGGCTCGCGCTGGGCATGGACCGAGTCGTGCGTCTGCACGACGGCGTGCTGCAATAGCGACACACCGACTTGGCCTGCATCATTGCAGGACGCCGTGAGGATCCACGTTGATTTCGCTGCGGCAAATGCCCAAGTTGAAAGAAAACCACAGGGAATACGAAAGGACCACGCAGATGAGCGACACTCCCTCCACGATCCAGGGTGAACCGGAGGCGCCGCGCGGTTTCGGCTGGAACGATTCGGCGGAACTGCACAAGTGCGCCGATGGGGGCGGTCTGTTCCACCGGTTCAAGACGATCCGTCGCGGCACCGTGGCCCAATTGATCGACTTCGTCATGGACCTGCCCGAAGAAAAGCAGAGGGAATACGCGATCCAGAAGGAAGGCGATCACCGTCTTTCCATCGGTGAGATTCGCGCGCTTTTCCGCCGCGCGGACTTTCCCAAGACCCCGGACTGACGCAGGTTGCACGGTGAGACCGACCCGCATTGCCGGTCGGTCTCGCTGGGGCCTGCGCGTGCGCCTGCGCGGTTTCTTCCTTGAAAGCGATTTCAGGCAACGAGGTGCCAACCTTGAAGACTATCGCCGATTTCAATGCGACGCTTCCCAATGGTGACAAGCTGGCCCTTGCCGACAAGGCGGGCAAGGTCCTGCTCGTGGTCAACACGGCAAGCAAGTGCGGCTTCACCCCGCAGTACAAGGGTCTTGAGGCGCTCTGGCAGAAGTACCGCGACCGCGGGTTCGAAGTGATCGCCTTTCCCTGCAACCAGTTCGGCGGCCAGGAACCGGGTTCGGCCGATGAGATCGCCGAATTCTGCGAGGTCAATTTCGGTCTCTCGTTTCCGCTTATGGGCAAGATCGAAGTCAATGGCCCGGGCGCAGATCCGCTGTTCGACTGGCTCAAGGCCGAAGCGCCCGGCGTGCTGGGCACGAAGAAGATCAAGTGGAACTTCACCAAGTTCCTGATCGACCGCGAAGGCAAGGTCGTGCGTCGCTATGGTCCGACCGACAAGCCCGAGGGCCTTGCGAAGGACATCGAAGCGCTGCTCTGATCCGGCAGGGGCCCTTTCGCGATTGCGCGGGGGCGGGGCAAGGCCGGCAATTTGCGCCGCGGCAATGCGCGCTATCCCCCGCTTTGTCGCCAGCGCGGCCTTGATCGCGCGGGCGCGCGATGCCTAAATTCCCATCATGCCGTTCTCGCCTTTCGTCCCGCTTCGCATCTTCTCTAGCTTCACGATGCTGGACGGCTCGATCGACCCCAAGGCGATCGCCAAGCTGGCCAAGGAGCGCAAGTTTCCGGCCATCGCCATCTGCGACCGCAATGGTCTCTATGGCGCCCCGACTTTCGCCGGTGCCTGCATGGACGCAGGGGTGCAGCCCGTTGTCGGGACCTTTCTCGCCGTCGCCCGTCCGGGGGCGGTTGCGCAGGGGCAGGATCTGCCGATCGACTGGCTGGCGCTGTTCGCCCAGAACGAGGATGGCTGGCTCAACTTGTGCCGCCACGTCAGCCGCGCCCACCTCGACCGGCCGCTGGAACTCGATCCCCATGTGGAACTGGAATCGCTGCGCGGCCATACCGATGGCCTGATCTGCCTCACCGGCGGCAACGAGGGCGCGCTGGCGCGGCTTTATGCCGACGACCGTCCCGAGGCGGCGGAGCGCTACTGCGATACCCTGCAGGGCCTGTTCGGCGACCGCCTCTACATCGAGATTACCCGCACCGGCGAGCCCGAGGAGGACGCCTCCGAGGAAGACCTGATCGCGCTTGCCTATGAGCGCGACATTCCGCTGGTCGGGTCGAACCCGGCGCAATATTCCGAGGCGAGCTTTCATTCCGCGCACGATGGCATGCTGTGCATCGCCAACTCCACGCAGGTCGATGCGCCGGACCGGCCGCGCTCTTCGTCCGAGCGCTGGGTCAAGCCGGTCGATGTCATGCAGGAGCTTTTCGCGGACCTGCCCGAAGCCATCGCCAACACCATGGTCGTCGCCCAGCGCTGCGCCTTTGCGCCGCCGCGCCGCAAGCCCCTTCTGCCAAGCCTTGCCGGCGACCGCGAAGGCGAGGCGCGGATGCTGGTCGACGATGCCCGGCGCGGCCTTGCGCGGCGCCTGCTGCCCTACTGGGCCGACGTCAGCGAGGACGAACTCGACGAGGCGCTGGCCTTCAAGGGCGACGAGCGCAAGGCGGCTTACGAGACCCTGCGCGAAAAGGGCGTGACCGAGGACTTCCTTGCCTATGCCGACCGCCTCGATTTCGAGACGCAGATCATCATCGGCATGGGTTTCCCCGGCTACTTCCTGATTGTTGCCGACTTCATCAAGTGGGCCAAGGACAACGGCATTCCGGTCGGCCCGGGACGTGGTTCGGGTGCCGGCTCGCTGGTCGCCTGGGCGCTGACCATTACCGATCTCGACCCGCTCAGGCTGGGCCTGCTTTTCGAACGCTTCCTCAACCCGGAACGCGTATCGATGCCTGACTTCGATATCGACTTCTGCGAAACCCGGCGCGGCGAAGTGATCCGCTACGTCCAGCGCAAGTACGGCCACGACCACGTCGCGCAGATCATTACCTTCGGCAAGATGAAGGCCCGCGCGGTGCTGCGCGACTGCGGGCGCATCCTGCAGATGGGCTACGGCCGCGTCGATTCGCTGTGCAAGATGGTGCCCAACCATCCGACCGACCCGTGGAACCTCACCGAGGCGCTGAACGGCCGCAAGGAGCACGGCGTCACCAAGGACCCGCCGGTCGCCGAGTTCCGCCGCGAATACGACACCGATCCCGAAGTGCGCCGCATGGTCGACCTGGCCGTGCAGCTCGAGGGCCTGCCGCGCAACTCCTCGACCCACGCGGCGGGCGTCGTCATCGGCGACCGCCCGCTGGAAAAGCTGGTCCCGCTTTACCGCGATCCGCGTTCGGACATGCCGGTCACCCAGTTCGACATGAAATCGGTCGAGGATACCGGGCTCGTCAAGTTCGACTTCCTCGGCCTCAAGACCCTGTCGGTACTGCGCAAGGCCTGCGACCTGCTCGAACGGCGGGGGATCAGGATCGACCTGTCGAGCCTCGGCTGGGACGATCCGGCCGTCTACGAACTGCTCAAGCGCGGCGACACGGTCGGCGTGTTCCAGCTGGAATCGGAGGGCATGCGCCGCACCCTGGCGGCCGTGAAGCCGACCAACTTCGGCGACATCATCGCGCTCGTCTCGCTGTATCGTCCGGGACCGATGGACAACATCCCGCTCTTCGGCCGCCGCAAGAACGGGCTGGAGCAGATCGAGTTTCCGCACGAAAAGCTCGAGGGCATCCTCGCCGAAACTTACGGCATCTTCGTCTATCAGGAGCAGGTCATGCAGGCCGCGCAGATCCTGGCGGGCTATTCGCTCGGCGATGCAGACTTGCTGCGCCGCGCGATGGGCAAGAAGAAGAAGGAGGAGATGGACAAGCAGCGTGCCCGCTTCGTGGCCGGCTGCAAGGAACTTTCCGACATCGACGAGCCCAAGGCCAACGAACTGTTCGACTTGATCGACAAGTTCGCCGGCTACGGCTTCAACAAGTCGCACGCAGCCGCCTACGCGCTGCTCGCTTATCACACCGCTTGGCTGAAGGCGCATTACCCGCACGAATTCTATGCAGCGGCCATGTGCTTCGACATGCACCAGTCGGAAAAGCTGGCGATCTTCGTGGACGATGCACGGCGCAACGGCATCGAACTGGCCGCGCCCGACATCAACATGTCGGAAGCGGAATTCATCGTCGAGGAAACCCACGACAGCCACGCCGTGCGCTATGCCTTGGCGGGCATCCGCAACGTCGGTGAAAAGGCGATGGACGCGATCGTCGCGGAGCGTCAGGCGAACGGCAAGTTCGTTAGCCTGCACGACCTGTTCAAGCGCGCTCCGGCCGGATCGATGAACCGCCGCCAGCTTGAAAGCCTGGGCGCGGCCGGTGCGCTCGACAGCCTCGAGCCGAACCGTGCGAAGGTGCTGGCCAATGCGGACCTGCTTCTGGCCGTTGCCGACGAAGCCTCGCGCAGCCGTTCGAGCGGGCAGGCGGGCCTGTTCGGCGGCGACGATCACGCCGAGCCGGGGCTGCGTCTCGTCGATGCCGAGCCCTGGAGCCGGATGGACCAGATGGCCAAGGAGCGCGAGAATTTCGGCTTCTACTTCGCCGCCCATCCGGTCGAGCAGTTCCGCGCGGTGGCCTCGGCCAATGGTGCGCGCACGCACGCCAGCCTGATCGCCGGCGGCTCGGGCGGCGGCGGACGATCCGGCGCAGTCATGGCTGCGCTTGTCGAGAACGTGCAGAAGCGCAAGACCCGCAAGGGCAAGGACTTCGTCATGGCCGACTTCTCGGACCAGTCGGGCAATTTCTCCGCGTCGTGCTTCGAGGAAAGTCTGGTCGAGAACTTCGTGAAGTGGGCGAAGGAAGGCACTTGCGTCCTGCTCAACGTCGAACTGGACAGTCCGAGCGCGGACGAGCCTCCCCGGGTTACGGTGCGCGGGGCGCGGCCACTGGCAGAAGTGAAAGCCGATGCGCGCATGCTGCTGCGGCTCGACATCGACCGGGTGGAGGCGGTGCAGGAATTGGCGCTGCTGATGCGTCCCGGATCGCCTGGCGGGGGCGAGGTCATCGCCAACCTCAAGCTGGGCAACGGACGTGAGCAGAAAGTGCGGCTGGGCCGTGACTTCGCGCTCGACGGCGAATTTGCCGAGCAGCTCGCGACGATCGATGGCCTCTCCAACATTTCGCTGACTGCCCGCCGCGGCCCGGAAGGGCTGCGCCGCGCGGCCTGATTTGCAAAGGTCGGTTTGCTATGGCCTAGTGCCGCGCCGATGATTACCCTCCTGTCTCAAGGCATAAGTGCGCAAAGGCACAGCCGCAGAGAGGAGAGCCGATGCTGGGTGCGATGCAGGACTGGGAGCTGCGGGTCACGGGTCTGATCGACCATGCCGCGCGGGAACATGGCGAGCGCGAGATCGTCACCCACTGGGCGGATGGAAAGCAGTCCCGCACCAACTGGCGGGAAGTTCGGCGCGATGCGCTGAAGATGGTGCAGGCCTTGCGGCGCCTTGGCATGCAGCCGCAGGATCGGGTCGCGACGCTGGCGATGAACCACTCGCGCCATCTCGTTACCTGGTACGGCGCGCCCGGAGCCGGCTGCGTGCTGCACACGATCAATCCGCGGCTCTTCGACGACCAGCTCAGCTTCGTCATCAACCATGCCGAGGACCGGGTGCTGATCTATGATGCGGCATTCCAGCCCATCGTCGACCGCCTGCGTCCGCTGTGTCCGGGGATCGCGCATTACATCTGCTTCGATTCGCCCGAGCATGCGCCCGCGTTCGACGACTGGATCGGTGCCGAGAACGGCGAGACTGCCTGGGCGCTGGGAGACGAGCGCGATCCGTGCATGCTATGCTACACCAGCGGCACGACCGGGCACCCCAAGGGCGTGCTCTATTCGCACCGTTCGAACATGCTGCACACCTTGGCGATGATCGCCACGTCGTGCCTGGCGCTGGAGCCGCGATCGTGCGTTCTACCCATCGTGCCGATGTTCCATGCCAACAACTGGGGCATGCCCTGGGGCTGCGCGGCGACTGGGGCAAAGCTGGTCTATAGCCAGGTCAACGAGCCGTCGGCGCTTTGCGCGCTTATCGAGCAGGAGCGGGTTTCGCATGTCGCCGGCGTGCCGACGGTCTGGTTCGCCTTTCTCCAGCACCTCGACGAGACGGGCAAGGACATGCCGCCGATCGCTTACGCCATATCGGGCGGCGCTGCCTTTCCGCGCAGCGTCGTGGAACGGCTGATGCGCAGCGGTGTGCGGGTGGGCCATGCCTGGGGCATGACCGAGACTTCGCCGATCGCGACGGTTTCCTATGAAGGGGCCGATTGGGACACGCTGTCGTTCGACGAACAGGTCGATCGCAAGTGCCTGCAGGGCAGGGTGGTCTATGGCAGCGAAGTGCGCATCGTTTCGCTCGATGACCATGAAACGCCGCTGCCTCACGATGGAAAGGCTTCGGGCGCGCTGCAAGTGCGCGGGGCCTGGACGATCAGGCGCTACTTCAAGGCGGAAGAAGATGCTGCGAATGAACAGGGCTGGTTCGATACCGGAGACGTTGCGGCGATCATGCCCGACGGTTCGGTCAGGCTGACCGACCGCACCAAGGACGTTATCAAGTCGGGCGGGGAATGGATAAGCTCGGTCGAACTGGAGAACGCCGCGGTGGGGCACCCGGACGTCGTCGAGGCGGCGGCCATCGGAATTGCGCATCCCAAGTGGGGCGAACGGCCGCTCCTCATCGTCGTGCCGCGCGGTGGCAGCAGTCTGCGCGGTGAGGACGTGCGCGAATTCCTGCGCGACAAGGTCGCCAGCTGGTGGCTGCCCGATGCGGTGGAACTGGTGAATGCCCTGCCGCACACGGGCACCGGAAAGATCAGCAAGAAGGACCTTCGCGTGCAGTACAAGGACTACACGCTGCCGGGATGACGAAGGCGGCCGCTAGACGGGCAGCCGCCTCGGCTCGAATTACTGGTTGGCCGCGTTGCCGGCAGCGGTCTCGGCGGCATCGCCGACCTGTTCGGCCGCGTTGCCCACGCTGTTCGCGGCATTGGCGATAGCGTTGTCCTTGGCCGCTTCGCTGCTCGATGTCTGGCTGAACAGGTAAATCCCGCCGATAACCGCGACGAGGACAATGACCGCCATGACGATGCCGGTTCCACTGGAAGAACTCTTCTCGTGAATTACAGTCGTGTGCGGAGCCTGCGACGTTTCGCGTGTGGTTTCGGTGGTGGTGTATTCTTCGGCCATGAAGACCTCCTTTTGAATTCCTTGTCTGCATCGAAGAACTCGCCACCCATCGAGTTGTTTCAAAACTGTCATGTCCTGCGTCGAATCGAGCCTGATCAGGGACGAGACGTGCCTAGAGGAACGACAACTGTCCGCTTGCGTCGGGCGCCTTGAAACCGGAGCAGTCCAGGTGGACATCCGGCGGGCCGAAGCCATGCCGTTTGGCCGCAAGCCGGAAGCGATTGCGGAACAGATCGGCCCACACGCCGCTGGGGCGCATGCGCTCAAAGAAACGCGGGTCGTTGTCCTTGCCGCCGCGCATCTCGCGAATCGTCGCCATGACCTTGGAGGCTCGCTCGGGGAAGTGCACTTCCAGCCATTCGCGAAACAGCGGCGCAACTTCGTGGGGCAGGCGCACCATGATCCACATGGCGCCGCGCACGCCTTGCCCTGCCGCGGATTCCAGTATCGCCTCCAGGAATTGGTCGGTGATCGCCGGGATTACCGGAGCGATCGAGACATGGGCGGGAATTCCGGCCTCGACCAGCTTGCCCAGCGCGGCAATTCGCCTGGCCGGGGTGGCCGCCCGAGGTTCCAGCAGGCGCGAGAGGTGGGCATCGAGGCTGGTCACGGAAATGCCCACGCCCACCAGATCGAATCGCGCCATTTCGCGCAGGATATCGAGATCGCGCAGGACCCGGTCCGACTTGGTGGTGATCGTCACCGGGTGGCGCGTCTCTAGGCAGACTTCGAGGATCTCGCGCGTGATGCGGTAGTGCGCCTCGATCGGCTGGTAGGGATCGGTATTGGTTCCCATCGCGATCGGTGCCGGCCGATAGCCTGGCTTTGCCAGCGTGGTGCGCAGGAGCCTTGCCGCATCGGGCTTGGCGAAGAGCCTGGTTTCGAAATCGAGGCCGGGCGAAAGGTCGTGAAAGGCGTGGCTGGGCCGCGCGAAACAGTAGATGCAGCCATGTTCGCAGCCGCGATAGGCATTGATCGAGCGATCGAAGGGAATATCCGGCGATTTGTTGAAAGACAGGATCGTGCGGGGATGCTCCTCGGTCACGCTCGTGGCCGGGTTGCGGGGAGGGCCGTCGATGTCGGCGACGCTGTCGAGCCAGTCCCCGTCGGCTTCCCGTCCGGGCAGGTTGAAGCGAGAGCTTGGCGCCCCGCTGGCAGCGCCTCTTCCCTTGAGAGGTTGCATGCCACGATGTGAACATAAAGAGAACAAAAGTCAATGGCGCTACCTGCGCCGCATGACGGGCAGGCAAAGAAAAAGCCCTCCCCGCATGGGGGAGGGCTCTTCTTGTTTCGGCAGCCGGAGCTGCCCGAATCCATGGACCGTAAAGGTCAGGCCCAGGAGGCCATTTCCTTCTCGAGGTTCTCGACGATGGCTTCGAAGAACTGCTCGGTGGTCATCCAGCTCTGCTCGGGACCGATCAGCAGCGCGAGGTCCTTGGTCATCGCGCCGCTTTCGACGGTCTCGATGCAGACGCGCTCGAGGGTCTGGGCGAACTTCACGACGTCCGGCGTGTTGTCGAACTTGCCGCGGTACATGAGGCCACGCGTCCAGGCGAAGATCGAGGCGATCGGGTTGGTCGAGGTCGACTTGCCCTGCTGGTGCTGGCGGTAGTGACGGGTGACGGTGCCGTGGGCGGCCTCCGCTTCGACGGTCTTGCCGTCGGGTGCCATCAGGACCGAGGTCATCAGGCCCAGCGAGCCGAAGCCCTGTGCAACGGTGTCCGACTGCACGTCGCCGTCGTAGTTCTTGCAGGCCCAGACGAACTTGCCCGACCACTTGAGCGCCGAGGCGACCATGTCGTCGATCAGGCGGTGCTCATAGGTGATGCCGGCTTCCTTGAACTTCTCGGCGAAGCCTTCGGTGTCGAACACTTCCTGGAACAGATCCTTGAAGCGGCCGTCGTAGGCCTTCATGATCGTGTTCTTGGTCGACAGGTAGACCGGCCACTTCAGGCCGAGGCCGTAGTTGAACGAAGCACGCGCGAAGTCGCGGATCGATTCGTCGAGGTTGTACATGGCCATGGCGACGCCCGGGGCCGGGAAGTCGAACACGTCGAGGTCGATCTTGTCGCCGTTTTCACCGTCCCAGACGAGACGCAGCTTGCCGGGGCCAGGGATCAGGGTGTCGGTGGCGCGGTACTGGTCGCCGAACGCGTGACGGCCCACGACGATGGGGTCGGTCCAGCCCGGAACCAGACGGGGAACGTTCGAGATCACGATGGGTTCGCGGAAGACGACGCCGCCGAGGATGTTGCGGATCGTGCCGTTGGGCGACTTCCACATCTTCTTGAGGCTGAATTCCTCTACGCGGGCTTCATCGGGGGTGATCGTCGCGCACTTCACGGCAACGCCATACTGCTTGGTGGCGTTGGCGGCGTCGACGGTGATCTGGTCGTCGGTCTCGTCGCGCTTGGTGACCGAGAGGTCATAGTACTTGAGGTCGATGTCGAGGTAGGGGAGAATCAGACGCTCGCGGATCCATTCCCAGATGATCCGGGTCATTTCATCGCCGTCCATCTCTACGATGGGATTTGCTACCTTGATTTTTGCCATGCTTGAAAGCTCCCCTGGGGATGAGAATTTGGGCGTCTCTTAAGGAGAGGGTGGACGCTTAGCAAGGCAAGGAACGGCATTTTGGCGCCAGTTCGCCTGCGCGGTGGCGTCGATCCGATCTTCCCCGGAGGCGTTGGCGCGCTCCGACCGATTGCGACCGGTCACCATGCCGGTCCCGGAAAGCAGAAAACCCGCCGCTTTCGCGACGGGTTTCTAGCCATCAGGCCTGGGGAATGGTGGGCGTAGCAAGGATTGAACTTGCGACCCCTACGATGTCAACATAGTGCTCTACCACTGAGCTATACGCCCATTCCGTCCAGAGCTCCTTGCGGGCGTTCCCGCTCGGAGGACTGGCCCTCTAGCGTCATGTTTCAGGTGATGCAAGCCGCTTTGGCAGGAATTTTTCAATTAAAGTCGAGCGTGCTCGGGAAGGCCAAAAACCCGCTGCACTTCCATGACAAGATCGCGAAGATGGAAGGGCTTGGAAAGGACTTTCGCCTGCGGGGCCTCGCGGCTGGCGCGCAGGGTGACGGCGGCAAAACCGGTAATGAACATGACCTTGGTCATCGGCGAGACTTCGGCGCAGCGCTGCGCCAGTTCGATGCCGTCCATCTCTGGCATGACGATGTCCGAAAGCAGCAGGTCGAAAGTCTCGGTTTCCAGATGGGGCAGGGCGCTTGTGCCGCAATCGACGGCAACCACATCGTATCCGGCATTTTCCAATGCCCGTGCCAGATAGGTGCGCATCGCCTCATCGTCTTCGGCTAGCAGGATGCGGATCATCGCCTTGTCGTCCCGTATTTCCATGTCGTTGAACGTGGTCGCTTTCGGTGCGACCGGAAGATGGGTCATACGCCAGGACGGGTTAACATTCTCGTCTGGATTTGGGACTGACCGGGAACGGGACGTTTTGACAGGCGAAAGTGAAAGGACCAGTTTCAAGGGCATGGTGAGCAAAGTGGGCGAGAGTGATTCGCAAAGACGAACGGGAGGGCAGATTCCCGGCGCTCCGGCGAGCCCGGCTTTCACGATCACCGCAGCCGAACCCTCGGCGATACCCGTACTCGTTGCCGTCCCCCATGCGGGCAGGGTCTACCCCAGCGGCCTGCTGCGCGAGATGCGCCATCCCGAGTCGGTCTCGCTGCGGCTGGAGGACCGTTACGTCGATCGTCTTGGCGAGGAGATCGCGGCGCGAACCGGGGCGAGCCTGCTGATGGCCCACGCCCCGCGAGCGATGATCGATCTCAATCGCGCGCCCGAGGATATCGATTGGGAAATGTTCGAGCGTTCGGCGCGGCCCGAGCGCAATGGAGAGATGCCGAGCCGGCGGGTCCTGAGCGGGCTGGGGCTGATTCCGCGGCGCTTGCCCGGCCTGGGAGAACTGTGGCGTTCGCGCCACGCAAGGCAGGATCTTACCGCCCGGGTCGATGGGATTCACGCGCCTTATCATGACGCCCTGGCCGAGCAGTTGGCCATTCTGCGTGAGCGCTGGGGGGCGGCACTGCTGCTGGATTTGCATTCGATGCCGCCGTTGCCGAATCGATTCGGCGTTACAGGCGCGCAATATGTCGTCGGCGACCGATTCGGTGTGACTTGCCACGGCAGCGTGATCGCCACGGCCTTTGCCCATTTCGCGGAGCACGGCCTGCCGGCTGCACACAATCGCCCTTATGCCGGGGGTTACGTGCTTGAACGCCACGCGCAGCCGCAGCGCGGGCTGCATGCTTTCCAGCTCGAGATCGACCGCAGTTGCTATCTCGATGCGAATCTTTCCGAGCCGGGAGAGGGCCTGCCGCGAGTCGTCGATGTGCTCGTGGCAATGGTCCAACGTCTGGCGGCTGTCGTCGCCGATCTCGGGCAGGCTGCCGGCGGCAGGGAGTGGCCGCTGGCTGCAGAATGACTTGCGCGCATAAGTTGGCGAAATCTGGCGGTTTTCGCCGGGTTTTCTGAAAACTCTCTCTGGCCATTAAAAAACCACCTCGTGCAATGCACGAGGTGGCCAAGGTTCAGGGAGGAGGTGCACGATGTGCACCAACCCGACCGGGCCATGAGGGTAGCGCCGATCAGGCATTGCAATAATATGCAGGCCTGAGGCGAGATTCAAGAGGTTCTTTAAAACAACTCGGAATCGCTTTGCACGAAGTTTCCGAACCGACCGTGGCGAATTGGACGAGAGTGTGACAAATTTGTCAAAACCCTCGTCCGCATCGGTTTTTCGGTCAGGCGTTGGCCGGCACCAGCGGGCCCTTGCCCTGGCTGATCTGGCGGCCGAAAATGTCACGCACGAGTTCGAGCGAGAACAGGTGTGCGTAGATCAGCGGCAGCATCCCGTTCTGGTTCCACTGGCGCAGGATGTCGCCGCGCATCTCGCGCAGCTTTTCCTCGTTGACCATCTGGAAGCCGCGATAGTTGAAAGGCTGGCCCTGGCCGGTCTCGATGTTCAGCTCGCCGTCCATCAGCAGGTCGTGCTTCTTGAGCTCGGCGATGAAGTTGGCGGTCTTGTTGTCCGCGATCTCGAAGTTCTCGCAGAACTTGAGCATGTTCTTGGTGGCTTCGGCCGGATCTGCGCCGTCGAAGAGCGCCTGGCCTTCGTCAAGCTCGCCGACAAGGTCGCTGGTCGGGTCGAAGCACAGCGAGAGTTCATCGCTTTCCTGACGCAGCTTGGCGAGCATGAAGGGGTAACGACGGACATAAGCCGGGATGTAGACCGGGGAGTTCACGGTGCCGTCTTCGTCGACAAAGACGTTCACGCCCTCGTTCATGCCCATCAGCGCGAGTGGGACCGGATTGTCGCCAGTGGTGAAGATGATGGGGAAGTTGCGCTGGGCCTGCGGGAATTCCTCGACCGTGAGCGGGACGGAATTCACCCCGACCAGCCAGGTGGCCTTGTCGGTCGCGCGCGTCTTCCACGAGGCATGCTGCTGTGAATTGAGCGGGATAAGGTCCTTGTAGAACAAGGGCAGGGCAGAATTTTGCGGCGCGCTGGCCATTACGATCTTCTCCGCAGGCTGGGTAGATTTTTGGATAGGTCGCTTTAGTGGCTGGGTTGCAGGCGCGCAAGCGCGCTGGCCGCGTTGCGCACGGGCACAGGACCTCCTTTTTGCGGAGCGCTTCAGATCAGTTTGCCGGGGTTGAGAATGCCCTTGGGATCGATTGCCTGCTTGACCGCCCGCAGCATGGACAGAGCGACCGGATCGCCGAGACGCGCCAGTTCGTCGCGCTTCATCTGCCCGATGCCGTGCTCGGCCGAAATCGAGCCGCCCCACTGAGTTACGAGATCGTGCACATAACGGCTGATGTCCTTGCCCGGGCCGGTCTGCCAGGCGAGTGCGTCCTCCACGTTCGGCGCAATGACATGATAGTGCACGTTGCCATCGCCCAGGTGCCCGAAAGCGACGGCTTCCGTGCCGGGCCATTTCGCCTCGATCATCGGCGCCGTCGTCTCGACGAATTCTGGCATCTTCTCGACCGGCACGGAAATGTCGTGCTGCATCGCCGGTCCGCGCTCGCGCTCGGCGGGAGAAATCGATTCGCGCAGCAACCAGAAGGCTTCGGCCTGGGCTTCGCTGGCCGACATGACGGCGTCTTCGACCAGTTCGCTCTCGAAAGCCGCGGCCATCATGGTTTCGCACCGCTCGCGCAGCGTATCGGCCGCGGCGCGATCGGCCACGACTTCGATGAGTACGTGCCAACCGTGGCGCCCTTCCAACGGCGCGCGGGAATCGGGCAAGTGATGCAGCACGGCATCGAGACAGGCCTGGGGTAGCACCTCGAAGCCTTCGAGCGCCTCGCCCATGGCGTCTTCGCAAAACAGCATGAGCTTGCGCGCATCGCCAAGGGCGGGCACGCCTGCCCAGATCACGACGCGGTCGGCGACGGCGGGCAGCAGCTTGAGCGTGGCCGCGGTGACGACGCCCATCGTGCCTTCTGAGCCGATCAGCAATTGCTTGAGATCGAAGCCGCGATTGTCCTTCTTCAGCGGCGTCAGCATCGAGAAAACCTCGCCGTCAGGCAGGACAGCCTCAAGGCCGAGGACGAGCGCGCGCATGGAGCCATGGCGCAGGACCTGGCAGCCGCCGGCATTCGTGGAGATCAGGCCGCCCACGGTCGCAGAACCCTTGCCACCCAAGGTGAGCGGAAAGCGCAGGCCCTTGGCATCCGCCGCTTCGTGCAGTGTCTGCAGCACCACGCCGGCCTCGCAGGTGGCGCGGCGACCTTCGGTGTCGATCTCGCGAATCGCGTTCATGCGCCGCAGCGAAAGGACCACAGCTGTGCCCGATTCGTCCGGGGTGGCCCCGCCCGACATGCCGCTGTTACCGCCTTGCGGCACGATAGGTACGCCATGGACCCCGCATAGCTTGACGAGGGCGACGACTTCGGCGGTGCTGGCGGGAGAGGCCACGCCGATCGCGCGCCCGGTGTAGCGTCCGCGCCAATCGGTCAGCGAAGGTGCAACAAGATCAGGGTCGCGCGTGATTCCGCGAGGGCCAAGCAGGGAGAGGGCTTCTTCGAAGAATGTGTCGGAACCGTTCATGAGTTCGCTATGCCACAGCGAACTGGCCGTTTCATCCTCAATCCTTGCAATTGCTTGCACGCCTTGCCTGACCGTGCGCGATGTGATCGACTTCCGTTTCAAGTTAAGCGGTGGTTCAAGCTCATGGGCTATGGCTGCACTTACGGCGTCACCGTGTTCAGGGAACCTGCTCGACGATGAATCTTGCGACTGCGATGCTTTATCCGATCATGGTGCTGCTTCCGGCAGCAGGCCTGGTCGATAGCGAGCGGTCGATGGATAAGAGTGGATTCGATGCGGGCTGGCTGCCCCACGATGACGGCACGGCGGTCTATTCCAGGCGCGAAGCCGATGCCGTGCCGTTCAGTGACGAGACGCGCGCCGCGCTTCCTGCCTGGCCATTCACCGTTTCTGCCTTTCAGCGGGTGGAACCGCAGGATGCATGGCAGGTCAGGATCGAGCAGCGCATGACGATCCGCATCACCCCGCGTAGCCCGCGCACCGCGCCGCCCGACATGTTCGTGGGCCTTCCCGATGGCGAGATCGGTTCGCATTTTTCCGAGCGCAAGATCGGCAAGTGTCTGTCGATCGCGGGCATCGCCGGGGTTCAGCCGGATGGCGACAATCGCCTGCTCCTGTTCATGCGCGACCGGCGTCTCGTCAGTGCCGAACTGGAGCGGGCCTGCAGGGCGCGGGACTTCTATTCCGGCTTTTACCTGTCGCATACATCCGACGGACAATTGTGCGTCGACCGCGACACGCTGCTTTCGCGCAGTGGCATGAATTGCAAGCTCACCCGGATCCGCCAATTGGTTGAAGTCGATCATTGAGCGAATTCGCGCAGCTCTTTCGCGGATTTCCTTGACTTTTATACTGGATCACGCATAGGGCGCGGCCAGTTGCACAAACGATGCGCGCGGTGATGCAAAATCCCGCTAGCTTCCTTGCGACCTGTTACTCTCGTATTTCCGGAAACTTGTTCGCCTATGAACTTTGCCGATCTCGGCCTGTCTGAAGAATTGCTGCAAGCGGTGGAAGCCGCGGGCTATACCGAACCGACTCCGATCCAGGCCCAAGCGATTCCGCCGGTCCTGATGATGAAGGATCTCATCGGCATCGCCCAGACCGGCACCGGCAAGACGGCCAGCTTCGTGTTGCCGATGATCGACATTCTTGCGCATGGCCGCCGCCGCGCGCTGATGCCGCGCTCGCTGATCCTCGAGCCGACTCGCGAACTTGCCGCCCAGGTTGCCGAGAATTTCGAGAAGTACGGCAAGAACCACGACCTGAAGATGGCGCTGCTCATCGGCGGTGTGCAGATGGGCGACCAGGTGAAGGCTCTGACCGAGGGCGTGGACGTTCTCATCGCCACGCCGGGCCGCCTGATGGATCTGTTCGAACGCGGGAAGATCCTGCTGACGGGCTGCGAACTGCTCGTCATCGACGAAGCGGACCGCATGCTCGACATGGGCTTCATCCCCGACATCGAGAACATCTGCTCGAAGCTGCCGACCAATCGCCAGACGATGCTGTTCTCGGCAACGATGCCGCCGCCGATCAAGAAGCTGTCGGACCGCTTCCTGTCGAACCCCAAGTACATCGAAGTGGCGCGCCCGGCGACGGCCAACATCAACATCGTCCAGCACAAGGTTGCCGTGACGGCCCGCAAGAAGCGCGAAGTCCTGCGCCACCTGCTGCGGACCGACAATGTCTCGACCGCCATCGTCTTCTGCAACCGCAAGACGACCGTGCGCGAACTGGCCAAGAGCCTGAAGGGCCACGGCTTCGGTGCCGGCGAGATCCATGGCGACATGGACCAGCCTGCGCGCCTCGCCGAACTCGACCGTTTCAAGAGCGGCGACGTGAACATCCTCGTCGCCTCCGACGTGGCGGCCCGGGGTCTCGACGTGAAGGACGTGAGCCACGTCTTCAACTTCGACACGCCCTGGCACCCAGACGATTACGTCCACCGCATCGGTCGCACCGGCCGCGGCGGCGCTTCAGGCCGCGCATTCACGTTCGTGGCGCCCGAGGATGCCGAAGCTATCGACAATGTCGAGAAGCTGACCGGGCACAAGATACCGCTGTTCGATCTCCAGACCGAAGAAGCCGAAGAGGCGCGCGAGGAGAAGCCGAAGGCGCGCCGTGCGTCCAGAGAGACGGCAAGGGATACGGACAGGCGCGAGGTTCCCGAAAAGCGCGAGGTTCCGGAAAAGCGCGAGGAGTCGGCCAGGCGTGCGCCGCGACGTGAAGCGCGTGCACCTGCCGAGGAGCCACGCCGCGAACGCCGCCAGCGTCGTAGCGAGGCCGAGCCCGCCGACGACGGCTGGAACGGTCCGGTTCCCGAATTCCTCAAGGTCTCCGCACTGGCCTGAAATTGCGGTCGCGCGGTCGAGACCGGTCGCACGTGATCGCGCGGCGGTGACCGTTCCGGTTCCGCCGCCGCGTCAGGCGATCTTGACGAAGCTGTCGATCACGCGCTTGCGGCCCGACTGCTCGAAGTCGATCTCCAGCTTGTTGCCCTCCTGCCCGGCCACGGTGCCGTAGCCGAACTTTTCGTGAAACACGCGCGCGCCGATGGCGATATCGGTGCGCGGCTTGGCCGCGAAGCTGGCCGCGCTGCGCGTTGTCTCGGCGATCCGGCGGGGTTTCGTCTCGAATTCGCGTGCGGCAGCCCGCTGCCAGCCCGGGCCGCGCGTCATCGTGCGCGCGGGTTGGGCGCGGGCGACGTCGGCGAAGGGATCGGCATGTTCTGACCACTGCGCGCGCCACAGCGAAGCACCGCCGGTGAGCGTCGTCTCGCTTTCGACGTGATCTTCGGGCAATTCGGCGATGAAGCGCGAGGGGATCGAGCTGGTCCACTGGCCGTAGATGCGGCGGTTGGCGGCGTGGAGGATGGTGCACTTGCGGCGCGCCCGGGTGATCGCGACATAGGCAAGGCGGCGTTCTTCCTCGAGGCTGGCAAGGCCGCCTTCGTCCAGCGAACGCTGCGAGGGAAACACGCCTTCCTCCCAGCCAGGCAGGAATACGTGGTCGAATTCCAGGCCCTTGGCGGCGTGCATGGTCATGATCGTGACCTTTTCCTCGTCACTGGCCGCGTCGTTGTCCATGACGAGGCTGACATGCTCGAGGAAGTCGCCGAGGCTTTCGTACTCTTCCATGGCGCGGGCAAGCTCGACAAGGTTCTCCAGCCGTCCGGAGGCTTCGGCTGTCCGCTCGGCCTGCAGCGCGTCGGTATAGCCGCTTTCGTCGAGAACGGTGCGCATCAGGTCCGCCGGGTTCTCCGTCTTCTCCAGATCGCGCCACCGGGCGAAGTCGCGCATCAGCGACAGGAAAGTGTTGCGCGCACGGGCGGGTAGTTCGTCGGTATCGACGATTTCGATGGCGGCCGCGGCAAGAGGGATGCCCTGGCGGCGCGCGAGCTGGTGCAGCTTCTCCAGCGCCTTGGCGCCAAGTCCGCGCTTCGGGGCATTGTAGATGCGCTCGAAAGCGAGGTCGTCGGCGGGCTGGGCGATAACGCGCAGGTAGGCCAGCGCATCGCGGATTTCGGCGCGTTC